>Ga0187893_10003495_pt1 | contig 31754 bp, 29 predicted proteins | sample MA1701074metaG_FD_139574 | JGI IMG/M metagenome (GOLD analysis project Ga0187893, IMG submission 139574) | White microbial mat communities from a basaltic lava cave in the Kipuka Kanohina Cave System on the Island of Hawaii, USA - MA170107-4 metaG ...
CCGGCGCGTGAAACCCGGTAGCGTTCGCCCGCCACGCGCGGCGCCTCACCGGCATGAAAAGCCTGGAGATAGACTTCCGCCCGGCCAGACTCGTTCGACGTGAACGCCAGCCATTTGCCGTCCAGTGAAAAGGCGGCGTTTGCCTCGTGAAACGGAGTGCTGAGCAGAGGGATGAGCTTGCGGCTGTCTGTTAAACCCTCCAGCCACACGTCGCCCTGAGACTCGTTGGCAAAGCGGGGCAAGCGGGGCGCCCCCATCGAAGCGGGCTTCCCAGATTCCCTTTGAAAATGCTACACTTCCAGTGCAAATTAAGCCACCCCTTTCCGAATGCCCAGAAACCCAGACAATTCGGCCGCTGACCAGCTTGCTGTGCCCGTGGAGTTGATCGAACGCCGGATTTACCTTATCCGTGGCCACAAGGTAATGCTGGATTCCGACTTGGCCGAGTTGTACCAGGTTGAAACCTTCAACCTCAACAAGGCTGTGAAACGCAATCTGGAGCGATTCCCGGATGATTTTATGTTCCAGTTGACAAAGGACGAAGCCGAGGCTTTGAGATTCCAGATTGGAATGTCAAAGCCCGGTGGCGGGGGGAGGCCGGTGATACTTACCGTACGCCTTCACCGAGCACGGCGTTGCCATGCTCTCGTCTGTCCTCAACAGCGATCGCGCCGTGCAGATGAACATCCGCCTCGGTAATCAACATCTTGGCCGAGGAGATTGAGCACCTCAAACAACCGCCGACAGAACCTCCGAAGCGCCGGATCGGGTTTCGTGCTGACGAAGACAAATAATCCATCGCTATGACAATCTGCCTGCGTACGGCGGCTGTGAGGCCGAGGCACTGAACAACTTGGTCGATCCGTGACCGCCAGGCTGGAGTAGGGGACCCAGCCTCGCACGAGGCTACGGCGGGCAAGAGAGGGGAGAGCCACGTCCTTAAGGGCCTCAACGAAGCGCCTAACATAGCTTTTGGTGTGTTCGTTAAGATCGTCCTTAAAGCAGCGGCTATCATCGCCGCTCTCCACTTGCCTCCCAATATCGTTAAGGCTGAAGCGAGGCATCTCCAAAAACTGGCAGAAGAACTTCAGGCGGAATTCAAGAAGAACGAGGGAATGTCTCTCACCAAAGAGGAAGCCCAAGCGATCGCAAAGGAGCTGCTCGACTACTCCGACTCCAACGAAAAGGTGGACGAATTGGCTCAAGCCGTCAGCAGTCTGGGTTCCCGTTCTGGACAAACTATAAAAGGACCTCGAAAAATCGAAGAAATAGGTTGTCTGAGCTTTGCCGCGGGAATCTCACGCCAGAAAGTTCCTTGACAGAATCGGCGCGCGCCGCGGGCGCAAATTAATGCCGTTGATTTTTCAAGGCTTTGCGTGAGCGGGGCAAGCTGGTATTGACAATCAGCCAGTCTGTCTGTACGCTTGTTAATTATCCAAGATTGACAATGTTGGCCAGATAAGCTACATTCAGGGCTGAACACTCGGAGCTTACATCATGAATGTACATCTGACCCCTGAACTTGAGCAGCTCGTCCAGGCCAAGGTCCAATCTGGACGGTACAACTCCGCCAGTGAGGTCGTTCGGGAAGCCCTCCGGCTCATGGAACAGAAGGACGAACTTCGCGCCATCCAGCTCAAAGCGCTTCGCAGCCGTATCGACAAGGGTCTGGGCGAGGCGGCACGCGGCGAAGCTTCAGACGGCGACACGTTCATGCAGGAGTTGATTGACGACTTCGATTCCATCGAGTCGAAGCGCAAAGCGGGATGAGTAGTTACACGCTCACCCCGTCGGCTCAAGAAGATCTCGCTGACATTCGCGACTACTACCTCGAAGAAGCCGGTTACGGGGCCAGATTCTTCGATTGCGCCTGGAATGAGCCCGGCAAATTCTATCCGAAAACCTGGCGAATCACCTTGCCGCCGAAATCCGTAAGTTTTTCATGCCGGCCGTTGTGCAGGTACCAGAGCTTGTGCTGGTCCAGGCCGAGAGCGTGCAGAATGGTGGCATGAAAATCGCGCATGTGATGACCGCCAATTGCATGCAGCCCGAACTCGTCAGTTTCGCCGAGCACCTGCCCTCCGCGAACGCCTCCGCCGGCGAACCACATCGTGAAACCATGCGGGTTGTGGTCGCGGCCGTTGCCGGATTGCGACATGGGCAGCCGCCCGAACTCGCTGCCCCAGACGATGAGCGTCGAGTCGAGCAGCCCGCGCGATTTCAGATCCTGTAACAGGCCCGCCACCGGCTTGTCCGTCATGCCGCACATCTTCTCGTGGTTGGGAATCAGGTCCGAATGCGCATCCCATTGGATGCTCACCGGGCCGCCGCCCGAGTAAATCTGAACGAAACGCACGCCGCGCTCAACCAGCCGACGAGCCAGCAGCAGGCGCGTGCCGAACTCGGCGCTTCGCTTGTCGTCCAGACCGTAGAGCCGGCGCGTGGCTTCGGATTCTTTCGATAGATCGACGGCTTCGGGCGCGTGGCGCTGCATGCGGAACGCCAGTTCGTAGGAGTTGATGCGCGCAGCCATTTCCGTGTCGGCGTCCCCGGCGTCCCTTTCATTCATCCGCTGTACCAGGTCCAGAGTGCGGCGCTGCCGCTCCATGGTCGACCCGGCCGGCGGCTTCAAATGCAGAATCGGATTCGGCCCGCTGCGCAGCAGGGTCCCCTGATACACCGCGGGCAGAAACCCGGATCCCCAACACGGAGTGCCACCTTCGGGCGTACCTTCCGGCTGCGGCATCACGACGTAAGCGGGCAAATTCGCCGATTCCGTGCCAAGCCCGTACGTCACCCATGCGCCCATGCTGGGGTGTCCCATCAGCACCCGCCCGCTATGCACCTGGTACATCGCCGGTGCATGCACCACGCTTTCGGTGTAGAAATTGCGCACAAAGCAGATGTCGTCCACGCATTGCGCCGTATGCGGAAACAGCGAGGATACCCACGCCCCCGACTGGCCGTAGCGTTTGAATTCCCACGGCGAAGCGAGTATGGGTGTGGTGCCGTCGGTGAACTGGCTTGTGATCTTGCCGAAACTTTCCGGCAGCCGTTGGCCCTCGTGTTTCTTAAGCAGCGGTTTCGGGTCGAACGTGTCCATCTGGCTAGGGCCGCCCACCATGAACAGGAAGATGACCGATTTCGCTTTCGCCGCCTGGTGAGGCGCTTTGGGCGCCAGCGGATTGACGCGTCCGGCGCCGAAGCCATCCTGAGCCAGCAAAGATTGCAAGGCGATGGCGCCGAAACCGTGCGCGGCGTTCCGAAGCACGTCCCTGCGCGTTCGCGCCACCGGAAAGTGTCTAGGGGACATAGACAAACTCATTGCGATTCATCATTGCCAGAGCGAAATCTTCGAGCGGCCCGCCGGCCTTGAAGAAGTCGCGGGCCATCGTCATCTCATCCAGCCCCGGGGCGCGGGCCAACGCCAGCTTGTAAGCTCGCCGCACCTGGCAGTCCTGGTTGCCGGCGCATTCGGTGCGCAGGCGCGTTGCGAACACTTTCGCCTGTTGCTGGGCAAAGTCGCTGTTCATCAGCGATAGCGCCTGCAAGGCATGCGTGCTCACGGAACGCATCGCGCAGGGCGTCATGGCGTCGGGCTGGTCGAAATTCGACATCATCGGCAGCCGCACCGTGCGTTTGTTCAGGAGATACAGGCTGCGGCGCTGATGCTGGCGCGAATCGAGATCCACTGGCCACAGATTGTCCGGCTCGGCTTCCGTGAAGATAATGTCGTAGATTTCCGGTTCGATCGGCACCCGGATGGGCTTGCCACCCAGGCGCGGATTAAGGTTTCCGGCCACGGCGAGCATGTTGTCGCGAATAGCTTCCGCTTCCAGACGCCGGCGGTTCATTCGCCAGTAGTATTTATTTCCGGAGTCGATGGCGGCCTTGGCTGCATCATGTGCGGCTGCCTGTTGGTAGGCGCTCGAAAGCACAATCATGCGGTCAATCGCTTTGACGCTCCAGTTCCGGGAGATGAACTCCGCCGCCAGCCAGTCGAGCAGTTCCGGATTCGAGGGCCGCGCGCCCAGCGTGCCGAAATCGTTTGGCGTCTCGACCAGTCCCGTGCCCATTCGGAATTGCCAGATGCGATTAACCATCACGCGGGGCGCCAACGGATGTTCCGGAGAGGTGAGCCACCGCGCCAGCGCGGCGCGCCGTCCGGAAGCCGTTTCCGGCACGGGAACGCCGATGCCTTGAATCACCCTTGGGAACCCTGGGCCGACGATGTCGAGCTTATGGCGGTGATCTCCTACTTTGAGAATATGCGTGGCCGGCGGCTTTTCCATGTTTGCCACCGCGGACACGGTGAGCGCCGGATCGGGCTCTTCGTACTCGAGCCGGTGCATCTGCCGCCGCATGCCGGCGCGCCGCGATTTGTCATCGCTTTCGAGCACCGCCACCACTTCATCCCATGAGATTTTCAACTGCGCATCCGCTTCCTTGGCCAGCCGCTTTTGTTCTTCATCGCGCTTGTCCCTGGGCACTTCGAGCGCCTGGCGGAACTGCGGCTCAAGCTTGGCGTATTTTTCCGCGCGCAGCTTCTCCCGATACGGCTTCTCGATGGCCGCTATCTGGTCTTTGATCGGTTTCAGACGGGCATCATAGGCCTTTTTAGCCGCCTCAGCGGCTTTCTTTTCCTCCTCGCCGGCCACGACGATGTCTTTATACTCGGTGGCCGCAAGCAGAGCCTGAAGCCGGTAGTAATCGGATTGCGGAATGGGATCGAATTTGTGATTGTGGCAGCGGGCGCAATGGACCGTGAGACCGAGAAAGACGGCGCCAGTTGCCGTGGTCATCTCGGTCAGGACCTCCTGCCGGTTCATCTCCTCATCCTGGTTGCCGCCCACAACGTGCTGCGGTCCGGCGCGATGAAAGCCGGTTGCGATCAATGCGTCTGTGTTGCCGGGGAACAACTCGTCTCCGGCTAACTGCTCCTGTACGAACCTGTCATAGGGCTTGTCCTGGTTGAAAGACCGCACGACGTAATCGCGATACCGCCAGGAATGCGGCCGGTCTGCGTCCAGCTCAAATCCGTTCGTGTCGGCGTATCGGACGACATCCAGCCAGCGCAGCCCCCAGCGAACACCATAATCGGGCGACGCCATCAGCCGGTCGACAAGCTTTTCATAGGCCTCGGGCGAAGTGTCGCGGATAAACAGATCGAGTTCACCGGGAGTAGGAGGAAGGCCGGTCAGATCCAGCGTAACGCGGCGGATCAAGCCCTCTTTATCGAGCGGCGCCGATGGGGAAAGCCCCTTGGCGCGCATCGCGTGAACAAGGAATGCGTCGATCGGCGTACGTACCCACTTATCGGAAACGTGCGGGACTTCCGGACGCCTCGGTTTCTGAAAAGCCCAAAAACCGCGCCGCGGCGCCACCCATGCTTCATCCTTGGCGTCGTCTTTGTACACTTCCGCAGCGCCGGCAGCAAACGCTGCGCTCAGCGCCAATACGAGCAGCTGTCGATAGGAGTGGCTCACGATCTCTGACTCTGATTATACAGCCGCTTCGCGTTAAGATACTCATGACGCCGTGGAGCTTCCAGCCGAATCCATTCTGAGCCAACTGGACCGCATCGTCGACAGCCAGGCCTTCCGGAACGCGGGACGCCTGCGCGCGTTTCTCCGATTCGTCGTGGAGCGAACGCTGGCGGGCCGGCAGGACGAGATCAAGGAATACTCTGTCGGGGTTGAAGTTTGCGGCCGGCCGTCCTCATTCGACCCGAAAACGGACCCCATTGTTCGCGTGGATGCCGTCCGGCTCCGCTCAAGACTTGAAACCTATTACGGGACGGAAGGAGCCGCTGACGAGGTTCGCATCGTACTGCCCAAAGGCGCCTATGTTCCCACATTCCGGCAAGCCGTACGGGGCCGGGCGGCCGAACACGAGGTAAAGACCTTGGCTGTGCTTCCATTCGTGAACCTCAGTCCGCCGGGCGAGCAGGAGGCACTGGCGGACAGCTTCACGGAAGAATTGATTCATTCGCTGTCGCGGCTGGAACAGTTGCACGTGATTGCGCGTAGCTCGGTGTTTCAATTCAAAGGCCGCTCCGAAGATGGCCGGGAAATCGGCAGGGCTCTGGGGGCGGATCATGTGTTGGAAGGCAACCTGCGTGTTGCCGGTGGACGGTTGCGAATCACCGCGCAGCTAATTGATAGCGGCCATGGCTGGGTGGTTTGGTCGGAAAAGTACGAATGCGCCTGGGAGAACGTGTTCAGTGTGCAGGACGAAATCGTCGCTTCCATTACCGACGCCTTGAGAATCAGGCTGGCCGGGGAAACGGGATCGGCGATCTTCACTCACGTTACAAACGACGCGGAGGCGTACGCCGACTACCTGCGAGGCCGGTATTACTGGAACCAGCGGACTCCGGAGGCGCTACGAACCAGCATTCTCTGTTATGAACGCGCCTTGCAGCGCGACCCCGATTGCGCGCCGGTTCACGCCGGAATCGCGGACACTCTCACGGTTATGGCGCTCAACGATCAGGAGCCCACGCTGAAGGTAATGCCGCGAGCGCGGTCATCGGCGCGCAAGGCCCTGGAATTGCGCCCCGGCTGGCCTGAGGGCCTCGCCTCGCTCGGCTGCGTCAAATCTATTTTCGACTGGAATTGGGAAGGCGGAGCGCGCGATCTGGAGGAGGCTATCCGCCGGCAGCCGGGCTCTCCGACAGCTCATTATCTGTTCGCCATCATCAGCCTGGCGCCGCGAGGCCTGTGGAGAGAGGCGATCGCCGCCATGCACGCCGCCTTACGGCTCGACCCGGTTTCTCCCCTGTTGCTACGCGACCTCGGCATGATCCATTTCCTGCGGGGAGCTTGGGACGACGCCGCGGCCGCCTGGCGGGAGGCCGAGCAACTGGCGCCGGCCTTCCGCGGCTGTTTGTTTTGGCGTGCCCGCATGGCAATCGAAATGGGCCGCTGCGACGAGGCGATCGCGGCGCTCGAAAGGCGGCTGGAAAGCGGACCGGCGAACACCCGCGTGCTTGCCACGATGGCTTACGCCTGGGCGCGAAGCAATGACCAGGGGAATGCGCGGCGCATTCTCGACGATCTTACTGCGAGGTCGGCCATGGGGCGCGTTCCGCCACTTGATTTCGCCACCGCCTGGCTTGGCCTCGGGAATTGGGACCAGGCCCTTCAGTGGCTGGAGAAAGCCTGCGAGGAAAGGGCTGCGCCTCTGTATCAGTTCGGAGTGGACCCGATTTACGACCCCATCCGGGCTCATCCGCGCGGTGAGGCCTTGCGTTTGGCCATGGGGCTGCCGGGATAACTCCGCGATAACCCCTCGTTAACTCCCGGAAAACATGCGGCCGCTGGCATACTGCATGCATGACATCAACCTCATCCATTACCAATCAAGCCGCTTTCAAGGCGCTTGCCCAACACTACTTCGATGCGCTAGCCGACGGAAACTTTGCCCGAGTGCCATGGTCCGCGGACATCGTTCTGGGTACGCCCCTTCATCCTCAAGGCCAGTTGAAGGGCCGCGAGGCCGTGGAATCGTTTTTCCGCCCGATGGTAGGACATTTGGGTTCCATCCGTTTGGTGGAAACCTACGTGAACACTGCTCAGGATACGGTGATTGCCGAAGCCTACGTCGGGCCGCTCCATGTGCTGGACAAGTTTGTCATCCGCTCCGGGGAGATTGTGGAGCAGGAAAACGTGTTCGATCCGCGGCCCGTGCTGGAGGCGCCGGCCCCCGGCGGATTGTCGGCCGATGAGCGCGCCTTGGTCGTCGAGATGTTGGAATCCTCGCGCGAACGCCTGCGCGCGGCCGTACGCGGGATGTCTCGGGAGTCCTGGGTTTCCAAGCCGGCGGGCTGGTCTCCGGCGGAATGTCTGGAGCATCTCGTATTGAGCGAAGAGGCGCTCCTGGGCCTGATTCGGGGCAAGATTCTCGCCGCGCCCGCCAACCCAACCCTCTCTATCGAACTGCGGGGCAAAGACGGGATCGTGGTGACAGCGATGCAGAACCGCGCGCTAAAGTTAAAGACCTTTGACTTTCTGGAACCGAACGGACGGTGGCCGGATCAGGCGCAAGCTCTCGATGCGTTTCTGGCGCGGCGTGCAGACACACTGGATTATGTACGCGCGACCCGTGATCCTCTGCATCACCATGCCGCGCCGCTGGGTGAATTGGGTCAACTCGACGCTTATCATTGGCTGCTGCTGATGGCGGCGCACACGGATCGGCATCTGGCTCAGATGCGGGAGGCAATGGGATAACGCGGCTTCATCGCCACGAGGAAGCGGCGTGGCCCGTCCTGACGCCCCCCTTCGTTTCTCTAGTTTCGCGATATTCGTGTTGACGATATTCGTTATAACAGATATCATGAAGAAGTGAACAAACTGGATCAGGAGATACGCCAAACAAAGCCGTTCGGCTCCATCGAAGAAGAGGCGTTTTTGAACCTTGGGCGCAGTTGGGAGACAATTCTCGGCCGGCTGGCGGATTTCCTGAAGCAATATCAGCTCACGCCGACGCAGTACAACATGCTGCGCATCTTACGCGGCGCCGGCAAAGAGGGTATGACCTGCTCGGAAGCCGCGGGACGTATGATCACCGCGGACCCTGACATAACGCGGCTACTCGACCGGCTGGAAGGCCGTGAATTGATCCGGCGTGAGCGAAGCGGCCAGGACCGACGCATCGTCATTAGCAGGATTACTGAAGCAGGTGTGGAACTTCTCAAAGAGATTCAGAAACCGGTTTCCGAACTTTTGGCACGAAACCTGGGGCATTTGGGCCGGCGTAAGCTCACTGACCTCATTGAAACACTCGAAGAAGTACGAGAGGTAAAGGTTCTCGCACCTTTAACCAGGAGAAAGAAATGAACACAAACGTACTAATTGCTTTTTACTCACGGAACGGATCGACGGAAGCTCTGGCGAACTCCGCTGCCGAGGGGGCCCGATCCCAAGGAGCCGAAGTGAGGCTCCGCCGGGCACGTGAAATCGTAGGCGAGGAGATCATGGCGAAGGCGCCCGGGTGGCGTGAAAACGCGGAGCGAATGAATAAACTGTACGAACCGCCTTCGGCCTCCGACGCGGAATGGGCGGACGCCATCCTATTCGGAACGCCGACGCGTTTTGGCAACATCAGTTCCGAGTTGAAGGCCTACGTAGACTCACTCGGAGGGTTGTGGTTCCAGGGCAAACTGGTCGGGAAGGCAGGATCGGCTTTCACGTCGACCTCCACAGTTCACGGCGGCAATGAAAGCACGATTATATCCATGTATAACTTCATGGCCCACCTGGGGCTCATCATCGTGCCGCTTGGATACGCCGACCCGGGGGTGTTCGCCGCTGGAACTCCTTACGGGGCGTCGTCCGTATCCGGTCAGGGCAACGCGCCTCCGACCGCCGGAGACCTTGCCGTGGCCCGATTTCAAGGCGTGCGCGTTGCCCATGTAGCGAAAGCTTTGAAAGCGGCCGGCGACATCCGGACCAATTAAGCAATCGCATGAAGCATCCGATCGATCCCGGAGTCCGAATCGGCCACGTTCATCTGAAGGTGAGCGATCTCGATCGCTCGCTGGTCTTTTACAGAGATGTTTTAGGCTTTGAGCTGACGCAGCGCTTCGGATCACAAGCCGCCTTTCTTTCCGCGGGCGGCTATCACCATCACATTGGGCTGAATACATGGGAGAGCCTGGGGGGAACGCCGCCAGCACAGGGACATACCGGGCTCTACCATTTCGCCATACTGTACCCTGGCCGCCGGCAATTGGCCGATGCCTTGCAACGTTTGAACCAAGCAGAGATACCGATCACCGGCGCGAGCGATCACGGAGTGAGCGAGGCCCTTTATCTTCGTGATCCCGATGGAAATGGCTTGGAACTGTACTGGGACCGTCCGCCAGAGCAATGGCCGAGAACGACGGACGGCCAGCTAAGCATGTACACGCGGCCGCTAGACCTGAATGCTTTGCTGGCCGAGGCATCCTTTGCAAGGAGTCCTCAGCGATGATTCGGATGGCGGCAGCCGGGAAACTCGGAAATCGGCTTGTGGCCCGCGTAGCGAACATTCTTCTGCCAGTTGGCGGGCGAGAAGTGGTAGGCTTCCACGGACAACCGCTTCAGCGCCTCGAAGAAGCGGCCCGATTCATCCTGACGGCGTCCTTCGTTCTCCGCCATAGAGGCAAGCACCTGTTCTTGAGACGCGCGGTCGCAATCCAGAAAGGGCTTTGAAAACCTCCGTTGGGCGTCGGCTTCCACGGCGGCCAGCCCTTTCTTCCAGCGCTGTTTTTGTTCGGGGCTTGCGTAGTGGAGCACTATGTCGATGTAGCGAAGAACGCCTGCTTCGGCCGCTCCCGGCGATGAGGCGTCGGAGGGCAGGATAATATCGGCCAGCCGCTCGGCCACGGAGGCTTCGGCAGTGGAAAAGAACTTCGGCTGATACGGCGCGCTGAGGGCGGGGGCGGCCAGCGAAGTCGCTCCCAGGATCTTGAACAGCTCGCGTCTTTCCATTACAATTCTCCTTTCCGCGCCAATTCAGCCAGGTGGTCCGACGTGCGCCAGGCAAGCGCCGCGATAGTGAGCACGGGATTTTTTTCCGGATAGGAAGGAAACACAGATCCATCGGCCAGGAACAGATTCTTCACCTCATGACTCCGGCCCATAGGATTCACAACGGAAGTTTTTGGATCGCCTCCCATGCGGGCCGTTCCCACCCAGTGGTTGTAATCGATCACCATGTTTTCGGCGGTAGCGGCGCGCGGCTTCGCGATCACCTCGCCGCCGCCGGCGCGAATGATCTGTTCGCAGGTTTCGATCATGTCGCGGGCCATGTTGAGGTCGTTCTGCTCGTAGTGCAGGTGCACTCGCGGCAAAGCCTGGCCAAACCGGTCTTTGCGCGATTCATCCAGATCGATGAACTTGCGCGGCGAGCTGAGCAGCGTGCCCTGCATATTCATACCGGCGCTGTGCATATTGTAGTCAAGCAGCTTGCGCTTGAAAGCTGCTCCGTAGCCTGGTACGTCGCGCACCATGAATGTATTGGGTGTGTAGCCAGCGCCGCACTGCACCTGGTAAGTCCCCTCGTAGTTCGGGTTCGGCTTGTCCCAGTTGAGTCCGGTGAGAAGACAGTGGTAATAGCCGGTGCCGTCGTCATGAGAGGCGTCGCGCCCGCGCACTTCCGGAAAATGTCCTACTACTGTGAGGCCAAAATGGGATGTCAGATTGCGCCCTACTTGTCCGCTGGAATTCGCGAGTCCGTTGGGGTGACGGCGCGAGCGGTAGAGCAGCAATTGGCGCGCGGTCTCGATCGTGCTGCACGCCAGCACTAGTGCGCGGCAGCTTACGCTATGAGTGGAACCGCCCGTTTTCGTGTACTCGATGCCCGTCGCCTTGGTTTCATCGGCATTCATTAGAATGCGAGTCATGGTGGAATCGGAGAGCAGCGTCAACCGGCCGGTGCGCATGCCCTGCGGGATCGCCGTATTGGCTGCCGTATACTTGGCATCGACGCAGCAGTTGCCGCATTTGCCACAGAAGTGGCAGAGCGCCCGCTTGGAAGAATGCGGCTCGGTGAGCATTGCTTTGCGCAACTCGACCAGCTCCATACGCGCGCCTTTCTTCTTTAGCCGCTCAACACCGCGCTTGAGCATCGACTCCTGGCAACGCCATCGCACGTTTTTTAAGAACTCACCGTCCGGCATGTTTGAAAGGTGATCCTTGTGTCCGTAAACCCCCATGAAGCGCTCCACGCGGCTATAGTAGGGAGCGACTTGCTCATAAGGCATCGGCCATTGCTGATAATCAAGCGGTCCGAAGCGCAGCACATGCCCGGCCCAGCACAATGAACGGCCGCCGACGGCTTTGAGCAGGCCGTGATTCGGCCGGTCGCCGACGCCGGTGAAGTGGTTGCGCTCGCCGCGGTCGCGAAACAGGCTTTCGATCGGCGATGTGTATCCCGCCTTCAGCCGCTCTTCGAGGATCTCGTAGGGTTCGTTGTGCCGGCCGAAATCGATCCCTGCCCGAAGCCGGGGCCCGGCTTCAACCAGCGCCACTTTCAGCCCCGCCATGGCCAGCGCGTAAGCGGCGATGCCGCCGCCGTGTCCGCTGCCCACGACACATACATCGAATTGTGTATCCGCCATTAGCCGGGAGAATATCACATCGGCGGCGTCAGCGGCCGGAGGGGTGGAAGCCGGCGGCGCCGGTCGAGGGCGCTATTCTGGCCGCTCGGACCAAAATGATACATTGATACTGAATTCTTCCGTCCGATTGTGCGGGCCCTGGAGCGACGGACCCTTGGAGGTTCCCGCCGACTTTGATAGAGAAAGTGGGAAATTTGAACGTGACTTTAAACCCCCAAAAGTGCGAGAAAGCATTCGGACTCCTCGGGTCGGCCCAATCCGGCGTTCCACGGCAAGGCCTTCCGGGCGAGCTTCAATGTGGTGTCGGAAATGGCGTTCAATCCTGACATCCTGAAATGGGCACGGCTCACCGCTGGGCTGTCCTTGGACCAGGCGGCTAAGGAACTCGGCTTCCTGGATACACACAAGCGATCGGCAGCACAGCGGTTGGCTTCTTTGGAGTCGGGGGAAGAGAATCCGTCGCGAAGCGTATTGCTCCGGATGGCAAAGGCATATCGGCGATCGCTTCTAGTCTTCTATCTGGCAGAACCGCCTCGACCAGGTGACCGCGGGGAGGATTTTCGCACGGTTCCAGGCGCTCCACCCCCACAGTACGACCCAATAATCGACGCATTGATTCGAGACATTCGAGGGCGGCAATCCATTGTTCGGTCGTTGATGGAGGAGATCGAACAGCCACAGCTTGACTTTGTCGGGACAGCAACGATGGAGACGGCCCCACGTGAGCTGGCGAATCGGATAACTGAGACGTTCCGGTTTTCTCTCGATGAGTTTCGTTCACAAGCAGACGTGGCTACGGCCTTCAACTACCTTCGAGAGAGGGTTGAGTCGTCGGGAGTGTTTGTTCTCCTTCTCGGAAACTTGGGAAGCCACCATACTAACATCTCGGCGGAGACGTTCCGAGGGTTCGCGATTGCCGATCCTATCGCACCGCTTGTGGTAGTGAACGACCAAGACGCAAAAACGGCTTGGTCATTCACCACGCTTCACGAAACAGTTCATTTATTCCTCGGAACAACCGGCATCAGCGGTGGAAACACCGACGCGCGCATAGAGCGCTATTGTAACGATGTAGCTGGCGAAATTCTACTCCCGACATCGGAAGTTAAGGAGCTAGCACATGTTGAGCGACTTCCAATGGATCAGGCAATTGAAGCTGTATCCCAATTTGCCAAAGTCCGCCGAATCAGTTCGGCCATGGTCGCTTACAAGGTGTTCCGGTCGCACATTATAGATGTCGGGACGTGGAGAGCCTGGGACCACGAAATTAGGCGCAAGTGGCTGGCTGCCAAGGCGCAGCAAGAGGAATTCGAGCAATCTGAGGGCGGACCCAGTTATTACGTCATAAAACGGCACCGCCTCGGGCCGGCACTTTTGAATCTTGTGAGGCATTCGCTCGGCGAAGGGGCTATCACTCACACCAAGGCAGCACAACTGCTTGGCGTCAGGCCAAGAAACGTCGACCCACTGCTTCACGGAATGCCGGTGTCGGGAGGTCGCTAGAGAGTATAATGCTTTACCTCCTTGACGCGAATATCCTGATCAATGCGAATAATAGCTACTACCCAATCGGTCAGGTTCCAGAGTTCTGGAGTTGGCTGCGACACCAGGGGGAAACCGGACAAGTAAAGATACCACGGGAAATCTTCGAGGAAATTCAGGCGGGGCGTAAGGATGGAGATAGCCTACTGGACTGGATCGCAGATGCCGGGAGTGAAGCGGCTCTGCTCCTGGACGAAGACGTCGATCCGAATCTTGTTCAGCGCGTCGTTGTCGATGGCTACGCGAGCGATCTGACTGATGTGGAGGTTGAGAAGCTAGGCCGCGATCCCTTCTTGATTGCTTACGGTTTGGCAAATGTGGTCGACCGGTGCGTCGTCACTGCCGAAGTATCTGCCGCCAAAAAACAACGCCAGAACAAAAGGATCCCCGATGCATGCAGAGTTCTCTTAGTGCCGTGCTGCGGGCCGTTTGATCTGAATAGAGCACTTGGGTTTAGCACGGCCTGGAATAGATGAAGGATGCCTCGACGCGCCCGTCTCGACGCAACAAGAGAAAGGTCCAATGCCGCCGCGCCTAACTTCTCAGCCTCAGGAAAAACCAGGCTAGCCCAGTAACAAGCAGAAGCGAACTGGCCACGCGCAGCGCGGTGGGCGCAAGTGAAGGAAACAGCCGCGTCACTCGCGACAGCGCAAGCGCCAATAATGCCACGGCCAGTACATCGGCGAGTGTTGCCCCAGCGAGCACGGGGATGGGGCTCAATTCAGTGACTGTGAGATAGACCGCCAGCGACAGCCCATGAAAAGCGCCGAGCACCCCCGCCACCAGCCAGCGCTGTCCCGCCGCCGGCAGCGTCAGAATCTCGACGGCAAGGTAGGCCACCGTCAGCGCCATCGCCGCCTCAACGAAGCGCGGCGCCGGATTCCACGGCGTCGCCGGAACCACCACGGCCGCCACGATTTGCCCGGCAAGAAACATGCCCGTAATCGAGAGCAATTCTTTCCCGCTCCGAGCCGCAAGCACAAGGCAGACCAGAAAAAGAACCGCCGCGCCGCTGGCAAAGGCCCGGGCGAATCCGGCGCCCATCGCCGTCACCCAGACTTCGAAAACAGTGGGCGGCCGGAACTTCAGATGGGCGCTCGTGTTCGAAAAATCGAATACCGCCTGATCGTTTTTTCCGCCGCGCACGGCCCGCAGAAGATGCACGTGATTCGGCACCGTAACGGTGTGCAGCTTGCAGGATACGTCGAGTTCCTCCACCTCGAACGGCCATTCAAGGACAGCGCGGCAGCGATAGCTTCCATCCTGTTTGTCCTCGACGCAAGTGGGATCGCGCAGCCGCGCCTCCACGCGATTGCTGGAAAACCGGATCGACTCGAACAACGTTTGCTGGGGCGCGCGAACATGCGCCACTTCATACAAAGGCATGCGCATCTCAAAGCGCGCCCGGTTGCCTTCCACCAGCAAGTCACTGCTGCTCATGCTGACGACGTGCGCCTGAATCAGGCCAGCTCCGGCAAGCGCGATAAACAAGCGAAGGGTCATGTCCGCCTGGTAGTACGCACATAAATCAGCCGCAAGGCCGCCAGTAAAGGAACCGAGAGCACCATGCCCGCAATCCCGGCAACCTGCTCGCCCGCCAGCGCGCCGAAGACCACCAGCAACGGGTGCAGGGCAACGCCGGCGCCGAGCAAATGAGGCTGCAGCACGAGATCCTGAAACAGCCGGTACGCAATGAAGAATACGATCATCCAGACCAGGTGCTGATATCCGCTCACCAAAGCAACAATCAGCGCGGTGAAAGCCGCCGCCAGCGGCCCGATCACGGGGATTACCTCAAGCAGGCCGGCTACCGTCGCAAGCAGCGCCGCGTAAGGGACGCCTGTTGCCTGAAAGAAAACTCCGTAGGCGGTGAAAGTGGCCATGCTCAGAAAAAACAACGCGCGGATATACCGTCCCAGCATCACATGCAGGTCGCCGAGCAGGCCGTCCACAAAGGCTTTGTTTTTTGTGCGGCCCAACACGTCGAGCAGCATTGCGCGCAACTGTTCGGCATCCTTGAGAAAGAAGAAGCTCAGAAACGGCACCAGCAGCGCAAAGCCAAGGTTGCCGATTGCGGTGAGCAGTTGACTGATCCCGGCGCGCAGCATCGGCAGCACGCGCTCCACTCCCCCTTCCAGTTGCCCCTGGATCAGATCGAAGATCTGCCCGCGCAACGGCTCCAGCAAAGGCGGCAGCGGAGCGCTGGACAGCTTCCCGGCGGTTTTAGCGAGGTCCGGGAGACTGTTAACCAGAGCTGCCGCCTCCCGGGAGGCACGCATGCCGACAGCAGTGATCAGCGAGGCCAGCAAGCCGATAAGCAGCGTGTATACCAAGGCCAGCGTGAGGATTCGCGACAAACGTCCTTTGGCTACGCGGTCCACGAAGCCGACCGCGGGCGATAGCAGGTAGGCGAAGAAGACCGCCGCCAGTAGAATGAGCACGGTGCGCCGCGCCACGTATAGCAGGGCAATCGAAGCAAGCGTCGCGACTACCGACCAGGTCACCCGGACGGCCTTCGGCTCAATGCCCAGCATAAGCTTTTCGATTCAGCTCAGACCGTCTGCTCCTGGAAGCTGACAGGCGGATTCTCATAGAGAATGCGTTTGCAGTTGTCGCAGTGCTTCAGACCCTCCAGGCCGGTCCGCAACTCCTGGAGCAACTGGGGCCGGAGCGAGATGTGGCAGCCCGAGCAGCGTCCTTCGACTGCCTCGGCCACTGCAATTCCATTGCTTCTCCTGCGCAGCCGCTCATAGACACCCATATAGTCCTGCCGTAATCCGGAGGCGGCGATGGACCGTGCCTGCTTCAGCTCAGCCGCTTGCTTCTGGATAGAGGCAGTTCGCTCCCGCGCGGCTTCTTTCTCCGACTCGACCTGCACGGCTTCATCCCGCAGCGAAGCTTCGGCCTTTTTGACATTTTGTTCGAGCGGCTCGGATTCCGACATCAGATCGAGTATCCTGTCCTCGTATTTGCGGATCTCGTTCTGGCAGAAATCAATCTCGTGCTGGAAGGCGCGGTATTGCTCGTTTGTCTTCGCCGACATCATCTGATCCTTGAGCTTGGACATCTTCTGCTCATGAACCTTGATCTCATCTTCCAAACGGCGGCGCTCCTTCTGATTGCCCGAGAGCGCGGATTGATCCATTTCCAGACGCCGCTTGTGCGACTCCAGCGTCCTCTCGATTTCGGCAATGTGCTTTGGAAGGATCGCTATTTCCGCCTCCAGCTCCGCGATGCGAATATCGAGGTCCTGGAGTTTCCGAATAATCGCGAGATCCTGCATCATTTGAACGTTATTGGATTGTATCACGGGCGGCGCCCGAGCCTTCGCATAACGGGGGTTATCAAGGCCCGAACGGCCGGATCAAGCTCGGGGATCCGCAGCAGGCGGCTGGCGGCGTAGAACGCCATAAGCCCGATGGGAATCGAAATGGCGATGTCCGCCAGAAATCCGGGACGCGTCTGGCCGAGCCACAGAATCAGCGCGCTGTTCGACCCGGATATGACGATTCCCATGACCGCCGAGGCTACCGCCACTTTCCAAAGGCTGGAGACAAGGTCCCGTCCGTAGATCCCCTTCAGCCGGGCGCGAAGCAAAATGAATTGGACCAGGAAAGTGAACAGCGCCACGAGCGAGGTCGCCAGCGCGAGGCCGGAGTGGCCAAACCCCAGATAGCGAGTCATTGTGAGCGCCGCCGCGTAGTTGATCAGCACGCTCGACAAAGAGACAAGCATCGGCGTGCGCGCGTCGTTGAGCGCGTAAAAAGCCGGTGTGAGCACTTTGACGCCGGCGTAACCAAGCAGCCCGATGGCAAAATACGACAGCGCCTCGGCGGTCTGCACCGTGTCATAGTGATCGAATCGCCCGCCCTGATAGATCGAGCCGATGATCGATTGGCCCAACACCGACAGCCCCACCGAAGAAGGCAGGGTCAATAGAAAGACCGTCGCCAATGAACGCGACAGCGTCTTCTTGAACTCTTCGAAATCTCCACTGGCCGCGCTTCTCGAAATTGCGGGCAGCGTAGCCGTGGCCATCGCGACGCCAAACAAGCCAAGCGGAAGCTGCATGAAGCGGAAGGCGTATCCCAGCCAGCTTACCGGCCCGTCGGCGCCGCGCACCGCGTCGAGAATCGTGCTGGCGAAATTCGTGTTTACCATCACGTTCACCTGCACGGCGGCATTTCCAAGGATTGCCGGGCCCATCAGGCGGATGATGCGTTGCAGGCCCGGATCGGACCAGTTCCATGTGGGACGGTACGTGAATCCGGCGCGCACCATGCTCGGAACCTGCCATGCCAGTTGCAGAGCGCCGCCAAACACCACGCCGAACGCCATCCCTTCAATCGCCGAAATGTCCAGAAACGGCGCAAGCCAGAAGCCGAGGACCAGACCACTGGCCACCGAGCCGATATTGAACATGGTCGAGGCCAGCGCGGGCACTCCGAAAATGCCGCAGGCGTTCAAAACCCCCATCGCCTGCGCCGCCAGCGCCACCAGCAGTAGAAACGGAAACATGATCCGCGTCATGGTGACGGCCTGTTCGAATTTGCCCGGTATCTGGTGGAATCCTGGCGCCAGCAATTCGACCAGCAGCGGGGCGAATATCATTCCGGTCAAGCACACCGCGCCGACAATCACGATTAGAGCGGTCCCCACCAGACGCGACAATGCCGCCGCTTCCTCTTTACTGCGCTTGGCCAAATACTCGGAGAAGGTAGGTACAAAGGCGGATGAGAGGGCTCCTTCGGCGAACAGGTCTCGCGTAAGATTAGGAATCCGGAAACCAAGCAGAAAGGCGTCGTAGGTCTGTCCGGCGCCAAACAGGCGGGCCATGACGATTTCGCGCACCAGGCCGGTAATCCGGCTCATGGCGATCGCCAGCGAAGCGACCCCGGCCGAGCGAACCACTTGGTCGGATGGAGTAAGGCTCAAGTGTTGCGGGTCGGTGGCCAGTGAAATACCGCTCAGGCTCCGTAGCGTTCCAGGAAGTGAGCGATCGTCATGATGCCCACGTAGTAATTTTTCAGATTGTATTTCTCATTCGGAGAATGCAGTCCGTCGTCCGGCAGGCCGAATCCCATCAGCACCGTCGGAATTCCCAAATGCCTGCCGAAATCGCCGACGATAGGAATCGAGCCGCCCGACCGCGTGAACACGGTGGGCTTCCCCAGCATTTCGCTGAACACCTGCGCCGCGACCGCGATCGCCGGATGGTCCGGGTTCACCATGATGGCCGGACTCGAACTCAACACGCGCACTTCCATCTTGCATCCGGCGGGCGCGTTCTCCTCGACAAAGCGGCGGAGCCCGGCGATCACTTTTTGCGGGTCCATGTCGGGCACCAGGCGAATACTCACCTTGGCCGTGGCCTTGGCGGGGATTACCGTCTTTGCTCCCGCCCCCGTGAAGCCGCCCGCCACGCCGTGCACTTCCAAGGTCGGCCTTGCCCAGACGCGCTCGAGCACGGTGTGGCCAGACTCCCCGGTCAATTGCGTCGCGCCCACTTCCTTTTCAAGAAATTCCTTCTCCGAGAACGGAAGCTCGCTCCAACTGCGCAACTCCGCCGCGGCGGGCGCTTTCACATCGTCATAGATTCCGGGAATCTGAATGACGCCGTCGGCGCGTTTGGCCTTGGCCAATAGTTCGATCAATCCAAATACGGCGTTGGGCGCCGCGCCGCCGTATAGGCCGGAATGCAGATCGCGGGCCGGACCCGAACACTCCACTTCGGTATAGATCAGGCCGCGCAAACCGATGCATAAGGTCGGAATCCCTTCGGCATAAAGAGCCGTATCGGAAACCAAAGCAACGTCGGCTTTTAACTTCTCGCGGTTTTCAGGCACAAATTTCGCAATGGAGGCGCCGCCGACTTCCTCTTCCCCTTCAACGAGAAATTTTACGTTCAAAGGCAGCGTGCCGTGAACCGCGCGCAGCGCTTCGATGGCCTTGATGTGCATATGCATCTGGCCCTTATCGTCGGCCGAGCCGCGCGCGTAGAGATCGCCATCGCGAATGGTTGGCTCAAACGGCGGCGTATTCCATAATTCGAGCGGATCAGGCGGCTGCACGTCGTAGTGGCCGTAGCAGAGAACGGTGGGCTTGCCCGGCGCGTGCAGCCAGTCGGCGTAGACCAGAGGGTGTTTGTCCGTGGGGATGATTTCGATATTCTCCATCCCAACGGCCTTGAGCTGCTGGGCCACGAACTGCGCCGCGCGCGCGATATCGGGCTGATGCTCGGGCAGCGTGCTGATGCTCGGTATGCGCAGGAAGTCCTTGAGCTCCTCAAGGAAGCGCGCTTCATTTTGACTGACAAAGCTATCGACGGATTGTGACATGGGCGTATGGGTAGCACCCATTATAGCCCTGGACGGTGTTTCAGGCCTTAGAGCGCTCACGCCACCCTTCAGTCGGCTCAGTCGCGGTCAGGGAGATCCATCTAAGCGTTGGAACTTACTTCGGAAAGCTCGCGTGCGTTTTCACTTCCTCGATCTGCGCGGTGTGCCGCGCGGTATGCGCCGCCACCAGCACCAGGTACTGATATACGTCTCGCGGATTGTTCCCTCCCCCGTGGTGCGCGCGAAGCGCGTCTTTCGTGGTAGAAACGTATTCAATCGTGCGCCCGCGCCGCGCTCGGAATTCCTGCAACGCCGACGCTTTGTCCGGCCACTGGTTGGTCGGGACCAGCATCTCCGGCGCTTTCCCTTTTTTCGAACGGTCGGCAATGGCCGCGGCAAACTTGCGGTCCTCGGAAGCGATTGCGGTCGCCAGCCGAGACTGCGCGGGAGTAGCCAATATTTTCTTGGTCAAGTCGTTTAGAAAGTACGCCTCGGTCAGGATCAGGTGTTCCATGACATTAGCGATAGACCAAGTCTGTTCATCCGGTTTGAACTTCCATTGCGCTTCGCTCACGCCTTTCATCGCTTGAACCAGCACAGTCTGTGTCGTCTTCATGTATTCGACAAGGTAGTCGCGCTCTTCCCTGGTCATGGCGCCGTCGGGAACCGATTGGGCGCTTATGGTTACGGCAAGCAGTAGTGTGAATAGAGGCACCATGTTTCCATTTTAAGCGTCCGTTCCCATTCCTTTCGGCGGTCAAGTGTAAACTTGCAATACCTGCTGTTACAATCCTTGGAAACAATCATGAACGTACCTCTGACGCCAATCCGTTTTCTTTATCGCGCCATGGATTTGTTCGAGCATAGGGTGGGAATCGTTTCCGGCGCTCGCACGTTCACTTACGGCGAATTCGGCCGGCGGGCGTTGAAGCTGGCAAGCGCGCTCCAAAACAGCAGCGTCGCGGCCGGAGACCGCGTCGCTTTCCTCAGCTTCAACAACCACCAGTTGCTGGAGGGCTATTACGGCGCGCCACTGGCGCGGGCCATCGTCATGCCTCTGAACGTGCGGCTGTCGATACAGGAGTTGATACCCATCATCAACCACTCCGGCGCGCGGATGCTTCTGTTTGAGAGCGATTTTCTACCGCTTGTCGAGCAGATCAAGGCCGCCTGCGGAGACGTCGAGCGCTTTGTGGGGCTGGATGGCGGCGGTGGTCCGGCGGATTTCTCCTATGAGGAGTTGCTCAGTCAGGGGAACGCCGATGTCATCGACTATTTCACCTTTGACGACAACGCGGTGGCGGAGCTGTTTTACACCAGCGGCAGCACGGGAACGCCGAAGGGCGTCATGCTCACGCACCGCTGTCTCTATCTGCACGGACTGTCGATCGCCACGATGGCTGGGGACCCCAAGGACCTGGTCGATCTGCACACCATCCCGCTGTTCCACGCCAACGGCTGGGGACGCCCGCAGTCTTCCACGATGCTGGGCTCAAAGCAGGTGATGGTGCGGCGCTTTGATCCGGGCGGAGTCCTCGAATTGATCGAGCAGCATCGCGCCACCGAAATGAGCCTGGTGCCCACCATGGCGAACGCGTTGTTGCATGTTCCGGATCGCGCGAAGTTCGACGTTTCGAGCATGCGGCGCATCATGCTGGGAGGGGCGGCCGCCTCCCCGGACCTGATCGCACGAATGGAAGCCGCGTTCGGGTGCGAGGTGCTATCGGGCTACGGAATGACGGAAACCGCCCCGGTCCTTACCACCGCCCGCGCAAAGCCCGGCGTCGATGAATCCGACGATGCGGCGCGGCACAAACGCAAAGCGATGGCCGGCTGGGCCGTTCCGGGAGTCGAAGTGCGCGTTGTCGACGTCCACATGCAGGCAGTCCCGCGCGACTCGGCAACTATCGGCGAAGTGGTCGCCCGCGGCGACCATCTGATGGCCGGATATTACAAAGATCCGGAAACCACTCGCGCCACGATCGAGAATGGCTGGATCCACACCGGCGACATGGCCGTCTGGGATGAAGAAGGATATATCCAAATCGTCGATCGCAAGAAAGAGATCATCATCAGCGGCGGAGAGAACATTTCCTCGATCGAGGTGGAAAAAGCCGTCTTCGCTCATCCGGCGGTCTACGAGTGCGCCGTCATCGCCGCGCCGGATGATAAGTGGGGTGAAGTACCGGCGGCGGTGGTGGTGCTGAAACCGGGCATGTCCTTGACCGCGGAGGAGCTTACCGCGTTTTTGGAAACACGGTTGGGGAAGTTCAAACTGCCGAAGATTATCGAATTCCGCGAAGATCAATTACCCAAGACGGGCACAGGGAAGATCCGCAAGCTGGTTCTCAAGGAGAAGTTCTGGGCCGGCAAAGAAAAGCGCGTGCAGGGTTGATGTGGTTTCGATTCTGCTCTGTTGCGGTGTGGAGTCGAAGGACGCACTCATTGCGGAGCTCTGGGAGGCCGGCACAACCGGAATCGTGGAGCACGAAGAAGAACTGGAAGCGTTTTTCGATTCGGCCAACACCGCTGAGACGCTGCTTGCGCGCTTCGCCGCTTTTCACCCGTGCCTCCGGCAGCACCCGGAGCGTGATTATTCGGAGCAATTCCGGGAGTACTGGCGGCCGCTGAAAATCGGCCGGCGATTCTGGCTCGCGCCTCCGTGGGACACGAGCGCAACTCCGGAGAATCGTCTGCGCATCGATTATCAGCCGGGCATGGCGTGCGGCAGCGGCGCTCATCCGGCGACGCAGCTTTGCATGGAAGCGCTGGAACGATGCGCCGGGCCGGGAAGCGCGGTGCTCGATGTGGGCGCGGGGTCGGGCATTCTGCTGATTGCGGCCGGACTGCTGGGCGCTCGATTGCTTGCAGGCTGCGACACGGATGCAGATTCGGTGCTGCTGGCGCGCCAGGCTGTACCGCGGGCGCATCTATGGATCGGGACGGTGGAATCGGCGCGGCCGGCAAGTTTTGATGTAGTCATTGCCAATATCAGCGCGGCCGCCGCAAGCGAGATGCTCGATGAGTTGCGGCGCGTGGCCAGGCCCGGCGGCCGTCTGATTCTCTCCGGGTTTCAACGGGGCGAATTCGATAGCCCCGGCGCTCCCGGCCGCCTCGATCGGGAGGGCTGGCTTTGCCTGACCCTGGAAGCCTGAGAAGATAATGTAATGCTTCGCTCGATTGCAGTTCTAGCGCTCGCGCACGGCTGCTGGGGACAGAGCCTGGATGGAGTTGTGGATATTCATGCGCACTGCGGGCCCGACAGCGTCGCGCGCTCGATTGACGCGCTGTCGCTGGTGCGGCTGGCCAAGGAGCGCGGCTTCAGGGCGCTGGTCTTGAAAAACCACTATGAGCCGACAGCGTCGTGGGCCGCTCTGGCGCGCCGCCAGACGCCGGGGGTCGAAGTCTTCGGCGGCATCGCGCTGAATCGCACCATCGGAGGGATCAACGCTGCCGCCGTCGAGCGAATGACGCGCGTAGAAGGCGGATACGGGCGCGTCGTGTGGATGCCGACTTTCGACTCGGAAAACCAGGTGCGCACCAACCGCGAGTCGCGTCCCTTTGTCTCCGTATCGAAGAACGGTCAACTGCTGCCGGAAGTTTTGGAAGTACTCGATCTGATCGCCAAACATAAACTCGTGCTCGCCACGGGGCACTCGACTCCGGCTGAAGTGCTGATGCTGGTGCGCGAAGCCAGAAAGCGCGGCGCCGGCTCCATCGTCGTTACGCATGCCATGCTCGCCCCTGTGTCGATGAACATTGACCAGATCAAGGAAGCGGCGCGCTCGGGCGCGATGATCGAATTCGTCGGGAACGCCGTGATCGGGCAGACGAAAGTCTTCTCCTTCGAACAGTACGCCGAGGCGATGCGAGGCGCAGGCTGGGATTCGGTGATTCTTTCGAGCGACCTTGGACAACAGGGGAACCCGCTTCACCCGGACGGGCTGGAACAGATCTTCCGCGGCTTGCGCGCGGCCGGGATCAGCGAGGCTGAGATCAACCGGATCGTGAAAACCAACCCTGCCCGGCTACTTGGTATACGCTGAAAGACAGTCATGATTGAAGGCGTCGTGCTGCATTCGGTGAGTTATGCGGGGCTCTGGGGCCAGGCCGCATTGGGCGTGGATGATTTCGTGCGAAAGGCCGCCGCGCTGGGCTTCGACGGAGTCATGCTCATGGCCAAACGCCCGCACCTATCCGTGCTCGATTACAGCGCGAAGCAGCGCGCGGCGCTGCGGTCGCTATTGGACAAAGAGAAGATTCGCCACGTGGTCATTGCGGGATACTCGAATCTCACCGCCGACCTGGAGCACGGTGAAGTGCCTCATCGCGAGATTCAGACGCTTTATATCGAGGAACTGGCGCGGCTGGCCAAGGATCTGGGAGCGGCCTCGCTGCGCATATTCACCGGCTATGAGAATCCCGCGGGCGACTGGTCGCGGCAATGGCGGCTGATCGTCGGCACACTGCGTGAGTGCGCGCGCCGGACCGCAGATCTGGGCGTCGTGCTCGGCGTGCAGAACCATCATGACTTGGGCGTGGGATTTCGCAGCTTTAGGGACTTGGTCCATGAGGTGAATGAGCCCAACTGCCGGGCGATGTTTGACGCCTGGGCGCCGGCGCTACACGGCGATGATCTGAGGGAAGCGGCGCGTCTGCTGGCGCCCTGCACAGTGCACACCACTGTCGCCGATTATCAGCTTCGTCCGCGATACCATTACGACGCCGCGCTGGTGAACTACGAACCGCGCACGCCCTACGTAGTAGCGGTGCCGATGGGGGAAGGGTTCATCGATTACAAAGGATTCTTAGACGGCCTGCTTGGAAACGGTTTCCGCGGAACGGTAGCGTATGAGATGTGCTCGCCGCTGGTGGATGGCGGCGAATTGGAAACGCTCGATCGTTATGCGCGGCGTTTTCTCGAATGGCTGGAACCATTGCGAACCGGACGCGGCGGCGCGTGAGGCACAATGCGAACGCTCGTAAGATTCTCGATGCTGATGTGGATCGGCGCAACCGGTTCCTTCGCCCAGGCCCAACGTCCTGCTTCCAGCGGAACCGAAAGCCGTCCCCTTGTTACGCAGGCGGAGTACCAACGGTGGCAGAGCGCGTTGTCGAACTGGGGGAGGTGGGGCAAGGACGATGAGTTGGGGACGCTGAACTTGATCACGCCGGCAAAGCGCAAGGCAGCGGCCGCCTTGGTTAAAGAAGGTGTCACCGTCTCGCTTGCTTCGATTGCGGAGACCAAAAAGACGGTCGACGTGCCCTGCCCGGTGGAGTGGTCGATGCTGACGGCATCCGAGGCCGGCGCAGCCGATCGGATTGCGTACCCATGCATTCACGGGGCGGGAAGCACTCATCTCGATTCCTTCGCGCACAGGTTCTTCGGCGGCAAAATGTGGAACGGCTACGAGGTCTCCGGACTGGTTACGAGCGAAGGCGGCGCGGCGCGCAACTCCGTCCTCACGATGAAGGACGGAATCGTGACCCGTGCCGTGCTGTATGACATTCCGAGGCTCAAAGGCATACCGTACCTGGAGCCGGGAGCGCGCATCTTTCCCGAAGACCTGGAGGCGTGGGAACGCAAGACAGGAGTGAGGGTAACGGCCGGCGATGCACTTCTGCTCAGGTGGGGGCGCTGGGCACGTCGAGCCGCGCTTGGAGCATGGCCGATCGACGAAGGCTCTGCCGGTCTGGATGCTTCGGTGCTTCCCTGGCTGAAGAAGCGCGACATCGCGCTGCTGGGATGGGAAACACCCGGCTACGTGCCGCAGCCGGCAGGCGATCTCCCCAGACTGGCGGTGCATGATTTCGTTTTGACGATTCTGGGGATTCATCTGCTTGACCGGGCCGATTTTGAGGCCTTGAGCGAGGCAGCCGCGAGGCGAAACCGATGGGAGTTCCTGCTGACAGTGGCCCCTTTGCCGATCCCCAACGGAACTGGTTCACCGGTCAATCCGATTGCGGTGTTCTGATCAGAAGGTCAGGCGCGCGGCCAACTGAATCGATCTGGGCCCGCCAACGCTGTTGATTCGACCGAAATCGCGCCGTGTAGCATCTGTGACCGGGTTGCCCATGTTGACGTGATTCATGGCATTGAACATGTCGGCCCGCAACTGAAGCTTGTAGCGCTCGACGAACTCAAAGTTTTTCGTGATCGAGAAATCCACATCCCAGCGACCGGGGCCGCGGAACGGGTTCTTGCCTAGATTGCCGGGACGGACCGGTAACCCGACGCGGCTGTTGGGAACGTTGGCGAATGCGGCCCCATTCAAGAAAACGAACTTGTCGCCGGCGGGAGCATAAGGGTTGCCACCGGCATAGTCGGGACGGGAAAAAGGGTAGTTGCTGACTTGTATGACTGTCAGTGGTGAGCCGGTCGCGGCGCTGAAGATACCCGAAAACTGCCAGCCGCCAATTACGTGCTTGGCAAGGCCGGTAGCGCTTAGCCAGCGATCGAAAGGTGCGGTATAGATGAAGTCCCAGGTAAACGTATTGGTTCTGTCTTGGTCGAGCGGTCCCCAGTCGGCGCGGAAGTTGTTCTCGTCCTGAACCTCCGGATCGTTGCCGCCCCAGTAGTCGCCGGCCGAGATCGCCATAGCCTTACTCCATGTGTGGTTGATGTTGAACATCAGGTCGCGGGAAAGGCGCTGGCGCAGCGAGGTTTGCCAGGCGTGGTAAATGCTGACGTCGGAGGCGTCGCGGTGTTGCGACTCGAGCACGCCGGGCACGGGGCGGATTCCCGTGATGCGGTCCTGCAGGTTAATGTTGTGAGACATCGAGATCTTCAGGCCCTTGGTGCCTACATAGCCCGTTTGCAGAACAGTGCTCGACGAAAGTTGGCGCTGGATGTCGAAGGTCCACTGCATGGTGTAGGGGTTCGGGTTGTTCTGGTCGAAGATCTCGAAGCTCCTGGCGGTATCCGTGGCCCGGACGCGGTCAATGGCCTGCGCGTTGGTGAGCGGGTACCGGAGGTTGAGCTGGTTAATGTCGGATCCGGTGAATCGGTACCGGAAAACGATTTTCGGATCATGGGCGACCATCGTGTAGAAATGGCGCAGATTTTGCGGACCAACGGTCATGCCAAAACCGCTGCGAATCACGGTCTTTGCCTGGCTGCCGGGACTCCAGGAGAAACCCACCCGAGGCAGGAAATTGTTAAAGTCGCCCTTGTAGGTTGAGTCGGCTGGCAGAAAGCGAGGAGGCGTGGCGTAGGCGTTGGCGGGCGTGCCCGCATTCAGCAGTTTCCCGTCCTTGTCTTTGAAGACCGAATAGTATTCGTAGCGGAGCCCCAGATTCAAGGTAAGGTTGGGCCGGAGTTTGAAGTCATCCTGGACGAAGCCGGCCAATTGCCACGACCGTCCGTAGAAGCGGGGCACGCCGAAAGTGAACTGGACGCGGTTCGGATTGTTGGCCAGAAACGCAGCCGGGTTGGCGTAGCGGAACACCGGCGTTTCTTCGTTGAAGCGGCCGGGCGCCTGGACGAAATGGATTCCGCCGAATTTCAGGGTGTGCCGGCCGATGGTTTTGGCGAACACTTCCTCGATGCTGTATGTATGGCCGGAGAGGAGCTGCTTCTCGGCGCCGACCGAGAAATTACCGGCCTGAATCTCGATGCCCGGCAAGTTAGTGAGGTAGGCTTCGTCCAGGCGCACGGCGCTGTTGAAGTTTAAGCCCACGCGTGTCTCGCTGGTCCAACTCGGAGCTGCGTGAATCCAGTTCGCGTTGGCGGAATCGGTGGCATAAGTGAACCGCCGCTGGTTACTGATGAGCGCCCTGGGGACGATGCGGTCGGGCCGCCCGCGTGTCCACCGCGCCGACAAGCGGTCGGCGGAGCGGATGTTGTAATCCCCCCGGAAGACGAGGTGATTGTCGTCCGCTTTGTCGAAAGCGGGTCCGCGCCACAACGCCGAGGAGGCCCCAGCCGGGTAGGAATCGGTTGGAGCGGGAAACAGATCCAGCACAGCTTGATACGCCGGGAGGGCGCGGATCGACAGCGCTTTGAATTCCGGCGTCGGCACCAAGCCGCTTTGAATTGACATGTTGCTCTGCCGGTACGCCTCGTAGGCCACAAAGAAGAAGGCTTTATCCTTGATCACCGGTCCGCCGGCGGACCCTCCGAACTGATGAAAACGGACCGGGGGTTTGGCGGCCGCCGGGTCCAACAATGCGAAGCGGGCGTTGAGAACATCGTTCTGCCAGTTCTCAAAAAGCGAGCCATGCATCTCATTGGTCCCGCCTTTGGTGATCACGTTAATGTTGCCGCTATAGGCCCGGCCGACTTCAGCCGACATTACTCCCTTCGAGACGTTGACTTCCGAAATCGCCTCGCGGCTAACGACATTGATGAAGTTCTGTCCTTGAAACAGGGAGACGGAAGGCGTCTCGGTGTCCCCAGCGGCGTCCACGCCGTCGACGGTCACCGTGATGCCGGCCGAGGCCAAGCCATTAATCTGGAATAGTTCCGTACTGCTGCGGACCACGCCGGTCTGTAGCGTCAAGAGCCGGGTGAAATCGCGACGCGAAGCCGGCAACTCTTCGACCTGTTGGATTGTTACGCGGCCGCTCAGTTGGACCGAGGCGTTCTGAAGCAGCGGCGGTTCCGCGGTTACGTCCACCTGCTGGCTCAGATCTCCGACCTCCAGCGTGATCTGGTGACGAATCTCCTGGCCGGCGGCCAACTCGAGCCCGCGCTGGTGGACGGGCCGGAATCCTTTGGCCTCCACTCTGACGCTATAAGAGCCTACGGGCAGGAAAGTGAAGACGAATTCTCCGCGCTCGTCGCTGGCCGTCTGGCGCCTGACTCCGGTCAGGTCATTTGTCACGTTCACCGTAACGCCCGGCACGACGCCTCCGGAAGTATCCTTGACGAAGCCGTAGATGCTGGCGGTGGTTCGCTGGCCGAAGGCCAAATCAGATAGAGTCAACAGCAGGATGATCAGTAAAAGAGTCGTCTTCCCGATCGGATTCATTGTTCTCTCCTTGGCCGGCGGCGCGGCGCAACTCCAAAAGCAAGACGTAAAGGCTTCTTACCGATTGAACCTATCACAGTACCTGTCGCGGAGCAATGTCATGCGGCTAACCCGGCTTGCACGCTGGGCGGCTTAAGATGGAGGAGAGCGAAACCATTTGGCACTGACCACACCCTTTCAAGGCATCCTGCCCGCAATGCAGGTTCCATTCAACGACGATCTCAGCGTCGACGAACGGGAATTGCGCCGGTTCACCCGCTGGCTGGCTCAGCACAAGGGAATCGGAGGTCTGGTAACCAACGGACACACGGGAGAAGTCTTCGCCCTGAGCCGGGAGGAGCGATCGGAGGTCACGCGGATCGTCGCCGATGAAGTGCGGGGGCGCATTCCAGTCATCTCAGGGATCTGCTGCGAGGGCATCAACGAGGCGGTCGAGCACGCCGGGCTTGCCAGCCGGGCCGGCGCCGCCGGACTCCTCATCATGCCGCCTCACTACTGGCTGCGCTTCGGCATGCAGCCGGAGCACGTCCTGGATTACTTCACCGCCATAGGGAAGGCTGTCGAGATCAACCTGATCGTTCACGTCTACCCGGCTTGGACTAAAGCCAGCTACAGTTCGGCGCTGCTGGCCGATCTGGTCCGTCTGCCATGGGTCACTACCGTGAAAATCGGCACACGGGAGATGTCCAAGTATGACCGCGACCTGCGCGCCATCCGGTCCGCGAACCCGCGCTGCACCATCCTGACCTGTCACGATGAGTACCTGCTGGCAACCATGGTGCAGGGCGTTGACGGGGCGCTGGTCGGCTTTGCTTCCTTCATCCCCGAGTTGATCGCCGCCCTCTATCAGAACGTCCGCGACGGCGACCTAAGGGCGGCACAGGCCATCCAGACCAGAATCAACATTCTCAAGGAGGCCGTCTACGCGAGCGGTGAACCAAGCAGCGATGCGCATGCCCGCATGAAAACGGCGATGATGCTCGCCGGGCGCCTGAAGTCGAACGCCGTACGGCCGCCCACTCAGGTCACTTCGGCATCGATGGCCGTCCGAATCCGCGAGGCGGTGCAGCAAGCCGGACTCGCTCCGGCTCAAGTGGAGTTGGCGGGGGTCTGAGTCAGCCGGGTTGGGCGATGTTGTAAACTGAAATCTCCGCTCGAATAGGGCGCGTAGCTCAGTTGGTTAGAGCGCCTGCTTCACACGCGGGCGGCTTTAGTGGACGGGATGTTCTCGGAACCCAATAAAAACTGGGGTTCGGTGAGCAGACGGTAGGAAAAGCAAAAGTTGCCAGTAAGCCATCCGTAAGCCAGCGGCGGGTAGGTATACTGGATGACGCGGGCGCGTAGCTCAGTTGGTTAGAGCGCTTCCTTCACACGGAAGAGGTCCGGGGTTCGAGTCCCTGCGCGCCCACCACCTCACCTCCAAAAACCTTCCAAAGGGAACAACGGGCGCGCCAGCCCGAAGACTCCTAACCGGCGCGCCCTGGTTGTAACAGCCTTATGCTGCCTGCACAACCTCTGCCGGGTGTTCCGGGTCTAGGTAGCGCTTGTGGCGCGGCGTGTAGCAGTAGCGCCGCCCATCCGGTTCCCGGTGGTAGGAGCGAATCTCCGTGGATCGGTTGGACAGATAGACCGCGCGGCACACGTAGCTTGGCACCACTCCACTCATGAACGCGACGGTCATGATGAAGTCAACGCCTCGATTCGCGAAGTCTCCGGCGTCAAAGCTCAGGCACAACGCCTGTTCTTCGGGCCGGTACTCCATCTCAGCGGATCGATAAACGCCGCGATCTTCCAGGTGCTTGAGGATGGCGTCCACGTGCTCATGCCCTGTGACGCCCCGAACGCCCACGAGGTATTGGACTGCCGATGTCTTGCTCATTTTAGTTCTCCTTTGAGAAGTTTGCTGAGTTGATCGGAACTCACAGCCCAGCGTCTGAAGGGAACTGAGGGACAGGGCCAACGCCACACGTCCGGCTCGAATCAGAATATGGCTGCAAGCTGAAATTTACTTGCAACGTCCGATTGGAACCGGGGACATCCCGTCCTCGGTGGCATCCCGCCACGGGCGAAGAGGAGCGCGGTAGTGCTGCGTCCTAGGAACGATGATGCAGCAAATTGTTCTGGAATGCAAGCAGAAACTCGCCCGTTGGATGTACGATAGAGTCAGCCCCAGGAACAGCAATGGAAAAGCGCTACCAAGTATTTGTTAGCTCCACCTACGCCGACCTCAGGGAGGAACGTCAGGAGGTAATTCAAGCCCTCCTTGAGTTGGACTGCATTCCCGCTGGGATGGAACTGTTTCCCGCAGCAGATGACGATCAGTGGACGCTAATTCGCAAGGTCATTGACGATTGTGACTACTACATCGTTATCGTTGCGGGGCGTTACGGGTCAAGAGGCCCTGGCGGCAAGAGTTACACACAAATGGAATACGAGTATGCCATCGAAAAAGGCAAACCTGTGATTGCGTTCTTGCATGAAAACCCAGGGAAGATCCCGTCCGACAGGACTGAAAATACCGAGGAAGGAAAAGCTGCCCTGGAGGCATTCAGGCAACTGACAAAGAAGAAGGCATGTAAGTTCTGGTCGTCACAGAAAGAACTCGGCTCCGTAGTCCCCCCTGTGCCAACATGACTGAGACACCTACCCCACCCGCAATTACTGACCTTGAGGGGGCGGAGAGATGAGACATCATGGTAGGCGATTTGAAGCTCAATGGAGATTCGCGCATGATCGAGTTGGCAGCGCCGGAGCGTAGGGTGGGCGAGCGGAGCGAGCCCGCCCGTAGCGGAG
>Ga0187893_10003496_pt1 | contig 31747 bp, 25 predicted proteins | sample MA1701074metaG_FD_139574 | JGI IMG/M metagenome (GOLD analysis project Ga0187893, IMG submission 139574) | White microbial mat communities from a basaltic lava cave in the Kipuka Kanohina Cave System on the Island of Hawaii, USA - MA170107-4 metaG ...
ACGCCGCCGGTTTGGGACATGTCGTGTCTCGAACAAGGAAAAAAATGGAAATCGACGACCGTTTGAACGGCCTGCTTAGCGACGACGACATTACGAACTGCGGCAACGCGCAGAATTGCGTGCAGGTTTGCCCGATGTCGATTCCGCTCAAGAGGGCGATCTATGAAACGAACCGTGACATTGCGGTCAATGCTTTGTTTGGTTGGTTTAAGAAATAGAAAATGTTATTGAAGAATGGTTATCGGCGTCGCGTCGTCAATCTCCAGCGGCTGGAAAGTGTGTTCAGGAATTCTTGCCACAAATGCCTCGAACTGTTCTGCCGCCATCGGGCGCGCGAAAAAGAACCCTTGCCCAAGATCGCAGCCCAGAGCATGCAGCTTGTCTCTTTGCTGCTCGGTTTCGATTCCTTCCGCGACAACCTTTAACCCAAGCGTTCGCGCCAGCGAAATAACAGTTTTGATAACTTCGCGGTTCGCGCTGCTTTCATCCATCAGCCCGACGAACGAGCGGTCGATTTTAAGCGTCGAAACCGGAAGGCGGACAAGATATCCGAAATTCGAATAGCCGGTTCCGAAGTCGTCGATGTCGGTTTCGATGCCGATCTCGCGCAGCTTTCGCAGCATCTCGATCACCTTGTCGTGGTATTCGAAGAAAACCGATTCCGTTATCTCGAGCTTCAAACGATCCGGCGGGAAGCCGACGTCGATCAAGACTTTTTGAATGCGCGTTACCAGATCTTCGTTTGCAAACTCGCGGCAGGAGAGATTGACGCTTAGTTTAGCGTCTCCGGCGAATGGGTTGTTCTTAAAGATGTCGCGCATCTGCGAGCATGCACGCCGCAAGATCTGATCTCCGAGCCGGTCGATCCAGCCGATCTCTTCGGCCAGCGGAACAAATTTCGTGGGCGAAATTTTACCTAGTTCGGGATGCTGCCACCGGGCCAACGCCTCGACCGCGACGATCGCCCCCGAGGTCAGCGAAACTATCGGCTGATAAAGCACCGAAAAATCATGATTTTCAATCGCGCGGCGAAGATCGGTTTCCAGTTTCAGCGTTTCCCGCGCGACCGCGTGCATCTTTTCGTCGAATATCTCGTGGCGGGCCTTTCCGGCGCGTTTGGCCTGATACATCGCCGTGTCGGCGTCGCGCATCATGTCTTCCGACGAAACGTGTTTCGCTGAAGCGTGCAGGATGCCGATGCTCGCAGAGCTGTAAATAACATTTCCCGCAATGTCGAAGGGTTCACTGAATTTTTCCTGTATCCGCTCGGCGATGCGCGTAACTTCGGCAAGATCGTAATTTCCCTCGACCAAGATAGTGAATTCATCGCCGCCGAGACGCGCGACCGTGTCCGACGGCCGCATGCAATCGCGCAACCGTCTCGAAATGGCGATCAAAAGACCGTCGCCCACAACGTGGCCAAGGCTGTCATTGACATACTTAAAGCGGTCGAGGTCGATGAATAGCACGCTAACGTGATGCATCGAATCGCGCTGCGATTTTTGGATCGATTCGGTGAGCCGCGTCATAAAGTAGGCCCGGTTGGCAAGGCCGGTCAGCGCATCGTGGGTGGCTTCGTGCTGCAGCTTTTCTTCCACGACCTTTCGGGTCGATATGTCCTGAAGCTGGAAAATGAGGTTCGCTTTTTCCGAGCCCGCATCGCCGGCGGCAGACACGCTCCATGAGGTCCAAACTACGCGGCCCGTTTTGTGCAGATACCTTTTCTCCATCTGCCAGTTCGATATCTCGCCCGTTAGGATCGAATGCACTCTTAGCTGCGTTACAGCGAGATCTTCGGGAAAGATCATCGATTGATAATCAGATGCAAGAAATTCGTCGGCTTCGTAGCCGAGGATGTTGCAGAGTGCGTGGTTTACCTTCAGCCATTGTCCGTTCGGGGCGACCAGCGCGATGCCGATCGGAGCATGATTAAAGGCGCTGCGAAAACGCTGCTCGGATTCACGCAGAGCCTCCGAGCGCTCTTCGAGGGTCTTTGCGTACTGTTTAGCTTGTTTCGCATGCTGCACTGAGATCTCGACGTTCTTGAGATACATCTTGTATGCCAGGAAAATAAAGAAGACGACGGGAAAAGTAGCGGCGATCACGACGAAGCCCAGCGACACGGTGAGCGTCTTGAGAATAGCGGCCGATACTGCGCCGAACACATAACTTATAAAGCTCCATGCATATTTATTTTTCCAGGTTTCCAGAAACGGGGTCGCGTCCTTGAGCGAATCGTGCTTGGAACAGAGAAAAGTGTTTACGATGAATTGCGTTACAGCGACGATAGAGAGGGCGACGACAAAGTTCTTAAGAACTGGACCGCTTGCGTACCGAGCCTCCATTGTGTAAAGACCGGTAAGCCACAGTGCAACGGAGGCTACTGCGGTAGTTATAGCCATTGCCGCCGCGTTAAACAGAATGGTTACCAGCTTGCTGCAAAATCGCCGCGACGAGAAGAAAGCCTCGACCGCCGAAAGGACAACTGCCATTTCACCGCCATACATCAACAGGGCGAAGAAAATAAAGGTGTCGGAAACCGCGATGTGAGATTTGATTTGCGGAATCTGGATGGTAAATCGGGAACCGATGCCTACGGTAAAGCAGGCAAGGATCAGAAACTGCAAGTCCAGCGTCTCAACCGGAGCACGGTAAACCGCGGCCCCAAAAAAGGCCATGCCGAGCGCGATCACGCCGATCATGTAGCGTGTTGTCTGCTTTTGAGAATTCATACCGGATGTTCAGGGAGAACTCGCAATCGGGTATTCAACTACGGCGGGGGCTGTTTTAAGGTGAGAATTTGTTCTATCGGAGAGCCGGAGGGCTGAAAATAGACGATGAGGCCGCTGAATTGCCGGCCTCACCCTATTATGAACTGTGCCTGGCATGTTTGTCTATTGTTTTATGCAATTACACAAACAGCGTCGTGCACTGATTCGTGCTCTTGAACCCGGCCTTGACGAAGCTCTTGTGAGCGTGCGTGAAATCGACGTTGCTGAGCATGCAGATGTTCGACACGCGGGAAACGAGCTCGAGGCTGAGGGCTGCGAGACAGCTTGATCCGACGCCGCGGCCGCGATATTCCGGGCCGGTGTAGATGCCTTCCAGATAGATCGTCTCATCGGTTTCCGCGATGATGTCTGCCTTGAAGACAAGCTTGTCGCCGTCGAACACAACGAATACGCGTCCCTGTTCGATGCGGCGCATCACCCGTTTCAGAAAGCCCTCTAGGTCTTTCTGCATCGGATTGATTCCGCATTCGATCTCGGCAACCTCGGCCTGTGCTTCGGCAACCTGAATAAGCTCTTCAGGCTTTGCGAGGCGGATGTCCCAATCACGCTTCTGGACCATGAACGGAAAGCTGAGCTCGAAGATCTGCTCCGTGCAGGTCAGCCGCGGCTGAGTAAGACCGTAGGTGTATTCGTTCCAGAAGCTCTGGGCGTCGTCACCGCTGGACATGATCAGGTGAATCGGCGTCTCGGACGTGCGGGCCTTTGCAGCCAGTGCGTTGAGCGCCTCACGCGATCGTGCCTCGACAAGCGTGCTGTGGCCGATCAATGCGATACCCTCAAGCTTTCCCTGCGTGTTCCGGTAGCCGTAGAATTTGCCGCGGTTCAGTTGGCTTTCGATACCGTTGTCATTGATAAAGCTCGTCATGACAACCGCGTGAACCGGTCTGACTGCGAGAAATTCAAGAGCTTCCTGTCTGTCGTTGTTCTTCAGTTCATGCACTCTGGACATGTCCGGAGCGTTTAAGAAAAAGGCTTGACGTGCAGCTTCGTTGTAAGCGATCTGTGTTTGTGCATGGAATGTCATGTTTTTATCCTCCTATTTTATTTTTGTCATTCCATGCCCTCGGTGTCGTCGCCCAATATTGCCGAACCGCGAATGAGAACGCCATCGCCAATGAGAACACCATCGCCGATCAGAACTCCGTCGCCTATCAAGACGCCATCGCCTATCAAAACTCCGTCCCCGATTAGCACGCCGTCCCCGATCAGAACACCGTCGCCTATAAGAACGCCAAAGGACAGCAAGGCCGTTCCTGATCCCTCAGATCCACCGTCGCTTATTATCACATGCGGTTTCAACGCAAGACCCGTCGTATAAAAAGCGGAGCTTAACTTAACGGTTCCATTTATATTTTGAAGCCCGTCGTTGAAGATCAGGCCGCGTTTGTATGCGCCTTGGAAGTGCGTGGTCAGGTTCGAGCCCGTGATGAACGCCTGATTCGCCAGGATCAGCTTCGACCAGCCGAACGTGGTTCCGGCGATCGTCGAGGTTAGTGCCGGAAGCACTGAGCCCGAGGCAAGAAGCGAGGTTCCCGTTGTTGCGGTGTTGAAGTCAATATCCGAACGCATCGTACGCGCCAGCTTCACCGCGCCGTCAATGTTGATCTCTCCGGCACCTTGCTGAAACATATTGGCATCTGCCAAAGGTTGTGCAGTGTACTGGAGCAGCATCTTTATCATTCCCGGCGTAAAGTTCGGGTTTGCCTGCGAGAGCAGGACAGCCGCGCCTGAAACAACGGGTGTTGACATCGACGTGCCGCTCATTTTCATCTTCGCGTCGGCGTTCGTTTCAAAAAACCCGAGCGTCAGCGATTGTGCCGCATTCTCCGATGCGAGCTTATTGTTCTCCGATTTGTAGGAGATGATCTTGTTGCCCGGGGCAACTAGATCGGGCTTGATCAGGTTGTCGTAAACCTTTACGTGGTTTGCGTTTGTGTAAAAGCTGCGTGTCGGGCCGCGCGAGCTGTACGTGGTCATCGAATCGTCGTTGCGCCTTGCGCTGCCGCGGCTGTTGCTGGCGCCGACAGTGATCACATACGGGCTGTTTCCGGGCGAATGGATCGTGCCATAAATCTCCTGGCCCAACTGATTTTTGCCGAGGTTGCCCGCCGCCGCCACGACCGTGATGCCGCTGGCCACGAGTTCCTTTACTTTCAAACACAGCGGATCGTTGGTGTACGAATCGACCGCCATGGTGCCGAGGCTGAGATTAACGACGCGGATATTGTATGCGGCTTTGTTCTGGAGTATCCAATTAAGACCGCTTAACAGCCACGAGGTTTGCCCGACGCCGTCGTTGTTCAAAACCTTGACGCTGATGATATTCGCGTTCGGCGCAACGCCGCGGTAGGCACCGTTTTTCTTCGTATCACTGCCGGCCGCAAGACCCGCAACGTGTGTTCCGTGTCCGTAAACGTCGGCGGTGTCGTTCAGATTCGAGTTCGTGAAATTCACGTTCGCCACGATGCGCGAAGTATTTCCGTTCTTGAACCCGTTGTGAGCGGCGTAAATACCCGAATCGAGGATCGCGATGCCGACGCCCGTTCCGTCAAGCGTGTACGCTGCACGGCCGTTGAGCGCGGGCTGCGAACGCACAAGGGTGGCGCCGGTCGCATCTTCGATGTGACCTGTCATGACCGTCTGGCGGTCGGGCGAAACATAGTTGATCAGGCCGCTTGCGACGAGGCTTTCAAGAGTCGAAAGCCGGGCGTTCACCAGCAGCATGTTGGTTTTGCCGATGCGGTCAACAATGCGTGCATTCGCAGCAGCCATAGTTGAACGGAAAGCCGCATTGTCGGCGTCTTTCGCCTGAACGATCACTTCCATACGCTTGGTTCCGGTCGTGTCGGCTGCGATCATCTCCTTCAGATCGGGAGCGATCTTCTGACCACGGAAACCTTCGGAAGCTTGATCTTCGGTCTTCTGATCTTCGACGGCAACGTTGGCAAGGTTTGCTTCGACGGCGATCGTTTCGAAAAGACCGGCAAACTTTTCATTCGCTTCGATCTTTGTCGAGTAATCGGCAAAGGAACTTCCGCCGATGATCCGCAGGCCGCTATCACGCATGGCAGCAGCGATCTTTTCCTGCGATTTGTCGGTGACGAAAACTCCCGCAAAACCGTCGATGAAAAGGATCGTGTCCTTCGATTTAACGGCTTCATCGATCACGGAAAACAGCCGGGCTTCGGCGTCCGCGTTCGATTTCGACTGTGAGAAAAGTGTGCGGGCTTCCAGCTTGACGATACGCTTTGCGGTCAGGGCTGTTGCCTGGCCTTTTGCAATTGCGATCGCAAGTTGTTCGACAAGGATTTCCTGACTCTCGTTTTTCTCATCGAGAATCATGGGATGACGAGAGCCATTACCGCCCAGCACCTTCATCAATTGAAGCGTTTCGGCTTCAAGGTTAAGGTTCTCACGCAGTCTTCCTTCGCGGCCAAGCTGGGTGAGATCGGTAACTATGCCTTCGCTTTCAAACTTCACGAGCGATATCTGATCGTTTGAAGCACCGCTATATGTCGCAGCCACATTGCCGGCGACGAAGCAGAATATCAACATCAGCGATATCGCCTTGTGAATCATTTTTGTTGGCGACGTTTTCATTTAACAAACTCCTAAGGTACAAATAGACAAACTTCACGGCACTAGCCGTCGCCCTTCTTTTACAAGGCGTGTGCCAAAGGCTAAGTATTGTAAATAGTGGCTTTATGGAATTTATCGAGTGGGCAAGTTTAGGCGTTTTTAATCAACCTGATTAACCGATTCGGTCAGTCTGACCGAAAGCCGGACCGTTAAGCCAGCGGTCTTCGACCGCGACGACCGGCCGAAGTCTGAACGGTTAAGCCAGCGGTCTTCGACCTCGACCACGCGTAAAAAAAACGCGGTCGAAGACCGCTCGCTTAACGATAAATAGATATGTAAAAAACACGCGATCGAAGACCGCTCGCTTAACGATAGATAATCGTTAAAACATGTGCCGCTTTTGCGGAACTTAAGTATTGGCAGCAACGTGTAAACGGGTTAGTATTTAGAAGCCCCTATCACCGAAATTCTATAATGCGCGCGTTCTTGTTTTTATTTTTCCTCGTCCCGTGTCTGGCGGCATCGGTCATGCCGCAGACGGAAGGCAGTTTGGCGTCGGTCGTTCGCGAGACGGTTACGATTCCTAAGTTTGCGGCACCGCTTGTGATCGACGGCAAACTCGACGACGAAATGTGGAAGCAGGCCGCCGTGCTGAAAGATTTGATACAAACCTCGCCCGGGGATAACATTCCGGCTTCGAAACCGACCGAGGTTTATCTCGGCTATGACGAAACCAATCTTTATGTTGCGTTCAAGTGCTGGGACGAGAGAGACAAAATCCGCGCTTCCATCGTGCAGCGCGATGCGGTTTTTGGCGAGGACACAGTTGGGTTTTGGCTCGATACTTACGACGATCAACGCCGCGCGTATAATTTTGCATTCAATCCGCTCGGCATCCAGCAGGACGGAATAGAAACCGAAGGCCGCGGAACCGATTACAGCGTTGACATTTTTTTCGAGTCAAAGGGCGTGATTGAGGAATGGGGCTGGTCGGTCGAGATAAAGATTCCTTTTAAATCGCTGCGCTATTCGGCGGGACCGGGAAAATTCTGGGGATTCAACGCCGGGCGCAGCATTGCACGGTTGAACGGGGAATTCAACTCCTGGGTGCCGCTGCCGCGCGGCGTTCCCGGTTTTTTGAATAAATTCGGCAAGATCACCGGACTTGACGAGATAAAGGCGGAGCGCACGCTTGAGATAATCCCGACCTTTACCGCCAAGCAGACGGGCACGCGAACGAGTCTGACACGTTTTTCCAATCCGCCGATCGAGACGGATTTCGGTTTTACGGTGAAATTCGGAATCTCGCCGAACGTCACGCTCGACGCAACATACAATCCTGATTTTGCAGATACCGAAGCGGATGCTCCGGTGGTCGAGGCAAACCAGCGTTTTCCTATCTACTTTTCCGAAAAGCGGCCTTTCTTTCTCGAAGGGATCGATATTTTCAAAACGCCGATCGAAGCGGTTTACACGAGACGCGTTGAGAAACCGCTTATCGCGGCCAAGCTGACGGGCAAGACTGGAAAAACATCTTTCGGCATTTTCGGAGCCGTTGACGACCCGCTATTCAATCCTCTCGATAAGAAGGCGTATGTCGGCGTACTTCGATTAAAGCGGGACATCGGAAAAGAATCGAACATCGGTTTGCTGGCCACGAGCTATAACTATCCATCGAAGCACAACGACGTGCTCGGTTTCGACGGCCGTTGGAAGATCGACAAGCAATCGGATTTTCGCGGACAGATACTCGGCTCGACGTCGAGAAATTTTTATTATGACCCGAGAACAGACACGTCGGAGTATAAAACTCTAAACGGCGTAAGTTACACCCACCAATATAACTACAGCTCAAAAAATTACGGTTATGGAATTGGGGGCAGCGGCACGTCGCGAAGGTTCCGGGCGGACACGGGTTTTACGTACCGAACCGACTCGATGAACAATTTCGCCTACTTCAACCTAGGCGCCGACCCCAAACCGAAGGCATTCGTCATCAGAAAATCGATGAGCACGAGCTTCGGTTACCGGAACGATTTTTCAGGCCGGATGCAGGGTTGGGGATATGATGTGAACGGCAACCTGAGCTTTAAGGGCAACGCCGGCGGCGGTGCCGGATTCTCGTTCGGCAAATCGAGGATCTACGAGGACGAATTTGGGCCGATGAGGAGCGCGACAAATGCCGGAACGTTTTTCGGCCCGCCGAGCCGCGAGTCATTCGGCTACGGCCCATTCACCTATTTTTATAAAGAGTTTAACAAGCGCGTGTCAATCAACACGAATTTCAGCATGTCGTTCAACAGCTTCGATTACGATTTTGGAGCCGGGCCTGATTTTCCGCGCGTTAGCCCGGCAGCTCTCGCCTTCGGCCAGAACGTTGCGCTCGATCCGGGCGAGGCGACGGGCATCTATTTCGGCGTCGGGACAGATCTGAAACCAACCGACAAATTCAGCACCTATTTGAGCTATGGCAGGTCGAGCCTCAAACGCAATGCGACGAATCGGCTAGTTTACGAATCCGACAGCTTTTCACTCGGTTCCACATATCAGTTTTCGCGCTACGTCAATTTTAAGGCTCGGGTTTATTACGACACGCTGAGCGACAGCATCTTTGGCCAGTACACCTTCGCGTGGACTCCGGGCGTCGGCAAAGCGTTCTATATCGGCTATAACAGCAACAGCACATACAACGGCTACGCATTCGGACTTCGACAACCCGGCTACCTGCAAACGAACCGCACGTTTTTTATCAAGATGTCTTACCTGTTTCGGAAGACTTTCTGAAGTTCGGTTCGTCGGTACGGTCCAAAATATCGCAATGTTTACAGAGTCTATTAGAGTGAACGTTAAGCCTGTATTTATGATTTTAATAATCGAACGAAGCCTTCCTGTTCGAAATGTTTGTCCGTAGTAAGAGCTGCGTTGACGCCGCGACTCCGCATCAAGACAAAGCTCACCGCGTCGCATAGAGAATAGGATTTATCTAAGCGCCGTTTTAACAGCTCTATGGCCGTTCGATGTAACTGAGCATCGACCCAAACTATATCGGTCTTTTCGTCAGCTAAAACGTCTTCGCTGAACTGAATTATTTTTTTTCGCGGAATGCCGCGAACATGCGCGAGGGCGGTAAACTCAGCAAGGATGTAGCTGGATGTTAATAGAATTGTTGCCGACTCATAAATCTCCGTCGCTTTTTCGTGGTGTATTTCGTTTTTCTCTAATTTACATAAAAACCCAGATGTGTCGATGAGCATCAATCTTCATCCTCGTGAGTATTGGCATATTCGTTCGCCAAGTCAAAATCTATTCGTTCATTATGATCCAGTTTGAAATATTCGTCCCTGGTAATCTCTCGTCCATACCACATCCCATATATTTCGTTGGTTCCAGAATTGCTTGATCGTGAAGGATCTTCGCTTCTGTTGTAGCGCTCCTCTATTTCCTCGACGATCTCAAGTACTTCTTCCTGTGCTTTTGGCGGCAAATGAAAAACTTTTTCCCGAATTGTTTCGACCACATTCATAACGTACTGATACTACTATCATCTACGTTCTAGCACAACGATCTTCCTTTGAACATGCGCAGCCCGCTACCTGGTTCAGCGACTGATTTTCCGTTGGGTGTGCTTATCGGGTTCTAATTTGTATGCGTCACGTAGATCGTGGGTCGGCAAAACCGCGCAATTCTCGTTTCCATTCCAAACCAACGATTACTTTGGAGTTGGAGACGTCCGGGCATTGTAAAAAGCGATAAAATCTTTCGTGACCATGGCTTTTTCGTCACCGACAGCTGCAAGCATTCCCGTTTGGTCCTTTGCGACATCGAACACCATGGCGAAACCTTTTTGCTTGCTGAATTCCTGAAGCGCGGCGTAGATGTCGCGCATGACCGGCGAGAGCATCGCTTGCTGCCGGCGCTCGAACCGCAGCTTCGCATCCTCCGATCGATACTTGATCTCGAGTTCGAGGCGGTCGGCCGCATCGATCTTTTGCTGAAGGTCGTATTCATTTACGGGCACCTTGCCCGCGACCATCTGATCGCGAAGAGCAGCGATCTCACGACGAGCGGTTTCAAGCCTGCCGTTCAATGTTCTAAGCTCATTGTTCACGGGAGTAAATTCGGCTGCGAGGCTGCGGACGGCAGCAACATATTTCGCGATGCCGGTTTTCTCATCGCCGAACTCAGCCGAATTGATCAAAACCACTTTTCCGAAATTTGTCGCCGCTACTGTCTGAGCGTAATTGACGAACGAAAACGCGGCACAAATAAATGTGAACACTACGAGAGAGCGTCTCAACATAAATGATTCTCCTGTTTCTAGAATATGTCCGATCTATTCGACGTTCGGAAAAATGCAGTGGTTGCTTTCAAGGCGATAGCCGAAATTATCCAGTATTCTTGACTTCTTGTTTTCGACTCGGCACTATTGCTTGATGCCTAAGCGTGTTGCCCCGCGATTCGGAATCGGAGAATGGTACGGGCACTCCTTCATTCGATTGACTGCAGAACAGAGGCGTAACTATGCCAGGATTGCACCTGTTCAAACGAAACAGAATGCGCCGCCTTGCCCATTTTTGTCGAAACACATACCGACGCCATGTCCCAAGAAAGGCGGAGTATGTTCTCTTCGACTTTATGACGCTTCGGAGGACGGAAGCGCGAAGCCGGTTGATGGTGAAGACGGCAAGCTAAGGGTCGTATGTCCGCACCGCTTTAAGCAAAACGGCACAATTTACTCGGCAGTTTCTCATCTGCTTATCGGTACGCTTGATCCGGTAATCGTTCCCGAGGTTCGGTTTTTACGTCGAAATCCTAACCGACTGAAAACAGATGATGAACTCCCTGAAATTTCCGAAGACGTAAGGTCCGAGGATGTAGGTAATATAGACATTGTTCTAGTAAATCCGACTCATCCCGAAATGGGATGGTGCGCGTTGGAAATTCAAGCCGTCTATTTTTCAGGCGAGAAAATGAATCTTCTTTTCGCTCACATCGAAAACTACATAGGGGATGGGATTCCTTTTCCAGACAAGGGGAGGCGGCCCGACTATCGTAGCAGCGGACCAAAAAGATTAATGCCGCAACTCCAGATCAAGGTGCCGACTCTTCGACGCTGGGGCAAGAAAATGGCCGTCGTCGTCGACGTACCTTGGTTTCGAACTAATGTAGTTGGCGTCGAAACCGTCGCCGACATTTCCAATTGTGATATTGCTTGGTTTCTTGTGGACTTTGACGAAAGTACCGATCCAGCCACGCTGCTAATTACAAGTCCGCAACTTCAAACTCTCGAACGTGCTGTCGAAGGGTTGACAGGTGGCTTCCCCGTTAGTTTGGTCGAATTCGAGTCGAAGATTCGCGACAAGATATTGCGTGGCATCACCTTGTAAACCAATCTAAACTTCGGCTTATCAGAAGTTCGTTCATAACGACATGATGAGTGTTTTTCATCGGAACCTGTGCGATTTGAAAGCCATGTGTTCGCGCCAAATCCCGAATATCGTCAGTATCATCATAGGTCATTAGAAAAGGACCGACTAATTGGGCAGTTTCTGCAAACAAAACCTCGTGATCCAAATCTGAGTGGACATAAAGGCGGCGACCAGCAAGAGTATATGGCGGGTCTATAAACCAAACCAGGTCTTTATCTTTCGCATTCTGACTAATAAATCCAATACCGTCACCGGAATGAAATATGATGCTCGAATGTTGAGCATGAAGATCGAGCAGGCGATTTCTTAATGTTTCCGGATACCAGCGACTCTTTAAACCCCGACCATTTTCACCGTTGCGCACCAAGCCCGCGCCCGGAGCCATGATTCCACCACGTTGTACTCTATTCCGGACGATTGTCGCCAGCGAGCGTCCCAGCACATCGTCCGGAGCAAAAGTCTTACTAAGCAAATCTCGAACGTTTTCTTCGGTAACGTCGAACTTGACGATTTGTTCGGCTAGTTCAGGTCCATCCCCACTGGCAATTACCTGCCAAACGGCACCAACATTCGAATCTTTTTCTATCAAGATAACCGCGTCGGTGTAGCCGTCGAACAATGCGGAAAGGCTGACGATGCCACCGCCGGCGAACGGTTCCACAAAACTGGATATCGGCTTTTGAAAACTCCCCAGCCATTTCCTAACAACGGGAACCAGCCATGTCTTTCCGCCTGGATAGCGAAATGGGCTTCGATGCTTTACAGAAGCTACGTTGATTACTTTCTGGCTCTGAGTCGTGCTACCCGAAACAGAAAACAAAGGCAGACTGTCTTGCTCTGAAGTATTGGTTGTGGGAGACCTTGATAAATGTTCAATTGCCGTCATGCCTTATTAGCTCTCTTGGGCTGGTCCCAGTTTGGCGTCTTACACTTTGGGCAAACTCTGGGTTTCTCGTCCTTTTTTCGTGGGAGCCACTCGTGCCCGCATCTGCAGCGGCATCCGACAAGACGTATCAATCCAATCGATTCTTTTCTCACATTTCTTCAATCAGAACTGATTTACCAAGCCACTATTTATACCCTAAGTATATACTATTAGTAAACGTTCGGTAAAACGCTAAAAACCGCCGAAATCAAATCTCCAAAATATCGACCAATTCCTGCACAGCAGCGGCGGACTTTTGCAAAGCGGTGCGTTCTTCGTTGGTGAGGCTGATTTCGATAATTTGTTCGACGCCGTTTTTGCCGAGTTTGACGGGGACGCCGACGAAGAGGTTTGAGATGCCGTATTCGCCTTCGAGGAAGACGGCGCATGGGAGGATTTTCTTTTTGTCTTTCAGAATGGCTTCGGCCATTTCGACGGCTCCGAGCGACGGAGCGTAGTATGCCGAGCCGGTTTTCAGCAGACCGACAATCTCGGCACCGCCGTTCGCGGTGCGCGTGATGATGGCGTCGAGCTTGTCTTTGGCAATCAGCTCGGTGACGGGAATGCCGGCGCAGGTCGAATAACGCGGCAGCGGCACCATCGTGTCGCCGTGACCGCCGAGGACGAACGCAGTTACGTTTTCAACCGAGACGTTAAGCTCCTCGGCGAGGAAGCAACGCATGCGTGCCGAATCGAGCACGCCGGCCATGCCCATTACACGGTTCTTCGGGAAACCCGAGCGGCGAAACGCAACTTGCGTCATCGCGTCGAGCGGGTTCGATACGACGATGATAAATGCGTTCGGCGAATATTTCGCAACCTCGTCCGTTACGGCGCCGACGATGTCGGAGTTCGTCTTTAAAAGATCGTCGCGGCTCATGCCGGGTTTTCGCGGCAGACCGGCGGTGATGATGACGACGTCGCTGTCTTTTGTTTCCTCGTAGCTGTTCGTCCCGACGAGCTTCACGTCGAATCCGTCGATCGGCGCCGCCTGTGCCAGATCGAGCGATTTGCCCTGCGGCGTTCCCTCGACAATGTCCACCAAAACCACGTCCGCAAGCTCCTTGCTCGCGATCCAATGAGCAGCCGTGGCACCCACATTTCCGGCACCCACGACCGTAACTTTATTCCTTCCAGTCATTCTTTAACCTTCCTGTTTTCAGATATTTTTGTAAAAATAAAAACGTATTTTGTCACAGTCAGCCGCAAACGGCAAAAAGGCCGTTAGTTCAGTCGATGAAAGCTTTCGCAAACCAGATCTACACGCTTGAGGAATATTTCGAGCTCGAAAAAAACTCCGAAGAGAAGTGGGAGTTTTGGGACGGTCAAATATGGTGCATGTCGGGCGCGAGCCTTGTACACGAAGATATTGTTGCCAATTTGCTTCGCTCCCTCGGAAATCGCCTTCCTGAACGATGTCGTGTTGCAGGTTCCAATGTTCGCGTAAAAGTGCCCAAGTTTCCACCTTACCGGTATCCCGATCTAACTGTTGTCTGCGGTAGGCGTGAGAGCGAGACAATCAACGGATTGGAGATGCTGGTAAACCCTCAGGTTATTATCGAGGTACTCTCTCCGACAACCGAAGCGTTCGACCGCGGGGCAAAATTTACGTATTACAGATCGATTCCGAGTTTTCGCGAATACATTTTGGTTGCACCTTACAGCGCCCATATTACTCAACTAATTTTAAGAGCCGATGGCGAATGGGTTATAAGGGATGTTGTGGGAATTGATGGCATCCTGACACTACCAACGGTTGACGTCGAAATTCCCTTGTCCGAAATATACCGCGACGTTGAATTTCCGCCGCAAGGCTATGTCGATCCGGAAACAGAACGTTCGCTCCAAGGCCGCTAACTTATGAAAATAAATTGTCGTTTTTTGGTTGTATTTTTAGTCGCATCGGTAGTGGCTTCGACCGGTATTTCCCAACCATCATCCGCAGCCTTATCTGGCAAGCGCGCAAAGCGCATTGTTGTGCGCGGGGCAGTCGTGGTGGACGGAAGCGGGAAGCCGGCGGCGGGGCCGTTTGACATTGTGATCGAGAACGACGTGATCACGCAGATGGTCGGGATCGATCCGGTGGCGATGAAAGAGGGAACGGCGCGGCGGCCGGCAAAGGGCGATCTTGAGATCGAAGCGGCTGGTAAATATGTTCTTCCAGGGCTGATCAACCTGCACGGCCACGCACACGACGGACGCGGCGGCAAGCCGATGCCGATCGAATATGTGATGAAGCTCTGGCTGGCGTGCGGCATCACGACCGTAAGAGAAGCATGGGCGGGCGCGAAGACGCTCGAATACCGATCGCGAACTGCCGCGAACACGCTTGCCGGGCCGCGCATCTTTGCCTACGGCGGATTTCCGGGACCGAATCAAAACACCGCCGAACTGGTTCGCCAACGCGTCCGCGATCTCAAAGTGGCCGGCTATGACGGCATCAAACTTTACACGATGGACCGCGACCTGATGTCGGCGATGATGGACGAGGCGAACAAGCAGGGAATGCGCGTCATGCACCACGTCGGCGTCGAGGAAACGAATGCGTGGGACGACATCAAATTTGGCACGACGAGCATCGAACACTGGTACGGCGTCCCCGACGCCGCCATCGAATCGGGCAGGCAGAATTTTCCGTCCGATTACAATTACAACGACGAGGTTCATCGGTTTCGCTACGCGGGCCGTTTGTGGCGCGAAGCGAACTACGAAAAACTGACGTCCGTTCTCGACGCGATGGTGAAGGCGAACGTCGCGTGGGACCCGACGCTCGTGATCTACGAAGCGTCGCGGGATTTGCAGCGGGCGCAGACGCAGCCGGCGTTTGACGAATATCTTCACCCTGTTTTGGAAGAATATTTCCGGCCTAATCCCGCAAACCACGGTTCGTATTTCATCGGCTGGAGCTCGACCGACGAAACCTTTTGGAAAGAAAACTATCGCATTTGGATGAATGCGGTTCTCGAATTCGGAAAGCGCGGCGGGCTGATCGGCACCGGCGAAGACGCAGGCTTCATTTATCAGCTTTACGGTTTCGGATTGCTTCGCGAGTTAGAGCTTCATCAGGAAGCCGGTTTCCATCCCTTAAAGGTCGTGCAGCATGCCACCGGCAACGGCGCGCGAATTCTCGGGAAAGAAGATTCCATCGGCCGCATCCGCGTCGGCTACAAGGCCGACCTGATCGTCGTAAACGGCAACCCTCTGGAAAACTTCAAAGCGCTGAGCCCGCTCGGCGTCGAAGAGATCCGCGACGGCAAAACCGTAAAAACCGGCAGCATCGAATGGACGATTAAAGACGGAATTCCATTTCACGCCCCGACGCTTGCTGCGGAAGTTCGTGAAATCGTGGCAAACGCACGAAAGGTAAAACTCTAATAGAGTAAGAAAAAGCCCGGCGCGCTCTCCCCTTCACACCGAGCTTTTTCGTAGATGGCCTCGGGAAAAATCCAGCGACCACATTTGTAAGCCTACCTATTGCAAAGTGTATGCCAAGCGTTTCGGGGCCGTCACCTTTCATTCAATCTTCGAAAAAATCGATATTTGAAACGAGCTAATGCGGCGTTCGCGCCAGATCGCCTGACTTTATGGTTTATTCGCTATACGAAATCGGGCGCAACTATTGCAGGATCGGGTGGCCGCCGCCTTTGCTGTGGTCGGCGGTCGCGGCGTAACGCCGGCGGTCGTTGTGGTAGAGGACGAGATGCTCGCCTTCGTAACGGACAAGGTCGGACACGCGTGAAAACTGCGACGTGTGTTCGGCGATGACGAACGCCAGCGGACTGTTTGAGACGACCATTCCGGCAGCGTAGATGTATCCGCCCTGATCGTAATCGGTGCCCGCATACTGGGCCGCTCCAACGGCGATGTCCGGGGAATATCGGCCCGCAGCGTCCTTCAGACGGTCGGCACGGCCGATAAATACCGTGTAGTCGGCGTAACTGAGCCTGCGGTTGTAGCCGTTTCTTTGTGCGACGGCGAATAGGTCGAAAAGGCCCTTGTCGATCGCGTTGAGCATTGCACGCGACGGTTCGTTGACTGCGAATACCTTCGCGCCGCGTGCCGTCTGTGTGGAAACCGCGAACCTGTCGCCTGTGATCCGCTGCGCTTTAGTAAGGACTGCATTCTGAGCGTTGACGGAAAAAGCAGCCGTTGTTAGAATCGCGACGATAAAGATCAAACAGTGCCGATGAATTCGGTTCATAGTTTCGCTCCCCAGAATCTCGACGGCAATTGCCATACCGAAACTAATTTCCGGGAGTGTATTTCCGCTCAATGTGTCCTTTCAACTGCGACGGGTAGAAATAGACTTCGCGCAGGTTGCCGGTTGCGTATCGTTCGGCCTGGTCATTGAAGTGCTTCGATTTTGGATCGCCACTCTCGCCGCCCGCGGTCACGGCCTTCGCCCGCACGGTCTTGCCGAATTCTACGACGGCGACAAAGCTGTTGCCGCTCGTGCCGTACCATTTCTTTGTAGCGAGGGTCGGCCTTGCTCCGAAAGAAGCGAGCGATCCCCAATTGCCCGACGTAAACCCGACCGCAATGCTCGGTTTCGAATCGTCAAACGTCTGCACGATCTCGCCGGTCAGCCGCTGAAACCGATTGATCTCGCCCCACGGCGTTTTCCAGCTTCCAAAATCGGCGGCAAGTTTGTCCGATGCGGCAGCGAGAGCCTCGAGCAACGGCCGACCGGCTGCTTTCGTCTCGATAAAATCTTTTACGATCAGATTCGCCTGATTAGCGTCCTGACTCAGGCTCCGCTGCGCTTCTTCAGCCCAGAAAACGGCAAGCGTGGTTGCGACCGAGTCGGTCGCCCAGCGCAGATCCCAGCGGCGCAGTACCCCGATCTGTTCCTTAAGCTTTCCTGTCAAATCATTCTGCGGCGCATCGTCCCACGCTTTCACAAGCGCGGGAATGGTCTTTTCAAACCATGGAAGGTAGCTGTCGTACGCCGCTTCATTCAATTTCTCCAACGTAAAATCTTTTCGGTTCTCAAGCACTCTGATCGCGTGTTGGCCGCGCGCATTCTCGCTGCCGTTATCGACGTATTTCGGGAAATCTGACTGCTTCAAACTGCTCGGGCCGGCGGCCGACCACGGCCAGTTGTTCGAATTGTAAACCCAGCCCGTCGCCGGATTTACCAAATGCGGCAACTCGGCATAATCGTGAATGCCGCGATAGTCGGTGCCGGCGTCGCTGCCGTCCACAGGCATGCGCCAGTTATATTTGGCGTCGCGTCGCGGAACGTAGTTGACGTGAAAGTAGGCGATGTTGCCGTCGGCGTCGGCGTAGAGCGTGTTGTTTGAGGAATTTGCCTTTAACTCCATCACCTTTTTAAACTCGGCCAGATTCTTTGCTTTCGTTCGTCCATACGACTGCATCAACGCTTTGACCGGCTCGTGCATCAGGCTGATCGATTCCCAACGACCGTCCGCAGCGCGGCGGATGACCGGGCCGTGATGCGTGCGATAGATCGTAATTTCGCGTTCGCTCATTCCGCTTGCCGTCTTGAACGGTATCTCGACTGTTGAGGTTATCACCGGTCGCTCCTCGCTCCCGTGTTTGTAAAAATAGCGCCCGTCTTTTTGCGAGACGGTTTCCGTGTAAAGATCGATCGCGTCCACCGTGCTCGACGTGTGCATCCATCCGAGCCGCTCGTTAAACCCTTGATAAATAAAAAACTGTCCCCACGTCACGGCTCCGTATGCGTTCAGGCCCTCGCCGCTCGTCATTTGAAGCTCGGAGCGAAAGAAGAATGACGTGTGCGGATTGATGAGCAGAAGTGCGCGTTTGTTGACGGTGTTCTTCGGTGAGATGGCGATGCCGTTCGAACCGCGCGGCTCGGTGTCTTCCGGCATTACGGCGTCGGTTGGCAGGGCCCCAGTCGCTACCGCTACCGGTTCTGACCGTTGGCCGCCGTACATCTGCTGCAGACGATTGAGATTTATCGTCTCGATGTCACCGCCGATGCTCCCTTCGCTGAAAGAAAGAGCCATCCACGGCTCGAAGCGCGTGATCACTTTAGGTTTTACATCGGGATTTTTTGCAAGATAGAAATTGATGCCGTCGCTCCAAGCGGTCATCAGTTTTTGCAGCCACGCCGGGCTCTCGGCGTAATTTCTCTTTAGCTGTTCGGGGTCGATAAACAGTTTCTGTCTGAGGTCGCGCCAGATTGCCGTCTCGCCTTCGTGCTCGGCCGCGCGGCCAAGCGACGTAATGTAGTTTGTCTCAACGCGATTGAAATCGTCCTCACACTGCGCGTAGATCATTCCGAAAACCGCGTCGGCGTCCGTCTTGCCGACAACGTGCGCGATGCCCCAATCGTCCCGCGTGATCGTCACATTCCGTGCCTGCTGCTCCCATTTGCGGAGTTCGAAGTTCGAAAAATTCGAAGCCTTCACAACGCAAACAAGTGAAAGCAGCGCTAAACCGAGAATCGACAGTCGAAGTTTGTGCGGGATGAGTGAATTGTGCATTTGCATTGAGTTGAAGATAGATTGAGTGGTGCTGAGGGCGGGAATCGAACCCGCACGCCCCTAAGGGCACAGGATTTTCTTACCAGCTACGACTTTCGCCGCCCACTATTGAAAAGCGGTTTGTGGTCTGGACTTTATCTTCGCCTTTTACTGTAAGATCAGCAGTCAGGCGGGAGCCGTCAAGTCTCTACACTTTTACCGATATTGATCGGGACTTAGCTCGGTATTGCCAGATTAAAGGTTCCACCGAATTTGACTCCATTCATACAGAAGATTTCGCCTCTGATGCTCAAAGAACTAAGTCCTGGGCGTCTACCAATTCCGCCACCCCAGCACATGTCTGGAGATTAACACAGGCCAAATCAGGTTCAAAGACTTTGCGATGTGTTATCATTTCGGCGAAAGGCCGCGTATGGAACAATACTTCTGGATTTTCTGGATCGTCCTGGGCGTCGGGTTGATCATTGCCGAGATCTTCACGCTTGGCTTTGTGCTGTTTTGGTTTGGGCTGGGAGCGTTGGCTGCGGCGCTCGCAGCGCTGTTGGGCGTTGGGATGGTCGGGCAATTCGCGATATTTGCCATCGTTTCGGTCGGCTTTACGGTGATGTCGCGCACTATCTTTTCAAAATACCTGTCGCGCCGCGAGGAAGATACAGTGAAAATGGGCGTGGACGCGCTGCCTGGCAAGATCGGCACGGTCACCAACGCCAGCGCGGGCGCGCTGAACGAAGGCGCCGTGCGCGTTTACGGCTCGGTCTGGACGGCATTTCCTTTTGACGATGAAACGAAATTGATCGAAGGCGAAAAGGTCGAGGTGGTGAGCGTGAAAGGTTCTTCTATATATGTGAGGCCGGTAACGAAAGAGTTGCCGGAATGGAGACAAGACTAGACTAAACTATTTCCGCGGTATCCTGATCGGCGGTGTCGTGGATATTTCCGAGGTCGATCAGTTCTAATTGCACATCCTCGCCTTCGGGTTCCGGAAGATCATCGCCCGTCAGTTTCGCGATCACGACCGTAATATTATCCTCGCCGCCGTTTTCATTCGCTTCCTTAACGAGCTCGGCACACGCCATTTCCAACGAATCTATATTTTCCACTACGATTCTCTGCATTTCGGCGGCAAGCACTTTGTTGGACAGGCCGTCGCTGCACAGCAGAACAACGTCGCCGCGGTTCGGGGCAAGTCGAGCAGCAACCGGATAAATTTCGTTTTGCGCGCCGAGGGCCTGAAGGATCACATTCTTGAGTGTATGCGTTTCAGCTTCTTCGGCTGAGATCTGCTGCGCGTCGATCAGCTGCTGGACGAGCGACTGATCTTTGGTTATTTGATAAATCCTGCCATCGCGAACAAGATACGCGCGACTGTCACCTACCTGGACAATATCAACGCCTTGCGGCGTCACGCCGAGCCCGGTGAATGTCGCGCCCATTCCCTGAAACTGCGGGTCGCTGCGTCCCTGCTGATGCACAAGATGATTTGCGTAGAGCGTCGCATTATAAAGCTTGGCGACCAGGTTGTAGTCGTAAGACTCGGGCGTGAGAGTTTCGTCAATCTCTTCATTAAGGACTCGCTCGCAAACGCACTCGACGGCCATTTTGCTCGCCACCTCGCCGGCGAGCGCCCCACCCATTCCATCCGACACTGCGAGTATGATGCCGTTGCCGTCGACCTCGAACGTCTGGCTTTCGATCACAAATTCGCCGTCGCCCTGCTCGCTCGTCCAGGCGCGCGAACCAGTCACGTTCAAAAGCAAATAATTATCTTCGTTTCCGCGACGAACGCGGCCTACATGCGAGGTTGCATGCACTTCGACAGATGACATAATGAATTACGGAAATCGCGTTGAGGCTTGCATGAGAAATTTGTTCAACTACACGATCCCGAAGAATATTCTAACCTAATGCATTGTCAAGATCGGCAACAATATCTTCAACATCCTCGATCCCGACGGAAATTCTAACCAGCCCTTCCGTGATGCCGAGCTTTGCCCGCGTTTCTTCCGGCACCGACGCGTGGGTCATTGTAGCCGGGTGCGAGATCAAAGTCTCGACGCCGCCCAGACTTTCGCCCAAGGTGCATAGCTTGACGTTTTGCAGGACGGTTTTTGCATTGTCCAGACTGCCGGTCTCGAAAGAAACCATTCCGCCGAAACCAGTCTGCTGGCGGCTGGCAAGCTCGTGCTGCGGGTGCGAGACCAGGCCGGGATAATAAACCTTTTGCACCTTCGGATGCTCGGCCAAAAAATTCGCCACGACGCGGCCGTTGCGATCGTGCGCCTCCATTCGCACCGCCAACGTCTTTGTGCCGCGCAAAACCAGAAATGAATCGAAAGGCGAAAGGATCGCGCCGATGCTGTTCTGAACGAATTTTATCCATTCGGCATCTTTCTCGTCGTTCAAGGCAACAAAACCGCCGACGCTGTCCGAATGGCCGTTCAAATATTTTGTTGTGGAATGGACAACGATGTCCACGCCGTGCTCGATCGGCCGCTGAAAATAAGGCGACATGAACGTGTTGTCACAAACCACCTTCGAACCGCGCTCATGCGCGAGCTTGGAAACGGCAGCTAAATCGGTTACCGACATCACGGGATTGGTCGGCGTTTCGACGAAAACCATTTTCGTGTTCGGCTTGAAAAAAGATTCGAGGTCCTCAGTTTTCGTGGTGTCCGCAAGATCGAACTCGACGCCGTAGTTGCTTAGCACCTTTGCGAAAAGCCGATACGTTCCACCGTAAGTGTTGTCGCCCAAGATCGCGTGGTCGCCGGCTTTGACTAGCTTCAGCACTGCATCTATAGCTGCCATTCCAGATGCAAATGCGAAACCGAATTGCGCATTTTCCAGCGCGGCGATGTTTCGCTCAAGCGCCGAACGCGTCGGGTTTTGCGTGCGCGCGTATTCAAATCCCTTGTGCTTTCCAAGTGATTCCTGCGCGTATGTCGATGTCTGATAAATCGGAACGCTCACCGCCCCAGTCGCAACATCCGGTTCGTTTCCGGCATGAATTGCGGTTGTAGAAAAGCCCATAGAAGATAGCATTACGATATTCTAAAAGATAACCTTTTTATTCTATATCTAACGCCAAGGTTTAACCAATTTGGCAGGCTCATTTTTAATGAAAGCTCGGCTTATTCAAAGCAATTGTAAATTGTGCATTAAAAAATTGTAAATTGATTAATATTAATTGTTGGTACCCAATTTACAAATTTTCAATAGGCAGCTGACAATTTTCGAAAGCGCGATGTTTAAAAAAGCATTTCAGCCGTTCAGATTCTCTTCCGGCTTATGTAAATTTCGCATTTATAACCTAAACTATTCTCGCCGAAATGGAGATCAATCAACTTGAGGTGCTGGTTGCCGTCGCCCGCGAGCGGAGTTTTTCCCGCGCGGCGGACGTGCTGGGCCGCACGCAGCCGGCCGTGAGCCAGTCGATCAAGCGGCTCGAAAAAGAAATGGGCGAGGTGCTCTTCGACCGCTCATCGAAGGACGGAACGCCCACAGACGCAGGACAAGTGCTGATCGAATACGCAACGCAGATATTGAACCTGTGTCATAGCGCCGAAACCGCCGTTAAAGAGTTACGCGACGTAAAGTACGGAAAGATTGTGTTGAGCGCCAACGAGCATACCGTCTTTGCCGTGCTGCCGATCATCGCCGAATTTCAACGCCGGCATCCGCTGGTGAAGATTGAGGTGCGTCGCGGCGTCGCAAGCCGCATTCCGGAAGAGATCGCCTCTCGCGAAGTGGAGCTCGGCGTGCTTTCGTTCAAGCCAAAAGATCCGGCGCTGAATTCGATGGCGATACGTGCCGACGATCTTGTATTGATCGTTCCGCCGTCGCATCAATTTGCATCGCGCGGCGAGGTTTCGATCAGGCAACTCAACGGAGAAAAGTTTATCGCTCACAACGCGCGATCTCCCTACCGCCAGCACGTCATCGAAGCCTTTGCGCGTTACGACACTAAGCTCGAAATTTCAGTCGAGCTGCCGTCATTGGAAGCGATCAAGCGGCTGGTCGAAGCCGAAGTGGGCGTCGCGCTCGTGCCGCGTATAACGGTCGCGCCCGAGATAAAATCGAAGCGTTTGGTCGCCATAGACGTGAGCGAACTGAAGCTCACGCGAAAACTCAACATCGTCTATCGCAAAAACGCAACGCTGTCACACGCCGCGCGCGAATTTCTTGCCGTAGCGAAGTCGCTTTGAGTCCGGGCAAGTTTCTCGTGTCGTTTCGTGTAAATTCGTGGTTTCAGTTTTAAGCCGAAAGATGGAACCACTAATCTACACGAGATTACACGAATTAAGTTAAAATTAACGGTAAGCAATTACAATTTTGAAACCGGCCGAGACAAACGCTTATGTTTGAACAGTTTACATTGGGCATAGAAGAGGAGTTTCAGATTGTCGATCCAGAGACTCGCGAGCTTAAATCGCACGTTTCGGAGATTCTCGATGAGGGGAAATTACTTCTTGGAGAAAAGATCAAACCGGAGATGATCCAGTCGATGATCGAGGTCGGCACCGGCGTGTGCGCGAATATTCAGGAAGCCCGCGAAGACATCACAAAGCTGAGATGCATAATCTCTAGTTTGGCGCAGAAAAAGGGAATGCGCATCGTAGCGGCATCGACGCACCCGTTTTCGAAATGGTCGGAACAGGAAATTTACGACGGCGACCGTTACAAGCTGCTGGTCGATGAGCTGCAAATGGTCGCGCGTTCGCTTCTGATCTTCGGCGTACATGTTCATGTCGGCGTGCCCGATTTGGAACGCCGCATTCATATAATGAACGCGGCGCGTTATTTCCTGCCGCACATTCTGGCGATGACAACGTCGTCGCCTTTCTGGCTCGGCCACAATACCGGACTAAAATCTTACCGTTCCGAAGTTTTCAAGAAGTTTCCGCGCACCGAAATACCCGATCACTTCGAGTCGTATCCGCAATACCAGGCTTACGTCGATCTGCTGATAAAAATGCACTGCATTCAGGACGGATCGAAGATATGGTGGGACGTGCGGCCGCACTATAAATTCCCCACGCTCGAATTCCGCGTTTGCGATATTCCGACGCGCGTTGACGACACCATCGCTGTTGCTGCGCTGTTTCAAGCGATCGTTGCAAAGCTGCATTTGCTGATCGACAACAATCTCGGATTTCGCATCTATCATCGCCGCCTTATTCTCGAAAACAAATGGCGGGCGATCCGCTATGGACTCGACGGTAAACTGCTTGATCTTGGAAAGCAAATGGAGGTTCCGGTTCGCGACCTTATACGCGAGCTGCTTGTTTTTGTTGACGAGGTGGTAGATCCGCTCGGTTCGCGCGACGAGATAAATCACGTCCACACAATGCTCGATCGCGGCACCTCAGCCGACGAGCAGCTAAAGGTTTACGAAGAAACCGGCGGCGATTTCAACGCCGTCGTCGATATGCTGATGGAAAACACGCTCGAAAATGTCCCTGAGCGGTGTTTTGATTAGTTCGTCGCAAATCCGCGCGGGACTGGTCGTTAAGCGAGCGGTCTTCGACCGCGTACTTTTCGCCTTGCCCGCGGTGGAAGACCGCTCGCTCAACGATGGGAAATTTCTGCTTCTAGAAGTTCAGTACTTTTTATGCTTAAGTGCAAGGCCAAGAAAATTCTCAAAAAGAATGCGGCCGTCGCGCGATTCATTGGGATGCTCCCAGCGTGTCGGATTTTTTGACCAGTCTTCGAATGATTTTTCGAGATGAAACTGGACGGCGTAAATGAGCTGTCCGCCGGAGCGTTTGACCATCATCTGATTTTTGCAAAGATACGATGTCGCCAGCAGCTCGAATCCGTCGGGCACGCCGATTACCTGAACGCCGTGGTTTTGCCAAACACGCAAAATGTCGTCTTCCTTTGTGTACTGCTGCCAGACGTTTGAGCCGGGATCGTCGATCCCATCGAAGATCGGATCGGTTTTATCAACGATCTTGATGAAGCGATATTGGTATTCGACAACGCGACCGGTCCGTTTCAATTCGAGTTCAAGGCCGTCGAGTGTTTTCAGCTCAGCGCCGAACGACTGTCCGACAAGCTGATGCGACCCACAGATCGCGAGCATCGGAATTTTCGTCTTGTGAATAAAGCGACCAAAGCTTGCCAGATCCTCGCGGTTATAATAATCGAAATCGCTATACGTGCCGCTCATGACGATCGCGTCCGGCTCAAAATCGCGTGCAGCCTGAGCGAGTTCCGAAAGATGCACGGTGATCGTCTTCGGATTTTGCACAAGACGCTTGACGTTTTCCGCAATGTTGTTGCAGGCGAGCGATGAGATTTTGTTTTCAAACCTGAGTTTCGCATCGAGCGTGCCGTTCCACTCCGAACGCGCAAGGTCGGACAGGTCGGTTTCGTACCGAAGCAGGCTGTTGACTATCAAGACCTTTGCGGCGGCGATCGATTTCACCACCGGCTCGAAACGGCAGAACGGCTGCCGGTTGTAGGGAAACGGCAGCTCATCGAGAGTTTCCGTCGTTTGTGCTGTTTCGAACACGGACATAACTAGCGCAACAAATGAACCCGATGTTTCGAGTTCATTAAATATTAATAATATCAGTTTTTCCGCTGTTTGGTCGAACGATTAAAGAGAGGCATCTTTTCGCCGGCTCCGATCCCGGCGATCTCGTCGCGGACGGCGCGAACAACGGCAGCTCGGGCGCGGCCTTTTGCCGAGGCCGAAACTTGACCGATCTCGTGCTCAAAGATCAACAGCATCTGATGCCATGCGGTTTCCAGCTCATCCGCAAGACCGGAAATGCGTGTTATGTCGTAAGGCACTGCAACTTTGCGGCAGCCGAGCCGTGCAAAAACGCACAGGTATCGTGCCGTCGCAAGATCGGGAGATTGAAAACGCCGCCGACCGACCTTTAATTCCACGCCGAGCAGCGTATGCATTATCTGCGGCTCGGATTCGCGTTCGGGAATTTGCAGCTCGAACGAGCGCGTTCGCAGCGCACGAATTTTGTCCTCGTAGATTTGCGGCAACCATCGCTCGCCTAACGCCGCACGGATTTCGGTGACGATCTTCATTACAAACTCGACACGACGCTCTGAAATTTCTCGAAATATCTACCGACGTGAATGCCGTCCATCATTGCGTGATGAACTTCGACCGAAACCGGCATTCTCTTTCTGTCATTCTCGTCAAACACTTTTCCAAAAACTATGCGTGGAACCGTCTGGCGATTATTGAAACGGCTCGCGTGTTTGAAACTGGTGAACGAGATCCACGGAATAACCGAATAATAGATCAGGTCAAGGCGTTCGGTTTCGACGTCGAACGTCTTTAGCGTTTTGTATTTTTCCCGCGCCTCACGACCGATCAAATCGTATTCGGAAACCGTCGGCTGGTTTTCGAAGTAACAAAACGAAAACGTCTCGTCGTCGTTCAAGATTGTCTGCGTGGCATGAATAATATCAAATTCGATAACGCGCTCGTCCGTCATTCGGAGACGAAATTCGCGAATGCTGTTGACCGTTTGCTGCGAGTAAAAAAGAGCTGCCAACGAAAACGTGAGAGACTTTTCTTTGCAAAAGCCGTGAAGCACGGTTACGTCGATGTCGGCGGTGATGTTGAAAAACGGATCTTCGAAGTCTTTAAAGAATTCGAAAGTTGAGCGCCGATTCCAGGCGGTAAGATCGATCTCCGTGTGCATCAGCGGTCGGCGAGTGTTCGTTCAAAACGGTTTATGGGCTGCGAAAATTTCTCGATCACCTGGTTGCCGAAAATTCCCAAATACAAAACGCCGACGACCGAGATAAGAAGAACTGCGGAAAACGCCAACGGCATTTTCGGCTCGGCCCAATCAGTCGTCCGCTCGCGAAAGAACATAACGACGACCATTCGCAGATAATAATACGCCGAGATCGCGGTGTTGACGACCGCGGCGACAACGACGATGGTCAACAGCGTGTTGCCCGCCTCGAGCGCCGGACGAAAGACCAACACCTTGCCGATAAATCCGGCCGTCAGCGGCAGACCCAAAAGGCTCAGCATAAAGAGCGACAGCGTAAACGACAACGCGGGCGATTTGAAACCGATGCCGTTGAAATCTTCGAATTCAGTTCGCCGGTCATTTTTTTGGCCGAGCAGCGTGACGATCCCGAATGCTCCCAGGTTTGTAACCGCGTAAGTGAGCATGTAAAAAGCAACCGATGCAATAGCTGCGTCGCGCTCAAGCGCGGTGCGTGCCATTCCGGCGCCGAGGAAGCCGACAAGCGCGTAGCCGGCGTGAGCGATCGAAGAATACGCGAGCATTCGCTTGACGTTGTTCTGCATTATCGCGGCGACGTTTCCGATGGTCATCGTCGCGATCGCGATAAAGCCGATGACGGTTATCCACGATTCGTGCAAATAGCCGGCAGCTTGAACACCGGCGACAAGTGGAAAACCGAGAACAAAAACGCGAAGGAACGATGCAAAAGCCGCCGCCTTAGGCCCGGCGGCCATGAAACCGGTGATCGGTGCCGGCGCTCCTTCGTAAACGTCGGGCGTCCAGACGTGAAACGGCACGGCGGCGATCTTGAAACCAAATCCGACGATCAGCATAGCGCCGCCTACGAGCAGGAGAGCGGGGAAGTTCGGCGCGGCAATGCGTGCGGCAATCTCGGTGATATTGGTCGAGCCGGTTGCGCCGTAAACGAGCGCCATTCCGTAAAGCAAAAACGCCGAGGCGAGCGAGCCGAGGATAAAATATTTCATCGCCGATTCGTTTGATTTCAAATCGGCGCGCCGCAGACCGCACATGACATACGTTGCGATCGAGAGGGTTTCGAGGCCGAGAAAAATTATGACCATGTCGTTTCCGGCAGCCATGAACATCATCCCGAACGTAGCGAATAAAAGCAGCGCGTGATATTCACCGGCGGGAACGTCCTCACGCTCGACCCAGATCGTGGAAATCAATATCGTCAGCGCGGAAACGATCAGAAAAACGAACGAAAACGCGAGCCGCAGATTGTCGTGAGCGATCATCCCATTCCACGACGTAGCGGGAACTCCCGAATTAGCCGTCCACATTTGCCCCAGAAAAAATGCGGAGACGGCGAGGCCGATCAGCGACAACGTTCCCGTCACGTTTCGCCGCCGCGGGAAAAAGCAATCGTAAAGCATCACGACGATGCCGGTGACGGCAACCATCGTTTCCGGGAACACGGCCCAAATATTCACGTTGGGGTCAATTAAATCCGCAAGAAAGATCACGTTCATTCAAGGTTTCGGTAAAGATAAATTTTTACAAATTTTTCTCGCCAGAAGATTCGGAACTTCTGTATGTCGGGGCACGGCTTCGACGGCTCCGGTTAGCGGGTTGCACCACAGCGAATGTTCCTTTCCTTCGCGTTTAAGGAAACAGCCGTGCTTACGCAGATGTCTCAATAGGGATCCGCGTTTCATGCGGCAACTACGACCGTTTCCCGAATGGCATCCTTGGGCATTCCGCGAAGGGCGTCATCACGGCGGTCTTCAAGAATCAAAGCGATCGCCTGAGCAAGACTCTGGCGAGCTTCCTCTATGGTTTTCCCCTGTCCGTTGGCACCCGGAATCTCAGGAGAATACGCAATATACCAGTCTTCGTCATGCTCGATGATTGCCGTAAATTCGCTGTTCATAAAAAATCCTTCAATTCATATTATTCGCCTTTTGTGGGCGATACGGCAACCGTGCCGCCGGCTTGGCTCACTACGCGCTCCTGAATGGCGGTCACCGCCGCCTTCGACTCATCAAGAAACGGGCGCGGATAAACGCCCATGAAAACCATCAGAAAAACAAGCGGTGCGATCAGGCCGATCTCGCGCCAGCTCAAGTCGGCAAGTCCGCGATTTTCGTCAGTTGTGACTTTGCCGAAAAATACTCGCTGGATCATCCAGAGCAAATACACCGCCGCAAAAATGACGCCGGTTCCGGCCAGCATAGTAGCGATGTAGTTCCAATTAACGGTCGCTGTTATATCGAGAATCGTTGATTTCCACATCCCGATCATTATCAAAAACTCGCCGACGAATCCGTTCAGAAACGGCAGGCCGACGGACGACATTGCGGTTATCACAAAGATCGTCGCGTAGATCGGCATCACGTTTGCGAGGCCGCCGAAATCCGAGATTTGCCGCGTGTGGCGGCGTTCGTAAATGAAGCCGACGAGCAGAAACAATGCGCCGGTCGAGACGCCGTGATTGAGCATTTGATACAACGCACCCTGCATTCCCCACGTCGTGAACGAAAACATTCCCAGAATTACAAAGCCCATATGCGCGACCGATGAATACGCGACGAGCCTTTTTACATCCGGCTGTACCATTGCGACGAGAGCGCCATAGATAATTCCGACTATTGCGAGCACGATGAAAACGGGCGCAAACTCGCGGCTCTGATCAGGGAACAGCGTGAAGTTAAAACGCATCAGGCCGTAGGTTCCCATTTTCAGCAGAACGGCGGCGAGGATGACAGAACCCGCGGTCGGCGCTTCGGTGTGCGCATCGGGCAGCCATGTGTGGAATGGAAACAAAGGAACCTTGATCGAAAACGCAAGGGCGAACGCGAGAAACAAAAGCGTTCCGGCAGTCGCAAGGTTTCCGGTAAAGCTCAGGTTTCCAGCGGCCATCGACTGCATCAGCGTCACGTAATCGAACGTACCGCCGAGGCCGGTTTGTTCGGCGTGGATGTAATAAAGAGCGATTATGGCAGCCAGCATCAAAAGGCTACCGAGTGCCGTGAATATGAAAAATTTGACGGCCGCATAAATGCGGTCTTTGCCGCCCCAAATGCCGATGAAGAAAAACATCGGGACTAACGACGCTTCGAAGAAAAGGTAAAAGACGAGCAGATCGAGCGAAACAAAAACGCCGATCATCGCCGATTCGAGAAGCAGCAGAAAAATGTAAAACGCCGTCGGCCGCTTTTCCACCGCATGCCACGTCGAAATGACGGAGATCGGCATGATGAAGGTGGTCAGGATCACCAGCCAAAGGCTCAGCCCATCGACACCGACGTGATAATTCGTATTTATCGCCGTTATCCACGGCACCGACTTCTCAAAATAAAACCCACTCGCCGACACCGCCCCGCGATCCGCCAGCAACAGCAGCGAAAGCAAAAAGTTCGCGAGCGTGATCCCGAGCGTAAGCCATTTTAAATGGTTCTCCTGCTTCCAAAACATCTGGTGCGCCAGCAACCCGAGCGCGCCGAGCAGCGGCAGCAGGATCAGGATCGTCAAAAGATTCGTATATATGTAGTCCATGCGGATCAATTGGATGGAGCCCAGATAACCTTTCCCGACCTATTGATATAACCTGATTTCATGCGATCCTGGTTGGTCGCACCTTCAAGGGCAATCAACGAAACTCTGGCAACGCCGCCGACAAAGCTGGATCCGGCGTCATACTGCGGATTGATAACGAACTTCCCAGTCTTATCGATATAGCCGCATTTACTCCCGGTCGCTACAGCGGCTAGTCCCTCAGAAAATCGTTCTGAAAAAAATCCGAAGCCATCGAACTGGGGGCTGATTACGACTTCTCCCGTCCTATCAATGAACCCCCATTTACCATTAAGCATAACTCCAGCTAGTCCTTCTGAGAATTCTTTGCAAATTTGAAATCGTGCAGGTATCACCTCCTTGCCTTTTTTGTCCAAATAGCCACATTTGACATTTTCTTCGCCAAGAGGTTGAAAGCTAACAAATCCTTCTGAAAAGCTATTAACTTGTCGATATTTTCCTCGGAATGCAAGCATGTTATTAGTATCGATAAATGCAAAATCGTTAGGGGAGTTCTTGCGTCTCGCCTTCGCAAGGCCATCTCGGAACGATTCTTCAATTTCGAAGCCTTCGGGTAAGGAGGTAAATCCAGGTGTCTCAAGCCCGTTTCCGCGTACGCGCAATAGATACGGTTTCGCCTGATCGCTCACCCTTACATAACCGTCTTTAGCGGGCTCTGCGCTAACAAATGCGGGGTCCTGTATGAATTTACCCGCACGATTTATGTAGCCATACTTTCCCGGCTGTTCCTTTTCACGATCAAAACCAACATTCACCACGGCTAGACCGCCAGAAAACTTCGAATCATCGATATTGACAAGAGCAAACTGCGGGTTAATTTCGAACTTGCCCTGTGTATCGATGAAGCCAATCCTTTTTCCCAAGCTTACTGCGGCAAGCCCTTCCGAGAAGTCGCCACAAGAATCGAACTCTAACTTGATGATTAGTTTCCCCGTGGCGTCAATATAGCCGCACTTTCGATTCTGGGTAACAGGATACAAACCATCATGTTGACTCGATTCCATGAAGCAACCACTCAAAGTCAACAAGATGAAGGCAACAACAGATAGCAATTTGTTCATATTCCTTGTTTCGGGCAACGCTTGTAGGTGCTTCAGCCAACCAATCTCAGTCCGTAATAAATAAAATATCCGACCACCGCCAGAGCCCCGAGCAATATCACAGCGGCGTAGCTGCGGACGAAGCCGACCTGGACTTGGCGGGCGAGGTTGCCGAGCTGCGAGACGAAATGGCCGATGCCGTTGACGATGCC
>Ga0187893_10003497_pt1 | contig 31735 bp, 33 predicted proteins | sample MA1701074metaG_FD_139574 | JGI IMG/M metagenome (GOLD analysis project Ga0187893, IMG submission 139574) | White microbial mat communities from a basaltic lava cave in the Kipuka Kanohina Cave System on the Island of Hawaii, USA - MA170107-4 metaG ...
CGGGCGATACGTACGCCGGCAGGACCTACCAGGAGTGGACCCAAGAATGGTGGCGCTGGGTCTTGGGGATTCCCTCCGGAATCAACCCCACGCAGACGGCGAACGAGGACGTCAACGTCAACCAGACCGGGCCGGTCTTTTTCCTCGCCGGCGTCGAGGGACCGGTCACGCGCAGCGTCACGGTGCCCCAGGGGCGCGCGATCCTCTTCCCCATGATCAACGTGCTCATGGACTTCCCCTGCCCCGACCCCAGTTTCCAGCCCGCTCCGGGCCAGACCCTCCTCTCCTTCCTCAGGCAGGAAGCCGACGCGCTCACCTCCCTCGTCATCCACCTCGAAGCGGAAATCGACGGCGTCCCCATCCCCGATCTCTTCAACTACCGCATCACCACCGGGCTCTTCACCTTCACCGGCCACCCGAGTCTCACCATCTTTGATCCCTGCATCACCGGCAGCCCGCAGCAGGGCCTCTCCGACGGCTACTGGATCTTGGTGAACCCGCTTCCCCTGGGCACGCACCGGATCCACCTACGCGGCCGCATCGTCTTCCCCGATCTGACCGTGTTCGATGTGGAGACCGACTACCTGATCCTCGTCTCGCTCACCTGAGCAGGAACACCTCGAGCCCGCGGTCCCAGGCGGCCAGGTAGAGCACCCCGTCGCGCCGCAGGAGGCGGCGCGCGGCCGGCAACGGACGCCGGGAGGCGAGACGCGGGGCATCGTGCCCCGAGAGCGCGAAGGCGGCCAATCCGAGCCCTTCGACGGAAGCCAGCGCGTGCGCTCCGTCCACCTCGAGGGCGTAGGCCGATCGGCCGGGTAGCGTGCAGGAGACCACCAAGCGGGGCGCGGACGGATCCGCCACCTCGAACACGAGAAGGCGCGGTTCGCCGCGGTGCGTCCCCGCCGCGAGCAGCCGCTCCCCCGCGAGGCTGAGTGCGCGGGCGCCGAACCAGTTCCCCTCGGGATCCGGGTTGCCCCAGTGCGCCAGTGTCGCGGGCGCGGCGGGGTCGCGCAGGTCGAGCACGAGGAGCCCTCCTGCCTCCGCCGCAAGGAAGACCACTCCCTCCCGCACGCAGAGATCGAGGGCGCGCGCGGGAACCGCCGGGAGGAGGCGAGGAGCCGCGGGCTTGTCGACCTCGACCACGTAGAGCGCAGGGCGGCAGAGATAGACGCGCGTTCCCTCGACCACGATGGGGATCCGCCCCTCGGGCAGCGTGCCCGGCGTCGCCACGGAACCGGTGACCACCGGGTGGTCCGGATCGGAGAGATCCAGCACGCGGAGCGCGTTGCGCGGGTTGGCATCCGGCGTCGTCTGCGTCGCCACGAATGCGAACTCCCTTTGCACCGCGACCCCCCGCGCCCCCCCCAGATCCATGCCGACCAGGTCGAGGGAGGAGCGCAACGCGGGCCGCGCGGGCACCGCAATGTCCACGACGTGGAGCCGGCCCGCGGCGATGCAGAGCCGCGACCCGTCGGCCGCGAGATCGGCGGCGAGTCCATCGAGGGGGAGGCGCGCCGCCGTCGTGAAGGCGGGCGGCGTCCCCGCGCCGCCGCCCGGCAGGAGGAACGGCGCCAGGGCCACCGCGCCCGCGACCGTGCCGAGGGCGATCAGCCGGATCGTACGCGAACGGTAAGGCGGCGCGGCCATGCATCAGCGCTCGAGCGCGGCCAGGAGTTCGGCGGCGTCGGGATGGTCGCCGAAGGTGCGATTCCTCTTGAGGAAGAGATCCACGTTGCCTGGGCCCAGGATGAAGCTGCCGCCGAGTTGGAAGGGGTGCCGGCCGAGGCGCTGCTGGCGGTGGCCCCCTGCGCGCGCCCGTCGCCGCGCCGCCATGTTGGTGGGGCGCAGGATGCCGAGGAGCGTGCCCGAACCGAGCGCCGCCGCGCGATAGGCCACGCGCTCGCCATCCACGAGAAGCGGGAAGGCGATCCCGGATTCCTTGCGGAACTCCCGCGCGTGCTCGGCGTCGGCCAGGCCCACCGCCGCGAGATGCGCGCCGCGCCCCTGGAACTCCGCCTCGCGGTCGCGCAACTGCGCCACCTGCTCGCGACAAAAGACTCAGCCGTAGTGGCGCAAGAAGACCAGCACCGCCGGTCCCTCGGACCAGAGCGAGCCGAGCAGCACCGATCTCCCTCCCGCCTCCGGGAGCGTGATCGGCGCGAGCCGTTCCGCCAGCGTCCCCACCATGTCGGGAAGGATACACCGTCTGGTAGGATCGCTCCCCCTCATGCGGACGTTCCCGTCGGTTGCCGTGCTGGGGGGCGCGGGCCTGGTGGGCTACCAGGTCTGCCGGCGACTCCTCCTGGATGGCGCCTGCGACCGCCTCGCCGTCGTCTCCCTGGGCCGCCAGGAAGTTCGCGATGCCTTGGCCGAATTGCGCAGGGAGTTTCCCGCCGCGAATCTCGGCGGCTGGTTCGGCGACGTGTTCGCCCGGGGGCACTTGGGCGACGCCGCCGGCGACGCGTCCGCCCAGACCGTGAGCTGCGCCGACGCCGCCGGACGCCGCGCGCTCCTGCGCGACATCTACGAAAGTTTCGAGGATGCGCGCGAACACTCCGCGCTGGTCGCCTTCCTGCGCGCGTTCCGCCCGGCGGCGGTGGTGGACTGCATCAACACCGCCACCGCCATCAGCTACCAGGATGTGCCCACCGCCGCCAAACGGCTCATGGCGGGGTTCGGCCTGCGCGGCGCCTCCTCCCCCGCCCCCCTCCCGCGCATCCAGGAAGAGGTGGAGGAGCTGCTCGTCTCCATCGAGATTCCCCAACTCGTCCTCCACGTGCGGCTGCTCCACGCCGCGCTCAAGGAGGTGGGCTGCGAGGTCTACCTGAAGGTGGGCACGACCGGCACCGGCGGCATGGGGCTCAACATCCCTTACACCCACGGCGAGGAGAAGCCGAGCCCGACGCTCATGGCCAAGACCGCCGTCGCCTTTGCGCAGACCGGGCTGCTGTTTCTGGCGGCGCGCAGCGAGGGGGCGCCGGTCATGAAGGAGTTGAAGCCGGCCGCGATGATCGGCTATCGCGAGGTGGCGGTGCAGGAGGTGCCGGGGTACGTCTGGGAGAAGCAGGGGGCGAAGTTCGTGAAGCGCAAGGGGGTGGCGCGGCCGCTCTTTCTGGCGAAGCGCGCTTCCCTCGGGGAGCCGCTCGAGACGGCGCCGGACGCTTCGGGCTACGCGATGCGCAGGGAGGGGGGCGGGGCCCGCACGATCAAGCTCGCCTGCGTCAGCACCGGCGAGAACGGCTGGTTCGCGCGGGGTGAGTTCGAGGCGATCACCGCGCTGGACCAGATGGAGATGATCACGCCGGAGGAGATCGCGCGGTCGGCGGTGCAGGAGTTGGCGGGGCGCTCCACCGGGCGCGATGTGCTCGCGGCGCTCGATGCGTCGATCCTGGCGCCCACCTACAAGGGCGGGCTGGTCCGTTCGGTGGCGGTGGACCGGCTGGCGCAGCTCGACGGGGAGGGCTCGGTCCCCTCGGTGGCGCTGGGGGATCTCGGCCCGCCGCAGCTTTCGAAGTACCTCTTCGAGCTCTACCTCGCGCGGGCGGCATTCGGGACTCTGCCCGCGACGGCGGCCGGCCTGCGCGCGGCCGATGCCGGGCCCAAGCTCGCCGCCCTGCTCGAGCGGACGCCGGATCTGCGCGACGCCGTGATCTCGGTGGGTATCGCGATCCTGCTGCCGGACGGGGAGACGATCCTGCGTGGGCCGGAGCTCAAGATTCCCGGTTACGACCCCAACGCCGCGCCGCGTCGCGCCACGCCGGAAGAGATCGACGCGTATGCCCGCCGCGGCTGGGTGGATCTGCGCAAGGCGAGCCTGGAGCGCTGGGCCGGCCGGCTCGACCGGCTGGTGGCGTCCCAGCGCGGCGGCTCGGCCGGCGCCAGCGACGCCATGAGCCGCGAAGCCTACGGCCGCGACGACTTCCGCATCGGCGAAGTCGTCGCCTGGGTGTTCGCCAACGAACCCGAGTACCGCGGCTTCCGCATCAAGTGACTGCCTCCCCGTACGGTGCTGCCTCCCCGTACGGTGCCGCGGCAAAGCCGCCGGAAACGTATCGCTAGCGATACACTGCCGGTGCCCCCAAAAGAGCGCAGAACCCGGTTGACGGCGACGGGGCGCGCCCACCGGGAGTCCTGGGGCGCGACGAGTCGTTCGGCTCGGAAGGCCGCCGCTTTGTGCTCGAGGCGATGGATGGGCCGAGCCACTCCCTCCGAACGCAGCCGCCGCGCGGCGCGGAGCGAGTCCGGCGGGGTGTATCCCAAACGATACAAAACCGGCGGTTTTGCCGCGGCACCGTACATGGGTGGCACCGTACATGGGTGCGTGCTACCCTCCGACCATGCGCTGGGTCACCCGCGAGCGGCCGAAAATCGACCGGATCGCGTGTCCCTGGCTCATCGCCCGGTTCATCGATCCGGAGGCGGAGTTCCTCTTCGTGCCGGCGGCGGAGGTCGTGCCCCGTGCCGAGGCGACCGGCGCCGTGCCCTTCGACGTGGAGGGAGTCGAGCTCACCCACGACGGGCCGCTATGCAGCTTCGACGCCTTCCTGCGCCGCTACAGGCTGCACGACCCCGGTCTCCAAGAGCTGGCCGTCATCGTGCGGGGCGCCGACACCGACCGGCTCGATCTGGCGCCGCAGTGCGCGGGGCTCATGGCCATCTCCCTCGGCCTATCGCACAACTTCCCCGACGACCACGAGGCGCTGCGCAACGGGTTCGTGATCTACGACGCGCTCTACGCCTGGTGCCGCCACGTTCGCGAGGAGCGGCACGACTGGAACCCGCAGCGGAGCGGGGCGACCGGCTGAGCCGGATCAGGCCTTGCCGAGGCCGGCCGCGGCGCGGGCGAGGCGCGACTTGAGGCGCGACGCCTTGTTCTTGTGCATGCGGTTCGTCTTGGCCGCCTTGTCGAGCATCTTCTGCGCCTGAGGGAGGCTCGCCGTCACCACCGTGCCGTCCTTGGCGGCGATGGCCGCGCGAAGGCGCTTCACCTGGGTGCGCGTGGCGGTGAGGATGGCGCGCGACGCGAGGCGTCGGCGCTCGTTCTTGCGGGCGTTTTTCTTGGCGGTGCGGGAGTGGGCCATGGGTTCATTCCGAAAGCGACAGGGAGCCCTTATTCTCCCCGTCCTTGACGGCCGACGCCAGTTTCGTCAGCCGTGCCGAAACGTCCCTGAACTTGATGTCCACCTCGTAGATCCGGCCGAATTCGGCCTTCGCCTCGGCCGGCTTCCCGCTCCGGTCGAAGACATCGCCCAAGACGTAGTGGATCTCCTTCACCCGCTCCGTCATGCCCGCCTGCCCTTCCAGGGCCTTCTGGAGCTGGCTGATGGCCAGGTCGTACTGCCCCTTGGCGGCGAACGCGCGGCCCATCCGGAGCTGCGACTCGCTCTTGTACTTCGGGTCGCGAACCGTGTGCTGGAACTCGGCGATGGCTGCGTCGAGGGCGCCGAGCTTGAGCTGGACCTCGCCCAGACGGAACCGGAGCATCATGTCGGTGGGATAGGCCTTCACCCGCCGCGCGAACTCCTCGGCCGTGAAGCGGTCGAGCTCCCTCTGCTTGGCCTCCGTCTCGGCCTTCTTGCCCGCCTTTTCGGCCTCGTAGATGTGGGTCTCGAAGAGCGCGATCTTGAGGTCGCCGCGCTTGAACTCGAGCCCCGTGTCCCCCGGCCGCTTGGCGATGGCCTTGTCCATCGTCTTGATGGCGCCTTCATAGTCCTTGGCCTTCTCCTGGATCTCCGCCAGGTCGGCCAGCAGGTCCGGGTTCTCGGGTTCCTTGGCGAGCCGCTCCTCGATCGCTTTCCGCTCGGTGGCGAGATCGTCCTCCGTCTTGTGCAGCCGCACGCCCGCCTCGAGCTTGGCCGCCGCACCCTTGTCCCGCACGAGATCGCGGGAGGACTTGGCCGTCTCGAACCCGGTTTCCTTGAGGGAGGCCTCGGCAGCCACGTTCTTGCGCGACTTGATCGCCTCCTGGTCGTTGGGGTCGAGATGCACCGCCTTGTCGAACACCTCGTGCGCCCGCTGGATCTCCCGTTTCTTCACCAAGACGTTGCCCAGCCGCTTGAGCGCGGTGACGCTCTTGGGATGGTGCTCGGCGGCGGTCTCGAAGGCGAGGGCGGCCGCTTCCAGGTAGTTGCCCATTTCCGCGGCGTCCCCGAGGGCCAGATTCACCTTGAGGCTCTTGGGGTGCTTGGCCAGGTAGCGCTCGCACGCCATCATGTAGGGCTCGGGATTCTTCTTCTTCCCCATCGACGAGAACATCATCCCGAGCCGCGCGCCCATCCCGGTGAGCGCGATGACGAATCCGGAGGGGTAGGAGGTCTCGAACCGTTTCAGCTCCGCCCTGCGAAGCCCCTCCCGCGCCCGGCGATTGTCCGGCGCGAAATTGACCGCCTCCAGGAAGATGGAGATGGCGTAGTCGTAGCTGCGCTTCTTGAGGGCGTCCTCGCCCTTGTCGATGAGCTTGTTGATCTCCATGCGGCTCCGCGCGGCCGGCAAGGGCCGAGCCCCTATTCCTAACGCGGATCCCGCCCGAGGTCAACGACCGGGGTTGGCCGGGGGCGCGGGCGGCCGTACACTGCCGCCGGATGCAGATCGTCTTCTACCCCGACCCCGTCCTCCAGAAGCGGGCGGTCGAGGTCGAACCGGGCACCGAGGAGGTGGCCGCGCTGGCGGCGGAGATGGTGCGCGTCATGCGGGAGGCCAAGGGGGTGGGGCTCGCGGCCCCGCAGGTGGGCCGAAGCGTCCGCCTCTTCGTCGCTTCGGAAACCGGGGCGGCGGAGGACGCGCTCATCTGCGTCAACCCGGCGCTCGAGACCTCCGGCCCGCTCGTCGCCTTCGAGGAGGGCTGCCTCTCGCTGCCTGGACTCCTGGCCGAGGTGCGGCGCCCGCGGAGCGCGCGCCTCAGGGCGTTCGACGCCCAAGGGAGGCCCTTCGAGCGGGAGGCGGACGGGCTCCTGGCCCGCATCTTCCAGCACGAGATGGACCATCTCGACGGGATCCTCTTCATCGAACGGGTCAGCGAGGCCGATCGGATCCGGCTGCGGCCCGACCTGAAGTCGTTTCAGGAGCAGTACCGGCCGCAGTGAAGACCTTTCTCGGCCTCGACACCCTGCGCCCCGACGCGCTGCCGGAATGCGTCAGCACCATCGGCGTGTTCGACGGCGTCCACCGCGGCCACCGGCAGGTGCTCTACGAGTTGAATGCCTGGGCGCGCGCCGCCGGCGCCGCCTCCTGCGTGATCACCTTCACGCGCCACCCCGCGGAGGTGTTGCACGGCCGCGCCCTGCCCATGATCCTGAGCCTCAAGCACAGGCTCCAGGAGTTCGAGCGGCTCGGCGTGGATGCCGCCGCTGTGCTCGACTTCGCCGCGGTGCAGGAGCTGGACCCGCAGGCGTTCCTGCGCGAGGTGCTGCTGGGGCGCCTCGGCTGCCGCCGCCTCCTGCTCGGCTTCGACAGCCGCATCGGGAAGGACCGCGCCGGGGACGCCTCGAACCTGCCCGCCCTCGGCGCGCCCCTGGGGGTCGAGGTGCGGATCGCGAGCCGGGTGGCGGACCGCGAAGGGCGCAAGATCGGATCGAGTGCGATCCGCGACGCGATCCTTGGGGGCGCGCTGGAAGCCGCCGCCAACATGCTGGGGCGCCCCGTCGCCTTGCGGGGGAGAGTCGTGCCGGGGGCGGGGCGGGGGAAGGGCCTCGGCACTGCCACCGCCAACCTGGATGTGGAGGGCGAACTCCTCCCCCCCGACGGCGTCTATCTCGTGCGGGTCTTTTGCGGCGCAGAGACGGCACCCGGCGTGGCGAACCTGGGACGGCGGCCTACCTTCGGCGCTGAAGGCGAGCGGGCTTTCGAGGTGCACGTCCCGGGCTGGACCGGCGAGAAGTATGGCGAGACCTTCGAGGTGCGGCTCGTGCGGCGCATCCGGCCCGAGATCCGATTCCCCGACGCTACGGCGCTTCGGGCGCAGATCGCCCGCGACCTGGAGGAGTTGGCCCGAGCAGTGGCATCGGGCGAGGTCTGATGCTATAGGATTTGGTTCCCCGGGACGGACAGGTAGCTCAGTTAGTAGAGCGCATGACTGAAAATCATGAGGTCGCCGGTGCAATCCCGGCCCTGTCCACCACCCTCGTCCACCTCCCGGCCCCGTCTCCGCTCCCGCGCCCTTCGTGCGCCGGCCTCCCGCGCGACGGTCTCGCCTCCCCCGCCCCCCTCCCTTCAGTAACCGATCCGCGGGCGCCGATGCTTAGGTGTGGTGATGAGTTCCCATCCCGTCGGCGAAGAAGCCGCGTACCACCACGGTTACGAGCAGGGCCTCAAAGAGGTCGCGGTCCTCGTCGCGGGCCTCTCCAGCGCCGCCCGGGACGAGTTGGACGGGGTCCTGGCCGAGATCCGGCAGCGGATCGAGGTGGCCTCCCTGGGGGAGCGCTGCTCCCTGGCCAGCGCGGCCAGCGGCCACGCCGGGTACTGACCGCCCCGCCAATCCATTAGACTCTCGGGCCCGTGGCGCCCGGTCCGGTCACCGTCGTCCTTCCCTGCCTCAACGAGGAGAAAACCGTGGGCGATTGCGTCCGCGAGGCGCTGGGGGGAATCCGGGGTCTGGGGCGGGAGGGGGAGGTCCTCGTCGTCGACAACGGGTCGAAGGACGGGTCGGTCACGGCGGCGGGAGAGGCGGGGGCGCGAGTCCTCCTCGAGCGGCGGATCGGGTACGGCAGCGCGCTCGCGCGGGGAATCCGCGAGGCGAAGGGCGACGTCGTGGTCCTGGGGGACGCGGACGGATCCTACCGCTTCGACGATCTCGCCCCGCTCGTCGCCGCGGTGGACCGCGGGGCCGATCTGGTCCTGGGCAGCCGGCTCAAGGGAACGATCGAGCCGGGCGCCATGCCGTGGCTCAACCGCTATCTCGGCACGCCGGTGCTGACGCTCATGGTGCGGCTTCTCTTCGGCGCGCGCGTCTCCGACGTGAACTGCGGGCAGCGGGCGCTGTCGCGGCGGGCCGCGCGGACGCTCCGTCTCCGCGCCGCGGGCATGGAGTTCGCCTCCGAGATGGTGATCAAGGCGGCGCTGGCCGGGCTCGCCATCGCCGAGGTACCGATCCGGTTCTTCAAGGACCGGCGCGGGCGCCCCCCGCACCTGCGCCGCTGGCGGGACGGGTGGCGCCACCTGCGATTCATCCTTCTCTTCGCGCCCAATGTCGTGCTCATCGCGCCGGGGCTGGCGCTCTTCGCCGTCGGCGCGGTGCTGGGCGCGCCCGCGTTCGCCGGGCACCCCCATGTGACCGCGGCTGCGGGCTTCTCCGCCTCCGTCCTCCTTCTGGTCGGCGCGCAGCTCCTCCAGGTCGGGTTCTTGGCCAAGGTCTGGTACCACGTCGAGGGGTTCTACCGGCGGCCCTCCCTGGAAAAGGTCTTTCGCTATGTGACGCTGGAACTCGGGATCCTCTTCGGGCTCGGGTTGGTGGCGGTCGGCGTGATCGTGGGGCTCCCGCTCCTCTCCTCCTGGCGCGAGGGGATCCGGCCCGACGCCACCCGCGCGGCGGTCTCCCTCACCTACATGGTGCTGGGGATGCAGCTCGTGGCGTCGTCGGTGATCCTGAGCGTGATCGGGATCCGGCGACGCTAGGGCCTCGGCGGACGCTCTCGCTGGCTTCGCCCGGCGGCTCCGGGTTCCCGCCGGCGGGAGGGTTTCGGATCGGCGCTCAGCCGCCCTCGCGGACCCGCACGAACCAGGGCCGGCCGTCCTCGACCACCAGCTTCACGCCAAACGTCTGCTCCACGTAGTCGACGATCGCCTTGAGCGACATGTCGCCGTGCAGCGTCATGGTGAGGCGCGATTCGGCGTCCCCCTTGATCCCGATCTTGATGCCATACCCCTTCTCGAGGTACCAGGCCACTTCGTCGAGGGAAGAGTCGTCGAACTCGACGTTGACCACTTCGTCCATCGCCTTCCCGAAGATCGCGCGCAGGGGGTCGGGGGCGCGGTCGCCCAGCGCCACGTCGAGGAGCTTGAGCGCCTCGAGGGTGTTGTTGCGGCAGCGCTCCATGAAGATGTGGAAGTTCTCCCTGCCCTTCGCCTCGAGGCGCTTCTCCTCCGGCGTGAGCACATAGATCCCAGCCTCCCGCGTCGCGCGCACCTCGCGGATGTCGCGCGCCGCGGCCTCCACCTTCCTCAGGTCCTTGAGGATGAACTCCTGGCGCTGGAAGAGCTCCTCGGCGAGCTTCCCCTGCGCCTCCCCGCCCCGGGCGAGGCCCAGGCCGAGGAGGAAGGCGCCGGCGGCGAGCGCGCAGGTGCGCCTCATCGCGGCTTCTCCTTCTCCAGGGCGGCGGCCTCGGCCGCCTTCTTCACGTCCTGCTTGGCCTGCCAGACGGCGCGCTTCTGGGCGAGCCACTCGTCGTCGAAGAGGATTTCGTTCATCTCGCGGTAGACGTAGAGCGTGTCGCCGCGAATCAGCCACTTGAACTGCAGGTTGTCCGCCATCGTCTGGAGCATGGCGGAGGCGGAAGTCCGCTCGAACCGGAAGCTCACGGTGTCGAACTTGTAGACCCGGGCGTCCAGCTCGATGTTGATGCCCACGTTCGCCTCGAGGTCGTCGAGGATGTTGACGAGCCACTCGTCCGCGTAGCCGACCGCGGTGAAGACCGCCTCGTCCAGCCGCCGCCGCACCTCCGCCTCCTCCAGTCCGGCGGAGGGGCCGCGATGGCACATCAGGATCTCGTTGAGCTCGGGGAGCGCGCGGAGCTTCATCTCCCGCGCGCTCTCGAGAAGCTGCCTCAGGTCGGCACCGTCGCCGCTGGCCGCCTCCTTGATCCGCTCGACGAGCGCCATGTACTCCTGCTCCCGCGCGATGAAGGCGGGGAGCCGGGCCAGCGTGGCGTCGAAGTCGAGCTGCTTGACCTCGCGCCGCACCAGTCTGAGCTTTGCGGCGGCGGCGGCGTCCTTCGCCTTCTGCTCCTCGGTCGGCCCGTCCCCGCCGAACGCGAGGCCCGCCGCGAGGCAACCCGCGGCGAGGAGAAGGCGCGCGCAATGTTTCCCGGTCGTTCCCACGGCCTCCCCATTAGAACGCCCCGGGGCAGTGCGGTGTGTCAAATCGGGTTTTGGTAGCCTCTTTCCATGGGCATCGTCTACGAGGAGGCGGCGGCGCCGGAAGCGGTGCTGCCGCGCCAGGACCGTGAGCGCTGGCAGGCGGCGGCGGTGCGCGCGGCCGCCACCCTGCCCTCCATCGCGTTCTGCGCCGAGCTGGACAGGGCTCCCCCGCCCCCCTCCCGCGCATCCGCCGACCGCGTCGTGGTGCTGGGCATCGGCGGTTCCGCCTTGGGCGCGCGCGCGCTGCACGAAGCGCGTTCCGACGCCAAGGCGCTCCCGATGACCGTGGTGGACAACATCGATCCCGTGGTGCTCGAAGCCGCCTGGCGGAGCGGATCGCCGGCGCGCACCGCCTGGGTCGTCGTCTCGAAATCGGGGACGACCACCGAGACGCTGGCGCAGTGGGCGGTGGTGCGCAAGCGCTTGCGGGATCTGGGCGCGTCGCCCCCCGTCCACGTCGTCACCGGCGAGACCGGGCCCCTGCGCGAGTGGGCCCGGGCCGACAAGCTCGCCCTGCACGCGGTGCCCGAGGCGGTGGGGGGGCGCTTCAGCGTCTTCACCGCCGCTGCCACCGTGCCCCTTGCCCTGGCGGGCCACGATGTGGCGGAACTCCTGGCGGGTGCGCGCGCCGTGCGCGCGAACGCTGCGGCGGACTGCGTGGCCGCGCGCCTCGCCGCGCTCCTGGTGGCCGCCTACGAGCGCGGCCGCACCGTCGTCACCTTCTGGTCCTACGCCGAGCGGTTGCGGACCGTGGGGGCATGGTTCCGCCAACTCTGGGCGGAGAGCCTCGGGAAGCGGCGGGCGGACGGGACCCGGGTCGGGCAGACGCCGGTGGAATGCGTCGGCTCCACCGATCAGCACAGCATCCAGCAGCTGATGGTGGAAGGGCCCCGCGACAAGGCGGTCCTGGTGATCGCCGGGCCCGGCGCGGAAGAGACCGCCTGTCCCGCGGACGCGCCGGGGCAGGGGGCGGGGCACACGCTGCAGGCCATCCTCGAGGCGATGCGGCGCGCCACGACGGCGGAGATGGTCCGGGCGGGCTGCCCCGCGGCGACCATCCGGCTCGAGGCGTGGGACTGCGCCAGCCTCGGCTCCCTTCTGATGACCTTCCTCTGCGCCACGGTGGTGGCGGGGCGGCTCCTGGAGGTGGATCCCTTCGGACAGCCCGGGGTCGAGGCGGCCAAGGCGGCGACCAAGCTCCTTCTCGCCGCGAAGGGGGGGATGGCGGTGGCGGAGATCGCCGCGCTCCTCGGGGAAGGGCGCGCGCTGCGCTGCCCCTGACGCTGCCGTGACACCGTCCCCGTCGTATGGATGTGAGGACCTCTTCCGAACAGGGCCCGGGCAGGGCCCCCGACCCTTCAGGCCGGTCGGGCGGACATGAACCGGGCGAGGCGCGCGCGCGCGGAGGGCGAGATGTCCTCGAAAAAGATCGCCGTCTCGTAGGGGAACTTCTGCTTGCCCTTCACCTCGGCGCAGCGGACCACCACGCCGGTGATGGAGAGGGGAAGGCTCTTGCCCGCCTGGGGGTAGTCGGGCAGTTCCAGGGCGATCTGCACGCGGTTCAGGAGGGGGAGGGGCTCGGGGGCGTGGAACCGGACGCCCGAGCTACTCATGTCCAGGATCATGGTTTCGACGGTCTTGTCCTTGAACGTCAAGCGGAGGGGCAGTTCGACCTGGAACCTCGCGTGCTTACGTCGTTCGGCGGCGCGCATCGTTACCCGTGACCCGGCGGGATTCTATGGGTGGCCTGGAGTAGAGTCAAACCTACGGAGAAAGAGCATGGCCAACTACAACAAGGTGTTCCTCATGGGGAACCTCACGCGCGATCCCGAACTGCGCTACACGCAGGGCGGCTCGGCGCTGGTCAAGTTCGGTCTGGCGGTCAACCGCAAGTACCGGAACAAGAACACGCAGGAACTGATCGAAGAAACCTGCTTCGTGGACATCGAGGGCTGGGGAGTCCAGGCGGAGACCTTCAGCCGCTACATGCGCAAGGGCAGGCCCGTCTTCGTGGAAGGGCGGCTCCGCTTCGACTCCTGGGAGAGCAAAGAGGGGCAGAAGCGCAACAAGCTGGTGGTGGTGATGGAAGCGTTCCAGTTCCTCGGATCCGGCCCCGGTGGGTCGCGCGAGGAGGGGGGCGGGGGCCGCGGCGGGAAGGCGCCGGCCGAAACGTCGTCCGAGGCGCCGGGCGAGGTCGCCGACGCCCCGGCGGGGGGGGCCCCCCCGGAAGACTACGACTTCGACGACATCCCCTTCTAGCCCGTGGCCCGGACACCCAAGCCGACCCCGCGTCCCCGCGCCTCGCGGGGTGCGAGCATCCACTCCACCGCGGTGGTCGATCCCGGGGCGCGCATCGGCGCCGGGACCCGGGTATGGCATTTCTGCCATGTGATGGAGGGGGCGCGCGTCGGTCCCGGCTGCGTGCTCGGTCAAAACGTCTTCGTCGGCAAGGGGGTCGTGGTCGGCGGGGGGAGCAAGATCCAGAACAACGTCTCCCTCTACGAGGGGGTCTCCCTGGGGCGTCGCTGCTTCGTCGGCCCTTCCGTCGTCTTCACCAATGTCGCCACTCCGCGCGCGGAGATCGAGCGCAAGGGCTCCTTCGTGCCGACCCGCGTGCGCGACGGGGCGACCTTGGGGGCCAATGCCACGATCCTCTGCGGGACCACGATCGGGAGCTACGCCCTCGTGGGGGCCGGGGCGGTGGTCACGCGCGACGTGCCCGACCACCGGGTGGTCGTGGGCGTCCCCGCCCGCATCCGCGGCTGGGCGTGTACCTGCGGCGTCCCCCTTCCCGCCGGCCTCGCCTGCCGCGCCTGCGGCCGGAGGTACCGCGAGGCGCGCGGCCGTCTCAGGGCATCCTCCCCCCGCAAGGCGGGAGCTTGACGCTCTTCCTCCTCTTCATGGCGGGGGCCTTGGGGGCCATCTTCGGCTCCTTTCTGAACGTGGTCATCTACCGGCTCCCCCGCGGGGAGGGGGTGGCCGCGGGGCGCTCGAAGTGCCCGAGTTGCCGCCGGGTTATTCCCTGGCACGACAACATCCCGATCGTCTCCTGGCTCCTCCTGCGCGCCCGATGCCGCGCCTGCGGCGGACCGATCTCCCTCCGCTACCCCATCGTGGAGGCGCTGACCGCGGCCCTCTTCGTCCTCACCGCCCTCCGGGTCGAGGCGCTCGGGTGGGAGCCTGCGCTCCTGGCATTCTTCGTCTGCTCCGCCTTCGCCTCCGTCGTCTTGGCCGCCTCCTTCATCGACCTCGACCACAAGATCTTGCCCGACAAGCTGACCCTTCGGGCGGGCCCCGCAGTGGCCTTCGTCGGGGCGGTGGGGGTGCCCGCGATCCATGGCCTCTCCTTCTGGGGGATCGACCTCGCCCCGAGCATGAAGACGGGTCTCGCCTCCCTCCTCGTGGGGGTTGCCGGGGCGCTGGTGGGGGGCGGCGTCATTCTCTGCATCCGCCAACTGGGCAGCTGGATGATGCGGAAGGAAGCGATGGGGCTGGGCGACGTGAAGTTCATGGCGATGTGCGGCCTCCTTCTGGGGCCGGGACCGGTCCTCCTCGCCATCTGGGGAGCGATCCTCCTGGCGGCCCTCATCGGGGCCGGCATCTGGATCGTGACCAAGAACCGCGAGATCCCCTTCGGCCCCTTCCTCGGTCTTGGTGCCCTGGCGGTCCTCTATTTCGGGCCGGCCATTGAACAGTTCCTCCTCGTCGACCTGCCGGCGCGTCTCCGGGGCGGGTGAGCGCCACCCGGACTGCCACAACCCTTGGGGTGGCAATCCCTGTTCATGCCCGACATCTAGTTGACCGCCCGGGGTCGGGGAGTCACAATGGGTCGCGGTTCGGGCGCTTCGTCCGGGCCTATGGTCACGGTGGAAGCACGCACAGGAGAGCGGCGATGCAGGCAAGACTACGCATGATTCTGGTTTGCGGACTGGGGGCGTTCCTCGCGACGACCGCGGGATGTCGTTCGACGACGAAGGACCGGATGCGCGTTCTCGAGGCGGAGCGGGCGGAGCTCGCCCGCGAGAACGACCGGCTGCGCGGAGCCGTGGGCGACGAGCGCTCGCAGCGTCTCGCGGCGGAAGCGCGCTCGGAGGCGAAGGAGGCCGAGATGCGCGCAGCGATGGCGAGCGCGCGGACAGGCGATTCCGCCGGCGGCGGGGGGTCCACCGACGACTTCGCCAGCAGGCTCCGCAGGGACGGCATCGATGCGACGAGGCGCGCGGACGGCTCCACGGCGGTGACGCTCGCCTCCGACGTGACCTTCCCCAGCGGAAAGGCGGACCTCAACCCGCTGGCGGAGAAGGTCTTGCGGCGCGTCGCCAGCGAGATCCTCTCGACGCGCAACATCCTTGCGCTGCGGGTCGAGGGTCACACCGATTCGGATCCGATCCGCAAGTCGGGCTGGCCCTCCAATCGTGAACTCTCCCAGGCGCGCGCCGAGACGGTGCGGAAGTACCTCGTGGCGCAGGGGGTTCCGGAGAGTCTGCTCACCACCCTGGGCCATGGCGAGTCCCAGCCGCTTGCCACCAACGACAGCAAGGCCAACAAGGCCAAGAACCGTCGGGTCGAGATCATCCTCGTTCCCACGGCACAACGCTGACCCCCCGCGACGGCTCCCCCCCTCGGGCGGGGGTGCCGCGGTCCCACGGCGGCCGCGCCTCCCCCTGACGGGGCGGGCGCGGCCGCGTCCTTTCTCCCCCCCCTCGCCCCGTCCCACCGTCCCGCCTCAACCCCGCCCGCCTCTTGCGCCGATAGGGACCCCGGCTCGGACCCTGCCCGTTTCGGGCGGGGACGACCGAGGACGGAGTGCCGCCGATGGTCAGCATCGAAGAACTGCTCCAGATCTTGGTCCAGCGCAAGGGCTCGGACCTGCACGTGACGGCGGGATCGCCGCCCAAGGTGCGCATCGACGGCGCCCTCGTCTCCACCGAGCACGACATGCTCACGCCGGACGCGACGAAGAAGATCGTCTATTCAGTGCTCACCGCCGAGCAGATCGCGAAGTTCGAGAAGGAGCTGGAGCTGGATCTCTCCTTCGGCGTCGAGGGCCTCGGGCGGTTCCGGACCAACGTGTTCCAGCAGCGCGGGGCGGTGGGCGGCGTGTTCCGCATCATCCCCTACACCATTCAGGGGTTCGGGGAGCTGGGCCTGCCCGCCGACATCGCCGAGGCGATCTGTGCCCTTCCCAAGGGGCTCGTGATCGTGGCGGGATCCACCGGCTCGGGCAAATCGACCACCCTGGCCGCGATGATCGACTACATCAACCAGCACCGCTGCGAGCACGTGGTGACGATCGAGGATCCGATCGAGTACCTGCACAGGAACAAGAACTGCCTCTTCAACCAGCGGGAGGTCGGCTCGGATACCCGCAGCTTCTCCAACGCCTTGCGCTCCGTGCTGCGCGAGGACCCCGACGTCGTCCTGATCGGCGAGATGCGCGATCTGGAAACGATCGAGCTGGCCCTCACGCTCTCCGAGACGGGCCACCTCACCTTCGCGACACTGCACACCTCGGACACGGTGCAGTCGATCAACCGCATCGTGGACGTGTTCCCGAGCCATCAGCAGCAGCAGGTGCGGACGCAGCTCAGCTTCGTGCTGCAGGCGGTCTTCTGCCAGCAGCTCATCCCGCGGTCCAATGGCCGGGGGCGCGTGCTCGGCTGCGAGGTCATGATCGGGAATCCCGCCATCCGCGCGCTCATCCGGGACAACAAGGCGCACCAGATCTACTCGCTCATCCAGACCGGCGGCAAGTTCGGGATGAAGACGATGAACCAGGCGCTCTTCGAGCTCTACCAGGCGGGGCACATCTCCTTCGACGAGGCGATGGGGCACACGACCGATCCCGACGATCTCAAGCGCGTGTTCCAGCGCTACCCGGGAGGGCCGCAGACGCCCGGGGCCCCGGCGCCGGTGCCGATCGTGCGGAAGGGCGGGCCGCAGGCCTCGGCGCGCCACGGGGGGTAGGCGCCGGGGGCGAACCGGCGAGGAGAGGACGCAAGGATGAGTTCGAGGCTATTCGACAAGCGCGTCGCCCGGGTCCTGGAGGATGCGGAGATCCTCCCCCCGGAGGAGATCGCGCAGTACGTCGCCAGGGCGGAGGAGGAGCGCTGCTCCCTCACCAGCATCCTGGTCAAGAAGGGGAATCTCGAGGAGAACCAACTGCTGGGCCTTCTGGCCTCGCGCCTCAAGGTCACCCCGATCAACCTTCACGACTGCACCCTCGATCCCGAGGTCGTCCGCAGCATCCCCCAAGAGACCGCCTCGACGCACTACGTCCTCCCGATCTCGCGCATCGAAAACGTTCTCACGCTGGCGGTCGCGAGCCCCTTCGACGTGGTGACCCTCGACCACCTGCGCAACACGACGGGCTGCGAGCTCCGGCTGGTCCTCTCCCTCGACGACAGCATCACCAAGGCGCTCAACCGGGTCTACAACCCCGGGGCGGCGGAACTCGAAGCGGTGATGGGGGAGATGGGCGATCCCAAGGTGGAGTTGAATGCCAACGACTCCGAGGTCACCGACCTCGATCTCGACTCGATCTCGGGCGACCAGGAGGAGTCCCCCGTCGTGAAGTTCGTGAACCTGATCATCTACCAGGCGATCAAGGATCGAGCCTCCGACATCCACATCGAGCCCTTCGAAAAGGTGGTGCGCGTCCGGTTCCGCGGCGACGGCATCTGCAGCGAGGCGCACAAGCCGCCGAAGGCGCTCCTCAACTCGATCGTCTCGCGCATCAAGATCATGGCGTCCCTCGACATCGCGGAGCGCCGGCGGCCCCAGGACGGCAAGTTCCAGATCCGCCTCGAGGGGCGGCAGGTGGACTTCCGCGTCTCGGTGCTGCCCACGGTGCACGGCGAGAAGGTCGTCATGCGCATCCTGGACGGCGGCAACCTGGCTCTTTCGCTCGACACCCTCGGGTTCGAGGAACGGGCGCTGAGCGACTTCCGGACCGGGATCGCCGCAGATTACGGGATGATCCTCGTGACCGGGCCGACCGGCTCGGGCAAGTCGACCACGCTCTACAGCGCGGTGAAAGAGATCCTGAGCGACGAGCTCAACTTCGTGACCGTCGAGGATCCGGTGGAGTACCAGGTGTTCGGCGTGAACCAGGTGCAGGTGAGCGAGAAGCGCGGCCTCACCTTCTCCGGGGCGCTCCGGTCGATTCTTCGCCAGGATCCGGACGTCATCATGATCGGCGAGATCCGCGACACGGAGACGATCGAGATCGCCATCAAGGCGGCGTTGACGGGACACCTCGTCCTCTCGACGCTGCACACCAACGACGCCGCCTCCACGATCACGCGCATGGTGGACATGGGGGTCGACCCCTTCATGGTGGCCTCCTCCACCTTGATGGTTTCGGCCCAGCGGTTGAGCCGGCGCCTCTGCAAGCACTGCAAGGCGCCGATGGGGGCTCCCAAGGAGCGGCTCCTGGCCATCGGGATGACGGCGGAAGAGGCGGAGACGGCCCACCTGTTCCGGCCCGTGGGCTGCGCGCGCTGCCGGATGGGCTATGCCGGCCGCTTCGCGCTCCTCGAGACGATGCCGCTCAACGAGGACTTGCGCCGCATGATCATCGAGGGGAAATCGGCGATGGACATCAAGAACCGGGCCATCAGGGAGCATCAGATGATCTCCTTGCGGCGCTGCGGCCTCCTGAACGCGCTGCGCGGCAACACCTCCATCGAGGAGGTGCTGCGGACGACCATGCCCGACGACGTCGCCCCGGCCGTGCGAGCGGCCCAACTCAAGGCGGAGATCGTGGACTGACGATAGAACCGGCGGTCCGGGAGGAAATCGATGCCTTCTTTCAAGTACACGGCGCGGGGCCCCGACGGCAAGACCGTCTCGGGTCTGCTTACGAGCAAGACCCAGGCGGACGCGCTCGGCGACCTCCGCAAGCGCAACCTCATCGCGCTGGACGTGCGCGAGTCGGGCGCGGGGGGCGCGAAGAAGAAGGGCCTCCTGGGCCTGATCAAGCCGCGCCCGAGCTGCCGCCGCGACCAGCTCGTGCTCTTCACGCGCCAGCTATCCACGATGATCTCGGCGGGCGTCCCCCTGCTCGAATCCCTCGAAGTGCTCCACGAACAGGCGGACACCGCGGGGTTCCGTCTCGTCCTCGACAGCGTGATCGAGTCGGTCCGCGGGGGCACCGACCTGTCGACGGCCCTGGAGAAGTTCGGCCGCGTGTTCCCGAGCATCTACGTCTCCATGGTGCGCGCCGGAGAGGTCTCGGGCCAGCTCGACGACATCCTGGTGCGCCTGGCCGAGTACATGGAAGCGTCCCAGAAGCTCAAGCGCGAGATCCGCGCCGCCATGACCTATCCGGTGGTGAGCCTGGTCCTCGTGGTCGGCATCACCATGTTCCTCATGGTGGGCATCGTCCCGAAGTTCAAGGAGATCTTCGACTCCCTCGAAATCAGCCTCCCCGGGTTGACGCGGTCGGTGCTGGCCATCAGCCTCGGGATCAAGGACAACGTGCTCGAGTCGGTGGTCGCCTTCATCGGCCTCATCGTGCTCGTGATGATCTGGAAGCGCAGCCGGCCCGGACGCAGGCAGTGCGACTGGATCATCCTGCACCTCCCCGTCTTTGGACCGCTCTTCCGGAAAGTCGCGCTCTCCCGGTTTTCGCGCACCTTCGCGACGCTCATCAAGTCGGGCGTCCCCATCCTGGGCGCCCTCGAGATCGTCGCCGAAACCGCCGGCAACAGCGTCATCAGCGAGGTGGTCGAGAGCGCGAAGGAAAACGTGCGGCAAGGCCACACCCTGGCGGAGCCGCTCATGCAGAGCAAGGTCTTCCCCCCCATGGTCACGCGCATGGTGCAGATCGGCGAGAAATCGGGCTCCCTCGAGCAGCTGCTCGAGAAGATCTCGGACTTCTACGACGACCAGGTCAGCGCCTCGGTGAAGACGCTGACCTCCCTCATCGAGCCCATCATGATCGGGATCATGGGCTTCATGGTGGGCGGCATCGTCCTCTCGGTCTTCCTCCCGATCTTCGAGCTGCAGAAGCAGCTGGGCAAGAGGTCGTGAAACCGCGGGCGAAACGTCGGACCTGGCTCTACGGCGCCGGCGTCGCCCTCGCCGCGGCGTTGCTTTTCGTCGGCTATGGAATCACCGTCCCCCCCGACCCCGGCACGCGCCTTTCCGGCGCTGCGATCCTGGCGCAGGTGGGGGACTACCCCCGCGCCCTGGAAGTGTGCGACCTGACGATCCGCGAGCACCCCGATCACGCCGAGGCGCACCTGTTCCGCGCGAGCATCCTCTCCATGGCGGGTCGCCATATCGAAGCCCTCGCGGCCTACGATCGCAGTCTCGTCCTCCTGACGGACGAGACGATTCTGCGCGACATCGTCGCGGATCGCGCCAGCGTGCTGCTGGCGCTCGGCCGCAGCGCCGAGTTCCGCGCCCAGAGGGAACTGCTCGCCGCGACCGCGATCGACCACCGGGTCCATCTCCTCGACGGGCTGGCGGCGCAGACGGCAGGGGACTGGGCCGGCGCGGCCGGCGCCTATCGCCAGGCGGTGGCCGCCGCACCCGGCGACGCGCGCATCGCGTTCCGGCTCTGGGAGGCGGAGATGGGTCGGGGCGAGGCGGCGCTCGCCGCGGCGCGCTGGGAGGAGGCGAAGGCCGCCTTCGACGCGGCGCGGGAAGCGGTGCCGGCGGAGCCCCGCGCCCACTTGCGCGCCGCCGAGGCGCGGCTCGCCCTGCACGACGCGATGGGGGCCATCGAGGTGTTGCGCGAAGTCGGGCGGAGCACCCCGGGCATCGCTCCGCTCGTTTTTCGCGCCGCCACGATGGAATTGGACGAGGGGCGCGGGACGCGCGCCTACTGGGCCCTGCAGGCCGCCCTGCAGTCGGACCCGGAAGGGATCCGCGCACTCCTCGCCGCGGAGCCTTCGTGGCGCCGATGCGGCGGTGATCCGCGGGTTCTGGAGGCGCTGTCCACGAATGAGACACCCGGCAAGGAGCGTTTGACCGGCCGGCAGTGAGCGATAGATTTCGATCGGGCCGGCGTGCGCGCGCGTTGCGTGCCATCGCCGGCCCATCCACGAGGTTTCTGAACGCAAGGATTCCTGGCAATCGGGTTGGTTCAGGGTTTGGTTTTTATCGAAAAGGAGCAATGAAGGACATGCGGAAGTCGGAAAGTGGTTTCACGCTCATCGAGCTGATGATCGTGATCGCGATTATCGCCATCATCGCGGCGATTGCGATCCCGAATCTGCTCTCGGCGCGTCTCAACAGCAACGAGACGGCCGGCATCGCGACCTTGCGGAACATCATTTCCGCTCAGGCGCAGTTCCAGACCACGGCCCGCGCTGACGAGAACAACAACGGCGTCGGCGAGTACGGGTCGTTCGGCGAGATGTCGGGCGCGGTCGGCGTGCGCGGCGGCTCGGTCCTCAATCCCCCGGTCCTCTCCACGGCGTTTCGTACCGTGGCGGCGAGCCGGGTGACACGCAGCGGGTACAACTACCAGATCTTCCTGCCGGACGCGGCGGGGGCGGGTGTTGCCGAAGCGGGCACCGGCGGCTATGCGGCCGGTGACGTCGATGGCGACCTCTCCGAGACGACCTGGTGCGCCTATGCGTGGCCCGTCAGCTACGGGAACACCGGCAACCGGTCGTTCTTCGTGAATCAGGGCGGCGACATCGTCGCCACCCAGGATTCGACCTACACCGGCGCGACCGCCCCCTCCTTCGAGGCGGCGTTCCGTGGTGCGGGCAGCACGATCACCGGTCAGGTTGCCACGGGCATGACCGGCCGTGACGGCAACTTCTGGAAGCAGGCCGGCTAAGTCGGCTCTGTCCACCGGAACGTGATTGCAACCGGGGGGACCCACATGGGTCCCCCCGGATCTCTTTCAGGGGGGCGGGGGGCTCAAGTCGCGCCGCCGGCGGCGCCGAATACAGCACTGAGGATCGGCATGGGCGACGGGGCACGAGGCAACCGGGGCTTTACGCTCATCGAGCTGATGATCGTCATCGTGGTCATCGGCATCGTGGCCGCGATCGCACTTCCCAATCTCCTCTCCGCGCGCCTGAGCGCCAACGAGACGACTGCCATCGCGACGATGCGCACGCTCCTCTCGTCCCAGGCGGCCTTCCAGAAGTCGGGGGCCGCCGATGTGGATCTGGACGGCATGGGCGAATACGGCACCATCGCCGAGCTGGCCGGTGCGGTGGGGGTGCGGGGCGGCGCGACGATCAGTGCCGCGACGCTCTCCGGCAGCTTCGCGAGCATCAATGCGCAGGGCCAGGCGACGCGCCACGGCTACCAGTACCGGCTCTTCTTGCCCGATGCCGTGGGCGACGGACTGGGCGAGGTGTCCGGCGGCGGCCCGCCCCCGGGCGTCGACGCGGACCTCGCCGAGACCACCTGGTGCGCCTACGCATGGCCCTCGCAGTACGAGGTGAGCGGCATGCGGACCTTCTTCGTGAGCCAGGCGGGGGAGATCCTCACCACGGAGCAGGCGAGCTACACCGGCCCCCTCGCGGTCCTCCAGCCCGGAGCGGCCATGCGCGCGGGAGGCAGCCTCGCCTCCATCACCGGGCCGCTGGCGACCGGCTCCACCGGCCGCGACGGGAACTTCTGGAAGTCGGTCCAGTAGCGACTGTCCAGAATCCTCAACTTTCCCGGCCGCCGCGTCGATAGGGATCGCGGAGCGCGACGGGGCGACCCCCCGTTGTTTTTGCATGGTCAGGAAAGTGAGCATCATCCTGCCCGCCCTCAACGAGGCGGGCCCGTTGGCTCGCGTCCTCGAGGAGCTGAGCGGCCTTGCCCGGTCCCGCGAGGGCAAAGAGCTGTTCGAGATCGTCGTCGTGGACGACGGCTCGACGGACGGCACGGCGCAGGTCGCCGCGGCCGCCGGCGCGCGCGTGGTCCGCCACCCCTACAACATCGGGAACGGCGCCGCGGTGAAGGCGGGCATCCGCGCCGCCGGGGGCGAGATCGTCGTCCTCATGGACGCCGACGGCCAGCACCGGCCGGAGGAGGTCTTGGCCCTCCTGGCCGCTCTCGACCACCACGCGATGGCGGTGGGCGCGCGGCGGGGGGGCGACCACGCGAGCCTCGGCCGCCGCCTGGCGAACGCGCTCTACAACCGCCTCGCCGGCTACGTGACCGGACGAAGGATCCCCGATCTCACCTCCGGCTTCCGCGCCATCCGCGCCGACGTGGCACGGCGGTTCGTCTACCTCCTCCCCAACACCTTCAGCTACCCCACCACGCTCACCCTCGCCTGCTTCAAGACGGGACTGCCGGTGGCCTACGTCCCGATCGCGGCGCGCAAGCGCGAGGGCAAGAGCAAGATCCGCCTCCTCAAGGACGGCTCGCGCTTCTTCCTCATCATCCTCAAGATCGCCACCTTCTTCAGCCCCTTCCGCGTCTTTTTCCCGCTCTCCCTGCTCTCCGCGCTCTCGGGCCTCGGCTATTACGCCTACACCTACGTGACCGAGCGCCGGTTCACCAACATGGCCGCCCTGCTCCTCATGCAGTCGGTCATCCTCTTCGCCCTGGCGCTCATCAGCGAGCAGATCGCGCAGCTCCGCTTCGACCGGAGCGAGCGGCAGGAGAACCCGTGAGGGTCCTCTACTTCGGAACCTACAGCGTGGGGCCGGGCTACCCGCGCAACACGGTGCTGATCGAGTCCCTGCGGGCCGCCGGGGCGGACGTGAAGGAGTGCCGCGCCCCGCTTTTCCGCGGGGCCGGAGACAAGGTGGCGACGGCATCGAGCCTGCGCGGCGCCCTCTCGGCGGCGGCGCGCGGGCTCGTCGCCTGGGCCTCCTTGGCCGCGCGCTTCCCGTTCGCGGGCCCGCGCGACGTGTTGATCGTGGGGTACACCGGCCACCTCGACCTTTTCCTGGCGCGCGCGCTCTCTCTGCTCTGGCGCCGGCCCATCGTGCTCGATGCCTTCCTCTCGCTGCACGACACCGTGGTGGGGGACCGGAAGCTCCTGGCGCACGACTCCCTCGCGGCCCGGGGGCTCTACGCCTTCGAGCGCACGGCGCTCTCCTGCGCCGACCTGGTGCTGACCGACACCGCCGCCGGCGCGGAGTTCCTGGCCACAAGCTACGACTTGCCGCGCCGCCGCTTCGTCGCGCTGCCGGTGGGTTCGCTCGTGCGCGCGCCCGCGCGCGCGGCGGCGCCGGTGGCGGACGGGGGGGGGTGCGGGGGGGACATGCAGGGGGAGCGGACGTTCACGGCGCTCTTCGTCGGGTCGTTCGTCCCGCTCCAGGGCGTTCCCTACCTGCTCGATGCCGCGCGCCTCGCCCCTGAGTTGCGGTTCGTGATCGTGGGGGACGGCCCCGACGGTGCCCGCATCGAGGAGGAGGTGGCGCGGCGCAACATGCCCAACGTCACGCTGCGGCGGAAGTTCATGCCCAAAGAGGAGCTCGCCCCGCTCTACGCCGAGGCGGACGCCGTACTCGGCGTGTTCGGATCGTCGGCCAAGGCAGCGCGCGTCATCCCGTGCAAGGTCTATGACGGACTCTGCGCGGGTCGGCCCGTGGTGACGGGGGACAGCCCGGCCGCCCGCGAGCTCCTCACCGACGGGCTCGATGCCCTGCTCGTGGATCGCGGCGACCCGCGCTCCCTCGTCCGGGCGCTGCGGCGGCTCGCAAGCGAGCCCGCCCTGGGGGAGCGATTGCGCGCGGGGGCGCTGCGCCTGGCGCGCACGCGGCTCTCCCGCGAAGCGATCGGATTGCAGCTCAAGGCGGCCCTGGCGGAGGTCGTGCGCGCGTGAGGATCGCCATCAACGGCCTCGCCTGCACGCCGACCATGACCGGGATCGGACGGATGACGGTCCACTCCGCCCGGGCGATGGCGCGCCTCGCCCAAGACGACGAGTTCCTGCTCTACCTGCCGCGCAACGCCCCGGACGGCCTCGCGGACGGGCTGGAGAATCTCGTCGAGGTGCGTACGTCGGCGACCCTGGCGGCGCCGTTCCGGAGCGCCCTCTTCGAGGAGTTCGAGCTCCCGCGCCGCGTCCGCGGCATGCGCGTCGATCTCTACTACGCCCCGAGCTACCTCCTCCCCGCCTTCCCCGGCGCGCGGGCGGAGGTGATCTGCGTCCACGATCTCGCTTGGCGTCTCTTTCCCGCCAGCAAGAGCGCGCTCTTCCGCGGCTACATGAACGCCCGGCTGCCCGCGGCGCTGCGGCGCGCGGCGCGCATCGTGGCGGTCTCGAAGGCGACGGCGGACGACCTGGCGCTCTTTTATCCCGACGTCGACCGGGCCAAGGTGCGGGTGGTCCACAACGGCGTGGATCTCTCGGTCTTCCACCCGCCCGCGCGCCCCCGTCCGGCGCCGCGCCCGGAAATGGACGAGGAGCCCTACATCGCGGTCGTGGGCAACTACGACCCGCGCAAGAACATCGAGACGCTGCTGGGCGCGTTTCCGATCTTCCGCGCGAGGCTGCGCCCCCATCGCCTCGTCCTGGTGGGTCCCGGCCGCCCGCCGCCCGACCGGCCGAGGGCGGTGGAGGTGGTGGGGTATCTCGCCGAGGCGGAGTTGGCGGAGCTTTACCGTCGCGCCGACATCGTCGTGCAGCCGTCGCTCTACGAGGGGTTTGGTCTCCCCATCCTCGAAGCGATGGCCTGCGGCACTCCGGTAGCCTGCGCCGACATTCGCGTCTTCCGGGAGGTGGCGGGCGACTGCGCGGAGTACTTCGACGCCCGCAACGCCCTGGCCATCGCCGATGCCCTCGAGTGGCTGGCGGGGGACGACGCGGCGCGCGCCGACCTCGCCTCCCGCGGGCTGGCGCGGGCGCGGGAATTCACCTGGGACGCCTCCGCGCAGCGCACGCTCGCTGCGTTCCGGGAGGCCGCGGGATGATCCGCGTGGCGCTCCACGCCGTGGCGGGCCCCCGCGGGGGGCCCCGCACCTACGCCGTCGCCCTGGCCCTGGCCCTGGCGGAGCGGCGCGACCTCGATCTGGTGGTCCTGACCGACCGGCCGGAGGTCTTCGGGGCGATCCCGACCGTGCGGCTCACGGGCCCGCGCCCCTTCGTCGATCAGGTCGTGGTGCCGCGCCTGCTCAAGCGGCTCCGGCCCGACGTCTACCACAACACGAAGAACGTCCTGCCGCTCCTTTCGCCCCGCCGCAGCGTCGTGACCGTCCATGACCTCGCTTGCTGGCACTTCCCCGAGACCTTCTCGCTTCCCGCGCGCCTCTATCTGCGTGCCCACACGCTCCACGCCGTCCGCCGGGCGACCCGGGTGATCACGGTCTCCGAGCACGCGCGCCGCGACCTGGTGGCGACCCTCGGGGCGCCGGAGGCGAAGCTACGCGTCGTCCACCACGGCGTGGACGACGCCTTCCGCGCCCCCGCCCCCCTCCCGCGCGTCGATCTCCCGGGCCGCTATGTGCTTTCCGTGGGGACGATCCAGGCGCGCAAGAACCTCGACGTGCTCGTGCGCGCCGTCGGCAGGCTGCGCGATCGCGAGGGGATCGACGTGACCCTGGCCATCGCGGGGCGGCGCGGCTGGAAGACGCGGGCGTTCGACGAGGCGTGCCGCGCCACGCCGGTGCGGCTCCTCGGCGCGGTGCCCGACGAGGCGTTGCCCGCCCTCTACGCCGGCGCCGCCGCTTTCGTGCAGCCCTCCTCCTACGAGGGGTTCGGCCTCACGGCGGTGGAGGCGATGGCGAGCGGCGCCCCGGTGGTGGTGGCCGACGCCGGGAGTCTTCCGGAGGTGGTGGGGGAGGCGGCGCTGCTCGTCCCGCCGCGGGACGAGGCGGCGCTCGCCGACGCGTTGAAGCAACTGTTGGATCGCGACGGCCCGGCGCGGGCGCTGCGTGAGGCGGGGCGCGCCCGCGCGCGCCGGTTCACCTGGGAGGCGTCGGCGGCGGCGCACGCGGCGGTCTACGAGGAGGCGGCAGCGTGCTGAAGCGCTGGCTGGCCGCCGAGATCGGGCGCGCGCCCACGCTCTATGCCGTCCTGCTGCTTGTGGGCGCGTCGCTTCTCGCCTATTCCAACAGCCTCGACGCCGGCTTTCACTACGACGACGCGCACCACATCGTCGCCAACCCCTACCTGCGCGACGCACGGTTCGTCCCGCAGTTCTTCCACCGGCCCGACATGTTCAGCGCCATGCCGGGCCATGTCATGTACCGGCCGCTGCTCCTCGTGACCCTCGCCTGGAACTATCAACTCGGCGGCTACGACCCCCTGCACTGGCGCCTCACCTCCATCGCGCTCCACGCCTTGTGCACGGTAGGCGTCTTCCTGACCTTCCGGCTGCTCCTGGCGCAGTTGCATCCGCGCCGGGAGCGTGCCGCGAACGCAGGCGGGCTCGTAGCCGCCCTCTGTTTCGCGCTCCATCCGGTCTTCACCGAATCGGTCGACTACGCAAGCGCGCGCTCGTCGCTCCTCTCGGGCTGCCTCCTGGTCTGGGCGTTCTATTGCCATCGGCGCGCCTGCGCGACGGCGCGCGGCCTCCCGCGTCTGCTTCTCTGGACCGCGAGCCTGGCGCTGTTCGCGGGCGCGCTCCTGGCCAAGGAGGTCGCCGTGGTCTTCCCGGCGCTCCTCTTGTGGGCGGCGGTCCTCGAGACGCGGCATCGCGCCGCCGTTCTTCCCTCGCTGCTGCTCCTCGCGCTCTACCTCGTCGTGCGGCGGCTCGTCCTCGGCACGGCGGTGCTCGACTTCGCGGCGCACCAGGCCGGCGTCGCCACCGCCGATCCGGGGAGCGGCGGCGCGCGCCCCATTCTCTGGAATCTCGCTACCCAGGCACGGGTGGTGGCCGCCTACGTGGGAATGCTTCTCCTGCCCGGCGACCTCTGCGCCGACCGTTTCGTGCGCGTCTCGCGCACCGTCTTCGAACCCGCCGTCCTGTTCGGGGCGACCGTGATCCTCGGGCTCTTGGCACTGGCCTGGCGCGCGCGACGCTCCCACCCCCTGGTGAGCCTGGGCATCGTCTGGTTCTTCGTCTCCCTCGCTCCCACCTCCTCGGTGATTCCGCTCAACGTGGTGATGAACGAGCACCGGCTCTACCTCCCCGGCATCGGGGCGATGATCGCTCTGGCCGGCGCGGTCCAGCCGCTCTGGAGGCGCCGGACGCGCGTTCTCGTCCCGGTCTGCGCGGCGGCCTGCGTCCTGCTCGCGTTGCTCACATTGCGCCGCAACGAGGACTGGCGCGACGGACAGCGACTCTGGGAGTCGGCGGTCCGCGTCTCGCCGGAGAGCGCCGGGGCATGGAACAGCCTCGGCGCGGAGCGCGGGGCGCGCGGCGATTTCGAGGGGGCGGCGGGGGCCTACGCGAAGGCGCTGGCGCTCGATCCAAACTCCTGGAACGCCTCCTTCAACCTCGGCACCCTCCATCTCCAGCGCGGGCGCGCCACCGGCGACTACGCCATGCTCGAGCGCGCCGAGGAGTGGCTGGAACTCTCCGAAAGAATCCGGCCGGACGCCACGCGGTCGCAGTGGTTCCTCGCCGAGACCTGGTGGGCGATGGGGCGGCGCGAGAAGGCCAAGAGTTCGTTCGAGCGGCTGGCCGGGTTTTCGCCGCTGCTCTTCGAGATGAGCCGCTACCCGCTGGCGCGCATGGCCTTGGAGCGCGGCGACACCGAAACCGCGGCGCGCCTCTACGACGAGGCGTTGCGCAGCGCCCGCGATCCGGTTTCCGCGCTCCTGGGACTTGCCGGCCTCTCCGTGGTCTCGGGGCGCGAGGATTGGGCGCGGAAGCAGGTGGAGGCAGCGATGACGGCGCGGCCGCATGACCCCGAGCCGCACCTCTTCCTTGCGCGTCTGCGCCCCGGCACGGCCGAGGCGGCGCGGCATCTCTTCGAGGCGGAGCGGCGCGGGTATCGTCCGACCGAGGCGGACCGCTCCGAACTCCTCGCGCGGAGGAAGGCGTGAAGACGCTCCTCCTCGACCACGGCACGACCTTGGGCGGAGGCCAGGTGATGGCGGCGCGGCTCCTGCCGCTCCTGCGCGAGCGCGGATTGGCCATCGACCTCCTGGCGGGCTGCGCGGAACTCGGGGGCGGGGTCATCCCGACCAGCTACCGGGGCCTCCGGCGCGCGATGCGGGGCTACGACCTCATCTACGCCAACACGCCGCGCACCGCTCTCGCCGCCGCCACCACCGGGATTCCGTTCGTCTGGCACAAGCACTCCGTCCCGCTCACCTGGGCCACGCGGCTGGCGGCGCGCCGCGCCCGCGCGGTGATCGCGGTGAGCCGGGCCGCCGCGCCCGCGGGCAGAAATGTCATCGTGGTGCCCAACGGCGTGCCGTCCATGGAGGCGCCTCCCGCGAGGGATCTGCCGCCGGGCGCCAAGATTCTCATGCTCGGCCGCATCCACCCGGAGAAGGGCCACGACCTGGCTCTCGAAGCGCTCGGCCTCATGCGGCGGCGCGCCACCCTCGTCGTGGCGGGCCCCGGCGACTGGCCGCATCCGGCGCGCGAAAACGTGCGGGTCCTGGAGCCGCGCGACGATGTCGCGGCGCTGCTTGCCGCGTGCGACGCCCTGGCCCTGCCCTCCCGCGTGCCGGAGGCGTGTCCGTTGGCGGTGCTGGAGGCGCAGGCGGCCGGGCTTCCGGTGGTCGCCTGCGACGTGGGAGGCGTGGCCGAGATCGTCCAGGAGGGGGTCACCGCATATCTCGTCCCCCCCGAAGACCCCCGTCGTCTTGCCCTCGCCCTCGACCGTGCGCTGGAGGCAGACCGCGCCGCTTGGGCCCGCCACGCCCGCGCCCACGCGAGGCGGTTCACGCTTCAGGCGTGCGCGGACGCTGTCGCCGGGATCCTCTCGACTTGCCTAGCGTCGGCGAGCCAGCGCGATCAGGTGCAGGCCCATCCCTAGCTTGCAGCGCAGCCGGTCGAACGCGCCCCCCAGCCCGATCGCCCCGAAGAGGCCGCGCACCTTCTTCGAATTCCAGAAGAGGAGCGAGCGCCGCGACCCCGCCCCCGGGATGAGCGTCGTCGTTTCCAACACTTCGAAGCGCAAACGGAGGAGTTGCCGCAGGGCGCGACGCGAGAGCCAGCGTTCCACCGGTTGGAGGCCCCACGCCTCCAGTTCGCGACGGGTGCGCCGCGCCTGCACCCAGCCGTTGGGCGTGGTGAGGACGAGGAGACCGCCCGGCTTCAGGCAGCGCGCCGCCACGTCGAGATAGCCCGCCTGATCCTCGACGTGCTCGATCACCTCTTGGCTCACCACGAGGTCGAACGCCGCCTCGGGAAGCGGATGCTGGAAGAGATCCGCCGTCACGAACTCCACGGCGGGCCAGCGCGCGCGGGCGGCGGCGAGGTCGGCGAGATCGATGGCGGCGGTGGGGCCGAGGGCGGAGAGCGCGCCGGCGAGCCAGCCGCGCCCGCAGCCGAGATCGAGGATGCGGGGCCTGACGAGACCGGCGCGCGCGATCCGCTCGAAGATGGCCTCGGCGCGCCGCGCCTCGAAGACGTTGGCACCGCCTTCCCGGGCCCAGCGCTCGTCGTAGTAGGCCTTCTGGCCGGCGAGGTCCATGGAAGGTCAGAGGCGGTCGAAGAGCGCCGGCTGGCGATCGGGAGGGGGTGCGGGGGCCGGACGCGCCCGGGCGCCGAGGAGGAGCCGGCCGGGACCGCGCTGCGCGATCCAGACGCAGGTGGCCGCCTGGGCGGGCGAGAGGCTCCCATGGAGCTTGAGCCGGCTCGAGAAGCCCTGGAGGAGAGCCGCCGTCGGGTAGGCGATCTCCAGCATGCCGAGCATCCGCACCAGCCGCGCTTCGGGGAACCGGCGTCCCAGCGCCTCGCGCTGCCGTGCGGTCCAAGAGGCCTGGCGCGCGAGGGAGACTTCGAAGTGGCCGCGCGGGGCGGCGAGGGCGCGCGCCTGCTCCACCGCCCAGGCCTGGCGCTCCGCCTCCTCGCGCGCGCGCCGGCAGGGTGCGCACTCCCGCGAGAGCTTCGCGCCCCCGGAGCGAACGGCCACGAGCCGCTCCCCCGCGGCGGGGATGACCTGGTGCGCCTCCACCTCGAGAAAGGGGAGACGCCCTCGCGGGAGGAAGGCCGCCTTCTCGCCGGGCACCGCGTGGCGGTGGCGCACCTCGATGCCCAAGAGAATGCGACCCGAGTCGTCCAGGAGCGCCACATCGAGACGCCAGGTGCGGCCGTCGAGCTCCACCTCCCGCTCGAGGGCGGCCCCCACGATGGTCGGCTTGAGCGGGCTCGACGCCGTGACCTCTCCGCAGCTCGCGCAACAGGCCACGACGCGAGGCGCCTCGGCCCGGCCCGCCCGCCAGCGCTCCACGGCGGCGAGGACGCAATACTTCGCGGCGAGGTGTTCCGCCGATTCGCCGGAGAGACGGCAGGTGGTGTCCGGGCGGAAGTGGGCGAAGTGGCGCACGATGGCGGCGCCCTCCCGAACGATGACCCGCTCCAGACACTCCGGGCAGGAAAAACGGCCGCCGTCCTCGGCCTCCCCCGGCCGGATCCACGCGCCGCCCGCGTCCTTGGCAAAGGGCACGAGCAACTCGCTCGGCACCGGCTTCCGGGATTCCGCCACCCGCACGCGGCCAGCGTAGCGCAAGGCTGGGACGGGGGGCGCTGGGGTGGGAGTGCCCATCGCTCGCGCGCTAGCCCAACTTCGGCAGTTGAAGAAAAAAGAGGGCCGTTTTCGCGGGGCGGTCGTGCGAGGAACGCGGCGATTCGGCGAATCTCGACGTACGGCGTCGCGGCAGGCGATGTAGTGCCAA
>Ga0187893_10003500_pt1 | contig 31708 bp, 31 predicted proteins | sample MA1701074metaG_FD_139574 | JGI IMG/M metagenome (GOLD analysis project Ga0187893, IMG submission 139574) | White microbial mat communities from a basaltic lava cave in the Kipuka Kanohina Cave System on the Island of Hawaii, USA - MA170107-4 metaG ...
GAGCTCGAGAAGCAGCTCGACGCCGAGGGCCAGAAGCTCGCGGAGCTACAGAAGCAGGGCTCGGTGCTGTCGGAGGAGGTGACCTCCGAGGAGATCGCCGAGATCGTCTCGAAGTGGACCGGCATCCCGGTCTCGAAGATGCTCGAGGGCGAGCAGGGCAAGCTGTTACGGATGGAGGAGAACCTGCGCCGCCGCGTGGTCGGCCAGGACGAAGCGCTCGCGCTGGTCGCGAATGCGGTGCGCCGCGCGCGCGCCGGACTGCAGGATCCGAACCGCCCGATCGGCTCGTTCATCTTCCTCGGCCCGACCGGCGTCGGGAAGACCGAGACCGCGCGCGCGCTCGCCGAGTTCCTGTTCGACGACGAGCACGCGATGGTGCGCATCGACATGAGCGAGTTCATGGAGAAGCACTCGGTCTCGCGGCTGATCGGCGCGCCTCCCGGCTACGTCGGCTACGACGAAGGCGGCTACCTGACCGAGGCGGTGCGCCGCCGGCCGTACAGCGTCGTGCTGTTCGACGAGATCGAGAAGGCGCATCCGGACGTGTTCAACGTGCTGCTGCAGATTCTCGATGACGGGCGCCTGACGGACGGGCAGGGGCGCACGGTCGATTTCAAGAACGTCGTGCTGATCATGACCTCGAACATCGGCAGCCAGTTCATCGTGGAGCTGGGCGAGACGCAGCACGAGGAGATGGAGACGCGCGTGATGGAGGCGCTGCGCGCTCACTTCAAGCCGGAGTTCCTGAATCGTGTCGATGACGTCGCGATCTACCACCAGCTCGGACGCGAGCATCTGGGCCGCATCGTCGAGATCCAGCTCGCGCGCGTGCGCAAGCTGCTCGCGGAGCGGCGCATCGAGCTCGAGCTCACCGAGGAGGCGAAGCGGCTGCTCGCGGAGAAGGGGTATGACCCGCATTACGGCGCGCGGCCGTTGAAGCGCGTGATTCAGCGCATGGTTCAGGATCCGCTCGCGATGAAGATCCTCGAAGGGGAGTTTGGGGACGGCGCGAAGGTGATCGCGGACGCGCGGCTGAACGGAGAGGCGCTGGAGTTTCGCCGGCCGAGCTGAGCCGCCGCAGAAGTCCCGCGAGGCTCGAGCGCCGTCGTCGTGGGAGGCTGGGTGCTCGGCTCGGGGTGGGAGGGGGTCCGTTCCGCTGCGGGCCTTATCAGGGTGCTGCGCGGGCAGGAGGTGAGCGCGCATCGGGGCGAGCTTGCATCTCGCTCGTCGCGCGCGTTGGCTGGGCGTTTGGGCGCTCGCGGGGATCGATCGTGCGCACGCGCTTCGAGGTGCGCCGTCGGACGGCAGGCTACGGCCCTTCGCTCCAGGACCCCCGTCCCACCCCTCGCTGGCGGCATCGTGGTCACGACGACGGCGCGCGGTGTTGGGTGCTCGACTTCACCCGTGCACTGGGGAGAGAACGGTGCATTCGATCGCGCCATCGAGGCGCGATCGAACGCACGCTGCGCGTGGTCAGGCGGCGCTTCTTTCCGCTTGCAACGCCAGGTGTTGGTACAGCGCGCCGTCCGTGAAGCGGTGGCGGCGGTACCACGCGCGCGTGCCGATCGCGGAGATCACCGAGAGCTGCGGGTAGTGCGCGGCGCGCGCGATCTCGGTGGCGCGCTGGATCAGGCGTGAGCCGAGGCCCGCGTGCTGGGACTTGTTGGGGGTGTGCTCGCCGAGGTCGGCGACGGCGCCGTAGACGTGGACCTCGCGCAGCAGCGCGGCGCCGCGGAGCTCGTCGATCGGCGGAGAGTCGGCGGCGGCGGCGTTCGGCAGCGTGATGCGCGCGAAGCCGGCGAGGCGGTCGGTGTCGGTCAACGCCTCGAGGAAGATCTCGTCACCGAGCGAGGTCGCGTAGCGCGTCTCGCGCAGCGCCAGCTCGCCTTCGATGCGCGCGCCGCGCACCTCGCGCGCGCGCATCTCGTTGAGCGCGACGCCACGTTCGCGCAGCTGCGCCTCGGCGGCTTCGCGCAGATTCGTCTCGCGGCTGCCGGCGACGATCTCGTGCGAGGGGATGTCGCGAATCACGCGCGTCGCGCGGCACCAGCGCGGGATCGCGGCGAGACAGTCGGCGACGAGCGGCAGCAGCTCGTCGCGTTCGTAGGCTCGCCATTCGCCGCGCGCGTGGTGCTGCGCGAGCTCGGCGGTCTCGACCAGACTGCACGGGTAGAGCTTCAGCTCGTCCGGGCGGATCGCGGGGTCGTCGAACAGGCGCGCGAAGTCCGCGCGGTCGCGGTCTGGAGTCGACCCCAACAAGTTCGCCATCCAGTGCGCGTGGATCTTGAAGCCGGCGCCGCGCAGGAGCTCGATCGCCCTGCGCGTTGCGGCGACGCCGTGTCCACGCCGATTCGCGGCGAGCACGGCGTCGTCGAGCGACTGGATGCCGAGCTGCACCTTCGTCGCGCCGAGCCGGCGTAGTCGCAGCACTTCGTCCTGCGTCACGTGATCGGGGCGCGTCTCGAGCGCGAGGCCGACGCAGCGCGCGCCAGCGGCCTCGTTCGCGCGCTGCGCGGCTTCGAGCGCGCGCCAATCGCCGCGCTCGCGCAGCGGGATCAGCTCGCCGCCCGGCTCCGCCGCGCGCAGATGCGCCGCGACGCTCGCGTCGTAGCCGCGCTCGCCGAGCGCGAGGCCCGAGAAGTCGGGCGCGAACGCGCCGACCTCGCCGCGACGGTCGACGCCGGCGCCGAAGTCGTTCAGCGCGTCGAACAGCCGCGTCGCGAACCAGACCTGATAGCTCTCGGGATAGAAGGACCAGGTGCCGCCGAGCACGATCAGCTCGACCTTCGCGGTCGAGTGGCCCATCGCGCGGAACGCGGCGAGCCGGTTCCACGCCTGCAGGTACGGATCGAAGCGATTCGCCTGCGCGCGCTGGCAGCCGGGCTCGCTCGCGAGGTAGCTCTTCGGCATCCGCACGTCGCTCGGGCAGAACACGCAGCGACCGGGACACGGAAACGGCTTCGTCAGCACCGCGAGCGGCGCAACGCCCGACAGCGTGCGGGTCGGCGTCGTGCGCAGCTTCTCCGCGAACGCCGCCTCGCCGAGCGGCCACGCCGCGGGATCGGCGCGAAACGCGGCGAGCACCTCGCGCTTGCTGTAGAAGCCGCGGCCCGCCTTGGGATGGCGCCGCAGGATTCGGTCGAGCGCGCGGGCATCGAGCGCCTCGCACGCGATCGCCTCGGCGATGATCGCGCGCAGCGCGCCTGCTTCGGCGCTGGCGGTGGACACTCTCGATATGCTGCCGGCGCTCATGTCTCCCGAGACCGCGCGCGCGCTCGCCCGCATCAACGAGCGATTCTATCGGAGCCACGCAAAGCACTTTGCGTCGAAGCGCGAGCGGGCCTGGCCCGGGATGCGGCGCGTGCTGGACGAGCTCCCCGCAGCGCCGCGCACGATCCTCGACGTCGGCTGCGGCCACGGTCGCTTCGCGCAGCTGCTGCGCGAGCGCGGCAGCGAGGCGAGTTATCAGGGGGCGGACGCGTCGGCCGAGATGATCGCGCTCGCGCGCGAGCGCAGCGATCTTCTCCCGGGCGCCCGCTTCACGCAGGTCGACGTGATCCAGCAGCCGGAGGCGCTGCCGCTCGGCCCGTTCGACCTGATCGCCATGTTCGGCGTGATCCACCACGTGCCGAGCGAGCCCTCGCGCGTCGCGCTACTGCGCGCGCTCGCGGCTCGAATCGCACCGAACGGCACGCTCTGCGTCGCGTTCTGGCGGACGAGCGCCGACGAACGCCCTGACAAGCGCGTGCCGTGGTCGGCCGCACGCATCGACGAGCGCGAGCTCGAGCCGGGCGATCGGCTGCTGCGCTTCGACACCGACCCGGCGATCTTCCGCTTCTCTCACTTCGCCGACGAGCCCGAGCTCGCGCGCTTGGCAGGCGCGCTCGGCGTTCCGTTCGCCGGGCGCTTCGATTCGGACGGCTCCGGCGGCATCGCGAATGCCTACCTCTCCTGGCGGCGCGCTTGAAGGAGCCGGCGCGCCGCCAAGTCGCGGGCCCGGACGAGCTCGCGGCGGCGCTCGACGCCGGCGAGCCGGTGCGGCTCGTGCTGCACGCGCGCGAGCTGAAGGACCCCGCCGCGCGCGCGCTGATCGAGCGTGCGCGCGGCGCCGGCATCCCGCTGCGCGAGACCAGCGCCCAGTCGTTATGGAGGCTCGGCAAGTGCGCGCCGGCACCCGAGCTGATGGCGGTGATCGGCGCCGACCCTGCGGCGCCGCCGGACGAAGCGCTCGGCGCAGGCGGCGTCGCGTGGCTGCTGGTCGGCGTCGCGTATCCGGGGAACGCGGGCTTCGCGATTCGCCTCGCCGAGGTGTCGGGCGCCGCGTGCGTGTTCGTCGACGCGGGCTTCGCGCACGCAGGCAAGCGCGAGGCGCTGCGGGCGTCGATGCGCGCCGACCGCTTCTTCCCGGTCCACTGGCTGCCGGCGCTCGATGCGATCGCGCGCGCGAAGCAGGCCGGCCGGCGCGTGCTCGCGATCGAAGACGTCGGCACGCACGCGCCGTGGCAGGTGGATCTGACGGGCCGCCTGCTGCTCGTCGTCGGCGGCGAGCGCGGCGGCATCCCGCCCGACGTGCTGGCTGCCTGCGACGGCGCGCTGCGCATCCCGATGCGCGGCTTCATCCCGTCCTACAACCTGCAGGCGGCGATGGCGATGGTCGCGGGAGAGCGACTGCGCCAGCTCGGGGCGGACCCCAACAACTGATCAGGTGGCCGGCGCGGTTTCCGCGTCCGGCAGCTCACCGACGACGACGCCCGCGACCAGCAGCAGCCCGCCGGCCCACTGCAGCGGCGTCAGCACTTCCATGCCAATCGCGACCGAGAGCAGCGCGGCGAACAGCGATTCGAGCGAGAAGATCAGGCCGACGCGGACGGGCGAGCTACTTCGCTGCCCCCAGGTCTGGCCGAGAAATCCCGCCGCGGAGCAGATCAGTCCGAGGTAGCCGAGCGCGACGAGCGAGCGGCCGGAGAGCGCGCCGGACGCGCCGCTCTCCGCGAGCGCGAACGGCAGCGCGACGCCGGCGACGACCACCATCTGCGCGAACGCGAGCGCAGGCGCCGGCATCGCGCGCGCGCCGCGATCGAGCGCCAGCATGTGCCCGGCAAACGCAAGCGCTCCGAGCAGCGTCAGCCAATCGCCCCGGTTTACGCCGCCTCGGTCCGGGTCGGTCAGCAGATAGAGCCCGAGCAGCGCAGCGCCGACCGCGGCGACGACGCGCTTGCGGAGCGGCCGACCCGAGATCACGCGCGTCAGCAACGGCACCATCGCGACGTACGTGGCCGTGATGAATCCAGAGCGCGCGGGGGTCGTGTGCTGCAGGCCGAGCGTCTGGAGCGCGAAGCCCGCCCATAACAGCAACCCGATCGCGAGCGCGGCACGCCATGGGAGCCGCCCGGCGGCGTCTCGACCGAGCCGCAACGCGCCCCGTCCGAACACCGCCGCGAGCGCGACGACCGCGAGCGCGAAGCGCAGCGCGATCAGCTGGAACGGCGCGAGCGTCCCGAGCGTGTCCTTGACGACCAGGAAGGAGCCGCCCCAGGCGAGCGTGACGCCTAGCAGCACGAGCTCGGCACGCAGTCTCGGCGTCACGCGGCCCTCCGAACGGGCGGGCAGCTTACGCTGTGAACTGCTTCACAGCGCGTGGCGGTGGCGCTCCACACGCTGTCCCTGATGACTTTCGCGTTCGCGAGCCGCTTCGACCGCGACACGCACGTCGTGCTCGCGGCGCCGGGCGTCTACGACGCGCGCGTCGACCGCGGCTGGTGGGTCTCGCGCGGGCCGAACGGCGGCTTCGTCGCGGCGCTGCTCGTGCGGGCGATGGAGCACGCGGTGGCCGACCCCGCGCGCCAGCTGCGCTCCCTGACGATCCATTTCGTGCGGCCACCCGCCGAGGGCGCTGCGCGCGTCGAAACGCGCGTCGAGCGGGCCGGCGGCTCGCTGACGACGATCAGCGCGCGGCTGCTCCAGGGCGATTCGCTGCAGGCGCTCGCGCTCGCCGCGTTCGGAAAATCCCGCGAGACGCCTTCGCTCCATCACGCCGTGATGCCCGCCGTCTCGGCGCCCGAAGCCATCCCGACCCAGCGCGACCCGCGCGTGCCGATCCACGAGCGCTACGACCAGCGCCGGGCGATCGGCCCGCCCGGCTTCGAAGGCGCGCGCGGCCGCGAAGCCTCGACGGGCGGCTGGCTGCGGCTCGCGGAAGGGACGCGCCCGCTGGATGCGGCGCTGCTCGCGGCTTATGCCGACGCGTGGTCGCCCGCCGTGTTCGCGACGAACGAGCTGCCCGAGGGCCTCGCCGGAGTCCCGACCGTCGACCTGACCGTCCACGTCCGCGCGGCGCTGCCGCTGCCCGACGACTTCGTGCTGGCGGTATTCCGCACGCGCGAGGTCTCGAACGGCTTCCTCGAGGAGGACGGCGAGATCTGGAGCCGGGATGGGCAGCTGCTCGCGCACTCGCGCCAGCTCGGCTTCGTGCTCTAGCGATCCGGCCCGAGCCGGCCGGCCCTTCGACCCGAGGCGTTGCCCACGACTTGCCGGCTCGTGAGCCTCAACCGGACGCCGCGATGCGCCGATGTGGCGAAGAATGCGGAAGCGTCTCGAACAGCGAGCCGGCACTGCGTGCTGGCTCGTCGCGTGCGTGTGCGCGTTCGCGCTCGCGGCCGCTGCGCTCGCACAGCCCGCGCGCGCGGATGCCCCGACGCCCGACGAGCTGGCGCGGCTCGAGACGGCGCTGGCCGAGAATCCACTGGACGAGGCCGCACGCTCCGCGTACGGCGAGGCCTTGTTACGGGCGGGCGACGCGCTCGGGTCCCTCCGCGTGCTCAACCCGAAGCGACTTCCCGGGCCCGATTGGGTGCGCGAGCTGCGCGCTTCGGCGCGGCTCTACCGCAAGCGCGGCGAGCTGCTCGCCGCGCGCAAGGCGCTGAAGGATGCGCTCGACCTCTCGCCGAACGACCGCGCGCTCTACGCCGAGCTCTCGGAAGTCATCGCTGCGACGGACGGCGCCGCGGAGCCGGCGCAGGCGCCCGCCGAGTCGGCCGCGCCGGTCGCGCCGCTCACGGCGGAAAACGCGCAGCTTGCCCCGCCCGCTCCCGCTCCCGCCGCGATCTCTCCGACCGACGAGACGCGCGAGCGCGAGCGCAAGCGCGCGGCCCGCGCGGAGGCCGCGCGCGAGCTCGCGCAGCAGCCGGCGGCCTCGCCGCTCTCGCGCCGGCACGCGCAGATCGGCGTCGCGGCGCTCGCCGTGGCGATCGTCGCATGGCTGTTATGGCGCGTGCTGCGCGGCTCGGGCGACGTCGCGGTTTCGTTCGAGCTGCCGGAGAGCGCACGCGCGACGCTGACGGTGCGGCTCTCGCGTGGCCGCGAGCGCCAGCGCCCGCCGCCGCGCCCGGACGTGCCGCTCGAGACGCGCGCATCCAGCCGCTTCGAGCACAACATGGTCGCGCGCGAGACGCACTTCCGCGGCATCCCGGCCGGGCGTTATTGGGCGACCGTCGAGGGCGTGATCGAGCTCGGCGCGAATCGCGAGGGCGTGCGCGAGGAGCAGGAGCTGCTCGTCGAAAAGGGGCGCGCGACGCGCCTCGTGTTCGACCTGCGGCTCGACGAGTGCCCGGTCGAGGTGCGCATCGTGCGCGCCGGCGTGCGCGTCGCGAATGCGCGCGTCGCGCTCGGCGGCGACCCGACCTCGCTGCGCCGCACGCGCGACGGCGTCGCGCGCCTCTCGCTGCCGCTCGGCGAGCACATGCTGCTCGTGGGCGCGGACGACCGCGCAGCGGAACGCAAGCTGAAGCTCGAGCGCATGGCGCCGGTCGCGCTCGAGGTCGATCTCGGCGACGCGACGCAGCTCACGTTCTCGGGCTGCGAGCTCGCAGTCGAGCCATTCCTGCGCGGCGATCTGTCGGTCGCCGCCGCCGCGCTCCAGAAGACCGGCCAAGAAGAGCTCGCCGCGGTGCTCTCGGGCCGCTTCTTCCAGAGCCGCGGCTCGGTGGACAGCGCGGCCGAGCACTTCGAATCCGCCGGCCGCTGGCTCGAGGCCGCGGAGCTGCGCGCCGAGGCCGGCGAGCTGACCAAGGCCGCGGGGCTGTTCGAGCGCGCGGGCGATCTCGCGCGCGCCGGCGAGATGTACAACGCTGCGGGCGACCTGCTGCGGGCGGGCAACGCGTACGAGCAGTCCGGCGACTTCTCGGCCGCGAGCGTTTGTTATCGCGAGGCGGGCGACGAGCGCCGGCTGCTCGACGCGCTCGAGAAGAAGGGAGATTTCTTCGAGGCGGGCGAGCTCGCGATCAAGCTCGGCGAGGGGACGCGCGCGATCCGCAATCTCCAGCAGGTGGACTCCCGGCATCGCGGCTACTCGAGCGCGTGCCGGCTGCTCGCGGCCGCCTACAGCGATCAAGGCAAGCACGAGCTCGCGATGCAGAAGGCCGAGGAGGCCGTCACGTTCTCGCGGCCGGAGGAGACCGGGCCCGACACCTACGTCTGGTACGGCAACCTGCTCGCGAAGGCGGGCCGCATCGAGCGCGCGCTCGAAGTTCTCAGGGAGCTCGAGCAACGCGCGCCGGAGCATCCCGGCCTCGCGACGCGGATCGAGGAGCTGCGCAAGGAGCTCTCGTCGGTTCGCCGCGACGGCTCGTCGACGCAGGTCGTGCGGCGCGCGTTCGGCGACGGGGCGCGCTACGAGATCCGCGAGGAGATCGGCAGCGGCGGCATGGGCATCGTGCTGCGCGCGCTCGATCGCCGGCTCGGCCGCGAGGTCGCGCTGAAGCGGCTGCCTGACAACTTGAAGGACCACCCGAAGGCGGTCGACCTGTTCCTGCGCGAGGCGCGCGCGGCGGCGGCGCTGAACCATCCGAACATCGTGACGGTGCACGACGTCGACGAGGACGCCGGCGTCTACTTCATCACGATGGAGCTGCTGGTCGGGCGCACGCTCTCGCAGCTGATCAAGCAGCACGGGCGGCTCGCGCCGCGCGACGCGATCCGCGTCGCGCTGCAGGTCGCCGCCGGCCTCGGCTACGCGCACACGCAGCGCATCGTGCACCGCGACATCAAGACCTCGAACCTGTTCCTGACCGACGACCGCATCGTCAAGGTGATGGACTTCGGTCTCGCGAAGATGCTCGAGGAGGTGCGCCGCTCGACGACGGTGATCGGCGGCACGCCGTACTACATGGCACCCGAGCAGGCCGCCGGCGAAGCGGTCGACGCGCGCGCCGACCTGTATGCGTTCGGCGTGACGCTGTTCGAGCTCGTCACCGCGCATCGCCCGTTCGAGACCGGCGACGTCACCTATCACCACCGCCACACGCCGGCGCCCGATCCGCGCAGCCTCGGCACCCCGATGCCCGAGGCGCTCGCGACGCTGATCCTGCAGCTGATGGCGAAGGCGCCCGCGGACCGGCCGGCGAGCGCGGAGCAGGTGACGCTGCGGCTGCGCAGCATTCTCGGCGCTCAGAAGAGATAGGGAGCCCCCGCGGGCGCCCTCTCAGCGCGCGGCGCCCATCCCCGCGGCCTCGCGCGCAGCCTCGAATAGCGGCGCCGCGAGCGCGCGCGCGCGCCGCACACCGTCCGCGAGCACGTCCTCGACCAGCCCCGGCTGGCGTGCGAGCTGCTCGCGCCGCGCGCGCAGCGGCGCGAAGTACGCGAGCGCGCGCTCTGCGAGATCCTTCTTCACTTCGCCGTAGCCGAGTCCGCCGGCGGCCGCGCGCGCGAACAGCGCCTCGCGCTCCGCCTTCGTCGCGAACAGCGACCAGAGCTGGAACAGCGCCTGCTCCGTGTTCTTCGACGCTTCGACCGGCGACGAATCCGTAACAATCGCCATGATCGCTTTGCGCAGCTGTTTTTCCGGCCAGAACATGCGCAGCACGTTGCCGTACGACTTCGACATCTTGCGGCCGTCGACGCCGGGCACGACGGCGACCTCCTCGAGAATGCGCGCCTCGGGCAGCTTGAAGACCTCGCGGCCGTAGGTCTGGTTGAACTTCACCGCGATGTCGCGCGCCATCTCGATGTGCTGCTTCTGATCCTGCCCGACCGGCACGATGTCGGTCGCGAACTGCAGGATGTCGGCGGCCATCAAGACCGGATACGCGAACAGCCCGTGGTCGACGAGCTCGCCCTTGGCCACCGCATCCTTGTACGCGTGGGCGCGCTGGAGCAGGCCCATCGGCGTCACGCTCGTCAGCAGCCAAGTGAGCTCGCAGGTCTCGGGCAGGTCGGACTGCCGGTAGACGATCGCGCGCGCGGGATCGAGGCCACTCGCGAGGTAGTCGAGCACGAGGTCGTTCACGAGCTCGCGGCGCTGCTTGGCGTCGCGGATGCCGTCCATCGAGTGGTAGTCGGCGATGAAGTAGATCGCGTCGCCCTGCCCCTGCAGCTCGACGTATTGGCGCATCGCGCCGAAGTAGTTGCCGAAGTGGACCTCGCCCGAGGGCTTGATCCCTGAGAGAATCCGCATGCCGCCTCGCCGCTGAAGCCGCGCAGGGTAGGCCCGCATGCGGGGGCGCGAAACGGCCAGCGGCGGTAGAACGCCTCGACGAACGTCTCGCTGGAGGACGTGGCCATGAAGTGGACGCGCGGCGGTCGCAGCCGAAACCTCGAGGACCTGCGCGGACGCAGCGCCGGCGGCGGCATGCGCGTTCCGATCGGCGGGCGCGGCGGCCTCGGCCTCGGCGGAATTCTCGTGCTGCTCGCGATCGCGTGGCTCACCGGCACGAATCCGCTTGCGCTGCTCGGCGGTGTCGACGACGGCAGCGCCTCGCTCCCGCTGGACCCGAGCTCCGACGTCGCGGCGAACGCGCCCGAGCCGGAGTCCGCGCTGGAGGCGGAGCGCGCGGACTTCCTGTCGTTCGTGCTCGACGACGCGCAGAGCGTCTGGGCGCGCCTCTTGCCCGGTTATCGCGACGCGAAGCTCGTCTTGTTCCGCGACTTCGTCGACTCCGGCTGCGGCGGCGCGCAGGCGGCGATGGGGCCGTTCTATTGCCCCGCCGACCAGAAGGTCTACGTCGATCTCGGCTTCTTCGACGAGCTCTCGCGGCGCGTCGGCGCACCCGGCGACTTCGCGCAGGCGTACGTGCTCGCGCACGAGATCGGCCACCACGTCCAGGGCCTGACGGGCACCGGGCGCAAGGTGCGCGAGCTCCAGCGCGAGAATCCGCAGCGCGAGAACGCGCTTTCGGTGCGGCTCGAGCTGCAAGCCGATTGTTATGCAGGCGTCTGGGCGCACTCGACCGAGCGCCGCGAGCTGCTCGAGCGCGGCGACCTCGAGGAGGGGCTCGGCGCCGCCGCCGCGGTCGGCGACGACCGCATCCAGCAGATGTCCGGCGGCGGGCTGCGACCCGAGAGCTTCACGCATGGCTCGGCGGCGGAGCGCAGCGACTGGTTCGAGCGCGGGTACCGCAGCGGCGACCCGGAGCGGTGCGACACGTTCGCCAGCTGAGGCGCGCAGTGACGTCGCCTGCGCCAAGCGTCGAGCGGGTGTTCGCTCAGAAGAGATTCGAGACGCTCACCCGCAACAGCTCGACCAGCCCGTCGTCCATCGCGTCGTACTCATCAGGGATTTCGAGGACTTCGACGCGCTTGCCGAGCAGCGCTTCGCCGAAGCGGTCGCGGAGGGCGCGCAGGTCGGAGTGCTCCATCACGAGAATCGCGTCTGCCCACGCGACGTCGCGCTCGGAGATTCGGCGCGCGGCGCTCGGGTGAATGCCGCGCGAGCGGACGGCGAGGCGCGGGTCGCGTGCGAAGAGGCGCTCGGCGGTCGGGCTGCGGCGCAGGTTGCGCCCGCAAACGAACAGCACGCGCAAGCGCGTGGAGAGCCGCGCCCTAATCGCCCACCGCCTCGAGCCAGTGAGCGAACTGGGGATCCTCTCCCGCGACGACGCGCTGGAAGCGATCGCGCAGCCGGCGCGTCACAGGCCCCGGGCACTCGCGTCCGATCGCGCGCCCGTCGGCGCTCTCGACCGGCCACACGCCCGCGCTCGTGCCGGTGAGAAACGCCTCGCTCGCGGAAGCGAGCGCCGCGGCCGGCACCGCGCCGTCCTGCACCTTCACGCCCTCGGCGCGCGCGAGCTCGAGCAGCGAGCGGCGCGTGACGCCGAGCAGCACCGCGTCGTCGGGCGCCGTGCGCAGCGCGCCATCCGCGTCGACCAGGAAGAAGTTCGCGGTCGGCGTCTCGGTGAGATTGCCGCGCTCGTCGAGCAGCACGATCTCGTCGTAGCCGGCGTTGCGCGCGCGCCACTTCGCGATCATCGCCGCCGTGTAGTTGCCGGCGACCTTCGCGTGCGGGTGCAAGATGTCCGCGCGGCGCTGGCGCACCTCCTTCTCGACCCACAGCCGCACCGTCTTCGGCGGACGCGCGGGCGGCCGCGGCTTCCGTAACAACACGTCGGCCCACGGGTCGTAGGCGAGCGCAGCCACCGACAGCCGGTCGTCCGCCGGCACGACGTCGACCTCCTCGGAGGCGAAGTATGCGTTCAGCTTCACCACCTTCGCGCCGGGGTTCGCGCGCACGGCCGCCTTGCACGCAGCGCGCAGCGTCGCAGCGTCCTGCGCGAGCGGGAGCCCCACCAGCCGCGCGCTCTCGACGAAGCGCTCGATGTGCTCGCGCAGCCGGAAGATCGCGGCGCCGCGCGCGGTCTCGTGCACGCTCATGTAGTCGAAGATCAGCGAGCCGCGCGCGAGCGACTGCGAGAGCACGTGCACGCGCGCCGCGCCCCACGGCACGAGCGCGCCGTCGAGCCAAAGCGTGCGCGCGGGCAGCGAAGCGTTCGCAGCGGACATGGCCGCGCAACGTAGCGGCGCCGCGCCGCGCGCGATTCAGCGCACTTCGTCGCATTCCGTCGCGAACCCGGGCCCCGCCGGCGGGCACTCCCGAACGCACCCCTCGGAGTCGCCCATGTCACCTCGCACTCTGGCGTTGATCGTCGCCGCGCTCGCGTGCTGCGGCGCGTACCCCGACGTGATCCCGCGCAGCGTCTCGCTCCGCGAGGCGGCTGCGTTCCTGCTCTCGGCCGCAGCGCTCGCCGGCCTCGCGCGGATCGGACGCAGACGCGGCGGCTGAGATCCATGCCCGACCTCGGCCGCTCTGCCCCTCGCTCGCGCAATCGCCTCGGCTAACTTGCGCGGCCTTTCGCGGCTCGCGCGATCTCAAGCCGATGTAGCTCAGCTGGTAGAGCAGCTGATTCGTAATCAGCAGGTCGCCGGTTCGAATCCGGCCATCGGCTCCAGCAGGTCCGAGCAGCTAGCCGCGCCGCGGAGACGGCGTTTCGGGAGCGGGGAAGCGGGGAAGCAGACCGCGCGCTTCAGCCGATCCCCCGGTGCTCAAGTCGCGGCCGTTCTCGCGAAATTCGCGACGCCCTTGCGGCCAGGCGCCCGCACTGGGACTTTGCGTGTCGGGCGGGGCTTCGATGGTTGCCTTTCCGCGGCGTATTCGCTGCGGGTATCGGACGTAACGCTATAGCGGCGCGCGCGGCGCGGTGTGTTGTGTCGCGTGGTGTCGTGGTCCAGTACCGGATGGTTGAGCCCGACGGAGCCCCGCCCACACCCTGCCCAGGCTGCGATGGTCACGACAGCGACTCCTCCTGACTTGCGCCAGTTGATCACCACAGCGCACGTCGCCGGTTTCTGTGGACTCTCGCTGAAGCAGATGAACTTCTTCCTCTACCGGCTGCCTGCCTCACGCCGGTACAAGGAGTTCCGACTTCGCCGTCGTAACGGCTCCGAGCGGATCATCCAGGCGCCGATTCTGCCGATCAAGCGCATGCAGAAGCGAGTCGCTGCCGCCCTTGAGGCGAGTTACCGAGCTCCGCGCCATACGCACGGGTATGTGAAGACCCGCGGGCCGCTCTCGAACGCTCAGGTCCATGTCCGTCAGCGCTGGGTTCTCCGGGTCGATCTCAAGGACTTCTTCCCGTCGATTCACTTCGGGCGCGTCCGGGGACTCCTGTTGAAGCCTCCGTTCGACCTTTTGCCCGAGGTGGCGCGGGTAATCGCGCACATGTGCTGCCACGAAGGCGCGCTTCCGCATGGCGCACCCTCCTCGCCGGTGATCTCCAACTGGATCTGCCGCCGCCTCGATCGGGAACTCGCGGCTCTCGCCAAGGAGCATCACTGCTTCTATTCGCGTTACTCGGACGACTTGGTTTTCTCGACGAACCGCCGTGGATTCCCCGCTGCGTTGGCGACCAGGGATTCCGAGACCGGAGCGATTAAGGTTGGTGAGCGCTTGGCTGAACTGATCGCGGGCAACGGTTTCGTTGTGAACCCGGAGAAAACGGTTCTCCGACAGCGAACGCAGCGGCAGATGGTGACGGGCATCATCGTCAACGAGGCCCCTAACGTGCCGCGATCGTATGTCCGGGAGCTGCGGCATCTCCTGTACGTCTGGCGAAGCCACGGTCGCGAGGCTGCGATCACGCACCACGCGAAGCTCCACCAGCGAAACCGCCCACCCGACAAGCCACAACCGCCGTTCGAGACGATTGTGCGCGGAATGGTGCAGCACGCCGGGCACGTGAAGAGCTGGCACCACCCGGTCTACAGGGCTCTAGCTGTCGAGTCCAGGCGCGTTCGTCACTGGGATCTCCGGATTCGGCTGTGAGGCGGTAGGCCGCCGAGGGCCGAATGGGGTCGCTGGCGGTTGTAGTAGCGCAGCCACGGGTCGAGCCTGCGCGTGCGCTGACGTGAGTTGCGATACGGCCGTGCGTAGCCCCACTCGCGCAGCAGGGTCTGGATGAAGCGCTCGGCCTTGCCGTTGGTGCGCGGCGTGTAGGGCCGAGTTCTCAGGTGACGCAGACCGAGCTCGCGGCAGGTGCTCGCGAAGTCGTTCGCGACGTAGCCGCTGCCGTTGTCGGTCATCACGCGCTCGGTGCGGACCCCGCGCTGGCGGAACCAGCGCACGGATCGCCGCAGGAACCCCGTGGTCGACTCGGCGCGCTCGTCGCCGAGCACCTCGACGTAGGCGAGGCGGCTGTGGTCGTCGATGCAGACGTGCACGAAGTCCCAGCCGACGCGGCGACTGTTGCGTCGGCGATCGCCGTGGATGCGATGGCCAACTCGGCGGAATCGCCCGAGTTTCTTGACGTCGAGATGCAGCAGCTCGCCGGGCCGCTCGCGCTCGTAGCGAACCACCGGTGGTTTCGGCGTGAGCCGCGAGAGCCGCTCGAGGCCGCGGCGCTTGAGCACGGCAGCCACCGTCGAGCGCGGCATCGCGAGTCGTGCTGCGATCTGCGCCGCCGTCAGGCGGCGATGGCGCAGGGTCTCGATGCGCTCGCACACCCCAGCGCTCGTGCGCCGCGGGATCCGGTGCGCGCGGCTCGAACGCTCGACCAGGCCGGCGGCGCCTTCGGCACGATGCCGCGCGAGCCAGCGATACGCCGTCCGAACACTGATGCTCATCGCCTGCGCGGCGTCCGCCACGCTCCACCCGAGTCGATCGATCCGCTCGGCCAGCGCTGCGCGGGTGAGCGGTGTCAGCTTGGAGTTAGGATGCTGCTTCACCTGGGGCTCCTTCGAGAGAGTGGTTGGAGTTCGCAAACCCCATTCTCTCCGGAGGTCACCCCAGGTGACCAACGCTCTTGGAACTGACAGCTAGCGCGTCGCCTGCGCGAAGTTGACTCGAAGTTCAACCCGACCGTGAAGGCGAACGACTCGGTCACGGACGTTCGCATCTTCTGCGAGGGGAAGAGCGACTACTCGCACCTCGACGCAGCCTTGAAGAGCTTTCACGCGCGAGGCCAGTTCCGCGAGCTCCGCCTCGACCTCCAACGGCACGTCGATCGCGGAGGGGACAAGCTCCTCGAGCACTGCAGGACACTGGCACTGACGCCTGCTCCGCTACCGACGGTGTTCGTGTTCGACAGCGACGTCGCCGAGATCGTGAAAAAGGCTGACGGCGAAGGCGGCCCAAAGGGTTGGGGGAACGGCGTGTTCTCATTGGTGATTCCCGTCCCACCGTTCCGAACCCCCGGTGAGCGGCTTTGCATAGAACTCCTGTATCCAGACGATGATCTCCGACGCGTCGACCCGGCGGGGAGGCGCATCTACCTGCGGAGCGAGTTCGAGGACGGCAAGCACAAGAGCGAGCCGGTCTATTGCCCGGACTTCGCCAAGAACACTCTGGTTGTGAGTCAAGCGCTCGACTGGGGTTCTCGCGAGAATCGCGCCCTCACCAAAGTGGACTTCGCGAGGCACATACTTCTGGCGCAGGGCGCGTTCAGCGGCATCACGTTCGAAGGATTTCGCGGCGTCTTCGAGTACCTGATGTCGGCCCGCGAGCGCTGGCTGACAGGAAATCTGTAGTCGCCCCAAACGCGACTGTGCGAGAGTGAAAGTCCCCTCGGCTGACCGGACTCCACGCCTCGGAGTCCGCTCCATGCGCGAACGACAGCGCTACCAGGTCCGCTTCAAGACGCCCGCGGCTCTCTACCAGCGCCTGCTGCGGGAGGCTGCCGCGTCGGGCACATCGCTCTCCGAGGTCGTGCGCGCCGCCGTCGCGGAGGCGTTCGCGGCGCGCGACGCCATCGCCGACGTGTTCGCGATGGCGCCCTCCGACGGCGAGCGCCGTGCGCGTGGCCCGCTTGCGCTGCTCGAGTTTGAGCAGCGGCTTTGTGAGCGCTTCACGGCAAGTGACGACGCGAGCACAGCGCAGTCGGACCAGTTGCGGCGGCTAGAGGCCATGATCGACCGGCTTTACTACGGCGTGATGCTGCACGTCGAAGAAATGCCGCCTCACATCCGCACCGCTCGTCAACCGAGCGCAGAAGCGCGCCATCGTGCATGGGCCGCGGCGGTTGCTGAGCGCGTCGAGAGATCGACGAAACCCTGAAGCGCTCCAACTCGGCGAAGGCCACTTGTAGGCCGCACGAGTTGTCCCGTGACACCCACGTGTCACCCGTTTTCGCGAGTGGGATCAAGCAAATGCGCGATTCGCGCCTCGTCTACGCGCTAAGTCGCGTCGCTACTTGGTCGGAATCTGCTTGTGCAAGAGGAACGCGCCGACTCGCAAGGTTGCGACGTTCACGATTCCGCACGCCGATGCGAGTGCGACCTTGTCAGGAAGGTTGTTGCGGTCCTCTGTGATCACGCGCGTGGCATAGCCCTGTTTGTTCAGCGAGAACGCGAGGGCGAGAATCCACGGATCCGCTGCCTCCGCGCCGCCCTTCGCCTCGTAGTCGATGAGCTTCTCCATGCCGGAGTACTCGAGAACTTCTCGCAGGGCCACGTAATCGCGCGCGAAGCGAGTGCCCTGTTCTGCGTTCTTCTTCGCCCACTCGAACGGCAGATCCCTCTTGCCCGTCGCCGCCACGACTCCGGCCTGTCGCTCCAGCTCCCGCAGCACCGCGGCCGGATAAACGAGCACTCCCTGGTCGACCAACGCTCCCAGTGCGCTGTAGACGCCAGGCTGTTTGCCCTTCGGAATCTGCAGCTGCGCTTTGTCGTGGTCGCGTCGGATTTCGAGGATCGAGGACGTGTCGATGACCCAGATGTCGCCCGGCATCAGGAGGCCACAGTCAGGATCTGAAGCTCGTCGAGGTCGCTGTCAGCGACGTCGAGGAAGCGAAGCGCGTCGTCTCGGCTGATCGCTTCGCGAGTTACTCCGCGGAGCAACGTGCGTGTCGTGCGCAGGCCGTACTGCCGCAGGCGAACTTCGGGCCTCCGTCCTTGGCCTTCCTCGGCGGGCGGCCCGCCCGACTTCGTGTTCACGTCCGAAAGCGGCGGCAGCTTCTTGTAGAGCTCCCAGCCCGCGGCTCCGCGAGTGATCAGGCGGACTGCAGACGCGCGCAGGCTCACCTTGAACTGCGCCGCGATGTACGCCGCGCGATCGAGTTCGTTGGACTTGGTTCCTGCTGTCCACCTGAACTTCTGGGCGAGACTTTGCTCCACCGCCGGCCATGGCAAGAGCACCGCGGCGGCGAACTGTTCGCACCACCTCTCGACCTTGTCCCCGTCGGTCAGTGGGCGGGAAGTGCCCTTCGCGCAAAGCGAGCTCGTACGCGTGAGCAGGTGCGCAAGCTCGTGGAAGAGCGTGTAGATCCGCGCCTGGGCCCGCCACTTCGTCGTGTTTACGGCGATGACCGGGGCGAGCTCGTTCCAGAGCGAGAAGCCCTGGACGGACGCCTCGCCCATCGACAGGAAGAGGACGTGCACCCCCAGGCGCTCCAGCGCCTCACGCCAGCGCCGCGCCGCCTCATACTCCGACGCCCACTCCAACTGCGCCGCGGCAGGCACGGCGAGCCGATGCCGAACCTGCGAGGCGACGCCCTCGGGATCGTCACTGATCTCGTGAGCCGGGAGATCGGGGCCATCCTCGCCGAGCGCCTCGACTACGGCTGCCAGTCCCCGCTGCAAACGCGCTGCCTCTCGGACCGCGAGCCGCTCCTCGGGCAGGAGCCCCCGCCTTGTGGCACCGGGTGGGAATCGGAACTCCGCCGCGACCGGGGTGGATTCCGGCGGCCGAGGAAGGAAGAACACCGCCTCGGGGCGCTTCAGGAACTTGGCGAGCTTGTGGAATTGAGTCGCCGTTGGCTGCTCGGCGCCCTCGAGCCATTTCTCGAGCAGCGCGTCGTCCACTTCAGCTGCGTTCGCCACCAGCCCAGGCTCGAACCCGGATTCGCGAATCGCCCACTTCAGCACGTTGGATGTGATGGGGATCTTGGCCATCAGAATTCCCACTCTAACTCGCGGTTGTGACAGCCGCGGTCACACCGTGCTGGCGAGCGCGGACACTTCGAGCGTCATTGCCCTCCCGTCCATCGAGCCAGCTCGCGGGCGCACGCAACCGCCACCGCTTGACGACGCGCGGCGACGCGAGCGCGGGATCGAGCTTCGAGAGACCTTCGGTGATGCGGCCGAGGCATTGCTCGACTATCGGCGCGAAGTCTCCGCGCGTGCGCTCGAGCAGGAAGCCCAGCCGTTTGAAGACTGTGCCAACGCCGAGCTGGTCCGCGTACGCGAGCACGCGCGCGAGGTCGGCATCGCTGCGGGCGAGGTACCCGCGCAAGCAAGCAGCGACGTGGCGGATACCTCCGCCGGTCGCGGGACGCGCGAGCAGGTCGACGAGCGTTCGGTGCGGGTCGGAGACGGCGATCCGCACGCGGCCGCGCCAAATCGCCTGAGTTCCGAAGATCGCGTCTTCCTGCACACGCTGAAGCGCGAAGCCGACGCCGCCGATCGTGCGGCGCTTGTCGCGGAACGGACGAGCGGTGAACACGCAGATCACGCGGAAGATCTGCTCGGTGAGCGCCCAATGCTCTGCGGCGGTCCAGCCACCGACGTAGCCCGGCGCGAAGACGCGCGGCACTAACAACCACGGGTCTTCGAGCGTCTGCTCTGCGCTTCGCGCATCGATCGGGACCGGCGTGTACACGCCACGCTGCAATCGCTTCAGCCATCCCTGCGCGGTCCACCGCGCGAGTTGCTGCGCGGCTTCAGCTGCATTGACGTCGAGCGCGCGAGCCGTCTCGGCCGGCGTGATCAGTTCGCCGCACTCGCGGAGGACCTCCGCGAGGCGATCGCGACTGCGAGAGGTGCGGATCCTGGGCATGGGTTCATCCGATGTGCCGTAGTTCACCAGAATAACGAACTACTGCATATCGGATATACCAATCCGCGGCTGAGAGTCATTCCGCCTCGGCCGGCGCAGCTCGCCCTCCGCGAGTCACTCGCAGGGCGGGCCTCGCCCTCATCGCCTCCGCGAGCCGCGCGCTCATCAGGTCCGCGGCCTCGCGCTTCGCGTCGTCGAAGAGGAACGCATAGCGCTTGGCCGTCGCGGCCTGCGTGTGGCCGAGAATCTGCCCGACGGTTTCGAGGCTGAGGCCCACCGATGCGCCGGCACTCGCGGCAGTGCGCCGCAGATCGTGCAGGCGCACGTCCTCGATCCCGGCGTGCTTGCGAATTCGTCGCCACGCCTTGTTAGGTTCACGAGAGCTGCGCGCGGATCGCGGCCCGGGATCACCCACGGTGAGGTCGTGCGCTCGATGTTCTTCAGCACGAGCTGCGCGGCGCGGCCGACCGGAATGTCCTTCGCCCCGGTCTTCGAGTCGGGCAGACGCAGGACCCAGCGCTCGCGGTCCACATGTTCCCAGCGCAGGTTGAGAATCTCGCCGCAACGCGCACCGGTGAGGAGCAGCAGGCGGATCGCGTCGAGTGCGGGCTTGTCTGCAAGGGCGAGCTGCTCGCCGTGCTCGAGCGCGTGGCCGAGACGCGCGAGCTCCTCGCCCGAGAGGAAGCGTCGCCGGCGCGACTCCGAGTAGTGGCGGATGTGGCGGCATGGGTTCGTGTGATCTGGCCGCAGTCCCCACAGCTCGGCGAGGTTCATGATCTTCGAGAGCAGCGCGACCACGCGGTTCGCGCTGGTCGGCTTGTCGCGCAGCTCGTGATGAATGCGCGCGACTTCGGGGCGCGCGATCGCTGCGAGCGGCAGCGCGCCGAGCTTCGGGAGGATGTAGAGGCGCAGCGTGAGCTCATCGGAGCGCGCTGACGACGCCTTCTTCTTCACGAGCGCGTGCTCGCTCATGTAGCGCTCGGCGAACTGCGCGAGCGTGAGCACCTCGCGCCGCGCTTTTCGCTCCGCCGCCGGGTCGCCGCCGGCGGCGATCTGGCCGAGCACCTGACGAGCGACCGGCGAGCGGAATCAGGCGTGAGCGCGCCGTGCCGGCCGAGTGCGTGGCGCCGCGTGGGTTGCCACGCGGTTCCTCGCGCTTCGGCTTCAGCCGCCACGTGCTCCATAACAACTATCGCGGCCACGAGGCCGGGGAAGCACGGGGGAAGCAGTTGGAAGCGGAATCGAGGCTATCACCGCGCACGCCGTCGGAGCGTGCGAATCGCGGCTTCCGCAGAGAATTCGCGTGCGGAGCAACGGGCCGCAATCCGTCGCAACGCGTCGCAACCCGCCCAACAACTTTCGTAGTCAGCAGGTCGCCGGTTCGAATCCGGCCATCGGCTCCAGCAGATCCGGGCATTCTCCGTGCGACCTCGCGTTCGGCTCCTCTCGGGGGAGCGCACGGGAGCGCCGCCGTTTCGAGTCGGCCTGCGACGCCGCGTGCGAGCGGTCGGGCGCGAGCTCCAGGCGTGTCGCTGACTCCTCCATCCGTTCCCGAACGTGGATCGCCGAAGTTGCTCACTTCCCCTCTTCGGTCAGCAGCCGTAGATACTCCGAGTACGCGAACACGCGATTCCGCTTGCGTCCCGTGGTCTCGCGCACGACGCCGAGTCGTTGAAGCGCAGCGACAGCGGAGTTGACCGTGGGGATGGAGAGCTTCGTCGTCGCCGCGAGGTGCTTCGCGGAAGCGACGGGGCTCTGCATCAGCACGTCGTGCACTTGAAGTGCGGACCCTGCGACGCCGCGGAGGCTCTTGATGCGCGCGCGATCCGCTTCGAACGCGGCCACCAAGCGCCGCGCCGTCGTCACGGCGTCGGTCGCTGTCTCGCGCACTCCTTCCGTGAAGAACCGCACCCACGCCTCCCAATCGCCATCGGTTCGGACGCGCTGGAGAAGGTCGTAGTACTTCGCGCGATGCTTCTTCAGGTAGAGGCTCACGTAGAGAAGCGGCTCGCTCAGCACGCCGTCGTGGTGGAGAAGCAGCGTGATGAGAAGCCGCCCGACTCTGCCGTTGCCATCGAGAAACGGGTGGATCGTCTCGAACTGCGCGTGAGCGACCGCTGCCTTGAGCAACACCGGCATTCGCACGGGCTCGTCGTGCAGGAAGCGTTCGAGGTCTGCCGTGCACGCCTCGAGGCGATCGGGCGGCGGCGGGACGTAGATCGCGTTGCCGGGTCGCGTTCCGCCAATCCAGTTCTGCGAGTGGCGGAACTCTCCCGGCTGCTTGTCCGCGCCTCGACCCTTCGCGAGCAGAACGCCGTGGATCTCGCGCAGCAATCGGTTCGCGAGCGGGAAGCCGTCGCGCAGCCGCTTGATGCCGTGCTCGAGCGCGGCGACGTAGCTCGACACTTCGACCACGTCGTCGAGCGGCACGCCCGGCACTTCATCGATCTCGAACAGGAGCAGATCGGAGAGCGAAGACTGGGTGCCTTCGATCTGCGATGAGAGCACCGCTTCCTTGCGAACGTACGCGTAGAGGAAGAGCGCGGGATCGGGCAGCAGCGTGCTCACGCTGTCGAGGCGGCCGAGCGCGACGAGTGCGCTGTCGAGCAGCGCGTGGAGGGTCGCGTCGATCGCGAGCGGCGGGGCCGGAGGCAGCGGGTTCGGGACGAAGGCCCGAACGAGCTCGTCGCCTGTGCGGGTCACGGCCCATTCCCCGGTCGCGCCGCGGAGCATCCCCACCTCTCCTTGCGAAAAGATCTTTCGGTCGCTGGTCGGCTAATTAAACATCAAATAGATCTCTTAAATAGCCGCGAGCCGGGATAGACGCCCGTGGCTGCCCCCGGGGACTCGGGTACATCGCGTGCGCCGGCTTCCGCCAAATCCAGAGCTACGGCGGACCGCGTGAGGCGCGGATCGAAGCGACCCTCTACTCGCGGCAGCGATCTCCTTCGGCGCAGTAGCGCGCCAAGCTTTCGAGCACGCCCGTCCACGCGCGCTGGAACCAGGCGTGCGAGGCGGCCCAGAGTGCGCCGTCCTGAAAGCCGTAGTGGTGGAGCGTTACGCGCGTCGCGCGGCCGCCTTCGAGCGGCTCGAAGCCGAGCTCCACCCAGGTCGGCAGCGGGTCGGCGTCGCGCAATGCACGCGTCGCGACCGGCGGCGCGTTGCGGCCGAGGCTCGCGTCTCCAGCGAACGCGACCCACTCGAACGCGAGCGAGCGGCCCGGCTCGGCGCGCAGCACGCGCGCGCCGAAGGTGCCGTGCGAGTAGCCGCGCGGATCGTCGTCGGGCGCGAACAGGATCGTGTACTCGCCGCCCGGCTTCGCGTCGATGCGCGCCTTCGGTGCGAAGAACTTCGTGACGCCGTCGGCCGTCGTCCACAGCCGATAGAGCGCGCTGGGCGTGCCCGCGACGTTCGCCTCGAGGCTCACGGTGTGCTCGGTCCTGTGCTTGCCGCGCATCGGGTCTTCGTTCGCGGCGGCTGCCGCGGCGATTGCGAGCACGATCCCGCCGATCAGCGCGGCGCCCGTCATGGCTGGCTCGCACGGCGAGGCGTTCCGGCGCGCTGACTCGCGAATCCCGCGAGCACGCCGACGATCGCGCCCGGCACGATGATCTCGAGGTAGTGATGATTCCCTTCGGCGTCCGGCGTCGTGGCGGCTGCGAGCCAGCTCAACACGAACCCAACCCCGAGGCCCGTCACGACCGCGCGCACCATCGAGTCCGTGCGCCGGGCGACCCAGCCCGCGGCGGCACCGGTGATCAATCCCTTCACCGTGGATGCGGCCATGATGAAGAGCAAGATCGGCCGCGCCGCCGGCGTGAACGCCGCCGACGCGCCGTCGAGGAAGCCGAGCACCGTTCCGACCAGCAGACCCCACCACAGCTTGGACATGGAGCACCTCCTCCCTTCCCTACACGGAAACGCTGAAATCCATTGTCGGCGGGATCAGCGCTGCCAGAGCGCGAACAGAATCCGGAGCGCGAGGTAGGTCGCGACCAACGCCACGACGAACCGATGGCGCCGCAGCCAGCGGCGCGCGCCAGCGAGCCACGGCTCGTCGTAAGCGGACACGCGCTCTGCGTCGACGTACCGGCTGATGTCGGCGGCGAGCTCGGTCACCGAGCCGTAACGCTCGGCGGGGTTCGCCGCGCACGCCGTGCGCGCGATCGCGCGCAGCGGAGCCGCGAGGCTGGCGATGTCGAGCGAGCCCCGCTGCGCCGGATGCCGGCCCGTCAGCAAGAACGCGAGCACGCAGCCCAGCGCGTAGATGTCGGCGGCGCGGGTCACCTCGGAGGAGCGCTCTTCCTGCTCCGGCGCGCGATAGCCCGGAGTGCCGAGCGCGGCGCCGGCCTCGGTGAGGCGAGCAGCGCCGGCCGTCGCGCTCGGCGCGTCGGCGTCGCGAGCCGCGAACGTCGGATCCGCGAGCGTCGCGAGTCCGAAGTCCATCACCCAAACTTCGCCGAAGCGGCCGATCATCACGTTCGCGGGTTTGAGATCGCGGTGCACGACGCCGCGAGCGTGCGCGAACGCGACCGGCTCGCAGATCCTCAGCAGCAGGCGCAGCCGCGCTGCTTCGCCGCCGAGCGTTGCCGCGCTCGCCTCCAACGTCTCGCCGTCGACGTAGCGCATCACGTAGTACGGCGTGCCTTCGGCGTCGAAGCCCAAGTCGTGCACCGGCACGATGCCGGGATGCTCGAGCGCGCCGACGAGCTGCGCTTCGCGGCGCAGCCGCGCAGCGAGGCGCGGGTCGACGGCCGCGACGTCCAGCGTCTTGATCGCTACGCGCCGCTCGAGCTGCGCGTCGAACGCGAGGTAGACGACGCCCATGCCGCCCCGGCCCAGCTCGCGCTCGATGCGATAACGGCCGGCGAGCTCGTCCGCGGCTCCGCAAGCAGCCCGCAACCTCGCGACTTGGCCGTCCGACAAGCGCGTCACGGGCGGCGGCCCAAGATGCGTTCCGCTTCCGCGCGAAACTCTTCTTCCGTTGCGGTCAACGACTCCAACGTCGCCAGCACGCGGAGGCGGAGGTCACGCCTCACGGAAGCCAGCCGGTTCGTGACGGCCGACGTCGTCAGGCCGTGCCGGACGGCGAGATCCTGATGACTCCACTCGTCGCGATTCTCGAGCTCGTACTGCTCGAAGATCTCGAGGTCGAGGCTCCGCCCGCGCGCCGCGTAGTCCTCTTGGAGCGCGCGCATCGCCTCCTCGAACACCGTGCGCGTGAACTCCCTCTCGAACAGCGCTTCCGCGTCCTCGGCGATCGGCGCCGCTTCGCCGTCGAGCAGCTGCTCGAGCTCCGAGATGTCCTTCGCGAGCGGCTGCCAGCCGCCGCCGCGCTTCGCGGCGGCGGCGTCGCGGCTCCGGTTCGCCACCAGGTGATCGATGCACGTCCGCAGAAACGTGCGAAACCGCGCGCGCTCCGGCCGAAACTCCGCGAGCAGCTGCCGATCCCAGAGCCGTTCGAGGATCTGCTGCGTCACGTCTTCCGCATCGGCGCGCGCAAGCCGGTGCCGCAACCGCAGGTAGGCCAGCACCGGCCGCCAATACGCGCGCGCCACTCGCTCATAGCCGAGGCGCCGCGTCCGCTCATCCGGGCTCCGGCCTGCCTCGATCGCCGAATGGCGCGTGAGCGGAAACGGATCGGCCACGTTGCGCCCCCACCCACCGGTAGTCGACGACGCGGGGCGCGCCTCACGCCTCGATCGTGCGCGCGTCCGCCTTCATGTAGGCCGCGGGGCTGCGCTTCTCGCCGACGGACCAGCACTGCGCGAGCCGAACGATGTGGAAGAGCATGCTCACGACCTGCCAGCCGAAGACCACCCAGAGCGCCGTGCGCGGCGCGCCCGCGACGACTCCGAGCGCGAACAGCGTGAGGTTCACGTTGCGGCGCGAGATGAACGTGCGCATGCGCACGTCGATCGGCGCGTAGGCGGCGATCGTCCGCCCCGTGGCTGCAGTGAACAGCTTCTCGAGCATGCGATCGAAGATGTAGATCGCGAACATCGCGCAGGTCGCGAGGAACAGCGGGTCGCTCGCGACGCCGCCCGCCGCGCCGTAGCCCCAGGCCATGTACCAGAACGGCGGATGCACGAGATCGAGGCCGTGGTCGAGCACGTCGCCTTTCTTCGAGGACGTGAACGTGATGCGCGCGAGCTTGCCGTCGACCGAGTCGAGCGCGGCCATCAGGAACGCCATCGCCAGCCCGATCCACCAGTGCCCCGTCGCGAACGCCGGGATCGCGCCAAGCGCGAGCACGATGCCGACCAGCGTCACCGAGTTCGGGTGCACTCGATGGCGCGTGAGCGGGCCGAGCGCCCAGCGCACGAACGGCGGGAACACGTAACGCGTGAGGAAGTCGGTCGAGCCTTTGTAGTTCGACCAGAAGACGGCGTCCTGGGCGCGTTCGCAGCTCGCGCGATCGATCACGCGATGCGCGTAGGGCGCGAGATCCCGCCGGAGGTTGGCGATCCACTGGATGAACGCGGTTTCCGGGATCAGCGTGACTTCGCGCCGCTCGACCGCGTGTCGCACGACGCGATCGAGGCCGCCTGCGCCGATCTCCGCCCAGCATGCGTCGCTGAGCGCCGCCTCCAACCGAAGCGCAACACCTCCCTGCGGGTCCGGCGCTACGAACGCGGCGCTGGTTTCGCTCCAGGCGAGCCGGTCGATGACGCGGGGATCGAGGACCGTGTCGGCAGACAGTGCGATCAGCGGCTCACCGCGCGCCAGCGTCACGGCGTCGCGCAGCCGGGCCGCGGAGGAGCCGGACCCCCGCGACCACGTGACGCTCGCGGCAAGCTCGTCCGGCAGCTCGCGGTCCAGCGCCGAGTTTTCGCTGAGCTCGACTCGAATCAAGCTCGGGTGCGAGTTCGTCCGCACTGCACGCCGCAGCAGCTGCGCGGCCTCGGGAAAGCTCTCGAGCAGCTTGATCGCCGCCGCGAGGCTCGTCGTCTTCGTGCCGGCGCCGCGAATCGTCCTCAGCAGGTGCTCGAGGAGCGTGACGTTGAAGAAGCGCTCGCCCGCCGCGGGCATCGTCGCGTCGATCCAGATCCGCATGCATCCCCCTCCGCGCCGGCCGCACGGCCCGTCTGCCGACGCTGCCTCAATAACACATCCTTTGCGCGCGGGCGTGGCGCGGTCACGAGCGGCCGAGTCGCGGACGCGCGACTGCGGGCTCGCCGGCGATCCGCCGTCGGCCTAACACCTGGGCGCTAGGGCGCCCCGTCCAGCACGCTCCGATCCACGTCCGACACGCGCGTCACGCCGGTCAGCGCCATCGCGACGCGCAGCTCGCGTTCGATCAGCTCGAGCACATGCGAGACGCCCGCCTCGCCGCGCGCGCCGAGCGCGTACACCCACGCGCGCCCGAGCAGCACCGCGTTGGCGCCGAGCGCGAGCATGCGCAGCACGTCGAGGCCGGAGCGGATGCCGCCGTCGGCGAGCACGAGCCCGCGCCCGCGCACCGCGTCGGCGACGCGCGGAAGTGCGCGCGCGGTGGAGAGCACGCCGTCGAGCTGGCGGCCGCCGTGATTCGAGACGACCACGCCGTCGGCGCCGAGCTCGACCGCGGCGTTCGCGTCCGATGCGTCGAGCACGCCCTTCACGAGCAGCGGCCCGCGCCAGCGCGCGCGCACCCACTCGAGATCGCTCCACGAGACGCTCGGGTCGAAGTTCTCGCGCATCCACGCGAAGAAGTCCTCGATGCCGGTCTTGCCCGCGAGCAGCGGCGCGACGTTGCCGAGGCCGTGCGGCCGGCCGCGGACGCCGACGTCCCACGCCCACGCCGGCCGCCGCGCCGCCTGAAGAACGCGGCGCAGCGCGCCGCCGACGCCGGCAGCACCGGCGAGGCCGGAGCGCACGTCGCGGTAGCGCGCGCCCGGCAGCGGCATGTCGACCGTGAACACGAGCGCCGCGCAGCGCGCGGCCTCGGCCTGGTCGAGCAGCGCCTTCATGAAGCCGCGGTCGCGCATCATGTAGAGCTGGAACCAGAACGGTTCGCTCACCGCGCGCGCGACCTCGCCGAGCGAGCAGCAGCCGACCGTCGAGAGCGTGAACGGAACGCCCGCGGCCTCGGCCGCGCGCGCGGCCTGCACCTCGCCGCGCCGCGCGCACAGGCCGGCGAGGCCGATCGGCGCGAGCGCGAGCGGGAGCCGAGCGCGCCGCCCCAACAAGTCGACGCCGAGCTCGAGCTGGGACACGTCGCGCAGCACGCGCTGGCGCAGCGAGAGCTCGCGCAGGTCGAGCGCGTTGCGCGCGAGCGTCTGCTCCGCGAACGAGCCGCCGTCGACGTACTCGAACAGGAAGTGCGGCAGCCTGCGCCGCGCGAGCTCGCGGTAGTCGTCGATCGAGGCGGCAAGCATGCGCCGCATGATGCACCAGCTCCAGGGCTCCCATCGGGGAGGCGGCGTGACTGAGGGGTCAGACCCCGCTGAACCGCCCGCTGGGCTCACAGCATTGCGCGCGCCGCGTCCGTGAGCGTGGGCGTCGCCTGCGTCGCGAGATACTCGGCGCGCTGCTTCGCCATCTGTGCGGTCAGCTCGGGATGCGTCGAGACCCAGAACTCTCCGGCCGCGACGCCGGCGAGGATGCGATCCGCGGCCTCGCGCCCCGACAGCCCGCCGCCGACCATCTTCTGCATCACGCTGCGATGAGTCGTGACGGACGCCGCGTCGCGGCCGAGTCGAGCGTCCTCGAAGATACGCGTCGCGACCGGCCCGGGCAGCACCGCCGAGACCGAGATCGGCGCACGCTTCGCGTCCATCTCCATGCGCAGGCACTCGCTGAACGAGAGCACCGCGTGCTTGCTGAGGATGTAGGGCGTCTGCACCGCCATCATGCCGAACGCGCCGATCGACGCGGTGTTCGCGATGAACGCGCGCTTTCCCGCTGCGAGCATGCGCGGCGCGAACGCACGCACCCCGTGGATCACGCCCAGCACGTTGATGCGGATGATGCGTTCCCAGCTCTCCGCCGGAAGATCCCAGCAGAAGCCGAGCGTCTCGATGCCGGCGTTGTTCGCGAGCAGGCGCACGTCGCCGAAGCGCGCGTGCACGGCCGCCGCGAGGCGCTCGATCGACGCGGGGTCGGCGACGTCGGTTGGAATCGGATGCGCGCTCCCGCCGCCGGCGCGGATCGCGCCGGCGACGCGGTCGATGCGCTCCGCGGCGACGTCCGCGAGCACGACCTGCATGCCGACATCCGCCGCGGCGTGGGCGAGCCCTTCGCCGATGCCGCTGCCGGCGCCCGTAATCACTGCCACTCCGCCGCGCAGAACCTCGAGCTCGGACATGCGCACCTCTCGATTTCAGTAGATGAATGGAATCACGCGAAAACGCGCGATCTCGCCGTACTCGCGCCACAGCGCGCCGTACTTCGCGCGGCAGCGCTTGTCGTCGCGCTGCGCGCGCTGAACCAGTAGGCCGAGCAGCGCGAGTGGGAGCACGTACGGCCACGGCGAGACGGCGCCCGCGCACAGCGCGAACGACACGTAGACGAGGATCTCGCCCGTGTAGTTGATCTTGCGCCCGATTCCCCAATAGCCAGACGCGAGCAGCTTCCCGCCGAGCACGCGCGGCGGCTTCCCCCAGATCGGCGCGGCCGGGTCCTGCTTGAAGCGCGCCTTCTGCCAGTTCGACTGGCGGAAGATCGCGAGCGCCGCGAAGTGGAATGCCACGAGCAGCGCGAGCGCCGATGCAGAGAACGGCTCCGTCGCGTCGACCATCCACCAGCCCGGAAGCGAGTAGAGGAACGGCAAATACGTGAGGTCGCCCCAAACGAGCATGAAGCCGAGATTCTCGGCGATCACATCCCAGGTGGAGAGCATGAATTCCTCTTTCACGTAGTGAGTGAACAGGTACGTGAACCAGAAGAAGCACAGGCAGAGCATTTGCGGCGTGACGAAGCCGTGCCGGTCCCACTGCGCGAACGCGAACGAGACGGTCAGCACGTACGCGCCGATCAGCGACGGCTGATAGAGGAACATCTTCAGGTCGACGCCGAACAGCTCCGGGTTGCACTCGTTCCCGAACCAGAACGTCTTGACCCAAGCGGGAAGCGGAAGGTCGGTGCTCTCGGAGCTCCGGCACACGGGCCCCGCGCGGCGCCCCCACGCGAGCAGCGCGAGCGTGAAGAACGTCGAGAGCACGAGCGCGACGATCAGCAGCGGCCAGAAGTGGCGGACCCCCGGCGTGAGCGAGACGTCGAAGCCGAGCGCCTTCGCCACGACGACGGCGGCCAGCGCCATGTTCGAGAGCAGGAACGTCGGCATGCCGGTGAGCGTGTATCGCTTGCGCGTGCCGTCGGGCTGCGGGTAGCCGGTTCGCTCGATGCCCGGCAGGAAGCGCGCCGCGACGAACGTGGCCGCGAGAAACGCGAGCAGCATCTGCGCGGCAGTCGTCAGCGTCTCGCTTGTTACGGGGAGCGCGAGCGGTTCCATGCGTCAGACCAGCCGCACACGCATGCCGCACAGCGCGAGCGCGCCGTCTGCACCGAGCCGCCCACGCTCGCGCGCAGACGCGACCGCGGCGGCGCGGTCCGCGGCGACGAGGTCGATGCCGCCGAGCCCCTCGCCGCGGCCGTCCTCGTCGGGCACGAAGCGCAGCGTCGCGTTGGCGAGCGCGAGCGTGACCGCCCCGCTCGCGCGTACGACCGGCAGCTCGAGGATCTCGCTCCAGCGCGCGGCGAGGTTCTCGGGGTCGGGCGCCTGAATCTCCGCGGCGGCGATCGCGCGCACGCGCTCGGTGCGCACGAAGTCTTTCCAGTGCTGGCCGGCGGGCTCCCACGGGCCATCCGGCGGCACGCTGTCCGCCTGATGATCGACCTCGAGGAACGAGCCGCCGGTGTCGCGTGGATGCAGCTGCAGGCACGCATACCCGCGCTGCTCGAACTCGAGCACGCTGCGCAGACCGAGCTCCGCGACGCGCCGCTTCACCGGCGCGTGATCGCTCGCCTGCAGGATCACCATGTAGCCGCCGTCGCCGCGGCGGCGCTCGAGGTAGCGGCCCGCGGTCGTGCCTTCCTTCACCGGCGCGACGATCTCGATGAATTGTCCGCCGACCGGCAGCAGCACGTTGTGCAGCCCGAAGCGCCCGACGCCCGGATCGACGTGGCCGACCTCGAGCCCTAACACGGCGCGAAAATCCGCAGCGGTGCGATCGCGGTCTCGCGCGACCCCCGCGATCTGACGCAGCCAGAGCGTCATCCCGAGTCCCCCCTCGCGCCCGCGCCCGGGCGGCTGCCGACGCGCGCGAAACGCGGCGGCCGCTTCTCGAGATACGAGCTCGCCCCTTCGAGCGCGTCGGGGTGATCGAGCTGACGCCACTGCGCCGCATCCGCGTCGCGCAGCGCGGGCTCGAAGCCGAAGCCGAGGTGGTCGTAGACCAGGCGCTTGGTCTCGCGCAGCGAGGCCGGTGAGACGCTCGCGGCGAGCTCGCGCACGAAAGCCTGCGCGCGAGCCACGAGCTCGTCCGGCTTCGTCACGAACTCGACCAGCCCGATGCGCAGCGCCTCCTCCGCGCCCACGCGCCGCGAGCTCCATAACAGCTCGAGCGCGCGGCCGGCGCCTACCAGGCGAGGCAGGATCCAGCTGGTGCCGTGCTCGGCGACCAGGCCGCGCTTCGAGAACACGCTGGTGAACGACGCATCCGCCGACGCGAAGCGCACGTCGCAGAGCGCGGCGAGCACGAAGCCACCGCCGGCCGCCGGTCCGTTCACCGCCGCGACCACCGGCTTCGGCACGCGCAGCAAGTAGCTGACGAGCCCGGGAAGCTCGCCGGGCGTCTGCGCGGGCTTGCCCGCGCTGCCGGCGGCGGACGTCTTCGCCAGCACGCTCGCATCGAGCCCGGCGCAGAAGCCGCGGCCCTGCCCCGTGATCACGATGCCGACGACGCGCGCATCCGTTGCGGCGTCGTCGACCGCGGCGCGCAGCGCGCGCAGCATCGGGTAGGTGAGCGCATTCAACTTGTCAGGACGATTCAGGCGGATCGTCGCGACCGGGTCGTCGACCTCGTAGAGAATTTCGTCGCTCATGGGTTGCCTCGCGCGAGCACGACATCGAGCCGCTCGGGCCCGTACTCGAGGAACATTGGCACGAGCGTGCGCTCGAAGCCCGGCGCGAGGCGCAGCTCGCCGGGTGCGAATTTCTCGAGCGCGAGCTCGATCAGGACGCGCGCCTCC
>Ga0187893_10003501_pt1 | contig 31703 bp, 30 predicted proteins | sample MA1701074metaG_FD_139574 | JGI IMG/M metagenome (GOLD analysis project Ga0187893, IMG submission 139574) | White microbial mat communities from a basaltic lava cave in the Kipuka Kanohina Cave System on the Island of Hawaii, USA - MA170107-4 metaG ...
GAAGTTCGGGTGCAGTTCCAGCCCGAGCAGTCCGCGATCCCAAAAATTATGCACATTCGTCCGCAGATCATGGAACACAGTCGGCGACATGTCCGACAGATTGTCGAAGACTTTGATGAGCCCGCTTTTTTCCGCGACAAAGACCCGCCCGTCCGGCGAAAAGCGCACCGCCGTCGGCTGCGTGAGCCCGGAGAACACCGTGGATTCTGAAAACCCCGCTGGCAAGGTCGCTGCGTAGACTGGGCTTGTGATCGAGCCGAGAATACAGGCCGTTGCCGTAGAGACTATGAGTAACGAGGAAATGAATTTGTTGACCATTCGCCTCTCCTAAGTGGGCGGATTAAATGTGTATTACGTTCGCAAATCTTTCAGGCCTCCGATCGAACTTCGCACTCAGGGAATCCGGCAGGATAAAGACGACCGGAATGCTTGAGGAGGCCGGATGGAAAAGAATTAACGCAGTCAAAATCAAAAAGCCAGGGTAGGTTTTGATGATAGTGCAGCGCGCTCAAGGTGTCTACCCCCCCGGAGGAGGGGCGTGCAGTCACAATTACAGGGATTCAGACAAGTATTCTTGGCCAACATGCGACTCGATTCCTCGCGCTGCATGAGGCTCAGTCATCGGTACTGGATCATGCCCAACTTCTTGGTTCCTGGAGAGATCAGGATACGGGTGTTGCACTAGTATCTTCGAGCCCGGACTATAACCTTCTCGGGACCAGGCAAGTTCACGGACAATGCCTAAGTTGAATTGTTTACTTCGACCTTGCGGCGGTAGTATCCCAATGCCCACTGGTGCAAGTCACTGCGGGACGCTCAAGAACGGATCGACACTTGGTGGCGGGAGTATATGATGGGATAGACCACACTCACGAGACAATGCCTGGTGGTTATAACGGACAGACTCCTAAGAGCGACTCAGGAGATATATTGGTCCGGTTGGTTGCGGGCGGCCGCCTGAGGGTTCGAGGCTGACGGCAAAGGTCTTCGCATCCGTGAAGCTCAGCACCTTCTTGACCAGGAGATGGGTGGTCTCTCCAGTATCCATCTGAAAAGTCCCGATGCTGATGGGTTTGTCGCGAATGGCCCACAGCTGGTAGGTCGTGCCGGCGGGACATTCCGGCAGGTTCACGGAGTAGAGCCAGGCTTTCTGAGTTCGAGAATCGTACAGCAGGAATCCTGTGGCGTGTTTTGCCAAATCTGATCCGGTAAGGGAGACGGCCTTGACGTTGGGGATTCGAAGGAGCGCGGCTAATTCGTCTTGCGGAGTTCCGGCGACGTGAGGGGCGCCTTGCCGGCTGAGTTGAGCATGAGTCTCTTCCAGTTCAGCTTCACGCTGGGCCAGCTGTTCTTTGGCTTCCGCGACTTCGTTTGATCGCTGTTGTAGCGCGTTGCGTAATTCGAGGAGAGTTTTGGCTTGGTCGCCGACCTCGCGTTGCACCGCGGCAAGCTTCGTCGACTTCTCCTGGAGCGAAGCTTCGAGCTGCTGAATGTTCGATGTGGCGATAGAACGTTGTGTTGACACGTTCCATGCGAAATATCCGCCGACCGCCACGATCAGAAGCGCGGCAAAGCCCAAGGCCCATGGCAATGACGCCGATCGGGCAGGAGCGACAGGAGGGAAGAGGTGGTTCATCCATTCGCCCGGTTCCAGACTCTGCCGGGCCGGTTCGTTCGGCGGCGTTTGAACTGGAATGGGTGCGGGGTTTCGTTCGGCCATGATCGTCGCTTTGAGTGATCGTGGAGGCTTGGTTGGACTGAGAGCGAGCGGGAGAAGGGCCGCGATGGATTGATAGTCCTTCAGCGCACTGTGACAGGAGGCGCAGCCGGTGAGTAAGTGTGCTTCCAGCGCCTGTCGCTCGACTCGGTCCAGCGCGCCTGCAGCGTACAAGGGAACTGATTCTTCTAGCGCTTCATGTGTCATTGGAGTTCACCATGGTTCCCCCACCGTTGGAGGCTATCTCGCAGTTTGGACATTCCCAGTTTGATCCGAGTCTTTACGGTCCCCAGCGGTTGGTTCAACCGCGAGGCAATCTCGGCATGGGAGAGTCCTTCATAGTACGCGAGCTCGATTGCTTGTTGCTGGGCTTGGGGTAATCCAGCAACAGCTGCCCCGACCGCGATACGTAATTCTTGATCGGCCTGCGTCTCAAACGGGCTTGGACCGGGGTCGGTCACCTCCGCAGCGGTTCCGACTTCCGGCGGGTTTGCGGCCTGATAGCCTCGTGAGGAGGCTCTTGCCCTGAGTCGGTCGATGGCCCGACTTTTCGTGAGGGTAACCAGCCATGCGACCGGCGTTCCGCGCCCGACGTCATAGCGGGAGACCTTCCGCCAGACTTCCAAATAAACATCCTGTAAGAGTTCAGCTGCTTCCTCGCGATTCCCCAAGATCCTGACTGCCAACGTGAACAAGAGCGTGCTCGAATGGTCATAGAGCTGGCTAAATGCCTGCTGATCGCCTTTGACCACGCGGGCGAGCAAGGTTGGGTCGATCATCGAGGTGACGTGTTGCGAGGGTTTGTCCATAGCGTGAGCGAGGTGCGAGGGAAAACCGCAATCACCTCAAGCCCGCCCCGACTATAGCATCCTACGGAAGGAACGGGCAAAAAGATGTATGTTTTTATAGGATGCTGAAAAAGTCCGCCAGCGGCGTTCTCTCCTCGAAAGCATCCTCAACGTAGCCCAGAGGCTACGCCTCGGTGCTTTCATCGGCTGCGGCCTTGCTGGACGGATTTTTTGAGCATCCTGCAGAAGTATTCGGTACTTGACCATGACGTACAGGCCATCGACGTTCTACCTTGCCAAAATGGTTCTTCTGAGGCCTGCTAAGTTGTTTGACGTGTACTGCAGATTTGCCGAAAGAATGGTTCCAGGCCGGCGGCTTGGAGAGATTGGCGGAGCAGGAGTGACTCCGTAGCTGGGTCGTATTGAGCCAATCGCCACGGCCCAAGTCGGACTACATACCGCATCGATTTCTGTCCGCTGGGTACTGGGAGGAGTCCGGCCTTGTGTGGAAACATTCGGAGCGTGAACGAGGCAACCTTGGAATGAGAGGGGAGAGACTGGAGCGGTGTGGGAGTAAGGACATCAACTATGGCTGTCCATCGGAGCAGTAGGGAGAGCATTTCTAGAAACACTGAATGCCTCGAGAGGAGCCGAAGGCTCTGGCCGGATGAGCGGGCGATTCCATTCCGAACGCGACTCTTAAGGCTGCGTGATTGTGCCGTGGCGGGTGCCTTGCTTGGGTTTTTCTCAAAGGAAATGTGAGTGCCCTCGCGCAGCACTCCCGTGACGACCCCGATCACGGAGCCTGGCTCAACGAACTCGCCAGGGCCCTGCGTCGCGTCGCCTCTCGTCGAGAGCCTGCCTTGGGGATCAATGGCGGTAATGCGATGGCAGATGAGCAGGGTGTCGTTCCTGAACACGATAATCGTGCCTATCGTAAGGGCGGCCGGAGGACCGAGTTCAAGTCTGTCGCCTGCTTGAATCGTCGGTGCCATACTCGATGATACGATACGAGGCACGGCCATGCTGTGTAGGAGAGGCAGCTGAAGCGCATCAGGTAAATCCTGTGCAGAGAAACGACCATCCAAAGTGAGGGAAGGTAAGAGCTGAATCATGAGGTCGTCCCAGCTGTTCGATCGATGACGAGCCGGATTAGCATACGGGTGAGCAATATGCTTGCCGCTCGTGCCAGGTGCCACCATCTGGCGATTGTGGTACGCCGGGGTCGCGTCACACACTCATGCCCATATCGATAAGTCAGGAAGAGCGACGAGGGCAGGAGGGTGCGGCGAAGCCAGGCAAGCCTCCGCCCTGGCGGTTGTGTGATCCACAATAAAAAGTGTCCGAGTTCCGGGAGGGGCTGTGTTGTCACCAATCGTCGAAAAAGAAACTCCAGTGTCTGTTCAGCTATAGTCGCCGGCGCCAGTTGTTGGATCACGACAGAAGGAATTGCTATCGCCGAGTTCGATAATGCCAAGTGTCGCAGACCGTGGTAGAGCGGAATCTTGAGGTGATGCCGGCTTGCCTCTTCAATTAGTGTAGACCAGTGGAGCGGTTCCTTCTCGATCAGCAGCTGGAGATCGGTGAAAAATGAAGGGCCGAGGTGCCCTCGGTGAACGACTGAATAGGCGGTCAGATAGAGCAACAGGTCGTTGGAGTCCAGTTGCTTGACCGTCAGCTGGCCAAGAGGTCGAGTCCGAGCACGCGCCCACAACGCTGTCAGTTCCACTTCGTCGAGATACCACAGACTTGAGACCAGATCCAGAGAGAGTGTGGATTGGGACGAGTAGTAGGCCGGGTTGCCATCGATCTGTTGAGTCAATCCAACCTCGATCAGGAGTCGATGAATGGCTGGAATATCTTGTTCATGGACCAACAGATCCACGTCGGAGAGGGGCCTGGTCCCGCGCATTCCGTAGAGGCGTGAGAGGAGGTCGGCTCCTTTGAGAAGGATGCACTCGATTCCTTTTTGTTGGAATGCCAGGCCGACCATCTCATACTCGTCGAGCAGCCGTTTGTTAGTCAGACTGACCCGGCAATAGGCGTCAGCGAGATCGTCGAGGGTCGAGGAGGGCATGGGTTGCCTCGTGTGATTGCGCCCATTCCTTAAAGTGCGGAAGGCACCGGCTCATATCGCCGGTCTCTAACCATGCGTCAGCGCGTCCCTGCCGGCAGAAACGTCGCACGTCGCACGTCGGGCACTCATCGTGTTCGTTCGGTCCGGCGTCGTCCACGGTGCGTTTGAGGATGTCCCAGCCTTCCCGGACGGTTCCCGTGCGGAGATCGTACTTCGGGATAGGAAAAGACACGCAGAGGTTCATCTCGCCATAGGGCGTGATGGCGAATCGGTTTTTTCCGCAAGAGCAGGAAATAAATGCCTCATCGGTCGAACAGGTTTCCGGGACCCATGCCGACATCCCCGCTCCAAGTTTACGAGCGTCTAACGCGACTTTCTGCCGTGGATCGAGTCGATAGTGGAGCGGGCCCTTGTTTCCATCGACGCGGGGTTCTATTTCCAGGCAGTACTGAAACTTAAAACCGAAGGATTCGACGAGCTGCTGGCAGGCGTCGACTTCTTCCATGTTGATCGTGGTGACGGGCATCCGGACAGTCACGGGAATCGTTCTTCCGGTCAGGCAGGCTAAGCCTTGGAGAAAATGGGCGAACGATCCCGGCGCGCCGGTCATCCGTTCGTAGACGCCGGCGGTGGCTCCGTAGATGGACACGCGCAGCTGTGAGACACCCGTCTCCACCAGCAGATCGACAAAGGCCGGAGACATCCGAGTCGCATTGGTCAGGAGATGAATCATGAGGCCTTGCCGGTGGGTATGACGGAGAATCTCTGCGATGTCGGGCCGGACGGACGGCTCGCCGCCGCTGAAGCTGATCGTCATCACGCCGAGGTCGGCAATCTGATCGATAATGCAGCAGACTTCAATCGTGGTGAGTTCATGGGGAAGCGCGCGATGAGTTGGATTGTAGCAATGCACGCAGCGGAGGTTACAGCCATAGGTCAGCTCAAACATCACCTCCTGCGCTTGGCGTGTCTGCAGCGCTTTCGAAGAGACCGCCGAGAAATACGCTTCTGCTTCGAGTTGCTTCATGAGACGGCTTCCTCTACAGAGACTGAACGCGTCTGAAGCAGCTCAACCAGATCAGCTTGTTTCAGAAACGCGAGGCTGAAACAAGGAACATGTGTGGTTAATGAAGCAAGAAAGTCGAGCGTGGCTTCCATTGCCGCACGATCCCAATGGGGAAGAAAGGCTTGCTGCAGAAGGAGTGACATCGTTTTCGTCGAAGAAAGCGGTTCCACGCGGTGGCGATGCTCACCATGGCTGATCCCGTAGAGACCGGTCAACGTCCGGAAAACCTGTGCGGCATATTGCCCGGACCCAACCCAGGGTGTGCCATAGACGGTGACACTTGCCTCCTGCCGTCGAAGGATCACCCGTTCATCACTGAGGATTAAAGCCCCTTGGTCTGCAAAGAGTTGGGCGATGGTCGACTTTCCCGTTCCTGATGCTCCAGTGAAGACATACCCCTGATCCTGGATGGAGACGCCTGCCGCGTGGAGCAGGAGACCACTGTCAAGGGCAAGACGAGAAAGGAGGCAGACTTCAACGATAGGATTGAAGAGATGCATGGGGCTCCAACCGACTTGTCCCAGAAGGAATTCCGGCAAAATCCATGCGCGCACTGTCCGATAGTCTGCGGACAAGAGCGCCCGTGCTCTGGGCTGGAGTAGTTGTGGGTTCATGCTCTCGATGACGAGTCCAGAGTCGGACTCAAAGACGGTCCAATTACCGTGGGCTGCGTCGAAACGAAGGGGGCCTCTCTCCAATTCTGGGAGTGTAGAGCAGACGTCGACGTCGATCTCAAAGTCCGGTCTTGTGCCCGGCTGTGCGAGGAACGTGTCAAATGGCCGAATCGGCCATGCCAAGAGAGGGTAGTCATGCGGCTCGCGGAGATGAATCACATGTCCACCCAGTTGTAATTCAACCTGCATAGGACAACCTATGAGGCCCGAACGCCTGAGTCGTGACAGGTCTGGCCGCCGCAAACCAGGGCAAGTGATGATCGCTTGCACCCTCCAGCTGAGCCGCCGCACATAGCGGATTCACAGTTGCCGTTTACCCGACAACCGTTCAAGCCGTTGCCTGCTGCCGCGGACATTGTCGTCAAACTACAAGCGGTGAGAATGGCCTGTTCGTGGTCCAGGGGTACTTCATAGAGCAGTGGAGGATTGTAGGGTTTCTTCGCGATCATAATGGGTTTCTCCTAACCGGCATTGAGATTGAGCCACGTCACGGGATGTTCACCGGAGTCACAGCCCGGTTGCTTAATGGGTGAATCAGCGGCTGACGGACGGCATGTTCCGCGCGAACCAATGCGACGTCGCAATCATAGGGGATGGGTGCTTCAGCGGCACCGTGCTCCCATCGCGCGTCGGTCGGCTTCTTCTCGCAAAAGCGGTGAATGGTACAGGAACGGCAGGGGCTGTCGCTCTGATAACGCATGGATCGGACTGCTCCAAACACTTGGGCTACCGCATCCCGTAAGGAATGTGTTCGCAGCGAAACACGATGTTCGTATTGCAAGGTGCAGGCGCCGAGTTCGCCCCAGGCGCTGATGTGGATGGAGTTGGTCCCGCATCCGCACCGATAGAGCCGATCGCTGTCAGGCCTGACGATTTCTTGTTCCTTCGTACAGATGTCATCGTCATGTTCACCGAGATCGGATCGCTCCACACGTTGTAATTCCTTTGGGTCGATCCGGTAGGCAAGAGATGAACAGTCGCCATTCAGCCGAGGAGAGAGCGATGTGGTGTACCCGAATGATTGCCCGAACGATTCGGTGAAGGCGCGCAGGTCGTCGAGTTCGTCTTTGTTCCAGTCCATCAACTTGGTTTTGAGTGTGAACGGCAATCCGCTCTCTCGCAGCAACGTCATGCCTCGCCGAAATGCACGATAGGAGCCTGTCACCTGTGTGAACCAATCAAAACGTTCCTCGTTCACTGAGTGGCATGAGATATCGATCGTGAAGGGAGGCATGGCCTGCAATCGTTCGATCACCGCGCGGGTGAACAACGTACCGTTGGTGTAGAGCTGGAGCAGGAACCCCTGTCGATGCGCGCGCTCGTAAATCTCGAAAAAGTTCGGATGCATGAAGATGTCGCCGCCTGACAGGTTCAGCCAGATGACGCCGAGATCGCACATCTCGTCCAGCAGGCGGTGAATTTCCTTCAGCGTGAGTTCGCGCGGCAAGCACGACGAGTCGTTGTAGGGGTCGGTATAGCAATGGCGGCAGTGAAGGTTGCAGCGATAGGTCAGTTCAAGCTGCGCTTTGATGATGTGGTCGTGGGTGACGGACCGATTGTAGGTCTGGAGGCTGAACTCGCCATACGGCATTGTGGCAAGGGGTCTAGGTTCAGGCATGGTGCACCGTGGGTTGGATCTTCTCCGATACCACCGGCGCTTTCCACTGGCAGGCAAAGGTGGGCAGCGCCTCGAAGAACCCTTCTCGAAACGAGCCGGCGCGCAGGTCGTAACTACGCGTTCGATTGCCGGAGCAGAGCTGTAATCGCCCATACGCATCGATGTGGAACCGATGCATGCCGCTTCGGCATGGCGGAGGATCCTCCGATTGTTGCTTGCAGGATTCGGCCCACAAGTCGTCGTCTTGCTGGTTTAAGACAGTGAGATCTTGGTTGGACAGCGCATAGTGAAAGGGCCCGCAGCCTCCGTCGAGTTCCGGCCGCATGTCTTCGCCCAACTTGTACCTGACAGATCCGAGCGATGCCACGTAGCGCTTGATCGCAAGGACTTCATTCTGATTGAGCGTCATCGCCGTGGTTTTCAGGACCAATGGAATGTGGCGATCGAGCAGCAACCTCACGGCGTTCAGACATCGATCGTGAGAACCCTTTCCCTGGGTGATCCGTTCGAACGTTTCTTGCGTAGCTCCATGGAGGCTGATTTCGATGCGATGGGGAGGGAGTGCTGCAAAACGATCAGCGTGAGTCTCTGTCATGAGGGTCCCGTTGGTAAAGACTGTGACGAGAAAGCCGTTACGGGCGGCATGTTCGTAGATGTCGAAAAAATCTGTCCGGGCCATCGGTTCCCCGCCGGTGAGGCAGAGCTCAAGTGTGCCGGCTTCGGCCAGCTCGTCCATGATGCGGAGGATTTCCGGCGTGGTGAGCTCCTGGCGAACGAACTCCGGGCGATTGTAGCAGTCCGTATAGCACATGACGCATCGCAAATTGCAGCGGCAGGTAATTTCCCACTGGCAGGCGACAGGAAATCGTTCGGGCAAGTGGGGAAGTTTATCAGCTCGGATCATGGGCGACGGCAACCTCTTCTATAGCGTGGATCGAAAGCAGGTCTGCCAAAAGGGTTTCGAAATCTTGGCTCAATTGTTCCGCGGCCACGTCATATTCTTCGGCGAATTCCGACGCAATCTCGTGGATAGGGCGGGTTCCGTCGATGCGGTTCCACAGGGCTGCGCCCGTGTCATTCAGGACAAAAATACTTTTGGCATCAGTGAGAGTTCGGCGGATGGGAACGAGGATGCATTCTCCGGCTACGTCTCGTTGGACGAAATCCGGATTCTTCGAATAGATGGTGGCGGGGTTCATGGGCACAGGAGGATAGCAAATCCGCTCCCTCCCTTCCAGCAGTATTTCTGGCGCCGGTCCTGCAGAACGACCAGCGGGCACGCGTTCAGGGCGGCCAGGTCAGCACCGCAAATTGCTTGTGCCAGTTGAGCTGGATAATGGCGGCCCCTGTCTCGGTCATCTCGGATCGAAGTTCTTCTTCGGTCACGAAGGCGTGGAGAAAGTGGCCGCTGGAAAAAACGTCGCCGAGCTGATAGGCGTGGTTTGCTCCGGGTAATCCGGCCAGCCAAGCACTGAGCCGGTAGGAAAGTCGAGGGGGGCCAGATTTCCCAGTTCGGTCGATAAGAAAACTCACCACGGCTACCCCGCCGGCCTTCAGACGGGTTCTCAGGTTTCTGAGCCATACCTGGCGTGCTTGGCGGCCGGGAACGGAGCTGTACATGATGCCGGAGAGAAACAGATAGTCCATCTGTCCGGGGATGATCGGGAGGGTCAGGAAGCTGGCTTGGACAAATGCCACGCTGACGGACTTGGACAGTGCTGTGTGGGCCGCAAGGCACAAGGCGTCATGATTGATGTCCAGCCCAATTACACGGAGGCCCCGCTGAGCGAGGGCTATTGATTCACGGCCGACGCCGGCGCCGAGTACCATGGTGGCGCCGGACACGATCTTGTGCTGGACGACAACCTCTTCTTCCCAGGGCTCAAGACCCCATTCAAGGACTTCTGCTGAATACTGAGATGCGGCATGGCCATACATGCCTTCATAATGGACGCGGATCAGTCTTGTGAGTTCATCCGCAGACAGCAATGCCGGCAGGATGCTGTTCAAAAAGGTAGCGATCTCATAGGCCAGACCTCCGACGCGGGCGCAGATACGGGAGAGGTAGCTGATCAGCAGGCCAAGAAGGCGCATGCTTAGGCTCCTGTCCTGTTGAGGTACGGCGCAAGAATGGAGGCCGCCTGCATGGCGCCGGTCGATGGCGGGGGTGGGTTCGGGGGTGAAAGAATGGCTATGGCCTTATCGATGGCCGGTTCCCACCGGCCACGGGTGAAGTCGTCGATCGAAAGTTCGATGCCGCGTCCGAAGTGATGGAGATAGTCCACCAGCGGCGGTTCATCGGCAAAATTAAACCGGCGGACGAACACGATCGGCTGTTGAAGCGCGACCGCCTCGACGATGGTGCCGTAACCGGGTTTGGTCATGATGATATCGACAGAGGCAAGCAAGGACTTAAAAGAGAAAGGGAGCGTCTTTGTGGAATGAATACGGGAGTATTCCGGTGGGACTGGGCCGTCGAAGAGGAAGCGATAGGGGCGCAGCTGTTCCATTTGCTCAAGCGGGAGGGACGTCAGAGGAATACCGCCGAATCCCACTAAGATCGTCCGTTCGTCAGGCTTCAGGGCAAGGACCGAGGCAAGTCGGTCTCGTTCAGGGGGGGCGGGGTTGGCTATCGGGCCAATATCGATAATCTCGGAGAAGGCATCGATTTTGGGGGCAGGAGTGATACGAAGGGCTAAGCGCGCTTTGGCATAGGAACTACGGATGCACTGAATCAACTGCTGCTGGGGTTTGTCTGATGCGTGACAGTATTCCTTGAGCACGAGGTCCCAGGTTAAGTTCGCCAAGGCGACGCCCGGTATCTGTGCCCGAGCGCCGGCTTCGAGGGCGAGGTAGGGTGTGTCGGCAATAACCAACGCAGGTGATGCCGCGTGCATGGCGGCGACCTCATTTGACAGGCGTGCTTCCCAGGTCGCGTGGAAGTGGTGGTGCGCTGCCCAGGTCGCGTCGATATCGATCTTGAGGGGTCCGTCTTGGATACAGCCGATGTCCTGCTGTGCGGGGCTGAGTGTCCATTGGATTGTCAGGTGATCACGGAAAAAGGAGGCTGGGACCGTAGTGCGGAGGATGGCGGTCAGACCGGGCACGAGGGAGCCCAGTGCATTGAGTACGGGCACCACTTGCGCCGCGTGACCGTAGCCGTGTCCGGAGATGGCGCACCAAATTAGCGGCATAGCAGGGCGCTGAAAAAGCTCCTCAACGTTGTTCTCGGCTCATCGAAACCCTCAACGTACCCACTCGGGAACGAGCTGTCTTGGCAGATCGGGGGGCGGGTAGGCGAGAACGATAAGCTTCTTGAGCACCCTGAATTGAGATGCGTTAGGCCGTGAGCACATGGCTTAGCTGCTGGAGTAGCCCGGCTCTATCGGGGCGATGTTGTATTGTAATTCGAGGTCGAACTCGTCGATCAATTCATTGGCCGTGGACACGCCGAGATCGGACTTCACCTCGCTGATCACGAGATCGATAGCCACTCCGGCGTGTGCTCCGTACTGTGTCATCGCCGATTCGATTCGCTGTCTGGCCTCTTCAATTTTCATAGGGTGCCTCCTGCATTATCACGATCCGATTCGCTATCCCAAGGTGTGTAGCAACGCTTCCATCTCAGGGACAAGGTCTCCCCCTCCGTTCGATCGACCGGAGCGTGCAGCGTCGATGCCGGCTTGTAAGACGGGCTTCGCTTCGTCCTTTCGTCCCAAGGAGACTAAGGCGCGCCCGAGGCCTAAGTGCGAGGCCACGTGGGTCGGGTCTAGCTGTGTGGCGACAGTCAGGTGCACGACCGCTTCTTCGAGATTGCCGCCTTCCTGGAGAATTTTGTTACCCAATCCATAACGACCGAGAAATCCTTTCGGATTCTTGGCGACCATTTGCCGAAAAGCGTCAATGTCCATTACGTAGCGTTCCCTCGCAGAGGCCCCACTATAGCATTGAGGGAACCGGGTCGGCCAGAGGCAGCTAGCAGGGGGCATTTCCTGTTTACGGTGCCGGCGCGGTTGAGACAGGGACAGCGGAAGGAGAAGCAGGGGAGGGCAGGGGTTTCCGTGTTTTCACGGTGACTGAGACGATGGATGAGTCCGGTAGGGGAGTGCTGCTTGCCACATAGAAGTTGGTGTCTTGAATGAGCTGACCCATCAGCTCATCCAGACAAGCTTCAGTGACCTGTCCCTTGAGCTCGCCGATCATCGTCGGCGAGGCGGCGAACACAGTATAATGAGCCGTACCCGCGGAGCGTGCCTTATAACGCTTTACCTGGCCGTCCCAGCGTCCGAGTTCGAGACTAGCTTCTACGGCGTAGTCATAGTCAAGACCGATTATCGGCGAGAGGAGAAACATGGACGCTCCGATGACAAACCCCTTCCAGGCTGCTTCTCCCGAATGAGAATCGATCGTTTCATCAAAGATGATCCGGGCGGTCACGACTTTATTGCCGGGCGACGCAGCATTTCCTCCAAACGGGATGAGCGTCGAAAATAAGCGTGTCTCCTGCACGGTGTTCAAGATGCGATGTTCAACCTCGGTCGAAGGATTTTGAGGGGCACCGTTCTGTGTCATGCGGAACCCATCCATGACGAGCGGGACCCGCTCATCGTTGAGGATGGACTGTGTGACTGGATGTTCCCGGTTGGTCGGCGAGGGGCTGAGATCAATCCATCGCGTGGTGCACCCAACCATCGTGCTTGTCGTTAAGACGACGAGTCCCAGGATTGTCCCGTGAAAGAGATGCTGTGTCATGCTGCCCGTCTCCTTAAAAATAGAATGAAAACCCGCCATAGGGCAGGCTGGCATTGAGTCCGAGGTTCGGGTATTCCGTGCCGGCGTTGGAAATATGTTGAAAGCGATAGCCGATGTTGAGTGCAGCTTGGTCGGTCAGGAAATAGGAGACTCCGAATCCGGCCATCAAGACGAAGTTGAACTGGCTGGACTCTTCCGGGATTTTTCCGGCGAGATCGGTCCAAAAGGGGCCTCCGGCGAATTCCGCATAGGGTCGAATCCGGTCAAGTGCGACGAAGGTGTATTTGATTTTTGGGGCGAAGCCCACACCATGCGTCAGAATTGGCTCCTGAAATTGGATATAGACCATTTCGGCGCCGAGCGAGGTCTGGCCCCGATACCAACTGTTGCCGATGGGATCGGTCAGCGTCATCATCCAGTAGGGCATGAAGACCGGGCCTTGTTGCTTGGTCGTGTGGTCTGTCGTGAGTCGATGAGGGAGCAGATACCCGGCGTTGAGTCCGACTTCTTGAGTGCCGACGGAGATCTTGGGCGAGACTTCTTCGGCATGCAAAGCGGTTGTAGTCATGAGCGACCCGAGAGCCAATGTTGTAAGGATCCGAGCAAGAAATGGCATGCGATATCCACGTCAGTATCCTGTCGGTAGTATCTTGGTGAATCTTGAAACAACAGGGTGACGCTTCAAAGATAGCAGAGGGTCAGGTTCTGTCCAGAAATATGACGGATTCGTCTTGGTGGAAAGTGAAAGAATACTGGACAGTTGATGGAGGTTGTTCGGGGATAGACAGAAGAGCGAAAGAGGGGTTAACCGGATTGCTTCAACTTCTCAAGATAGGTCGAGTCGGTTTGAAGCTCAGGCAGTGCGTATCGCTGGTCGAGCGCCACCACGCGTTCAAGACACCGTCGTGCTGACACGAGATCATGGCGGGTGTCGTACACCGTGGCAAGGAGTCGGAGCACTGCGGCTTCGGCTGGTTCGTTGCCGAGCTTGATGTAATGTTCCGAGGCGTTGTTGAGACAACGTTCGGCTCTGGTGAGGTCGCCCTGGTCGAGAAAGCACTTGCCGAGCTGGCTATAGGTCACTGCGAGTCCTTCTTCATTCCCGACGGCCCGGTGATAGTCGAGAGCCTGTTTAAACGACGTGACCGCCTGCTCCCACTGTCCCTCACGAGCTTCTTGCAACGCGAGATTGTTGTGGAGAATGCCGAGTGCGCGATCGTCGTGCAGATCGCGCAGCAGATCCAATGCTTCGAGATAGTATGGGCGAGCTTTCTCAGGATGATCGGCACCGATGTGGAGATTACCGAGGTTGACCAGCGTGTGCGCGATGGCGTGCTGATTGCGTTCCGTGCGTTGGATCGAAAGTACCTCCCTGTAGCAGGCTTCTGCGCGCTCCAGATCGCCGGATTGGGCACACACGTTGCCTAGATTGCCGAGCGAATCGGAGAGGGCGCGATCATCCTTGGCCTGGCGATCGTCCGCGACTGCCTGTTCATAGGCTGCTTTGGCCTGCGCCAGCTGGCCGCGATGAAGAAAAATACGCCCGCGATGTTTATGATCGTCCGACATGAATCGGCTCTTGTGAGGAGGCGGGAAGTTTGCTACGTTGCGCTCACAGATGGCTCACACGAACTGCAAACGTTGCGGTCGCGAATACATCTACCATTGTTGCGATGGGCCGGTCTGCATGCCATGCCCCCATTGTGGGCACGATGAATCCGATCCAGAGCCCGCACTCGTCAGTGAACCGCGCTCAGCCTCTGACAATCCCTCGCGCAGCATGGTTGGAGACTAGTCCCCTCCTTTAGGCGTGTCCCTGCGAAACTCGACTTGAATCTCATCCTCCTCGTCGAGCCCCAGTCCGTCGCGAAATGACTCATAGAGTTCCGTGACCTGCTCGACATCTGCTGGGTGCTTCCCATTGAGGGAGGCTAGAAATTTTTCACAGAGCCTGAGACCTGTCTGAAAATGATGGGCAATAGTTTCTTCCGTTGCCTGCTGCCAGGTGATGTAAATGCAGAAGGCTTGAAAGGACTGTGCGGTAGGATAGCGGACCGCGAGAGCGAGCAAGCCGTCATAGGCCTCCCGCGCCGTCGATCCGGCATTAGAGGAAAACGTGCCTTCAAGCTCTACAGCTGTATCCCAGTCGGAGCCAAGCTCAGACTCGGCTCGTCGGAATGTCTCTTGTGCGGCAAGCGCGGCGTCAAATTGCATGAGTTACCCAGATCAATGCTGGAACCCTATCTCTTGTTGCTTGTGTCATAAGCCGAGTGCGCGAAAATCGAGACGCCTGTTCTTCATCGGTGGGCACCAAAAATAGCTTCCGGAAAGAGGGCGCGTGAACGTGAATAATGCATCAGCGATGCCGTCTTCGGCACCGACCATCCTGCGTAAGAGCGCGTTGAAGGCGTCGAAAGACTTGCCGAATGCCACAAATACCAGGCCGGCTTGATGCGCATCCGCCCACGGCATCGACCGTCTAAGGATGAAGGCGGTAGGATCGAAACTCTCCTGCGCCGTTCGCTTCACATGAGCGGATGCCGGCGCGTTGCCAAGCTCTTTGTTATCGCGTTTCCGCCGACCGATCGTGTGGTCCTGTTCTTTAGGCGCCATGGTCCCGAACCGATCCAGGTTATGGACCCACTGCTGAATGGCAACGAAACTGCCTCCGTCGAAGCCAACCCCTTGTCCCGAGACGATCGCAGCCTTGACTGCGGCTGCGCCTTTTGGATTCTCAGTTCCATCCTCATAGCCAGAAAGGTCAAAGCCCGACTTGTACCGGAAGCCATCGATCGTTTTCTGCAATTGAAGGGCGGGGGCAATGCTCCGGACAATGGCGCGTGCTCGATGGACGAGTTCGCCGCGATCGTCTGCTCGTAACCAGCACCATAATGCTGCCGGCGTCGAAGGCACATCGAATCCTGGAGCGGCATAGCTGGGGAATACTTCAAGTCCTGGGACTTCACGGCCGAGGGCACGCACGAGTGATTCGCCCAACCCGACGACCGTCTTGTCGCCGTCGACCAGTTTGCACAACTTGCGCAAGGACCTGGAGGGATTCTCTCCTGGTGCATTCGTGAACAACAGATAGCGGGCCTGTTTCGGAACAGGAGCGAGGATCCCGTTCTGAGTCTGACTCATGCGATCTCCTTGCATGTCGCAGCTATTAGACTTTGGCTAAGGAGGAATATATCGGCAGCAAGTGTTGCCAGGAGCTGTCCTCGGTAGCGAACAGAGAAAATGAGTTTATGTTCATGTTGTGAAGCTTCTTGAGAAATTCAACTCGTGTCGATATCGGAATATTAATTTTCACCTAACAACGTAACGGACCGATTGCGCGAGAGTCGTTTCTGGATGCCAGCGGAAATCAGGTTGTCCTCGATGGCATAATTCTGAGACATGTGAGCGGTTCTGCTCCTTCCGTTGCAGGCTCTATCTGTCCAAGGACTTTCTTGAAATATCCCCAAGAGGGCGCATCTCTTTCTTCCATTCTATTTCCCTGCCACCGATCCAGAGCTGAGTCCGATGAGTGTAGCGGTGCTTAGCCAGAGTAGCAACTCAGGCTACTACGTTTACTTTCCTTCTTGCGGCTCTGTAGACTGGCCGTACCTTACAATGAGTACGGAAAAGCCAGTTTCTGCCGCATCGGTTGAGCCCGTCTCGACCGACCCCATCGATTGCGTGATCCGCTATCACGTCCAGACCAAACATCATTTCACCCGGTATGCTCGTGCGCTTGGTTATTTGGATTGGGCAAATCAGCCGGATCCGTTTCGGCGTTTTGAAGGCGCACCGCTCGTTTCATTGCCGCTGCTGCCGCCGGATGAAGACCCGGTTTCGCCCGCCTATGAGGCCATCTACCAGCCTGGGGCGGTTGCCTGCCAGCCTGTCAACGTGCGATCGCTTTCCCGGTTCTTTGAATTCGCTCTGGCACTGTCGGCGTGGAAGAAGGCAGGGGAGTCGGAGTGGGCGCTGCGGAGTAATCCGTCGTCCGGCAATTTGCATCCGACGGAAGGCTACCTGGTTGCACCGCAGATCGATGGACTCGATCTAAAGCCCGGGCTGTATCATTACGCGCCGAAGGAACATGGGTTGGAGCTGAGAGCTGAGTTTTCTGTCGAGCAAGTTGCTCGCCTGCTGGCTCCGTTCCCTCCGGGCGCATTTCTCTTCGGGGTCACCTCCGTTCACTGGCGAGAAGCCTGGAAGTATGGCGAACGAGCGTTCCGTTACTGTAATCACGATGCCGGGCATGCGATTGGGACAGCGAGAATCGCGGCTGCGACATTGGGCTGGAATATGGTGCTGTTGGATAGCGTAGAGCAAAACACCGTTGCGCTGCTGTTGGGCGCCCATCGCACGGACGACTTTCAGGGCGTCGAACCAGAACATCCGGACTGTTTGACGGTAATGTGGCCTCTTGGAGACGTGAAATGTGAAACGTTAGACGTGAAACGCGCTACGGAGCCTGCTGTCCCATTATTTCTAGACTCGGATATCGTGCAAAAGCTCGCAGCGGTACCATGGTATGGGAAGGCCAATCGGTTGAGTGGTGAGCATGGGGTACAGTGGGACATTATTGATGACGTAGCAGCTGCAAGTTGGAAGTGTACGGCTGAGCAACACTCGGTGACTCTTCCGAAGTTCCTCACGAATAACGTTTCACGTTTCACGTTTCACGAGAGCCCTTCCGCCGGCCAGATCATTCGCCAGCGGCGAAGCGCCGTGTCATTCGATGGCAAGACATCGATCTCCTCTGCGACATTCTTCCGCATGATGCAGTTGGTGATGCCTCGTTCGGATCGGCCTCAATTGGAGCGGCCAATGCCCTGGGATGTCTGGCCCCACGACCCGGCAATCCACCTTTTAATATTCGTGCATCGAGTGAATGGTCTTAACCCGGGGCTCTATTTCCTGGTGCGCGATCCACAGAAGCTATTGCTCATTCAGCAATCTATGAATCCAGAGCTGACCTGGACTCCGGCGCCAGGTTGTCCTGAGGATCTGCCGCTCTACTGGCTGCTTGAAGGTGATGCGAAAAAATTGGCTGCGCAAGTAAGTTGTCATCAAGATATTGCCGGCGATAGCGGATTCTCGTTCGGCATGTTGGCCGAGTTTGAAGGCCGCTTGCGGGAAGGAGGAGCCTGGTGGTATCCGCGACTATTCTGGGAGTCTGGTCTATTGGGCCAGGTCCTGTATCTGGAAGCGGAGGCAGCGGGTGTGCGGGCTACTGGGATCGGATGTTTCTTCGATGACCCAGTGCATGAGATCGTAGCGGTAAAGGGACTGAGCTTCCAGTCGCTGTATCACTTCACTATAGGTGGGCCAGTTGAAGATGGACGATTGATGACACTGCCCGCCTACTCTCACATCAAGCGATAGAAAGATAAGATCATCGTTAAATCATATATTTAAATGTTAATACATCATGTTTAAAATTAAGAAGAAATCCGACAAACCAAAGCCGACTGTTCTCTACAACATTATCGAAGACTATTCCGAGTTCGATGCGCCAGGGAACGTGACTGTTTGTGCGATGACACTGGCCGAGGATCTTGTCGGTCACGCCAAGATCCTCTCTGAAAGCTACGATGTGCCACTCGATGCCATGACAACATTGCTCACCACAGGTGGAGTTCACGTGTTCCCCCAAGTGGGTGGATTGTTGACGCGTGGTGTGTTTGTTTGCATCGTGGATCAGACCGGCGGCGCTCCCAAGCAAACGTTCGTCCTGGACCTGATGCAATTTGCCGAAGCGGAACAGATGGCGCGGGCGCGCTCCCTTCGGTTAGGTGATGCTGCGCTTCAGGTCTTCCGTCAGACGCTACCGGAAGAATTGAAGGCAAAACTTGCAGAGAAAAACCTCGGGCTGGACTATCGCACGCTGGACCGTGCTGTCGCCAAGGGCGGTGACATCAAGTACATCGATTTCCGCAAGGATTGGTCGCCGCACTTCAAACGGTTGTGCATCATGCCGGATGGACGGCTGGTCGAAACCGGAGGATTAGAAGAGTTCGCACAACTGCACGGCATTACGACCGCCCAGGCCAGGACGTTAGTGGAGCAGGGCGGCACGCTCGACGTGAAGGGAGAAGTCCTCGCCTGTCAAATCGTGAACGGTCATCCGGCAGTTGCGCGGTTTACTGCGAAGAACTATGCGAAGGCCAAGGAGTTGGTGGAATCTAAAGGGCTCCATTTGATGGATGCTTTGAGCGAGGTGGGCTACAACGATCCGATCATGATGCGCGGACTCGTCCGCAAGGAGTTGTCCCGTGGTGGGTAGGGAGATCTGCCCACCAAAATGCCAGAAAAGCGTAGTGCTTTTCGAGAGGTTGATGTGATTCGATTGATCGCGATCGCTGGTCTGCGACGCGGCTCACCGATTTCGCTACAAACCGTCATGAATAATGAGGGTTAGGAGATGTGCCTACGACTCGGTAGGATGAGAGTGAGAATCGGATTCTGCTGGAGCCGACACAGCGCTTTTCCTGGAGTGTGAAAAGTGAACCCCGATGAGCGTTCCGGCCATATTGGTGATGACGTCAAAGAATGAGGGAAAGCGGTAGTGGTTATAGACTTGATAGAACTCAATGCCGAGTGAAAATGTGCCACCGATCCCGGCAGCAAGAACCAATTGCCTTAAATAGCTGGAAGTGGTGAGCAGTCGACTCAGGAAATAGCCAAGAGGAAAAAAGAGCGCGGTGTTCCCGATAATGTCGGAGAAGATGTCGATAAGATATTTGGGTGAACGGAGATCTTCAGCGGTCGGAAACCACTTGATGTATTCCCAGTGCGAGTGACCTACAAAGTTACTCAGGGGCAATACCCCCACCATAAGAATAAGCACGATCCAGAGGATCAGACAGCTCAGGTTCAGCCTTCTTGTGTGAGCACTCATTTCGAACATCGCACTTCGTTTCCTGCCAGAATCATGACGAAACAACGGTCCCATTGCCAGACATTTGCATCCTCTGAGGAAAGGCTGACGGAAGGGACTGTAAGCTGACAAAGATGATGAGGCCAAAGAAGTCTGGTTGGGTCGTTATCGCTAGCGGGCGAGTTCTTCCTTCACCGCATCGACCAGCTTGGTTAGGTCGAACGGTTTCTCGAAGACGCGGCGGGCACCAAAGAGTTTCGCGACGTCGAGAAAGTTGCGGTCGCCTTGGGCACCAGTCATGGCAATGACCTTCGCGTCGAGATACTCCCGCGTCAGTTGTAAGGTGGCTTCGAGGCCGTCGGTTCCTGGCATCAGAATGTCCATGAGGACCAGGTCCACTTTGTTCTGTTGGTAGAGAGTCAAGCCTTCCTGACCATCAACGGCTTCGAGCACACGGTGGTTGGCCCTTTCAAGGACTTCCTTCAGGAGGTTCCGGATCGATTCTTCGTCGTCGATAATAAGGATCGTAGCCATAGCGTGAGATGTACTCCTGATTTTTTGATCTTACCTGTGTTGAGTTCTTCTGTCTAGGGAGAAGTGGATCGGCGGCGAGGGTGGGTCGAGCGCTGTGAGTTTTATAGAACGGTCGTAGGAACCGATGGCTCGAGGGGATGAACGCGGCGTGGGGAAACTGTTGCCGATCAACGGAATGGACCAAAGAGAGAAGCTATTATGCCCTTAACGCATTAGGGAGGAGCTTCCGATGAGACCCTCTTGGGTCGATCGAGCCCAGGCCAATCGGGCTCAAGTCATATGGGAGGGGTGGTCTTGAGAATTGCACTCACATAAAAAAATCGGAGGAAGGTGTTGACTGACCTTGGCGCTTTTGATACAAGCACACGCGTTGTCCTGACAGACTACAATGCACCTTCTTCCGGAGCGGTTTCTTGCAGTATCCAGATTCCTGGTCTTGGACTCGTCGATCTTTCTTGAAAACGTCTGCTGTCGGGCTTGTGTTGCTCGGTAGCAAGCTGTTGTGTCCCTCCTTCGCGCGCGCGAACGAGCTTCCTGACGCCGAACTCACCTTCTTTAACGTGCACACGAACGAACGATTGCGAGTTTGCTATCGTGATCAAACGGGGAACTATGACCTAACGGCGCTGGATGAGGTGAATCATATTCTGCGTTGCCATCACACGGGAGAAGTTGCCGCCATCGATGTGCAGTTGTTGGAGCACGTCAATCTTGTGCACAAAGCAGTCAATGGCGCCGGCGAGATCCATGTGATTTCCGGCTATCGATCGCCCGAGTATAATGCGCAGCTCGTGAAGCGGAGCAGGCGAGTCGCACAGCACAGCCTACATGTCCAGGGGCAGGCGCTCGACTTCTATGTTCCCGGCGTCAAGCTTCGCGAGATTCGCCATGCCGCATTGAGGTTGCAGTACGGTGGGGTAGGGTTTTATCCCCGAGGGAAGTTCATCCATCTCGATTCCGGTCCGTTCCGAACCTGGTAGCTCCCCTCCCTGCAGGATGCTGAAAAAGTCCGCCAGCTTCGTTCTCGGCTCATCACAATCCTTAACGTACCCCTGAGGGTACGTCTCCGGTTCTGACTCGCCTGCGGCCTTGCTGGACGGCCTTTTTGAGCATCCTGCTAATCAGATCCGCTTGAGGAAGAGCACCGACAGAGGTGGGAGTGTGACTGCGAGCGAATGGGGCATTCCGTGGGAAGGGACGGCGCTTGTGTGAAGGCCCCCCGAATTTCCCACATTGCTCCCTCCGTAGATCGAAGCATCGCTGTTCAAGAGCTCGTGATAGTAGCCTTCGCGAGGCACGCCAACTTGGTAGTTGTAGCGAGGAACGGGAGTGAAGTTACACAAGCATACTATCTGATTGTTCTCGTTCTTGGCTTTTCGAAGGAAAACGATCACGGAATTAGCCGCATCGCAAAAGTCGATCCATTGGAAACCGGCCCAGTCGTGATCGAGTTCGTGCAGCGCCGGTTCCTGGCGGTAGAGGCGGTTGAGGTCTCGTACAAGCCGCTGGAGCCCCGCGTGCCGGTCGAAACTGCAGAGATGCCATTCCAAGCTGGTGTCGTGGCTCCACTCATGCCACTGTCCGAATTCTCCGCCCATGAAGAGCATTTTTTTGCCGGGATGTCCGTACATGAAGCTATAGAGAGAACGGAGGTTGGCAAAGCGTTGCCACTCGTCGCCGGGCATTTTGTCAAGCAGAGACCGCTTTCCGTGTACCACTTCATCGTGTGAAAGTACCAGGACGAAGTTTTCATTGAAGGCATAGAGGAGCCCAAAGGTAATCTGATTCTGGTGAAAGCGGCGGTGGATGGGGTCGTGGCTGAAGTATCCCAGCATGTCGTGCATCCATCCCATGTTCCACTTGAAGGTGAAGCCCAGTCCTCCGGCATAGGTGGGGCGTGAGACTCCGGCCCAGGAGGTGGATTCCTCGGCGATGGTCATGGCGCCAGGGAAGTCACGATGGAGCAGGACATTCAAGTCTTTCAGCAGGGTGACGGCTCCGATGTTTTCATGTCCTCCGAACTGATTGGGAAGCCATTCTCCTTCTTTCCTTCCATAATCGAGATAGAGCATCGAGGCGACCGCATCCACGCGCAACCCGTCGATATGGTAGCGATCCAGCCAATAGAGTCCACTGTTCAGGAGGAAGTTTCGGACCTCGACACGATCGTAATTGAAGATGCGGCTATGCCAGTCCGGATGGTAGCCGAGCCGTGGGTCGGCATGATCGTAAAGATGCGTGCCGTCGAACTGGTCTAGCCCATGCGGATCGTCTGGAAAGTGTGCAGGGGTCCAGTCCATTAACACACCGATTCCGGCCTGATGAGCCATTTCGACAAAGGCCATAAAGTCTTCAGGAGATCCGTGGCGGCTGGTAACCGAAAAATAGCCGGTGGTCTGATAGCCCCAGGATCCATCGAATGGGTGTTCGGTAATCGGTAATAGTTCAACATGTGTGTAGCCCATACTCTTTACATATGGGATGAGCTTTTCGGCAAGCTCAGAGTAGTTCAGCCAGCGATTCCCTTCCTCGGGGATACGCATCCAGGAACCAAAGTGGACTTCGTAAATTAAGAGAGGCGTAGTAAGGGGGTCTTGCTGCGCTCGCGCCGTCATCCAGGGCTGGTCCTTCCAACGGTAAGAGGAAAATTCACGGACGATTGAGGCGGTCTTGGGGCGCAGTTCCGATGCGAACGCATAGGGGTCGGCTTTCAGGAACGGTGAGTCGAGATGACGTGAGCGAATCTCATATTTGTAGAGCGTGCCGTCTGTAAGTTCGGGAATGAAGAGTTCCCAGAGGCCGGTTGCTCCGCGGTTCGTCATGGGGTGACGTCGGCCATCCCAATGGTTGAAGTCTCCCACGACACTCACTCGTGCGGCATTCGGCGCCCAGACGACAAAATGGACTCCTGCAATACCCTGCACCGTTCGCAGATGGGCGCCCATCGTCTCATAGGCTTTGAAGAAAGTTCCTTCGGCAAAGAGATGCAGTTCAAAGTCGGTGAGGAGAGGTGGAAAGGCATAGGGATCATGCCGCTCCGAGATCTCCCCCGAATGATTGGTAATGCGAAGGCGATAGGGGAGGGTTCCGAGCGGCCCCGGGACGGTGGCCTCGAATAGACCGGCCTCATGGAGGCGTGTCATGGGAATGGGCTGTCGCTCTCGCTCACCGATGAGTAGGGAAACGTCGTTCGCTTCCGGTAAGAAACACCGCACTGCAACGGTAGGGGAGCTGTCTTGTGCCGTTGGATGAGCACCAAGAATTGCGAGAGGGTCCCAGTGGTGACCCTGGACGAGTTGTTCGAGTTGATCGAGCGGCAAGTCTGACATGTGATGAGACTCCTCAGTACTTAGGCTGTATCGTAAGGGGGGTGAGTGAGGAATGAAAGAGGAAAACGTCTTGAGATCTCACCGCAGAACTCGCCGTCGCAGGTCTTTGCCTATTGCTCCTTCGGTTGGAAGCCGCTAATCGCGAGGTTGAAATGTTTTGAAGTAGAGAAAGGATCAGCCTGTTGTGATCAGTGATGCTTCTACTAGCGATGGGAAGGGCTTGCAACCTCAATTAAGATGTTCCGAACCAGGTCACTTCTTGATCGCGACCGCGCTCGCCTCTACTTGTGCCTTATCGACGATTGCTTTGGCAGCTTCCAACGCATGTGTGGTCGCATCAAGTCCCGTCATGTGGGCGGTGTAATTTTTGATCAGAGTCCCGGGCCCAGCATAGTTAAAACCTTCGAACCCCACCACCACCTCAAGAAAGATGGCGCCACACCTCAACGCCGACTGCTTATATTCGTCAATCATCGGAGGGGATCCGAGGGGCTGGAATTCGACGATGCCCGGTTTCAGTCTGGGGCAGCCGGCGAAGCTTGTCGCGGGGGTGAGTTTACGCAGCGTTCCATTGCTGTCGTAGCGCCATCGATATGTACCGGGGGAATCCGGTATCAGCTCGGTGGGAGTCCCGTATTTCTCTGCTAGTGTCTTCGCGAAGGCGTCAACAGTCGGCTTCTTGCTGGCCGGAATATACTCGGTCCGATTGAGCAACACGATTCTCTCCTGTCCGGGAACCGGCCCAAAGAACACGGTCAGTAAACCACCCGAACTCTCAGTTGCAGGATATTTTACGTCATTAATAGCACCGGATATCCTGGCTACATAATTCGTGTGCGGCACAGGCTTCGGAGTCTGTCCGGGAAGACCCAATATCAGCGTGTTCGAGACCTCAGCATAACTGCCAAAGGGTCTATTCGGGGATTTGGTCGATGATCCGAAACCATGCGACTTGAACATCTCACGGGCCTGATCGGGCGCCATACCGATGCGCAACCCGAGCACATCCGGGCCCGACTCGCCGCGCCCGACGGATTTCGATCCGCTTTTGTTTAACGCGGCATCACCGGCTAGAGCATCGATGGTACCCGACTTTTGATCGGGTGAACGACTTGCGTTGGACGATGCCGCCTTCTGGCTATTTGGCTTCCCGCTGCCTGATGCCCCCGCGACTGCCCCAGGTGCGGACGATTTTAACGAAGCCGATGAGTTGGACGTCGTAGAGTTCGCGCGCCGAGGAGACAATTGGGCGAGCTTGGTGTCCTTGTGCTGCTCCGTAGTGCCAGTAGGATGAGGTGGCTGTTGTTGGATATGAATACCCGAGAGCTGGATCCCGCGTTTTGTTACAATCTGACCCGGGAGCGCTTGACCGTGAGAGTCTATCTTGATAATTTCCCCGCGCAGGGAGAAGGTCAGGTCTGCAGAAGTCAGTCCATTTTGATAAAACGAGATTGACCCCTGCGTTTCTCCGGCTGGCTCTAACGGCACTGGATTATTGGGACTGCCAAGACCTTTGCTATCCCCCGTGTTCCATGTTTTTCCGCTGCTGTCTGTAAGAGAAGTGAGCCCGATCAACGTGATGAAGAGCCTGTGCCCAGTCCGATTCACGAACGACAGACCGACATCCGCTTTTGTCTCATGGCCGAACAGCTGTACCTCCGTCACATTCACACACAACTCCGGCGTTCCCGTGGAGGACACTCCTGCCGGTTGGCAGGGGCTCAATGACTGACTGAACGGCGTTGGCTGCGTCCTAACCGGATCTTTCTGTTCTTTCGTGCAGGAGACAAGCCCCACACCGACTGCCAACACGATGCATGCGTGCAGCAACCGGTATGTGTTCATCAACGATCTTCTTTGCAGAAGATCGTTGAACAGTATATCCATGTGACGCCTCTCCTCTCAGGCATGTAAAAGGGTTCGCTCCTGTCGTTCACTGCAAGGAAACGCGGCGCTTCAAAACCTGAGGCGGCAAGCGGCGGAAACGAGGAAGTCAGCCGCGCAGGAAGGAATCAAAGACCGCGAGGGAATAAGAAAGTCAGCATGGCTTGGAACGTCTTGAGAAAGATGCTGCGCACCATTGCAAACGTCGTCAAGTTATACTTGACTCCAAACCAGAAGGCTGTGCGTGGGGAAATGCCGGATCGCGTGGTCGCCGCAGGAGTGCGACGCGAAGGGGCGACGTCAGGGCAGATGGGTTGTTGGCGATCTACCGTCTGCTGAGGGTGGCGGGTATCGATCGGCCTGGGTGAACGGGATCAATTCCCGGCGTCGGATGGTGTGGACGGACTTGTCGAAGTGGCGTGATGATCGGAGACCAAGTAGGACCCGGACGCATTGAGTGTACGAACAACCGGTTTGCCGCACGCATTACAAGTATAGCGTTCCCTCGAACGTGTGAGGTCAATCCCTCTCAATGTCAGGTATCGCCCGTTCAATGTCAGGTGCTGATGCTCACAGGGTGAGCGATCTGCCGGCTGGTTGACTTTGAAACGTATCCTCATCGGTATCCGCTCATGCACACCTTGTATCAAATCTCCATATACCTCTTCAACCGTCCACGGCCGGTGCAATTGAAACGGACATGGTAAGGGCAGCATGTGACGGTCGGTACAGGGTACGACACGTCGGTCTCGGGTCGGCGCATGGACAACGTGCGGAAAAGGTCCCGTTCAGGTGTCGGTACGTGGCGTGAGTGCGAGTGCGAATGAAACTGCGTCCCTGCTGCATTCAATTTTTCTGGCCCAATAAGGTAGTTCCCTGCCAGTAATAGGAACTGCTTGGTGTCGTGTTTGTGGAAAATGTGTAGGGTGCTAGGCCTCATCCTTTATCTTTCCCTCTTGGGCACGTTCCTTTGCGCAAGGAACAGCACCAACTGTCTTTCAACCAGTGAATCTGGCCCTAGTAATGGCTCCCATCAAACTACTAGTTGCCCTAAACAGGCGCTTGTGGTATCAATGCCAGCGGCAATGGCGCTACCGAGATCAACCGATCAGAGGAACCCATAGTCGGATCCACCATCAATCCAGGAGGTTATCATGGAAATTGCCCTAATCCCCGGACTCTTCGTCGGCATCTTCGCATTGGGAGCGGCTCTGATTTTGTGGTTTCCATATGACAGCTGATGCCACGCAGTGAATGCGCGTCCCCCCGTTTCATACGATTGAGGGGGTCGCGCCGTTCTTTTTGGTCTAGTCAAATCCACCAGCAACCCAGGAGGTTATCGTGGAAATTGCCGTTGTGATGGGCCTATTAGTCGGCGTATTCGCGCTGGGGGCGGCTATGATTTTGTGGTTTCCATATGACACATGATGGCACGCCAGGATGTGCGCCTCATCATTCATTCGATTGAGCGAGGCGCGCCATCCTTTTGGGTGTCGTTGGAACGGCGGGGGACGGATGCATTCAAGGGGAGAGGGAACGCAGGGCTTTTGCGGTTTTCCTATTTCATGCTTGATTGCACCACGTAGACTAACTTCAGCCTTACCTGCGGCACTATAGGCTGGGTGGGACGTATACGGAAAGGTTTGTCTTTTCGATTTCTCACTTGACTCAACGGTGATCTGCCCCAATTCCCAAGCTCATCTTAATCGTACCTGCTTGATCTTTACCCCCTACGGGCATTTGTTCTCGGATCGGAATCGCCGGGCTGTTAGGCGGGCTCGACAGCCTGGAGTCTGAAGGGCAAAATACACCCCTCCGCGCAACCAACCGAGGGGACGTATCAGCCCAGTACGGGACTCACTTCGCTAACTGAGCGGAATCAGGATAGTAAGATGGTGCGCCCGGAGGGACTTGAACCCCCAACCCCCAGATCCGTAGTCTGGTGCTCTATCCATTGAGCTACGGGCGCACGGTGAGACTGCTTCGCCGAAACCCTGATGCCAGCCCACATCTGGAGGAGGCAGAGTAGGAATGCGGAAGTCAGCCAGGGAGGTTATACAGTTGTCTGGGAGAGAGGGTCAAGTGAAGAAGGTGTGAGGTGTGGAGCGTCCCTTTAAAATGCTCTAACTCGGTTCTGGCGCGTAGATGTTTTCATTGCCCGTAAGTACCACATGCCCTATGCGATTAGGGTGAGTACATAGTCTGTAGAGCAAATATGTGTCTGGAGCATTTGGATGGCTGATGGTCCAGATGCGGCGTCTTCAATGATTTCGACTTGTCCTCCTGCTGGTGAACAGATGTCGATGGGAATTCCCAAACAGTGTTCAGATTCATCATTCTCATGTAGACTTTTTCATGATGTGAGGCAAATAGTCTGCGCGGTTGAGTGTGAGAGAGGATGATGGCCAATCTCCAATCAGTTCCAAAAGAGCCAGAAGCTGCTGAAGTACCCGCTATGGTTGCCGCCCGGACATTTCCCGTTTGGCAATGGGTCGTAGGCGTGGTGCTGATTGTCGCGCTCGGTTCATGGCTAGTGTGGCTCTCCGCCTATCTTCAACGGATGTTCATTGAAGAGGATATCCGCGCGGCTTGCCAACGAGTCATGCCGGATACGGCTCAGCGCTGTGTGGACACGGTGATTATCCAACGCGGGGGGGCGAGACGATGAATTGGTGGAGTCGACGGACATCCGTAACTGTGCTGTGCGGGTGGCTCACGATCCTTGGTCTTGCATGCGCGGTTCAGTTTGCAGCGGCGCAGGACTCCAATACAGAATCACGACCCAGGTTTGATTTGGCGATAGGAACGTGGATCAGTTCAGGAGAGACGCGCTGGGCGCATGATGCGTCCTCCTCATCTCCCTTGCTAGGGAATCCTTCCTCCAAACTCATTTATAAGGATGTCGGGACGAACGTATTTGATATTGCTGGGACGTTGTGGTTCACGCCGCGATTGTTTGGGCGGCTTAATATCGGCGTTGCAGGTATCGGGGGTGGACGGCTCACGGACTACGACTATCTGGCAGCTGACGGTGGAAACCCTTCCTTGCAAACAAACAGTAATTTAAGCGGCGACGGCATGTGGTATCTCAACGCAGATGCCGGCGGGCGAGTGCTGAGTTTTGCCAACCATCGAGGATGGCTGGATGTGTTTGGCGGGTTTCAGTATTGGCACACAAAATATACGGCAGTTGGTCTGGGGCAGGTGACTTGTACGACGGCGGGGTCGACCATAGATCTGGGCGGAGGAGACGTACTCTGTAATCCGGCCGGCCCCTCACCTCCGGTAGGGAGCAACACAGAAGTCATTACGAACACAACTAACTGGTATTCGCTTCGTGTGGGTGGCAGGACGGAGTATCGCCTGACCCGGCAATTGAGCCTGTTGGGAAGCGTGGCACTGCTCCCGCTGAGCATTATTCAGAACAACGACATTCACCATCTACGAAGTGATCTGCAGCAGAATCCGAGCATCTCGATGTTGGGTATCGGCATTGGAGCGGATGCTGATGTGGGGGCAAAGTTCATGTTTACGAAGAACGTGGGACTGAACGTGGGATATCGTGTGTGGTGGAATCGGATGCTTGACGGAGATGTAACCATCAACGGTGTGAGTGGCTCTTCCGAATTTCCCTTGACCCAGTTCCAATCTTTCCGGCACGGGCTTACGGCCGGCCTCAATTTTACGTTCTGAGATCCAATTAGCCAACTTTTGAACACCCTGTTATTGTCGAGAGCGTGAAGGCAGCGTGTCGTCTTCGTATTGGGCAAAGAGCCGTTTGGCTTCTGGATGGAGATGGCTTGGATGGCCGTGAGGAATGCCGACGGTGCGGAAGAGCGGTGTGAGTTTGCCGTTCGGATGTAAGTAACCGGCGCGAAGCGGGACGGTGCGCGTGCTGTGGCGGATCAAGTGGCAGGGAGTCGGTCTGATCGAGGTCAGCCACTCGGCGACATCGTGCGGGTTGCCGATAGAAGCGGAGAGTAAAAGCAGCCGTGCTTGGCTCGGGCAAAAGATAATCGTTTCTTCCCAGACGACACCCCGCTCAGGATCTGCGATATATTGCGACTCGTCCAAAATGACAAGACCTAGCGTATCCAACCGTACGTCGATCTCGCCTCCTCCTGCGTCGTAGAGGAGGTTTCGCAAGATTTCCGTCGTCATGATCAGGAGAGGTGCTTGCCCGTTGTCGCGCCGATCGCCGGTCAGAATGCCGACTTGGTCTGGGCCGAATATTTTCGAGAACTCCGTGTACTTGGTGTTCGAGAGGGCTTTGAGAGGTGACGTATAGATGACGGTCCGATTTTCCGCAATGGCCCGACGAGCCGCTTCAACCGCGACATAGGTCTTTCCACTTCCTGTCGGAACGCTCACAACTACGTCACTCTCTCTTAGTTTGGCGACAGCATCTTCTTGCCAGGCATCCGGGACAAAGGCTTTCGTTGGCGGCACCCCCAGTCCCTCCAACCAGTTGGACAGTGTGATGGCCGGCTCATGGGATACTTGCTCAACCTGCTTGTGAACGGTGCGATGCTGCGGTGCCGAGGGTTTCGGTTTGCGCACGGCAGGGGATTGCTGATGGGGTAGGACTGAGCGAGCCTGCTTCTCGCTGATCAATGTCATCAGGTCGGACTCAAAACCTGCGCGATTTTCGGCAGAGTGACGCAGTAAGACTTCGATCAAGCGGCGTTTGCCTGCGCGGAAGTGTCGCTGAACTCTCCCGCGCGCAAGACGGTGCAAGAGGGCGATCGGTTGTTGAGCCAGCAGTTGCTCGAGTTCTTCGGCGGTCATCGTTGTCTCGCTGGTCTTGAAACGTGAAACGTGAAACGTCCGAATCCGTGGGCGAGATACGCTTCACGAGTGACGAGCGACGCCTTCACGGCAATTCCTCCAGCACACCACGGCGCAGGGCTGCGATGGCACGTGACGCGGTGTCTGCCAATCCCGGATGTGTATCCTTGAGTGTGTGCAGTTGTGAAAGAAATTCCAAGGTTCGTGCTAAGAGCCGATAGATATCCCCTTCAGCCATCGTCGTGGTTTTACAGAGACCGATCCATGTGAGAGCGGGATCGCCGATCCACCGTTCCGTCACTGCGGCAATGTCGGCCCGCAAGAGTGGGGGGTCTTCATGCGGCGAGAGCGCCGCAGCAAGTTTTCGAACCTGTCCGAGCAATGAAGCCAATCCCGGACTGATGCGAGGGAATGCGCCGGGGCGGTCGTCGTCATGCGCGATGCTCGACATGACGGCAGCCAGCATGGAGGGATCTGCCCCGTTGAACGCATCGGCCCGCAGCAATTCTGTGATAAGCAGTGAGTGGTCGATGCGGATGAGCCTGGCCCATTCACCGTCATCGGTCAAATGAGCCGTCGGCGTGAGATACCCGAACTGTTGCAAGACGTCGATCTTCTCTTGAAAACGGTGCCAGAGACTCGTCCTCAGCGCTTGGATCGATTTGACGTGTCGATGCCGTTCTTGCCGAAGTTTTGAGGCGAGGGGATAGTCCCTCTGACAAGCGGGACGCGAAGGACAGGTTGGACAGGCAAAGTCGCCCAGGGTTTGCACGATGGCGTCCGGAATCGGTTCATTGTCTTTCGGAACCAGGATGGGAAGCTCCGGCAGCCTGCCAGGCAATTCCTCCAGGTGATGGAGTAACTCTTCCACGCTTTCCGGTGTACACCAGGGATAGGCCGGCGCGTCCACGCAGTCGAGGACACGGTCGGACACTTCGGTCACTGTGGAGGCAGGGGATTCGGTAATGCCTCCGCCCAGGCGCAGTGCTGTGATCATCGGACTCTTCTGTCCCTTGCTGCGATATTGCCGGAGGACTACGCCTCGGCCACGGGCGAAGCTCACCACGCGGCCGGGGGTGAGAAAGTGAAAGCGTGCGGCGACTTCCGGTGGCTCGTGCCGTCTGACGGGGGCACGGTGAGATTTCTGCCGGCGAACATGGTCGAAGGTCTGCCATTCTGTGATCCAGTCGGTACAGACGCGTGGCCCGAACGGTTCCATCTGATCGCGCAGGCCGTCCAATTTCCGTTCCAGGACCTCGGCGCGCTGGTTAAGCTGAAATTGCGCAAAGCTTTTGGCGAGAATCGGTTGGATTTGATCCAGGGCATGGGCTTTCAAAAGATTCAGGACCATCGGATAGCTGATGACGAATTGGCTGTTGATCGCTTCCGGATGGCCGGTGAACCCTTTGGTCAGCACGTTCAGATCGATGTAGGGCGAAGGGGTAACGATGGCGAAGCCCACGAGATCTTTGCCTCGGCGTCCCGCGCGACCGGCAATCTGCTGCACCTCGCCGATTGTCAAGTCCGTGAAGTCGCGCGACTTGCGAATGCTGGACTGCGTGATGATGACGGTTCGCGCAGGGAAATCGACTCCGGCTGCGA
>Ga0187893_10003502_pt1 | contig 31694 bp, 23 predicted proteins | sample MA1701074metaG_FD_139574 | JGI IMG/M metagenome (GOLD analysis project Ga0187893, IMG submission 139574) | White microbial mat communities from a basaltic lava cave in the Kipuka Kanohina Cave System on the Island of Hawaii, USA - MA170107-4 metaG ...
CGTACAAACGAAATTCGTACAATCTGAGCGTTGGTTTCAGTCGAACGTTAAACCACCGGATGAAAGCCGCAATAAGCGCAGGCGCTTCCTTGCAGAACGGATTGCTTGCCACGCCTTTTCACCGGGTATATTTTTCGGACGATTCGGTGCGCACCGAAAATTTTCCCGAAAAAAGATTCCGGCTTTCTGCGGGTATGTCGCTCCATTATTTTGCCGGAAGCCGTACCATCCTGCGTCCTGAATATAATTTTTACAAAGATGATTTCGGAATCATTGCCCACGCTTTGCAACTGGATGCTGCGATTAAGATCATCCCCTACTTAAGCATTATTCCGTTTGTTCGCTGGTATGCACAGCAGGGCGCTGATTTTTTCAAGCCCTATAAGCAGCATCATCCCGGAGAAACATTCTATACATCCGATTATGATCTTTCGAAAATGGAAAGTTTTAAAGCCGGCATCGGGATACGTTTTATGCCCAATGCATTGATGAAAAAAAACTGGCTGTTTGAAGCCATCGAGATTCGCTACTCAAAATTCCATCGGTCGGACCAGTTAAAGCTGCATAATGTGTCGCTGCTTTTTGAAATGGAGAAATTGAAAAAGTAATATTGATTTGGTGGAGCCGGTGGGATTTAGTTCATTCACTACAAATTTTTTCTGATGGCATTCATGAATCCCACCGGGGTCAATTTATTTTCTCTGGTGGAGCCGGTGGGATTTGAACCCACGTCCAGACATGGAATCATTATGCTTTCTACATGCTTAGCATCCGCTTGGTTTTCGAAAAGGCGTGTGGCGGAATGCTTACCTTCACCTTTCTTAGTTCCGTGAAATCTCACTGCTGCACAGGAACATCACAGCAGCCAGCTCAGAATTTACGATGCCCCTGGATCCCTGCTTAATGAGCGGAAGCAGAAGAGGGACAGCTCACTCAGCCACTCAGTGACTGATTAGCTTAACCCGCCTGAGCGGAATTAAGCGGCAAGCGCATAAGACGTTTCGCCATTTAAGACGATTGAGGATTGAGATTAACGTGCTGCACCCGCAACGCACGACATGCTTACATAACCATTGCTCATGCTGTCGAATCCTGTCGGCCCCGGTTATGAAATCGGAAATTTTTAAATGTCAATGAACATTCAGCAAAGATAAAAAATGATGCCGGCTGTTGCTACTGCAGTTGTTCCAGTTTGGCGGAAATAAATTTGCCTGTAATGGATTTATCACATTTCACCAAATCCTCCGGTGTGCCTTCAAAAATAAGCTGCCCCCCCTCATCGCCTCCTTCAGGTCCGAGGTCAATCACCCAGTCGGCACATTTAATTACTTCGGGGTTATGTTCAATGACTACAAGCGTATTTCCCTGGTTGATAAGCATGGTGAATGAATCGAGCAGCTTGCGTATGTCATGAAAGTGAAGTCCCGTAGTCGGTTCATCAAAAACAAACAGCGTTCCGGAGGAGGAAGCCCCCTTTCCGATGAATGAAGCGAGCTTGATGCGCTGCGCTTCTCCCCCGCTGAGCGTGGAGGATGATTGCCCCAGCCGCACATATCCAAGACCGACATCTTTCAGCGGCTTCAGTTTGGTAATTATTTTCTGTTCATAAGCGGAAAATTTACTCAGCGCAGTAACGTTGAAAAAAGCGATGGCATCATCCACGGTCATTTCGAGCACATCGTAAATGTTTTTGTCTTTATAAACGGCCATCAGCACATCGTCCTTAAATCTCTTCCCGTTGCAGGATTCGCATTTAAGATGAATGTCGGCCATAAACTGCATTTCGATAGTCACCTGTCCTTCGCCCTGGCACACTTCGCAGCGCCCCCCGTCCATATTGAAAGAAAAATGCCCCGGTTTGAATCCGCGGGCGCGGGCAACAGAGGTTTCGGCAAACAATGCGCGTATATCATCATACGCTTTGATATAGGTGACCGGGTTGGATCGCGATGATTTCCCGATGGGATTCTGATCCACCATTTCGGCTGCCGTGATCAATCCGTAATCGCCATCCATCACCGAATAATTACCGGATTGTTCGCCATAACCGCCAATCATTTTTTTAATCGCAGGAAATAAAATTTTTTTTACAAGCGAAGTTTTTCCCGATCCGCTCACCCCGGTAACCACCGTCAGCACACCGAGCGGAAATTTTACATTCAGATTTTTCAGGTTATTCTCACATGCTCCTTTTACCGTAATGGAATTTTTCCATTTCCTCCTGCGCGATGGGACGTGAATAATTTCCGTCCCGTTAAGGTATCGCGAAGTATAGCTGCCGCTGTCATGAAGCAATGCTTCAAGATTTCCCTGGAAAACAAGGTTGCCCCCCTGCGTTCCGGCATCGGGACCCATATCAATCAGTTCATCCGCACTGCGCATTATTTCTTCATCATGTTCTACCACGATCAGCGTGTTGCCAAGCTTCTGCAATGATTTCAATACCGAAATCAGTCGCTGCGTATCGCGCGGATGCAAACCGATGCTCGGCTCATCGAGAATGTACATGGAACCCACTAAGCTGCTTCCAAGCGATGTGGCAAGATTAATCCGCTGCGATTCACCTCCCGACAATGTATTGCTCAGCCGGTTCAGGGTGAGATAACCTAATCCCACATCATTCAGGTAGCGGAGCCGGTTGGTGATTTCGATGAGCAGTCTGCGTGCAACTTTAGCATCGTGTTCATCCGGAGAAAGCGCTTGAAAAAAAAGCAAGCTTTCTTTCACCGGCATCAGCACGATTTCAGAAATGGATTTTCCTCCAACCTTCACATAGTTGGCATCGGAACGCAGCCGAGAACCGTTACATCCGGGGCATTTGGTTTTGCCGCGATAACGCGAAAGCATTACCCGGTATTGAATCTTATACGTCTGCTCTTCCACATATTTGAAAAAAGCATTCAGCCCGTTGAAATACTTATTGCCGGTCCACAATAAATTTTTTTCATAATCATTCAATTCAAAATACGGGCGGTGGATGGGGAAGTTAAATTTAAATGCTGTTTTGATCAACTGATTGAGCCACTCGCCCATTTTCTCCCCCTTCCATGGTGCAATGGCGCCATCGTAAACAGAAAGACTTTTGTCCGGAACCACCAGGTCGGGATCAATGCCGATGATGCTGCCGAACCCTTCACACTTTTTGCAGGCGCCATACGGATTATTAAAGCTGAATAAATTAACGGAAGGTTCTTCAAAAGCCATTCCGTCCATCTCAAACTTATTGCTGAAGGAATGTATTCGGCTTGCATCCTTGCTGTCCAAAGTTTCAACAAGGCAATTCCCCATCCCTTCGCTGAATGCCGTTTGTGTCGAATCGGCAATGCGGGTTCGGAAATCGTCATCCGGCTTTTCGATAAGGATGCGATCTATCAAAATCAGAACTTCTCCTGTAGCTTTATCTTCAGACTTCTTTTTTAGTTCCTGCACAAATTCCGCGCTGTTGAGGACCTCCTCAATTTTTTGCAGTTGCCCCATAAACTTTATTCTCGTAAAGCCCTTTTGCAATAAAATATTCAACTCCTCCTTTAATGTCCGGTTTTTATGCTTCAGCAGCGGGGTTAACATAAATATCCTGGTTCCTTCCGCGCATTTCAAAATAAAATCCACCACATCGCTTACCGAATGTTTTTTAACCAGCGCTCCGCTGACAGGCGAATAGGTTTTGCCGATGCGCGCGAACAGCAATTTGAGGTAATCATAAATTTCGGTGCTGGTGCCGACCGTAGATCTCGGATTCCGTGTATTTACTTTCTGCTCGATGGCAATAGCCGGGGCAATTCCTTTAATGTATTCCACTGCAGGTTTCTCCATTCTTCCCACAAACTGACGTGCATACGAAGAAAGACTTTCCACATACCTTCGCTGACCTTCCGCATACAGCGTATCGAATGCAAGCGAAGATTTTCCGCTTCCGCTCACTCCCGTAATTACCACAAACCGGTTGCGGGGAATCGCCACATCCACCTTTTTCAGGTTATGCACGGCTGCGCCTTTAATGATAATGTATTTTCTGGGGTCTGATTGCGCGATCCCGTTTTGCCGGTTCATTATGATAAAAATTAAAAGGGTGCAAAATTAAAAAACAATTATGCGGCATCATCAGAAAACGAATCGTAAAAAATCAACAGCATTATCCCGGAGGCGGGTAAAAAACATTTACTAAAATCACTACAGGATTTGCACCCGGTAATTTCTGCCGCAATTCCGGGCATGATGATGCAGCCGATTTGTCTGATTCAAAAATGTTATCTACTTTTCCGCCATCAAATCAAGACCTCATAAAATAGATCTATGAGCATCAAAATCGATTCGTGGGGAAGCCGGGTAGGATTAATTCTTGCTATGGCAGGAAATGCGGTCGGGCTTGGCAACTTCCTCCGGTTTCCGGTGCAGGCAATCAATAACGGAGGGGGCGCTTTTATCATTCCCTACCTGGTTTGTTTTCTTGTGATGGGCATTCCGTTGCTCTGGATCGAGTGGGCTTCAGGCCGCTTCGGTGGCAAGTTCGGTCACCACTCCACTCCGTTCATCCTCGACAGCATGGATAAAAGGAAATTCTGGAAATACATTGGCGTATTCGGAATTTTCACCAACGTAGCCGTAGCCGCTTATTATTGTTATATAGAAAGCTGGACGCTCAGTTATGTTTATCATTCGCTGGTGGGTACTTTCAACAATATGTCCCAAACAGATGTTTCAGGTTTTTATGATAAATATCTTGATGTAAAAACTTCCACCACCGGCATACCTTATGAAGCGGTAGTATTTTATGTACTGTGCCTTGCACTTAATACCTGGATATTGTCGAGGGGGCTTAAAGGGGTTGAGGGAGCGGCAAAAATCGGAATGCCGCTGCTGATTGTATTCGGTGCATTTCTTGCCATAAAAAGTGTTACGCTCGGAACCGGCATGGCATCGCCCGAACATCCGGATGCAAGCTCGATAGCCGGACTGAATTTTCTGTGGACACCGGTATTCGATTCACTTTCCAATCCAACAGTCTGGCTGAATGCAGCGGGGCAGATTTTCTTTACATTATCGGTGGGTATGGGCACGGTTCATTGCTATGCGGCTTATGTGCGCTCGAAGGATGACATCGCGCTGAATGCAATGAGTGCTGGATGGATGAATGAATTTGTCGAAGTGGTGCTGGGAAGCTTAATCGTAATTCCTCTTGCTGCCGGATATTTCGGGGTGGATTGGCTGAAAGAAAATGCAGGTTTCGGAATGGCATTCCGCACCATGCCCTTCCTGTTCGAACAATGGGGGGCGGTTCTTTCAGCAGTTGCCGGAATGATGTGGTTCGGATTGCTGTTTTTTGCCGGAATAACATCATCACTTGCCATGGGAACCCCCTGGATGGGATTCATGCGGGATGAATTCGGCTGGAACCGGAATAAAGGAGCATTATCTTTTGGTCTTATTGTTCTTGCGCTCGGTTTGCCTACCGTGCTGGTTTATAATTTTAATAATAATGGTTCTGTCAACACCTATGCATTAACTGAGTATGACAATTGGGCTGGTACGGTTTCACTGGTGATTTTTGCACTGTTTGAAACAATACTTTTCGTGTGGATTTTTGGTTTAACAAAAGGTTGGAATGAGATTAACGAAGGTGGCGATATCAGCGTCCCCGGCATTTATAAGCCGATAATAAAATGGATTACTCCATTCCTTTTGCTTTTTGTGTTTATCGGTTCATTAATTACACCGAAAGGTAATGATTGGCACAAAGCAATCACTGATGGGTGGGAGCTTGATAATTCTTCCATCATTAAGACAATTGAAAACGCGGGGTTGAAAGAAAATATCAATGCGGCAAAAGCAAAAGCACAGGCATTGAAACAGCAGCTCAACAATAGTTCTGAAATTCAAAAACAGGAATTGCAATTGAAATTTGACGCTGCCCGCGCTGAAGTTACCAAGCTTCAGGTGCAGAAAAAATATACCAATGGCATCCGGCTGCTGTTGCTTGGATTGTTTACCGGAATTTCTTTGCTGGTTTATTCCGCTTACCGGAAACGCAAAAGAGAAGGGAGGATTACATGAACAGCTCCGCTTTGATTTTAATGCTGCTTACGCAGATCACGGTTACCTGTGTTACTTTTTATTTTTTCTGGAAGGTATTGAAAACTCCCCCTAAAGGCGAACCGGATTCGTATGACGATAATGATCCGGTGAAAAAATAATTTTTTTTCAGCTAAGAATGATTGAAATTTCAAAATGTCATTTTATTCATTCAAAAACCGGTTAAAAGATTTTTTTTCTTTCAACCGAAGTCATAAAAAATTTGTTCTCCTGTTATTTCTTTTCTTAATCGTCCTTGCCGCCATCCAATATTATTTCAGATTCCGGATGCCTGTTGAACCCGTTGATTTCAGTGAGTTTGAAAAGGACATTGAGCGTTTTGAAAATCAACTGAAGCAGGATTCAGCGCTTGCAGCACAGGAAAAATTAAAAAAGAAAAACTATTATTCAGAGCTCCCGGAGGATTCCGCCATGGCTGCTGAATTGTTTCCATTCAATCCGAATGAGCTGGCTGATTCGCTCTGGCAAAAGCTCGGGATCAGCAATTACATGGTTCGGAGAATAAAAAATTACGAATCGAAAGGAGGACGATTCAGAAAGAAAGAAGACCTGAAAAAGATTTACGGATTCAATGAATCAGATTATAAACGGCTGGAGCCATATATTCAGATTCCCGGACCGGATACGAAAGCAACTTTCATTACGGATACGCTTCGTCCGAAATGGGAGCGTAAAAAAGCAGAGCCGGTAATTTTTGATCTGAATACCGTAAATGCAGAGGATCTGAAAACCATTTATGGTATAGGTACCGTTATATCAGAATCAATTATTAATTACCGGACTTCGCTCGGTGGATTTGTACATCCGGATCAGTTAACGGAAGCATTCGGAGTGGATAGTGCTTTATTCGGTCAGATAAAAGAAAAATTTGAAATCCGTTCCAAACACTGGCGAAGGATGAACATCAATACGGACAATCCCGATGAATTGAAACATCCGTACATTACGAAACAAATGGCCGCTCTCATCATCAATTACCGTAAAATGCATGGCGATTATAAATCAACAAACGAGCTCAAAAACATTTCTTCATTAAATGAAAGGCACATAGCTAGAATGCTTCCTTACATAATGGTAAAATAATGGCTGAAACATTACAGAAAATAATTTACAGAAATGCTCTCCCGAAAATCATAAAAGAACAGAATTATTGCGGCAGCAATTCATTTTCAGCTTTTACTATCTTAGCCCGGAATGCAGGTGAAATTAAATCTCTTTGAATGATCAGCAGCATAATTTTTATTGTATTTCTCATTGCAGGAACCTGGTTTTTCACAATGAATGTCAGGAAAATCAGGAGAAACATCCTGCTTGGAAGAGATTTGGAAATTAATGACCGCAAAGCGGAGCGATGGAAAACAATGATGAGGGTGGCGCTGGGACAATCCAAAATGGTTACACGTCCGGTAGCCGGTATCATGCACCTGTTCATTTATGCCGGATTCATCATCATCAACATCGAAGTGCTTGAAATAATCATTGACGGAGCATTCGGAACACACCGAATTCTGAAATTCCTCGGAGGGTTTTATGATTTTCTGATCGGCAGCTTTGAATTCCTTGCATTGCTTGTTTTAGTCGCCTGCGTGATTTTTCTTGCCAGAAGGAATATTTTAAAGCTGAAAAGATTCTGGCAGCGTGAAATGACGGCATGGCCCCGCTCGGATGCCAACATTATTCTAATCTGCGAAATTTTTCTGATGAGCTTTTTTCTGACCATGAATGCCGCGGATTATCTGCTTCAGCAAAGAGGTGTGGCTCATTACACCCCTGCGGGGGCATTCCCCCTGAGCAGCATTATTGCCGGTTGGATGATTCATTCGGATACTCAATCGCTCGTGATGATCGAGCGCTTCTGCTGGTGGGCGCATATTCTCGGCATCCTCGCTTTTCTGAATTACATTCCATATTCCAAACATTTTCACATTTTTCTTGCCTTTCCCAATACATGGTATGCCAACCTGAATCCGAAAGGATATTTTACCAATCCGGAAAACATCACCCGCGAAGTTAAGCTTATGCTCGATCCTTCAGAAACTCCTCCCGCTTCCACAGCCGATGGCTCACCGCAGCGCTTCGGAGCCAGGGATGTTTTTGATCTGACATGGAAACAATTAATGGATGCTTATTCCTGTACCGAATGCGGGCGATGTACATCCGTTTGTCCGGCAAATATTACAGGCAAGCAGCTTTCGCCAAGAAAAATTATGATGGACACCCGCGACCGGCTTGAAGAAGTCGGAAAAATTATTGACACAAATAAAGAATTCAAAGAGGATGGAAAGTCACTGCTGAACAACTATATCACACCAGAGGAGCTGTGGGCTTGCACCACCTGCAATGCATGTGTGGAAGCATGTCCGGTATTGATTGACCCCCTTTCCATCATTGTGGACCTGAGAAGATATCTGGTCATGGAGCAAAGCAGCGCACCGGCTGAGTTAAACGGCATGTTTACCCGAATGGAAAATAACGGTGCGCCCTGGGCTTATGCTCAGACAGATCGGTTGAAATGGGCAGATGAGAAATAAATTTTTAATTATTAATTAATGAAATGAAAGTACCATTAATGTCAGAGCTTGCTTCGCAAAATCAAAGTCCCGAAATCCTTTTCTGGATCGGCTGTGCGGGCAGCTTTGACCAGCGCGCACAGAAAGTAACCAGGGCGGTGGCGGAAATTCTGACTCATTGCAAAATAAATTTCGCAGTTCTTGGAACGGAAGAAAGCTGCACAGGAGATCCTGCTAAACGGGCGGGCAATGAATTTCTATTCCAGATGCAGGCAATGATGAATATCCGGACACTGAATAATTACAACATTAAAAAAATTGTAACGGCATGCCCGCACTGCTTCAATACGCTGAAAAACGAATATCCCCAGCTGGGCGGAAATTATGAAGTGCTTCATCACAGCATGTTGCTTCAGCAGCTCATTAACGAAGGAAAATTAAAAGTGCAGGGTGGAAAGTTTCTCGGAAAAAAAATCGTCTATCATGATCCCTGCTATCTCGGGCGGGCTAATGATGTTTATGAAGCCCCCCGCGAAGTCATAAAATCGCTGGACGGTGAGCTTTCTGAATTAAAGCGCAGCCGCGCCAACGGATTGTGCTGCGGTGCCGGTGGTGCGCAGATGTTTAAAGAACCCGAAAAAGGCAGCCGCGATGTGAACATCGAAAGAACCGAAGAAATCCTTACTCACTCTCCTTCTCACATTGCAGTCGCCTGTCCTTTCTGTATGACGATGATGACCGATGGAATAAAGCATTTTGAAAAGGAAGATGCTGTCAAAGTGATGGATGTTGCCGAGTTGGTTGCTGAAGCCAACAGACTATGAATGTGCACTGATTGAACAATAGACCCGATAAATAATTTGACTTGCTTAATAATTTGGTAGATGTATCCTCAGCTTAAAAATTTAGAAAACACTAAGTCCGGAAATTTTTTCCTTATTGCCGGTCCCTGCGTGGTGGAAGATGAGAAGATGGTATTGCACATTGCGAAGGAGGTGAATAATGTATGCAGGCGGCTTGAAATCCCGTACATTTTCAAAGCATCGTACCGCAAAGCAAACCGGACCCGGCTCGATTCCTTCATCGGAATCGGAGACGAAAAAGCCCTTGAAGCCCTTCAACAAGTAAAAAAGGAACTGAATATTCCGGTGCTTACCGACATTCATGAAAGCGAAGAAGCCAAGTTTGCTGCCGATTTTGTGGATGTGTTGCAGATACCCGCATTCCTGTGCAGGCAAACCAATCTGCTGATTACTGCGGCACGGACAGGCAGGTGCATCAACGTAAAAAAAGGACAGTTCCTCTCCCCTGCGGCCATGCAGTTTGCAGTGGATAAAATCAAACAGGGGGGGAATGAAAACATCATGCTCACCGAACGGGGAAGCACCTTCGGCTATGGCGATCTCGTGGTTGACTTCAGGGGGATCAGGGAAATGCAGAAAAATAAGGTGCCGGTAGTGCTTGATGTTACCCATTCATTGCAACAGCCCAATCAAGTTTCAGGAATCACAGGGGGGCTTCCCGAATTGATTGAAACCATTGCGAAAGCAGGAATTGCAACGGGGGCTGACGGGTTGTTTATTGAAACGCATCCTGACCCGGAAAAAGCGCTGTCGGACGGAGCGAATATGCTGCGGCTCGATTTGCTGGAGCCGTTGCTTCAGAAACTGGTAAGGATAAGGAAAGCTGTTTTTGAAAAATGAAAATAAAATCCATCCGAAGATTTACCTTCAACCATAAGCCCCTGCATTTCGGAGAAATTGCTGCTTCGAATTCAGAGTACCTGTCCATTCAATCTCAATTTGATGAAAACGGGAATATGACTGAAGAAATAAAATATTTCCCGGACGAAAATCCCGAAGAAATAAACCGGTTTTCATACAACTCAGATAATAAGCTCACAGTTCATGTGATGGAAATGGTGGCTGATGATATGAAAGATGTGATCCGGTTTGAGCGCGATGATAAGGGAAGATTAATCAAAGAGCAGAAATATTATGGCGATGATCCTGGTGAAGCTACTGCATATTTATACAATGAAAAGGGTGATGTGAATGAAATTCTGAAAACCGATGCGGACGGGGAATTTGAAAGCCGTGAAATTTTTGAATACAATGATAAAGGTCATATCATCAGGCGTTCTGCTGTGGATGCAACAGGAAAAACGGTTGAGAAAAGCGATATGGTATATGATGAAAAAGAAAACCTCCTTAACCGGAAAGATGTTGATGCAGCAGGTAATCTGCTGTTGCAAACAGATTATTCATATAACGAAAAAAATGCGCTGGTTTCCATGCAGCAGCGCAATGCAGCCGGCAAGCTTGTTGAAAGCGTTATGTATGTTTATGATCACCGGGGTAATGTGATTGAAAAAGCCATTCGCGATTTTCATCCGCGAACATTCAAATATTCTTTCGATGAGCACAGTCACTGCGTTGAAGAAATCATGTATGACCAGCATGGACAACTCAATTCAAAAAGCTCGTATGAATATGATGAAAACGGAAACCTGGTGCGGGAAATCAATTACAATACGGATGTAAACCGCCAAGAGCTGAATAAAGGCCACCGGTATGAATATGAATTTTATGTATGAAGAAATTCAGCTTTTTCCTTTTCTGTTAAAAGTAGTCCTGAAAATCAAATCCCAGAATTTGGAGCTTACTCCGAAACCATTTTCATTATCGCTGTAATGATGAATCATGTGGTGATTTTTCAGCTCCAGCCAGAATTTGCTGCGGAAATTGAAGTGATGAATGGCGTAATGGCTCATATCATAAAATAAATACCCTGCAAGAAATCCGATAAAAAAAGGAGCAACCAGCTCACCGCCAAGAATCATGCGGAAAAGAAAATAAAACAGAATGGCAAGGGGGATGCTTACCGTTGGGACCATAACAAGCCGCTTGCTGTCGTTGGGATAATCATGATGAACGCCATGAAAAATAAAATGAATCCGCTGACCGATTTTGCCGGGCAAGTCGAGGTGAAAAACAAAACGGTGAAGCAGGTATTCTGTCAAGGTCCATACGCCAATGCCGAAAATTATGAAACCCGGAATGGAAACGGCTGAAAGTGAAAAAACAAAAATGCTCTGATATAAAAACCAAAACATCACCGGCACATAAATGAATAGCGGTACAGTGAAATGCACATGCGACAGAGCTTCCAGAAAATCGCTGCGAAACATGCGCGCACATTCATCCTTGTTGGAAACAAATAATCTTTTCTTCATGAATTATTGGATGCAAAAATAAAAAAGCTCAAAAACATACAGTGCATGATGAATGGTATTCCATAAATATAATAAAACTCTCTAAAGAAAAGTGCACACCCGGTTTCACTGAAATCAAAAAAAACTTATGCACCCCTTCTTTATTAAACGATTGCCGCTGCGTTATTATTCATTCGGCTTTTGTCAGCTCAAAACCGTTATACTGCAAAACCTCGATGTGAATATTTTCAAATCCGCCATTGTCCATCTGTATAAATCGGAATACATCCGAATCAATAAACGCTTCCGGAAGGATGTCGGGAAAAAGCTTTTCATCAGCGGCAATTACTCTGGCGGCAGTCAGGCAGAAATTAAATGCATGGTATGCCGGAAACTGTGCATCAGTTTTATATTTCTCAATAAATATTTTTCTGAAATTTTTGTTTTTTTCTGAATGATCATTCAGCCAGGTGCTGCTGAAAATAATTACGCGCAGATTTCTGAATTTCCCCAGCCGGATAGTTTCAAAATTCTCCCAGGTCGGCAAGCCGGTGATATGGAACGGAATGTTCAGCGTATCTATCCGGTTCAGGATGGAGGATACATACGACTCATCGCTGGAAGGAATAACCAAATGGTTCGGCCGCAGCGTATCCACTCTGCTGAAAATTTCCGGATACCGGAATTCTTCATCATCCGCCACTCTGATTTTTGCACCGGGAAGCAGCGAATCCAGCACATTTCTGAAAATATCAGCCAGCTCATTTTCCCTTCTTTCCATTCGTGAAAAAATAAAATAATCCGACTGCGGAAAACGGTTGGCAAGGTAATGCGACATCAGCCGGCATTGCATAAAGGGGGGCGATGACATCAGAATCGTTTTCGGCCTCTGGTATATCTGAGCGCTGTTGCCGTATTGCGTCAGCGCGAATTTTATCCCCAGCCGCTCCGCTTCGCTCAGCGCTTCTTCGCATTGAAATGGTGAAAATCCTGCTATGACCAAATCAGAATTTTTCAGACGATGATAATTCAGCAATAATACTTTTCGCGCCAGCGTATCATAAGCCACATCATACACCGGCAGGCTAAGGTTTATCCCCATTTTAGAAAGCGAATCTTTTGCCAGCAATGCCCCCTCATAAAACTGAAGCGCATACACCGATCGGGTGTCAATTTCAGCTTCGCCTTCCGATGTGTCCTCTTTAAAATTATCATCAAAATAAAACGGAAGCAGCAACGAAAATTCAATGTCGGCTTTGCGGATTATTTCAGCCGGAGGTTCGGGATTTTCTTCTTCCGTCACTCCGGTAATGCTTTCTTCCGGATCTGGCAACTGAACCGGTACCTGCACAGGCATCAATTCAGCAACCGGTGGGCTTTGCGGGGCAGTGTCTGCTGCGCTGTAAACCGCAAGCGTGGCGGCAATAAAATAAAACAGCACATGAATCATAGCGCCCTTTCGCATAGTTCGATTCCCAAACCTACGGGATTTTTTTGAATGTTGCTTAATAATTATTTCCCGTATTTATGGCAGCCGCATCCACCGGACCTCCTGCATATTCGATCCCTCTCCTGAAATAAGCTCCAACTCTCCCTGCTGCTGAACAAGCTGGCTCCCTCTCCCAACAGCTCAATGCACTCCGGGCAAGCAGCCCTCGTATTCCCCTTTTGCATCCGGTGTGCATGAAGAAATCAGCCGAATGTCTGTCTTGAAACGCATCCCCAAAAGTGCAGGTCAAATTTGCGCTTCTCCTCTTAACCGTTTATAAGCCGGCACGGGATGTGGCTTTTGCCGTCTTTGACTTGCTTTTAAATGCCGATTCATATTTTTCAATCCACTCCTTCACACTCATTTTTTTCATCAGTTCACCAATGAGCTTATAGGGAATCTCATCAAACTTCTTAAAGCGGACGCAGCTTTTTCCCATGTCTAATTTTTGTTTGCTGTGCTTGGGATATTCTTTAACAAACCATTTCAGCAATCCGGCATCGGCATAAATGCCCATGTGGTAAAAATTAATGGAATTTTTTTGCGATGCAATTCCCGCGAATGGCAGCGGCTCGCCCGGATTGCAATGATATCCCGCTGGGTAAATCGTATGCGGAACAACATAACCCAATCCCCCATAACTCATGGCTGCTTCAAATCCTTTGGGAAGGTTTTTTACAATCACATCATGCAGCTTGTTAAATGGCTCTGCCCTGTCCGCTGGCAGATTGATCAATATTTCCTTTACTGTTTTTCCGGCTGCTTTCATTTTATTATATTGTTTTTAATTTTTATTTCTCCTGCCCCCTCCTCCAACCGCTGCCAAAGTAATTAATCTTTTCCTCTTGCATTTATTTTTCTGAAAGTTTGATTTCAATTTAACATAGCTAAATGGGGCTTCGCGGTTCGTCAGGGGGAAGAATAATTGCATTAGCTACAAGGGTATTACCACTCTGTTTTCTAAATAAAATGGAATTTTTCCTTCTATGTGAATTCTCTGATGACACTCCTCACATATAGTAATCAAATCGTTAGGTTCATATTCCCATGCCATTTTACCTTCTATGTATTTCTTATGATGCACATTCATTTTTCTGATAACCCCTTTTAATGCAGCAAAATAATCTAGCGCCTCTAAAGGCCATCCAGATTTTGGGCGGACCTTAAAAGTAAGAATTTCTACAGACGAGAGACTAAAAGGTTCAATTAAAGCTTCAATTATTTTCACATGCTTTTGTTGATTTTTTATATTTTCCATTCGGTCGTTTTTTAAAATCTTTAAGCCCTCATAAACAAATACCAAATAACTAGTGTCCTTTGTAATCGAATTGGTAATTAACCGCATTCCAAATCTCTTCTCAAATTCATGGATTGTTAATGGACCGTAACACAATTTTCCAATATGAATAGGTTCGTATGTCTTGCAAATAATATTCTGACATTTATAGTTGTCGCGTTTAAGAATATTTTCTCTACACTCTTTCCATCTTCGATCATTCAGCTGTTCGTTATACATCATATTCTGATTGTAAGCTACTGTTCTTCCTACGAGCAGTAATGATTTAATCGTCATTGTTAAATCATACAAAATTATTTATATTAAACACACACTTAAAATCGTTCGCCAGCTCATTACGATATTGCATTGCAACAGGTATGCGTATCAATTCAGTTCGTTTGACCGTCTGAGTTTTCTTAAGGATTTAATTAGGCTATTCGATGATTCGATTAAAATTTTGCTTATACTTAATTCTTCGCAAATATACTCAGTCGCATGAGCCATTGCCTCTTCCTTTTTATCCTCTGACAAAAGTTTTACGACTTTTTTGTAGATGCGATTTATTCTAACATCAACTCCTTTAAAGATAATAGTATTTTTTAATGACTTCGGTTCTATCTTCAAAATTCCACGACCGTATGTTTTCGAGAAAAGTTCAACTGAAAGTTGCGCAGGTAATGAAAGCATACTAACATAAATCCATTTCCTTTCTGTTGGCGTTAGGCTTTTAAAATAAACACGATGAAAGGCATTAGTGCATTGAACTTCATAGTGATTTGGAAGCAGATACGGAATTTTCGAAATTCGATAATGGAAGAATGCATCAGGAACTTTACCAACCTTAACCGCATACCAGGGCTCCCTTATGATTGAGTGTGTTCTTAAATTATATTCCTCCTCGATACCAAGGCGTATGAACTTCCTAAATTTCAAGTGATCCTTTTCTTTTAAGGAAACCAATAACTTAAGATTCTTCTTTCCATCTATTAAATATTCAGGAAATTCATCGGAACTTGTTATTATAGGGATCAGACGTTGAGCTGGTATTCCATACATCCTTGCCTGCTCCCTTGTCAAAACAAAATGGTCAACAGCACCTGTCACAACCCCAATTTTCACATCTGCATGTTTTGAGAATTTTGTAAACCCATATTCCAATTCATATTGAGCCAGAATTTCTTCTGGAGATATTCCTGAAGTATAAGAAACACGGTCTGCCAACCACTGAGTTAATGAAATTTGAGAGAACTTTAATGGGGATTGTATATTATTAGTGGCTGCAATATTGATTGTGGTATTTACTCTCCCAAAATGTTTAAGCCAAACAACAACAACTCGTTCATCTGCCTCTTCAAAGTATTTATCACTGAGAGCAACTACTTCAATCAAGCCGAAACTCTCAGCCAACCATTTACGCAGAGGTTGTGCATAATCAGCTTGCAAAAATGCCCAAGGCAATATTGCTCCAATATTTCCATCTTTCTGCAAATGAGAAACAGCCTTAACCAGAAACAAAGCCCACAAGTCGGATGAATTGTTTAAAATATTCAAATCTTTATGAGATGACCTGTATTTGTTGATTTTCTTTTCATCTTGGATATGATGTCGGACATATGGCGGGTTCATCAATATGGTTTGGAATTTCCTGTCAACCGGGTAGTCAAAAAAATCAACTTTAAAAAGATTAGCTTCAGATAAATGCTGCAATAGACCATTAACTGGTTTGGTATCACATCCATGCAAGTGAATTGAACTTCCAAGCTTCTTTACCTTGTAAATCTTCTCCGCAGCCAAGAGTAGCGATCCTTCGCCATATGCCGGATCAAGAATAGTTTGGTCACAATAAGATACCAAGGGCTCGGCAAGATATTCTGCTAAAGCCGGTGGTGTATAGTAAATTCCGTTTTTCCTTTTGTGCTTCATTTATTGTTTTCCGTATAGACAGTCTCTAATTAAAAAATTTGAAGTATGACCTCCATTAATGAAATTACTCATATTTAATAAGTAAGGTCTTAATAAAGCAACTTCATTCTCTTTTACAAAATCTCTCCATTCCGAAGTGCCAACGACTGCATTAGTATCATCAGAAATAAATTCACAAAAAATAGCATCGAGTAATAAGGCGAGGTTCATTGGATAAGAACAAATCCTGGGATTTGAAAGCCATGGTGTTAATGCATCAGTTGAAATTCCCATTTCATTCAATAATGGCGTTTCAATTCCGCCATACTGCAAATGATAAGCAGGCTTTGGTTCTTTATAATCGTAAGACCTACAATAGTCAAAGTGAAATTTTCTTATCAGATTATATGGGGGTTTACTATTTTCCGCGATAGAAATAACATAGTTCGAAATGCTAAAACTTCTTCTGACTTGTACATCCAATATTATAAGAACATTCCTATTTTCTCTCGCTATAAATAATTCGAATTTGCTTTTAAAAAGAATATCTGCTTGTAATAAGTCCTTATCTTTTGACGGGAGATTGTAATAACTGTTAGATGCACTTTGCGCAATGTTTGGAAAAGTATTTCCAATTCTTGGAGAATTCATCAACCACTCAAGAGTTTTCCTTTCATTCTTAATAAACTTCAAATATGGCGGGTGATAAATACTCATTCTTTCGGCTTTATTTTTCTAATTTGATCAAAGAATAACATATCCGGATAATAAGGATGTGGAATCGAATTCTTAAAAGTTTCTGGACGCCATTTAACTGGTTCATCATCCAAAGTTGATGAATCATCTAAGAGCGCAATAGTTTCTGGCGTATCGCTTTTATTTGTGAAAGATTGCGAGAAATCTCTTTTAGTGATTTTTGCTTTTCCGTAAGTCAGAAGCCTGCCCTTTTCAAATGACAATCCATTTACCTTTACTTTGTCCGCTAATATTTCAAGCACTGATGCCTTCCACCATCTTGGATCGGTTTCTAAGGAAAATATTCCCTTATATTTCGCTGATTTAAATAGAGGTTCAATTTTTTTAAAACTAGATTCCTTAATTCCAAGCAGAGTTGCTACCCATAGTTTATCATAAAGGAATCCTGGTCGTTTCATTAATCTCTTTCGGACCAAGTATGAAAGATTTGTTGCAATACCAAAGTCCGAATAATTGTCCTTTAATTCAATAGGAAGAATTAGACTTAATTTTTCGATTTCGGATTCAGGAACTTGGAGCAATTCGAATACCTTATTTAAGTTCATATATTTTGTTTTCGAAATCTTTTTAAACCCCTTAGTAATAGATAGAATTAATTCATCATAACTAGAAATATTATCAAAGGTTATCACTTCTTCATATAACGACCTATTTATAGAACTTAATGTATCGATTATTTGTCCACCAGTAACACAAACTACAGGACAATAAGGCCATCTGTCACGAATTAAAGCAGCAACACTTGATCCTGTTTTAAAAAGCCTTGAACCGTCATAATCAAGTTTATGATCAATTAGTACTAGGTCAGGTTGATTTTTTCTTTTTAATAATTCTTCAATACATTTTTGAATTTGATTATTCATGACATCTTTGTAATCAATTTCAACCCTGAGTCGTCTCTCCATATTCCTTGCTTCCGGTTCTCGTATATCTGGATCGTCATCAATCCAAACAAATTTTAGTTTACTCATGGTAGTTTAATTTCCAATTCAGTATTCCAGCTCTTAGAAGGCTTCTTAAACCGTATAGAACCTCCATGTGCAATAACTATTTCCTTCACAATTCCTAATCCCAAACCACTACCTGAACCTACAATCATATTGTCTTCCGGGTTAATTCGTTTTTCCAAATTGCTATACAATTTGCCTTCAGGGTCGGAAATGAAAGGTGTAAACACTTCCTCATATCTTGAAGGGTCTAAGCCAATACCCGTATCTCGAATCTTTATCACATTCATTCCATCTTCTCTGTCAGCACTTAACTCTATTCTTTTAATTCCTCCTTCAGCAATAACAGATTTAATGGAATTGGACATCACATTAAGTATTATTGAATATACCTCAGCTTCAAGAATTTTTCTGAAAGCAATGTTATTTGGAATCTGTGAATGATCAATTGTAATTTTATACTTACCTGTAATCAGCTCAAAAACTTTCTCAACTTTTTTTATTCTTTCTAACAATGCCACCTGTCCGGCCTTTGCTCTCCTGCTATCACTTCCTACTAAAGAGGTCATGTTCAATAATTCAACTAATCTATCCTTTAGGTCAATGAATTTGGTGTTAATTCCTTCAACTGTTTTTCTCTGTTTGGGCTGAAGTTCCTGTGCCAAAACACTCAGAGAGTTCTTGCTTTGTTCAAGAAAACCAAGTAGCGACTTAACTTCATGCGAAAATATAAGGAGTAGTGTAGAGGTAGAAGCAATAAGCCTAAGATGCGTTAGTTCAACCTTGTTAGCTTCGTGTTGCTTTTGAATAACTTCTGTTGCACTCTCAAATACAGCCTCAAACTTTGCTTTTTCTTTTGCGGGCAAAACATCTGAAAGAACTTTTGCTTCGGCCTTTAGATGAGTGATTGCAGACTCGATTATTCTACTTTTCTCAATTTTTTCATTAACTAATTCTTCGAAACGCTCTTTTGCCCGATCAGCTAGTTTTAGTGCTTCTTGTCTTAGGTAATAATCTCTAAGTATGGTTGACCAGTCAATTGCAAATCGGACAAATTCTTTTAGTTCATCAAAGGCTGCGCTCGCTATAAATCCTTCTCGACTAAGTTTAATTTCAAATCCTTCCGCAGATTCTCCTATTTCAACGCTTCCAACATAACTTTTCATTGAAAGCATATTTAAAAGCGATCTGCCTGGATCAACTCCTTTGAGAGTTTGTGCAAAACCAGAGAGTTCATCAATAGGAGTTCCTTTTCTTAAACTTCTGTCTTTGTCAATATTTAACCAATCATCATCGCCATAGGGATAAACTCTTATTCCCTTATATCGAACCTGAACACCACCCCATTCATCCAAGATATTCTTTAATGAGCCAAGTGACAGGATTTTAGTGTCTCTAATCTGATCCCGATCATCCACCATTATAGCCAATTCCAAAGAAATATCCTTTAAATGAGGAAAAACTTTTGATGATGAAATCTCTCTCTTTCCAATTTCAAGTGCATCAAGTTTGCAGATAGCTTGCCCATTCTTATTTACTTCGGCTTTTAGTGTTCCCCACCCAGCTTTCAATAACCTTTCTCGTAGATTCTCAATCTGTCCGCCTTCAAAATCCGGGGCTATTATTTTTATATTAAACCCTGGGTCTTCTTTGTATCCTTCTCGTTTAGTTCCTCGATTTGCTACTAATACAGCTAGTTGCCGCTTTAACCAGTTGTAACCTCTGTCTGTCCATTCATCAGTAACTTCAGTGATTATCAGCTTTGTTCCCGTTTCTTCATTTTTAATTTCTTCTTGCCAGCCGGGACAGTTGATTGTGGTAATATCTTTACCAGGTACAAATTTTAACCAAGGAAATTCAACAATTGTTTTTTCAATTTGCGCTTGCTTACCTATTACATTTCCCCGTTTTGTTCCCAAAGTCGTTATTTTAAGATGATTGCCTAATCTTCGACAACTAAATCGGCCAATCCCCTTTTCACCTGATAACGGCCTACCATAAACTTTTGAAACTCGCTGTTTAACTTTATGGGTAGTGGCTATTCGCATCCAATAATTTCCAATTGCCTCAAAATTCATCCCCGTTCCATTATCTGAAACTACGATTTGCGTTTGGTTACTTTGGTTTTTAGTAAATATTATCTCAACTAATGTCGCATCAGCATCATAACAGTTTTTCACCAATTCAGCTAAAGCCAAGTGAACAGTTTCCACCAACTTTTCACCAAGTTCTCTCAGTAAAGCACTGTCAACTGTAAATTTTAAGCCTGGCATTGATTAATTATTAATGCAATTTTCGTCAAATATATCTATCTCAGTATGATCTATTTACTTTAATTGCATCCGCTATGTCGAAAATTACATAACACAGCTGCCATGATTTTATTTTAACCTGCCATCTCCTTTCAATTCTTGTCCGTTTCTCTCCTCTCACCATATTTTATATTTATTAATTAAACTTTTAAAACCTGGATATCGCACATACAATTTTTCAATTACCAAATATAATTTAATTTTTTAGCCCCTACTGTCCCTCATGTCCCTTTCTTTTTTATAAAATTCAAAAACCCCGCTTCCGCGGGGTCTTTTTTTTTCCCTTCTTATTTATTAGTGGAGTCTTTGACTAAATTTATTCAAACTTCACCGTTATCCGTGCATCCGTTCCCGTATTCACATCCTTCTTAAAAGTAATCTTCACCCCTGCATTATTCGTTGTTTCCCCGTCATAATTTCCCGAATCAATATTCGCAAACACCGCAACCCCCTCTGCATTGGTTCTTCCCAATATCGGTGCTTCTCCGGTTTTCTTTATTTTCACTTCCCTGTCCGGTATCAGAACATCCAGCGCATCTTTTACCGTCACCTTTAAGCTTGCACTTCCCGGTGGCGAAACAATATCTTTTAATGTCGCAAACTCATATCGCTTCTGCATCGCCTCGCTATTCCTGAATATCATTTCCACTCCGTCTTTTTGAAATTCTGCCATCGCTGCATACAGCTTATTGTTCGCTTTTACTTTTTCCTCCCGCGCAGCGCTCGTTTCCCGCGATGCAATAAACTTTTCATAAATAGTATTAAAATCATTGGTGTCACTTGCAACCTTTGCCGGAAATGCGCCCGGCATCCCGCCCGGTGCTGTAAGTTCAGCATTAAAATCAGCAATGAAATCCGTCATGCTGTCATTCAGTCCTACTACATTTTCCCAGTTATTCGTTCCTATTTTATTATACTTTATCAATCCTGCTGCCTCATATCTCGGTATGGGGTTTTCTCCCGGCCATCCGTCACGGATATAACCTTTCAGGTCATTGAAATTTTCTTTGCATTTTTCCGTCACTCCCGGCAGCAGCCCTTTCAGTGTCTGGTGGGTTGCATTCCGTGCTTCTTCATCGGGCAGGTTCATTGCATCTGTTCTCAACGCTCTTAATGCTGTCACAAATGCAGCATCATACTTCGCCTTTTTTGCCGCAAATGCAGCAAGGTCTTGTTCAAGGTTGTCAATTGCTAAATCTGCAATTGCATAAAGTTCCAGTTCTGTACATCTGTAATTTGCTTTGATTTCTTGTGCCATGATTTTTGGGTTTTTTTCCGGTTTCCCGGATTTTGTTAATGTTTGTTTTGCTTTGTAACATCAAACGTAACTTTCATTTTACAATTTACCTAACGAAAGTTATCAACAATTCATAACAAATTGATTTTCACCATTTTTTTGTATTAATACCCCGTATCTCTTTGATAGTTAGCCGTATCTCATCGGCTTTTGGTCACATCTCACCGCTCTTTGGTCTTATCTCACCGCTCTTTGGTCTTATCTCATCGCTCCTTCGTCTTATCTCACCGCTCTTTTGGTTCATCTCATCGCTCCTTGATCTTATCTCACCGCTCTTTCGGTTCATCTCATCGCTCCTTGGTCTTATCTCACCGCTCTTTTTGCTCATCTCATCGCTCTTTAACTTCATCTCATCAGCCAAAAACCATATCTCATCGCCATCAAAAGCAACTTCGTATGCAATAAAAACTTTCCCTGTTATTAATCCGTCAATCCCTCCGCCAGAGCCATGCTTGCAAATATGCCTTTTGCGATTTGGTCGGTTGTTCTACAGCGGCAATCTTATATTGATCATAAAAAGTGGCTGCAGTTCTTTTTAATTTCAGTTCCCTGTACATTTTCATCCTGAATATTCCCATGCGCACCTCCCCTTCGCCAAAGCTTTCACACAATGCATTCAGGTTGCTTTCAACCTTGATGCCGTTCACCCATGCAATTTCATCATCCCGCATCAGTCCCCCCTTCGCAGCCGGTGAGCCGGGAAGCACGGCTATGACCTTGCCCGCATCGCCTTCCGTCCGCAATCCGAATACGCTTTCATGCTTCAGCGCTGAGGGGGTTTTGATCATTTCCAGTCCCGCAAGCGGAAGCAGTTGTTCCAGCATGGAATCATAGCTGCTTGCTTTATATACATAGCTTTCAAAAAAATCATCCAGCGGTTTGCCCGCAGCTTTCGCGCACAGTTCACGGACATCATCTCCGGAATATCCCTTCTTCTTTTTACCGAAATTTTCATAATGCATGCGCATCACATCATCTAATGAGTTCTTGCCGGTCGAATAATCCCTGATCAGGAAATCGAGCATCAGGGCGATGAGCGAACCTTCATCGTAAATGGAAGTTTTTCTGCCGGGCGCACCGGGCGCATATCCATCGAGCCACGTATCGAAGGATGATTGTGCCACCGAATAATTCCCCCTGCCCGGGTTGTCAGTATGTTTCTGCAGCCGCACCGAAATTTCATGCAGATATTGCTTCGTATTAAAAAATCCCGTCCGCGCCAGGAACAAATCCCCGTAGTAAGTCGTGAAACCCTCGTAAACAAATCCAAGCTGCGAATAATTTTCTTTCGTAAAGTCGTAAGGCATCATTTCTTTCGGGCGGATGGTTTTCACATTCCAGGCATGAAACAGCTCATGCGAAGCCACTCCCGCCAGTTCATTGTACAGCTCATCCTCCATCAGCTGATGTGCGGGACCAATGGCGATTACCGTTGATTTCAAATGCTCCACTCCATGATAAAATTTATACGGCAGCGCCAGCACGATGAAATGAAAAACTTCGGCAGGAAAGCTTCCGAAGGTCTGAATCTGCAATCCGGTGAATGCGCTGAAATCACGCTCCATGCGCTGCCAGTCGGGACGGCACTCCCCCTGCATCCATATATGAAACTTTATTCCCGAAGCTTCATAAGCATGATGCTGCAGTGAGGGGGAAGCAATGAAGGGGGAATCAGCCAGTTCGTCAAAATTCTCCGTCATGAATTTATTTTCTTTCACCTCCTGCCCGCAGGCGGTTTTCCAGCCGGCCGGAATGTCGAGCGTAATCGCGCACGCTTCATCCGTTCGGTCCGGCACGAACATGCAGCAATGCACCGGGTTTACGTAAAGCATTTCGGGGTTGAGGCAGCATCCCCCCGCATCCGCCTGTGCAGCAAAATAATTGTAATGCACCGAAATCTTTTTTGAATTCCCCGTTTCAATCTTCCATTGGTCTTTGGCGGTTTTGATGTAACCAAGCGCATTTCCGTTTTCATCAGCGGGCGAAAACCGCTGCACATTCCTGGCGAAATTTCCGGTTTCATACCTGCCGGGGCGCCATGCAGGCAATTGCAGAAAAATTTCCGGAGTGGAAATATTTTCAATGGTCAGTTCAATTTCAATATATCCTGACGATGGTTCGGGAATCGAAAAGGTGTATTTCATACATGTAAGATTGATTTTCCAAACCTAATGGATTTTCCCGAATCGGCTTCCTGATCAATAGACCTCTTGCATTAATCCTTCCCGCATCCTTACCCTAAAGAGAATCCGCGCGTTGTTCCCTTTTGGGATTCAGGGTGAGCGAGGGGTGATTTCATGGGAGTGATCATTTATGCAAAAGTCTATTTCCGTAATTTTCACAACTTCATATCATGCCATCTTCCCGTGGAAAAGGATTATTATAAAATTCTGAGCGTTTCGCGCAATTCTTCGCAGGAAGAAATCAAAAAAGCATTCCGGAAGCTTGCGCAGATTTATCATCCCGATAAAAATGAAGGCAATAAAGAAGCCGAAGAATTTTTTAAGCTCATTCACGATGCGTATGAAATCCTCAGCCATGCTGAGAAACGCAAAAAATACGATTCAGGACTGCAATTTGATTTGTACAGGGAAGAAAAAAATATTCCGCATTATTTCAAGGTTGCTGTTGACAAAACAACGATTAAGCTGAACGAAGAACTCCGGATTGAATTTACATACACCGGAGAAGGAAGGTTTTTTCTGAAGCCTTCCTTTGATGATTTCTTTATCACCGGCTCCCCCTTTGTTTCATTTTCAAAAATCCGGCTGATCGGTATCGAAGTAAAAGAAACCACGCTTGCTTACATTATCGCACCCGTTGAAGAAGGCGCTCTGACCATCGGAAGCGCCACCATTCGCATTCAGAACAAAATGTACCGGACTGAGCCCGTCAATATCCAGGTAATGCCCAATGAATGTCATTACTCTCAAAATAAAAAATCGGACGGAAAGCCGTTTCAATACCGGATGATTTATGAAAGCATTTCAGGTTCTGAAAAAAACCGGGCGATGAAAAATGTAAGCCACATTGTTTTAATTCCGCGAAGTCATTATGCTGAAACATATCACCGCATCGGCTTTTCGATGAAAATAATTTTCCTCCTTTGGGGGCTGCTTCTTGCTTTAAGAATTGACCAGAATGTCTTCATCGGAATGTCAGCCGGATTGTTGTTTGGGGGAATAACCTGCAACCTGCTTTATCTCATCGCCAAAGTGAAACCCAAATTCCGCCATTCAAAGCAATACCATGCAGTGCGGAATTATTTATCCAAAGGTTACCAGAGCGGCACCGACAGCGGCTCGCGTTTCATCAGCAGCGAGTGGGTTTATTATTTTGTTTCGCTATTGCTCTGACGGCTATTTGAAAAACATCCTTCGGGCTGATTGCCCTTCACCGGTTATCCATATCAAATAAATGCCATCGGCAAAATGATCACTGATTAATATGGTATTCTGCCCTGAATTCGCACGGAGATATGTACCCGCGGAAACTGTTCTTCCTGTTATTTCATTAACGACAAATGAAAATTCCATGCTTTTGCTGCATGAAAAAATAATTTCCACGTATCCGTTGCCGGGAATCACTGCTTCAATCGCAAGCCCGTGCATGTCCGGATCCAACAAATTCAATGAAAGCGCCTGCCCGTTGCATGTCAGCGCCCAGGTAGTATTGAGTTGGCTCAGCGAGGGAGAGAAATTGGAAGTGGCAGTGCTGGTTTGTGAGGGGGTCGGAAACTGCCAGTTGCTGCCATCCCATCTTTGTGAAACGATAGGCGGAGAACAGCCCGCTGCTTCGCTTCCGGCAAAAGAAAAAGTAATGTCTGTATTCACTCCGCTTCCGGCTTCATCTATAATCCAAAAGCGGTCAACCAGATCCAAACCGTTATTGGAGCCGTTGATATTGGTTACACCTGTGGGTAACGGAAGATTGTTGGGATTAGTTCCGTAAGTGGCAACAGTCAGCTCAGAATTGCCTGCTGTCAAATCATAAACAAACGGAATATATGTTCCTGATGAATTTATAAATGGAACTGTATGCACTCCCGGATTCCCTCCTATTTCCCAGGTAAGCGATCCGTAATGAGGGGGCGGAAATTCACTTTGTAAAAAGCCCTGGGGTGATTTCATTATGGCGCCTGGTTTACCATTTTTTAAAGTAAGGGCAATCGAAGCCGCAGGCGTAGCTTTATTTAAAATGAATCGGCCGTTGCTCAGCCAAAGTGTATCATTCACAAATGCCGGAGTATGCATCCGTACATGAGAACCGTTGTCTATTTCAAGCTGATGAAAAGTTGTGCTGCTGTCACCGTCAATATGCTGCATAGTTGTTCCCTGAAAAATTACCCTGCTGTGTCCCGGAATAAAAGTTCCGTTATTTTCCCAGTGACCTCGAACGATGAAAGGAGATTGGTGTTTTCCATTTAAAAAAGTAAAACATATATCCGGTCTCCAGAAAGACGTATTCGATATGGTCCCTAAATCGCCCGGTTTCATTGCGCATCCTGCAACAGTAGCATTTGCAGTTCCCCTCATTCGCCCTGCTAACCTGGCAAGATACATGGTTGATAAAACAGAATCAGCCGCCATAGAAAACCCATTATCCCAGCAAATGTCAAAAACTAAACTATTACTGAATCCAGAATAAATTAATGGCGTAGAAAACGGAATGGTAAGTATTCCACCCGAAGGCGGGATATAAAACGGTCCCGGACTATTCATATCAATAGTTCCGCTGAAATGTGTATTTGGCGCTAATGCCACCGGTGGCCACCCGGTAAGTATAGAAGTAAAAGAATAACCCGGAATTGTATAATAACTGGAAATATTGAAATTTAAATAAGGCGCTGTGCTGTTTCTTTCCGAAAGGGTAAAACAAATAGACTGAATAATAGATCCGGGAACCAAACCCATCGACAGCAATTCAGCGCTCGAGTACACTATCATCATTCTTTCTTTGTGTACCGGTGAAAACGGATTCGATTCCTCCATGGATGCGATGGCGTTGCCTGAATAAACAGTGTTGATTGCGCTGTCTTTAACCATGATTACAGAATTTGAATTCCTTATTATCAATGAATCTCCGGCAATGAGATTTGCATTCAATGCATTGTTTAATGTTAAAGTATCCGGTCCTTCAATAAGCAATTTTTTTGTGGTTGCTGCAACTCCTGTTTTGATTACCGGCTGACGCAACGGGGGCTGAATTCCTGCTGCAGTATCTATATCCGGAATGATAGCTGCATCTTTATTTGGTGTTGGTGTCCCTTCACACCAGTTCTGATCCACATTCCAGTCATCACTAAATGTTCCGATCCACATGGACCATCCCGGCAGAATATTGCAGCATGGAATTATGGTAACGGGATAATCTTCCGTTTCGCCAAACCTTTCCGGATTGCAGGGGCTGATGGAGGGCTGATCATACACTTCACGTACCCGCATCAATGTAGTTCCAAGCAATGCAGAGGAAGGTACGGAGAACGGAGAATTTACAAACCCGCTTCCCGGAACATTGCCTGACTGCATGATCTGCTCTCCCGGATCAGAAAAATCATTATTCTGATTATAATCTATCCATGCTGCAATGTAATTGGAAGATGGACGTGTGCCCGCCTGCGCTATTAATGTATATACTTGTCCGCATCCGGCTTTCATCACGGTGGTTTTTCCCGCTACCGGCAAAAACAATTCATAATCCGGGGGGTGGGCGCTGAATGGAGCTACGCCTCCGTTCCAGGGCGGAATATCAGGACCACAGCAATTCTGACAATTATTAATTACAGGATACCCTGTTTCCCCGTTTAACTGAATGCATTGAATGTAGTCATTGTTTGAAAAGCTCCCGTTTTGCCAGGAAGTACCTTCTGAATATTCCGGTAGGCAAGGGCAATTTCCGATTACTCTGTTCCCGCTTAGAGTTGGAATACCGGCTGCCTTATATCCGTTGCCGTTGCTACCTGCCGTCAGCCGTGCACCGATGTATTCTGCATCCGCCACATTACCTGCCGCTGCAGGAGGAATACCCGCAATATTATAGGTGACCCAGAAATAATTTATTCCGTTTGCAAGCCGGAATGACGGAGGGGGATAAAAAGAAATATTTGTTATGCAGGCAGAAGGGGCTGTTGCAAGCTGTATGGCCTGTGTGGAATCATAATAATCCGTACCACCCGTGTACCATAATTTTGCTCCACCGACCATAATATCCGCACAGGCATTGGTGCTTCCGTTTGTATTAAAATTAAGAGAATCCACTTTATATGGGCTTGCCGAACCATTTGTCAGGATGCGTGCGGCAACAATCCAGTTGTTTTCAGAATTTGCCTGCATGCAATAGCGGTTTTGAAAAACCAGATCGGTGGAAACAAACATCTGGTTTATGGGATCTGTGGCAACGGACAAATCATCAAGAAAAATATCATTGCCTGCATCGCTCACTCCCACGATAATCACATGCAATGTTGAAACATTCCATGACCCTCCGCCCGGGATTTCATACACGTATTGAAACCATCCGGCTGATGCGGTTACAGGTGATAAAAAAGCGGAACGAAAAACAGAAGATAACCCGTTGGCAGAATCAGCAAGCAATAACGCTCCTGAAATTGCAGCGCTTGTATTGATGTACACACGGATATGATCCAGCGCGCCAATGTTTGTAAAATCACGATACATCCAGAACCGGAACGAAGCCGGTGATATGCCATTTGCAAAATCGAGCGGAGCAGAACAAATATATGCCGAATCTCCGGCATTGGTCATCGCTGATCTGTAACGCAGCATAGCCGCGCCTGAATGAGGCGACACAGCGGGGGCGGCTGATGTGTCGGTACGGTCAAAATAATTATCCACATCCATGCCATCAATGGCGCCTTGAGTCCAGCCAAACGGCAGGTGAACGGATAGATACGGACCGGGCTGATCAAAACTTTCCGTAACAATTACCTGTGCTTTCAGGAAGTTCGGATAAAGAATTTGAATTGCCAGGAAAGCTGCGGTTGCATAAACGTGCGCGGAGTTTTTAAAGCTTTTTTTCATGATAAAGCAGATTAAAAGTTGGTTGCTGTTTAATAAATAATAAGGTGGTTATAAATCAAAAATAGCAATTTATAAATGACTCCTGAAGAACAAAAAATTGATTTGATTGAGGGCTGGAAATTGTAAATGAATATAACATATCTTTGACTTTCATCAATACGAATGAAAAAATTATTCATAATTTATTTTTTTGCGTTAATTCCCTCTTTCGTAATCTGCCAGCAGCGCAAAGTCCTGCTCGAAGAATTCACCGGAGCGTATTGCAGCAACTGCCCCATGGGAAATTATTATTCCGATTCGATGCTTGCCAAGCATCCCGATCTGATCGTGGTTGCGCTTCATGCTTACCAGCCCGCTGATGCCATGCATTTCCCGATGCTTGATTCACTTTATGCCACTTACTCTGCCGGGGCTCCCCTTGCTGCTATTGACAGGATTTATTGGGGTACCGGTGTCGCACAGTTTTACAATACATGGGATTCTAAAATTCAGCAGCGGCTTGCTGTAACCCCTTCAGTGAATGTTTCCGTCAGCAGTTCCTGAGATTCGCTTTCGCGGAATATTATGGCTGATGTATCCATCAATATCCTGGACAATCTGCCTGCAGGTGATTACCGCATCAGCTTGTATGTTACTGAAGACTCAGTAACAGGAACCGGTCCGGGATATGACCAGTCGAATCTCTATCATACGGTGGTTGGGAATCCATTTTACGGCATGGGAAACTTTATTGCAGGATATGTTCATAAGCATGTGGCAAGGGCATTGCTTCCGTCTTCATGGGGACTGGCGGGCGTTATACCTGCAAGTCCGGTTTCAGGACAAAACTTTTCACATTCCTTTAATCATACATTGCCTCCCTCCTATGATGAAAAAAAGATTTCGCTCATTGCATTTGTTTCAAGACATACTGCGAATCACCAGGGAGATGAAGTGCTCAATGCCGGGCATCAGAAGTTGTTGCAAACAGCAACGAATATTGCGGTAACCCTGAATAATTCCGGTGGAATGGCTTTTCCTAACCCTTCAGCAGATTTTCTCGATTTCAGTGCTTTCTGTTCATCAGCTAACCGGTTAAAAATTCAAATTTTCAGCGGGGACGGTAAATGTATTTCAGAGCAAAACGTCCCTTGCGCATCGCCCCGAATTTTCATGAACCTGCCTCCGGGATTGTACTTAGTACGGATTGAAAACTCCGGAACAGCATATTTCGAAAAAATTTCAGTAATCCGCAGATAAAAAAAATCCTGTGTGAATTTTTGAATGAATATCGGTGAAAAAAGTTTTTCGGTATCAAGCGGAATTACCGAAGTAATTTTTAATTTTGGGAATCAACCCCATCCGATTGAATAAATCCTTTGCATTCGTTTTCCTTCTTTGCTGCTCATCCGTACACGGGCAACTGAATCTAACGTTGCGTTCTCAAATGTCATTTCCGGGAATTGAGTGTGCAAACATCTGGGGGTATGTTGATACGCTTGGCAATGAATATGCACTCGTAGGTACCGAAGACGGGGTGAGGATTATTGATGTGACCAACCCCGCAGCACCGGTTCAGAAATTTGCAATTCCCGGCAACACTTCTTTCTGGCGCGAAATAAAAACGTGGGGCAAATATGCATTCGTCACCACCGAAGCCGCTTCACCCAATCCCGGCATCCAGATAATAAACTTGTCGAACCTTCCCGCTTCAGTCAGCACAAAATTCTGGCGCGGAACTGGCGCCATAAACAATCTGCTTACCAAAGCCCATGCGCTCCATGCTGAAGCCGGCTATCTTTATTTATACGGCTCCAATCTGTTTGGAGGAGCGCCATTGATTGTAAATCTGCAGCCCGATCCATGGAATCCCGTTTATACCGGCTATTGCTCTAACGGTGCGGTTTCAGCTTATGTTCATGACGGCTATGTCCGTAATGATACTCTGTTTGCGGGTCATATTTACGGAGGCTACTTTGCTGTTTGGAATGTGGCGAATAAATCTTCGCCTCAGCTTGTAGCTTACCAGTCCACACCGGGCGCTTTTACGCACAATACATGGCTTACCGACAACAGCCGAATTTTGCTTACCACCGATGAAGTCAGTAATTCCTATCTGACCGCTTATGATATCAGCGATCCTTCGAACATCAAGGAGCTCGACAGAATTCAATCGCAGTTTCCGGCATCAGGAAGCATTGTTCACAATACGCATGTGCGGAATGATTTTGCAATAACTTCATGGTACCGTGACGGCATTACCATTGTGGATGCATCGAGGCGCGGCAATCTTGTTACCACAGGATATTATGATTGTAATTCTTCACTTGCAGGCAACGGATTTAACAGTGTGTGGGGCGTTTACCCGTTTCTTCCGTCCGGAACCATTGTGGCTTCCGATATTGAGCAGGGCTTGTTTGTTTTCACTCCAACTTATGTAAGAGCATGCTACCTGGAAGGCATTGTAACGGACAGCATATCCGGGTCTGCATTGGGCAATGTCTCCGTTCAGATTATTTCCACACAGGCGAGTGATCTGACAAAGATCACTGGTGAATATAAAACCGGGTATTCCGCGGCAGGAAATTATTCGGTTCAGTTTTCAAAAGCAGGATATCAATCCAAAATTATTAATAACGTTACGCTTACGAATGACTCGCTTACTATTCTGAATGCAGAACTGGTGCCGCTCATTTCATTCACACTCAATGGAACGGTTAGAAGCATTATTTCAGGAGCGATGGTTGCTTCCGCCAATGTGAAATTTGAAAACTCAAACTATACCTATAACGCTGTTACAAATGCAGCAGGCGGTTTTTCCATCACCGGATTTTATTCGGGTACTTATGAGATGACCTCCGGCAAATGGCTTTATAAAA
>Ga0187893_10003503_pt1 | contig 31686 bp, 27 predicted proteins | sample MA1701074metaG_FD_139574 | JGI IMG/M metagenome (GOLD analysis project Ga0187893, IMG submission 139574) | White microbial mat communities from a basaltic lava cave in the Kipuka Kanohina Cave System on the Island of Hawaii, USA - MA170107-4 metaG ...
CCCCCCGAGGGCCTGTCGCATAGCCCCTCGCGCGGTGCAGTCCCGCGCGGTGGTGCCCCAAGCCGTCGCTGAACGTTTCCCGCTGCCCACCCACGGGCGGCGTGAGGCGGACGCCCGTCCGCCATAGAGGTCCGGCCATGTCGGAGATCATCCAGGTCTCCCTGCGCGGCACGCGCCGGGAATTCGTGCTCAACTCGCGGCACCTGTGGCTGCGGCTCCGCGACATCGTGGTGATCCAGGGCGAGCACGGCGAGACCCTAGCCACCGTCATCCTCAAGGACCCCACCCTCGTCGCCCTCAAGAAGCCGGGTAACGTCACGCGCGAGATCATCCGCAAGGTCGAGGAGGAGGATCTCGACCAGGATGACCACAACCGCGCGCTAGAGTCCGAGGCGTTCGAATACTGCCGCGAGCGGATCGAGCTGCGCGAGCTCAAGATGGACCTGTCCGAGGTCGAGGTCGCGTTCCGCAGGAACCGCATCACGTTCTACTTCACCGCCGAGCAGCGCGTGGACTTCCGCGAGCTGGTGAAGGACCTCGCCAGCCGCTTCCAGACCCGCATCGAGCTGCGCCAGATCGGCGTGCGCGACCAGGCCAAGCGGGCGGACGGCTGCGGGCCCTGCGGGCGCGCGTTCTGCTGCTCGACGTGGATGAAGAGCTTCCACCCGGTCACCTTGAAGATGGCGCGCGAGCAGAACCTGTCGCTGAACCCGACCAAGATCTCGGGCGCCTGCGGCCGGCTCATGTGCTGCCTCGCCTACGAGCTGGCGCACTACCGCGACAGCGCCGAGCGGCTGCCGGCGGTGGGCACGAAGATCGGCACGGGCAAGGGCCCGGTGGTGGTGACGCGCACGGATGCCTACCGCGAGGCGGTGTGGGTGCGCGACGACGAGGGTGCCGAGCACCGGATCGCCTACGACGACCTGCCGCCGGGGCCCTACCACAAGTGCGGCGACTGCTCGTGCGGCAAGAAGCCGCGGGCGGAGGACGGCGGGAACGGCGCGGAGCACGAGGAGGCCCCGCCGCCGGCCTGATCCCGCCCGGCCGCCGGCGCGCGGATCAGCGGAGCGTGAACAGCACCGGCACCACGATCCACGCCGCCGTGGGCCTGCCGGCGTCGAGCGCGGGCTGGAAGCGCCATCGCCACAGCGCGTCGAGCGAGGCGTCGCGGAGCGCCGGCGGGCCGGAGACGACGAACGCGTCGCGCACCGCGCCGTCGGGGCCGACGAGCGCCCGCACCCACACGGTGCCCTCGGTCCGGGTCCGCCTCGCCTCCTTGGGGTAGTCGGGTGCGACCCGCTCGAGCACCTCGGGGAGGAACCGCACCCAGGCCTGGTCGCCATGGAGCCGCGCGGCCGTGTCGCCGGCCGCCGGGCGCGGGCGCCGGAGCAGCGGATCGTCGTCGAGCAATGACGTCATGGCCGACCACAACGAGTCGCTTCGCACGCCCAGCTCGATCATGCCCAGCGGGTGCTCGGCGTCGAAGAGCTGCACCACCGCGAGGTCGAAGCGGACCACCGCGAACGTCGGGCGGCCGGGGCCCTCGAAGCGCACGAGGTAGATGGGAAGCCCGCCCGCGGCGCTGCAGTCGGACTGGACACTCGGCACCCGGTACGCCGTGTCCACGGGTGCGTCCGCGAGCAGCGCGGCCACCGTCCGCGTCCACTCGGGGCCGGCCCGGTGCCGGCCGAAGTCGCGCAACGTGAGCCGGCGGCCGGCGCGCCCGCGGAACGCCCACGGGCTGCTGATGTTGCCGCAGGCGCGCGAGACCTCGGCGTCGGTGGCTGCCGCGAGCCGCGCGCGCACCTCGTCGGGCTCGCACCCGGACGGGAACAGGTCCGCGGGCACGCGGATCCCGGACCGCGCGTCGTGCTCCGCCGCGGCGTCGGCCGCGCGCGCCGGGGCCGCGCACGCGCAGCGGAGCCCCGCGGCGAGCAGGACGACGCTTGTGACCGTTCGCACCTGGGGCCTCCGGATGGGCGCGGTTCGCGACTCCGGGCCTGAGTCTAGGCCCGGTCGCGCCGCCGCTACAACGCGCGCCGCCGGAAGCTCTGGATCCCGGCGACGAGCGCGAGCCCCGTGTAGCCGAACGCCCACCACACCATGGCCGGGCTCGGGAGCGAGGCGGGCGAGAACGGGGTCATCTGGAGGTCCCGCATGATCGAGGGCTGCATGTGCCAGGCGGCCCGCTGCCACAGCGCCTCGGTGGGCATGAGCAGGCTCGCGATCGTGCCCACGTTCTGGGCCGGGACGTTGCCCGCCATGGTCCCGATCTGCTCCACCCAGCCGCCGATGAACGCGATGCCGTAGAGACCGAACACGAGCACGCCGTTCGTGACGGTCGAGAGCCGCGCCCCGCCCGAGATGGAGAGGGTCACGAACACCACCGCCTCGAGCGCCATGAGCGGGAGCCCGACCGTGAGCCCGGGGGGTGTCATCCCGCCGATCAGGCGGCTGATCACCAGGACGCCGCCCGCGACCACGAGCAGGTAGCCCACCGCCACGAGCGAGAACGCGAGCCACTTGCCGAGCACGACGGTCGAACGATGGATGGGCTTGCTCGCGAGCGTCTGCACGACGCCCGAGGAGATCTCGCCCGAGAGCGTGTCCACCGGGAGCAGCACCGCGGTCATGAGCGTGAGGAAGTGGGTGGCGTAGAGTCCGGCGAGCGCGAGGAAGTTGAGGAGCAGGCGCTGGCGCATGACGCTGGGGCCGGCCTCCTGCGCCACCCGCTGCGCCATGAAGTGGAAGCCGATCGCGTAGAGCACCAGGAACGCCGCGGCGCCGATCAGTGTCGCGGTGAGGATCCGCTTGCGGGCCGCCTCGTGCACCGTGAGCCGGGTGACGGTGAGGAGCGCGCTCATCCGGGCCTCTGGTCCTCGCCCATCACCTCGAGGAACGTGGCTTCGAGCGAGCGCCTGCGGGGCGTCATGGCGTAGAGCCGCGCGCCTTCGTGGACGAGCGCCGCGGCGAGCGCGGGCAACCCCGCCTCGCCGTCCACGCGCAACCTCGCCATGCCGTCCGCGCGCGCGAGCACGGTGCCGTGCGCCGCGAGCACGGCGTCCGAGCCGCCCTCCAGCCGCAGCTCCACTTCGAGTCCCGACGGCTCCGCGGCCAGGTCCAGCTCGTGCACGACGCGGCCGAGCTTCATGAACGCGACCCGGTCGCAGGTCGCCTCGACCTCACCCAGGAGGTGCGAGTTCAGGAACACGCACGTGCCGCGGCCGCGCAGCTCGCGGATCAGGTCGCGCACGAGCAGCCGGCCGAGCGGGTCGAGCCCCGAGGTGGGTTCGTCCAGGAACACGATGTCGGGCTCGTTGAGGAGCGCCTGCGCGAGCCCGATCCGTTGGGTCATGCCCTTGCTGTAGCCGCGGATCGCGCGGTCGGCGGCGTCCACCAGGTCCACGCGCTCGAGCAGCGCCTCGGCGCGCCGCTCGAGGGGCGCGCCGGAGAGCCCGTAGAGCCGGCCGTGGAAGCGCAGCAGCTCGCGCCCCGTGAGCCAGTCCTGGAACCGGAAGTGCTCGGGGAGGAACCCCACCCGGGCGCGCTTCGCGCGGTCCCCGAGCGGGCGGCCGAGCAGCGTGCCGCTCCCGGCGGTGGGCGTGATGAGCGCGAGCAGCATCTTGAGCGACGTCGTCTTGCCGGCGCCGTTCGGGCCCAGGAAGCCGAACACCTCGCCGCGGCGGACGGCGAGGCTCAGGTCGGCCACCGCGACCTTCTCGCCGAAGCGCCGGCGCAGGTGGTGCGTCTCGATCGCGAGCTCGGTCATTCCCCGCCAGTCTGCGAGCGGTCCCCGGCGCTGGCAACCGCGGGCCGGCCGCGGCACGGGTGCGCCGGCCGCCGGGATCGTGTCGTGGCGGGGAACGCCGCGGGGGGCGGCTTCAGCGCAGGGATTGCGCGACCTCGAGCAGGTCCTCGCCGCCGATGTCGCCCTCGACAGCGTGCACGCGGCCTGCCTCGGACCACAGCACGAGCGCGCCGCGGCGCTTGCGCGTACCGTCCGCCTTCGGCTCCGCGACGGTGCGGATGAACAGGCCCTTGCTGCCGTGCATGTCCACCTGGCGGAACGAGCCCGCCGACGTGGGCACCGGCACGAGCAGCGTGGTGCGCCAGTCGATGCCACCCGCCACGCGGCGCGCCTCGGCCGCGTCGAGGCCCAGGATGCGCAGGCCGATCTCACCCAGCTCGCGGAGGTCGGCGCCGGGTGGGAGCTCGACCTCGGGGCTCATCGCCTCCAGCACGTGCACGGAGCGCGTCCCGTCGGTGAAGCGCTGCTGCACCGTGGCCGGCTTCCGGACCGTGATCGTCCGGCCGTCGAGCTCGTCGGGCACGCGCACGTCGCGGATCGCGAGCGCGTCCAGCACGTGCCGGAGCTGCGCGGTCCGCACGGTGAGGCGGGCCGCGCCCTCGCCGGTGACCACGGCCTTCTCGAAGCGGAAGCCGGAGGGCAGCGTGGCCGGCTGCCGCAGCCCCGGGAGCCCGGCGGCCGACGCGGCCAGGTCCGCCGAGGGGTAGTCCACGGGCTTGCCCGGCTCCTGCAGCACCTGCTGCTCGTCGAACACCAGCATGGCCGGGTCGCGGTCCGACGCGTCGTTCAGCTTGCGGAGCTGCTCGATGCGCGCCTCGTCGATCTCGAGGCCGGCGAACGACCGCACGCGGAAGAGGTCGAGCGCGTTCTGCGCCGCCACGCGCACCGCGGGGAACGTGAACGCCACGGCCACCGCGGCCACGGCGACCGCGCCGGCCAGCACCGGGCGCAGGCGGGAGGCGCGCGCCTCGCGTGCGTCCTCGAGGCCGCGCAGCCGCTCACGCAGCGAACGGCTGAAGCCGGCCGAGGGCTCCTCACGCTGCTCGCCCAGGAAACGATCGTCCATCATGCCGCCCCTCCCTCGCTCCAGCCGGCGCGCAGCTTCTGCACGATGCGGTGCAATCGCGTGCCGACGTTGGTTTCGCTCATGCGCATCTGCCCGGCGATGGCGCGGTTCGTGAGGCCCGCGCCGTACTTCAGGGACACCAGCTCGCGGTCCGGCTCCGGCAGCTCGGCGAGGAGCCGGGAGAGCCGCGCGAACGCGTCGCGGCGCTCCAGCCGCTCGTGCGGCTCCTCACCGCCCGAGAGATGCTCCGCGGCCTCGAGCGGGACCTGGTCCCGCCGCCGCCGCCAGTGGTCCACGGCCACGTTCCGGGCGATGGCCATGACCCACGTGGAGAAGCCCGCCAGGTCACGCCGGTAGCGGTGCCGTGCCGTCCATGCCTTCTCGAACGTCAGCGACGTGAGGTCCTCGGCCACGGCCCCGTGGCCCACCCGGTAGCGGAAGTAGTTGTAGACCCGCGGCAACTGGTCCGCGTAGAGCGCGTCCCAGTCCGCCTCCCGGGCCGGGTGGAGCGCCCAGAGCCTGCCGAACACCACGTCGCCGATGGCCATCGTCGGGGGAATGTACGCCCCGGGGGCACGGGTATCACAGCCCCGGCCGCGCGCCTGCGGCGTGCGGGCCCGAGGCCGGGGGCCGGGCCCGGCGGCGTCAGCGGCGAGCCCGGGCTCCGATCGCTCGCGCGAACGTGAGCGACGCCCAGGTGCTCTCCCACTCGGCCGCGGCGGGATCGCCAGAGGGCCGCATGTCCACGGTGGCCACGAGCCACTCGCCGGGCTCGGCGCACGGAACGACGACTTCGCCGCGGGTGTCGGTGCGCGCCTCCCAGGTGATCGCGACCGAGTCGCGGGTCGCGGCGTCGCGCGGGCGGCCCGCCTCGTCGAACGGCGCGCGCCAGCTCCGGACGAGCGCGCCCGCGAGCGGCCGGCCCTCCGCGAGCACCCGCACGCGCAGCGGGCGGGCGAGCCCGGGGACGTCGAGCGGGACCAGCTCGAGCGGCAGCCCCATCGGCGTGGTGGCCCGCTTCGCTTCGTTCCCCGAAAGCCAGGCCTTGGCGCAGCGCCGGTAGCGCTCGCGCACCGGCGCGCTCGACGGCGAAGCGCGGCGGGCCGCCGCGGGGCCGGTGAGCCCCTCCTCCTCGAGGTACTCGTCGAACTCGCGCCCCGGGAGCGCGATCGGCACGAACGTCGACTCGTAGGCGAGCATCGCGCCGCCGCCGTCGCTCGCGGCGAAGCGCGCCCACGACTCGCCACCGGGCGAGCCTCCGCGCGCGAGGTCCACCAGGCGCGCGGTGCGCGCCGTCAAGCGCACGCAGCGCTCCGGAGCCCACACCTTCGCCTCGCCGCGGAACCCGGTACCCGCGAACGCGCGGACCGACACCGCCTGGCCGGGCGAGGGGTCGTAACGCTCCGGGGCGAGCCAGTGTTGATGCGCGCTCGCGGCAGTTGCGAGCAGCGGGCCGAGCAGGAGTGCGGTGAGAGAAGGAAGGCGCGTGCGCACGCAAGGACTCTACGGCGCTCGAGCCCGATCGGATGAGCGCCGCGGGATGCATCCGATCTCGTCACGGGCGCCTCATCCAAACACCGGCCCGCCGCGTAGTGGGGGTGTTCGGGCAACGCCCGGATCGGACGCGGCCACCGGGCCGGACGCACGAAGTCCGGCCGATCCCCACCCCAACGGCCTCCCCCGCGGGGGCCCGAAAGGACCCTTGCCATGTTCCACCGCTCCCTCACGGCGCTCGGCCTGGGCGCCGCCCTGCTGGCCGCGCTCGGCGCCACGCCGGCACGGGCCTCCAGCCACAGCGAGGCCCCGGGCACCAACAAGGACCGCCTCGCCGACGACACCGACCTCTACGCCTGGGTCGCCGCCGACGCGCCGGGCGCGGTCACTTTCGTGGGCAACTGGGTGCCGCTCATCGAGCCCAACAGCGGGCCCAACTTCGCGAGCTTCGACGACGCCGCGTCGTACTACTTCAACCTCGACAACGTGGGCGACGCGAAGAAGCACCTGCGCTACCGGTTCACGTTCAGCACCACGCGGCAGAACCCGAACACGTTCCTCTACAACACCGGCGTGGTCACGAGCCTCGACGACCCCGACCTGAACGTGCGCCAGAGCTGGACGCTCACGCGCGTGGACGTGGACGCCGGCACGGAGACCGTGCTCGGCACCGGCCGCGTGGCGCCGTGGTTCGTGGGCCCGGTCTCGATGCCGGACTACGGCTCGCTCGCGACACAGGCCATCACCACGCTCCCGGGCGGCTACAGGGTGTTCGTGGGCCCGCGCGACGATCCCTTCTTCGTGGACCTGGCGGCGGTGTTCGACCTGTTGAGCATCCGCCGGCTCCCGGGCGACCGCGGCAAGGGCGTGGACGGCGTGGGCGGCTACAACGTCATGAGCATCGTGATGCAGGCGCCGAAGACCGCGCTCACGAAGGACGGACTGGCCCCGGACGCGACGCGCGGCAATCACGTCCTCGGCATCTGGGACACCGCCGAGCGCCGGCAGACGAGCACGATCAACGGCGACGGCAGCGTGAGCGCCTCGGGCCCGTGGGTGCAGGTCTCGCGTCTCGGCATGCCGCTCGTCAACGAGGTCGTGATCCCGCTCGGACAGAAGGACCTGTTCAACGCGAGCGAGCCGGCGAACGACGTGGCCAACTTCGGCGCCGCGGTCGTGGACCCCGAGCCGGCGCGGCTGTTCACGCTCCTCTACGGCATCCAGGTCCCGCCGGCGCCGAGGAACGACATCGTCACCGTGTTCGCCACCGGAGTGCCGGGGTTGAACCAGCCGCCGAACGTGGCGCCGGGCGAGATGCTGCGGCTCAACATGACGATCCCGCCGGCCGGGCGCCCGCAGCGCCTGGGTGTGCTCGCGGGCGATGTCGCCGGCTTCCCCAACGGCCGGCGGCTCGGAGACGACGTGGTGGACATCGAGTTGAGGGTGGTAGCCGGCGTGTTGGTGGACGGCTTCGACATCGCGCCCAACAACCGGCTCGGGGACGGCGTAGACTACAACGACATGCCCTTCCTCCCGGGCTTTCCCTACGTCGGCCCACCCCAGAACCCCCGCAGCCACGAGCACCACGAGGAGCGCGGCGGCGGCCGGCGCCGCAGCCGCGACGACGCCGACGACCTCGCCGCGGAGGGCACGCCCGAGGCCGCCGGGACGCTGTCGCAGGAGGCTTCGGGCGGCCCGGCGCTCGCGCTGGAGTCGCTGCGGCCCGGGGCCGGCGCGGGACTCCAGTACACGCTCGAGGCCCCGGCGCGCGTGATGCTCAGGGTCTACGACGTGCAGGGCCGCACGGTGCGCACGCTCGTGGACCAGGACGCGGCCGCGGGCACGTTCCGCGCGAACTGGGACGGCCGCGACCAGGCGGGCAACGCGCTGCGCGGCGTGTTCTTCGCCCGGCTCACAGCCGGCGGCCGGGGGCTCGACACGCGGAAGATCGTGATCCGCTAGTCGAAGTCGGCGGCGAAGTGGAGCGGCGGGCGCCCCGAACGGGCGCCCGCCGCTTGTCCGCGAAGGCCGGGGCGGACCGCGCGCGCCCTGCGAAGCTCACTGGCCGAAGCGGGACAGGTAGCCCCGTCCCGCGCTCGGCGGCGAGCCCGCGAGGGAGTCCGAGCGATCGAGCCAGCGTGCCGCCTCGTCCCCGCGACCGAGCCGGGCGAGCGCGACCCCGAGGTTGAACGCGTGGCGCGCGGTATCGGGCCACGCGGACTGGAGCCGCGCGAAGCCGCCCGCGGCGCGCGGCCACTCGCCGTGGTCCGCGAGCAGGCTCGCGACCTGCTCCTCGGCGATCCGCCACAGGGGCTCGCCACGAAGTCCGGGCTCCTCGCAGCCGGGCGTGCCGGCCAGCGGCAGCAGCAGCGTGTCGCCCTTGAGCACGTAGAAGTGGTCCGGGCCGGCCGGGTCCGCGGCCGTGCGCGGCAGGTAGTCGCTGAAGAGCCCGCCCACGAGCCCGGGGTCGCGGTACCACACGCACAGCGCCGCGCTGTAGCGGGGATCGCTCCTGAACCCGGTCCCGCCGGGGAGCCCGGCGAAGAACAGGCGCGTGTGGCGCGCGGGCGAGGGCTCGCGCGCCGCGAGCGCCGCGCGCAGGTGGGTGAGCCGCCTCGCCCCGGCGCGCTGGTATTCCTCGCGCGTCCAGTCGTCGCTGAAGCTGCGGGCCGCGACGGGCCGGAGCGCGGCGACGGCCACGAGCAGCACCAGGAGCACGCGTGGCCGGCCGGCGCAGGCCGCCGCGATCGCGAGCCATGCCCCGCACAGTCCCGCCCAGCCGTAGTAGGAGTGCCATTGCAGCACGGGGATCGCGGCTGGCAGCCGGGCGACCGCCCACCAGCCGAGCCCGGTGCGCAGCGCGCGATGCTCGCGCGACCCGGGGCCCTTCACGCCGGACCATCGCGTCACGGCCCAGGCCACGGCGCCGAGGCCCCCCGCCCAGGCGACGATCTCCAGCGCGCGAAGCGGGGTCAGCACCCGGAGGTCCAGCGCACGGTCCAGATTCACGACCGCGAGCCAGGTGCGGAGCGATCCGAGCCCGAAGCGCTCTGGGCCGGCGGCCGTGAATCTCACGTTCGAGCCGTAGAGCCACCGTCCCCCGACCGACGGGTGGAGCACCATCCACAGCACGGTCACGCCGGCGAGGGCGAGCCACATCGCCCTCGTGTTCCGCTCCGGACGGGGGCGCACCAGCTCGAACCAGCCCGCGATCGGCAGCAGCAGGAGTGCCGTCTCCTTGCTCATGAACGCCATCAGCAGGGCGGCGGCCGCGGCGGCCGTGCGGCGCGCGTGGAAGGCGATCAGGAACGCGAGGCCGAAGAGCAGGTACCAGAGGTCCTGGGAGCAGCTCGCCCAGACCCGGTAGAGCCCCCAGGCCGAGGTCGCGAACGCCCCCAGCGGGGCGAGCGCGGCGGGCCGCTCGCCGGCAAGCCGGCGCAGGAGCTCGAGCGCCAGCGCCAGGACGCCGAACCAGAGCAGCAGGTTCGCCGCGTGGAACGCCACCGGCTCGGGTCCGAACCACCGCGTCAGAGCCCAGAAGTGGAGCTCGCGCGACCGCGGACGGTACCAGCCGACGAGCGAGGTGGCCGGGTCGAAGAGCCTGGCGAAGGGTGTCCACAACGAGCGGTCGAGGAAACGGTAGTCGTCGTTGCTGAACGAGCGCGGCAGGTCCGCCCCGTAGCTCACGAGCGTCAGGACGACGCACGCCGCGAGCACCCACGCCATCGGTCCGGGACCGGAGGGAGGCCGGGGCTCCGGGGGGGCCGGCGCGCTCGGAGCGGCGTTGGAAGCTCGTCTTCGCTGTCGGCTGATGGTCGGGCTCCCCGGGTTCGCCCGCGACCCGGGCGACGACTCCGACACAAGGACTGGCCAGTCTAGACCCCCCCGCCGGGCGACCGGGAGAGAATAGGTCGCCGCCGAGGCCGTTCGTGCCTGGCCCGATCCGGAGCGGCCCGCAGCCGGCCGACCGCGGAGCCGGACCTGCGATCCGGCCGCGAGCGGCGCGGACGGGGCGGGCCTGCCGTTTCCGGTACACTGCTCGGCCGTTGCCGTCACCCTCCTCGGAGCCCAGCGTGCCCCGTTTCTACATCACCACCGCCATCGACTACGTGAACGGCCGGCCCCACCTGGGCCACGCCTACGAGAAGATTCTCGCGGACGCCATCGCCCGCCGGCACCGGCAGAAGGGCGACGCCACCTATTCGCTCACGGGCACGGACGAGCACGGCCAGAAGATCGCCCGCGCCGCGGCCGCCGCGGGCAAGACCCCGGCCGCGTTCGTGGACGAGCTGTCACAGACGTTCGTGGCCGCCTGGAAGGCGCTGGACGTGCGCTACGACCAGTTCTTCCGCACCACCGACCGCAAGCACCACCTGGCGGTCCAGGAGCTGTTCCGGCGTCTGAACGACGCGCTCTCGCCCAAGACCGGCCGGCCGGTGCTCTACGAGGAGGAGTACGAGGGGCTCTACTGCGAGGGCTGCGAGGCGTTCAAGACCGAGCGGGACCTGGACGAGGACGGCCTCTGCCCCGAGCACAAGGTGAAGCCGAAGACCGTGAAGGAGAGCAACTTCTTCTTCCGGCTCTCGGAGTACGACGAGGCGCTCTTGAAGCACCTGGAAGCGCACCCCGACTTCATCTGGCCCGAGTACCGGCGCACCGAGGTCATGAACGTCATCAAGGGCGGGCTCCAGGACATCAGCGTCTCGCGCCCGAACCTCGCCTGGGGCGTGCCGCTGCCGGAGGAGATCCCGGGCTCCGAGGGGCACGTGGCCTACGTCTGGGCCGACGCGCTGCTCAACTACCTCTCGGCCATCGGCTGGCCGGAGCGCAAGTACTCGCTGTGGTGGCTCGCGAAGCACAAGGACGTCGGCGGTCCGGGGGCCGCGCGCCAGGACGAGTTCCAGCACCTGGACGGCCAGGGCCGGCCGGGCGCGGCGTGGGCAGGCACGAAGGACGCCTACTACACGAACGCGTTCCACCTGATCGGCAAGGACATCAGCCGCTTCCACTGCATCCTGTGGCCGGCGCTGCTGCTCGCGGCCGGCGTCCCGCTGCCGCGCCAGGTCTACGTGCACGGCTTCATCTACGCGCGCGGCGAGCGGCTCTCGAAGTCGCTCGGCAACCTCGTGGACCCGGTCGAGACGGCGCGCGTCTTCGGGGCCGACGCGCTGCGCTTCTACCTGCTCGACTCGTTCCCCACCGGGCGCGACGGCGAGTTCACGGTCGAGCAGCTCGTGGAGCACGTGAACGCGCACCTCGCGAACAAGCTCGGCAACCTGGCGAGCCGCACGGTGACACTCGTGAACAAGAACTTCGCGGGCCAGGTCCCGGCCGAGTGGGACCCCGACGCGCTGCGCACCGACGAGGGCAAGGAGGGCTTCGGCGCGCTGCTCGCCGCCGCCGCGACCGCGGCCACGGAGTCGCCCAAGGCCTGGGACGAGATTCGCGTGAACGACGCGCTCGAGCTGGCCTGGACCGTGGTGGAGCGCGCCAACGAGTTCGTGGACCGCACGAAGCCGTGGGAGCTGGGCAAGGACCCCGGGCGCCGCGAGGAGCTGGCGACGGTCCTGAACGCGCTGCTCGAGACGCTGCGCCTGGTCGCGATCTGGGTCTGGCCGGTGATGCCGGGCAAGTGCGAGGAGCTGTGGCGCGTGCTCGGGCTCGCCGGGCATCCGGGCCAGCAGAAGGACGCCGACGTCCAACCGCGCTTCGGCGCCGGGGCGCCCGGCGAAGCCGGGTCCGGGCGGAAGCTCGGCGAGCCGGTGATCCTGTTCCCGCGGATCGATATCAAGAGCGTGGCCGGGGCGTGATCGACACGCACTGCCACCTCTGCGACAAGCGTTTCGACCGCGACCGCCAGCAGGTGTTCGACCGCGCGCATCACGCGGGGGTCACGCACTTCGTCGAGATCGCGTACGGCCCCGGCATCTGGGAAAAGGGCTTCGCGCTCGCGGCCGAGCACCCGAACGTGTTCCTCGCCGTGGGTGTGCACCCCGGCGAGTCGGGACGCGTGCCGCTGGAGGCGCTCGAGACGCTCCGTTCACACGCGCGCCACGCGCGCGTCGTGGCCATCGGCGAGACCGGCCTCGACTTCTTCCGCGACCACGCGCCCCGCGAGGTGCAGGAGCGCTGGTTCCGCGCCCAGTTGGCACTCGCCGACCAGGTCGGCCTGCCGGTCGTCATCCACCAGCGGAGCGCGCTCGCCGAGGTGCTCGCGATCCTCGAGGAGGCGAGGCCCGCGGCCGGCGGCGTGCTTCACTGCTTCGACCAGGACGTCATCACCGTCGAGCGAGCCCGGGCGCTCGGCTTCAAGCTCGGCCTGGGCGGCGTGCTCACCTACGGCCACGCGGCGCTCGACGAGGCCGTCCGCGGCGCGCCCGACGACATGCTGCTGCTCGAGACCGACTCGCCCTACCTGGAGCCCGAGCCGCGCTCGCTCAGGCGGAACGAGCCATCGCTCCTGCCGCGCGTCGTCCGCCGCCTGTGCGAGCTGCGCGGCTGGACGCCCGCGCAGGCCGTCGAGATCACCCGCCGGAACGCCCGCGAGCTGCTCCGGCTGCCGCCGGGGTGAGGCGGGGCCGCTACTTCCTCTCCAACACCACGAGCGGAGGGCCGACGTCGTTCTTCACGGGCGGCAGGCTCTTCAGGTAGCGGTACATCGAGCGCAGGTCGTCCTCGTCCAGCTTCTGGAGCCCCTGCCAAGGCATGGGCGAGTGCGGGATCAGCCGTCCGGCTCGGAATCGCATCACGAAGTCGTCCTCGCTCCAGTTCCCGAGCCGGCCGGTGGCGCTGTCGGCGGTGATGTTGGGCGGCGACCACGAGACGCCCGGCTGGTCGGGCTCGGTGAAGCCGGTCGAGCCACCGAAGCGAGAACCCACGAGCGCGCCGGTCGCCATATCGCGCTGCGTGTGGCAGGCCCAGCAGAGCGCCACCGATCCCACCAGGTAGCGCCCGGTCTCCTCGCTCGCGCCGCGCGGGCTCGCGGTGGGAGGCGTCCCCGAGGGTCCCACCGGGTTCGCGAGCACGGTCGCCTTCACGACGTTGCCCAGCAGCGAGTAGCGATGTGCCGGCACGAGGTTGTGCACCGGCGGCTGGGCGCGGAGGTACGAGATGATCGCGGTGATGTCCTCGTCCGAGAGCCCCTGCAGCTCCATGAACGGGAGCAGCGCGCGGCCGTCGTGGCCGACGCCGTGGCGGAGCGCACGCGCGATGGCGCCGTCCGAGAACCGGCCGATGCCGGTCTCGTCGTCGGGCGTGAGGTTGCGGGCGCGGATCTTCCCGGGCGGGATGTCCCAGGTGAAGCCGCCGGAAAGCGGCACCTCGGCGCCGGCCATCCAGTCCGCGGTGCGCGTCGTGTCGCGGTGGCACGCACCGCAGTTGGCGAGGCTGTGCACGACGTAGCGCCCGCGGGCGATCACCGCAGAGTCGGTCGAGGCGGTGATGTCGGGGTAGGGCGCGTCGAACTTGAGGTTCTGGCGCGCGGCCACATAGATGCCGAAGCCGGCGACGACGACGGCCACCAGCGCGACCAGCGAGACGGCAATTCTAAGAATCACGGGCGGCCTCCTCGGTGAACGGGAAGCCGGGAGGCTACTTCGCCCGGACGCGCTCCACCAGCCGCGCGATCGCGCGGATGCTCTCGAAGTGGTCGGGGAGCACGGCCTCGTCCGGGATGCTGACGCCGAACTGCTCCTCGCAGAACGTCACCGTCTTGAGGATGCTCATCGAGTCGAGCAGGCCGCGCTGCAGCAGCGAGTCGTCCGGGCCCAGGTTCCTCAGGTCGCGGTCGTAGAACACGTCCTCGACCAGGAACTGCCGGATGGCCGACTCGGTCGGGTTGAGCTGCATCAGGTCCCCTGGGGTGCGTCCGCGCCGGCGAGCGCGCGGCGGTCCACCTTGCCGCTGCTCGTGCGCGGCAGGGCGGCGCGGAACTCGATCGTCTCGGGCACCATATACCGCGGCAGCATCGCCGCACAGTGGAGCTTGAGCGCGTCCGCGGTGACCTCGGCGCCCGGCTTCGCCACGACGACCGCCTTGAGCCGGTGCATGATCTCCTCGTCGGGCACGGCCACGACCACGGCCTCGTCCACGGCGGGGTGCGCGGCGAGGCGCGCCTCGATCTCGCCCAGCTCGACGCGGTGGCCGCGCGTCTTCACCTGGTGATCGCGCCGGCCGAGGAACTCGAGCTCGCCGTCGGGCCGCTCGCGCACGAGGTCGCCGGTGCGATAGGCGCGGTCGTGCACGCCGGGCGCGATCTCGAGCGACTGGAGCACGAGCGCGTTGCGCTCCGGCCGGCCCCAGTAGCCCTGCATCACGGACGCGCCGCGGATCCACAGCTCGCCCACGCCGCCCGCGGGCACCGGGCGGAGCCGCTCGTCGAGCACGAGCGCCTCGTCGTAGGGGCAGGCGCGGCCGATCGGGAGCGGCGTGTCGGCGGCGGGCGTAGCGGCCACCTCGTGCCACGTGCAGACGTTGGTCTCGGTGGGCCCGTAGAGGTTGGCGAAGCGGGCGTGCGGGGCGAGCGCCATGAGCCGGCGCAGGAACTTGATGGGGAACACCTCGCCGGCGAACAGGAGCACGCGCAGCGCCGGGAGGTCGAGCCGCTCGAGCCCGCCGCGGGTGAGCATCAGCACGAGCGAGCTGGGCGTGCAGTACCAGACGCTCAAGCGGTCCTCCGCCCAGCGCGCGGCGACCGCGGCGGGGAACGAGGCGAGGCGCGGGCTCACCGGGTGGAGCGAGGCGCCGGCGCGCGCGGTGGAGAAGAGGTCGAACGTGGAGAGGTCGAAGTGGAACGGAGCCTGGTTCGCCACCCGGTCGGCGGAGGTGAGCGCGAACGTCTCGGCGGCCCAGTCGGTGAACACGCGGCAGTTCCGGTGCGAGACCATCACGCCCTTGGGCTCGCCGGTGCTGCCGCTCGTGTAGAGGATGTAGGCGAGGTCGTCCTCGAGCGCGGGAACGTCCGGGGCGGTGGCCGCCCCGGCCGCGAGCGCGGCCCACGGGATGCCGGGAAGCCCCGCCACGCGCGGCGCGTCGGCGACTGTGGCGGCGTCGGCGAACCAGAGCGCGCGCAGCGGCGAGCGACCGCCGAACGCCTCGTCCAGCGCGCCGGCGCGCTCGCCCGTTGTGACGAGCCCGGCTACCTGGCAGTCGCGAGCGAGCGCCACGAGCCGCGCGGCCGGCGCGGCGGGGTCCACGGGCACGTATGCGGCACCCGCCTTCATCGCGCCGTAGAGCGCCACCACGGCCTCGGGCGACTTGGGGAGCCACAGCGCCACCCGGTCGCCACGCCGCACGCCGTGCGCGGCGAGCGAGCGCGCGAAGCGGTTCGCGTGCGCCTCCAGCTCGCCGTAGGAGAGCGTGGCCCCGTCCATCGCCAGCGCGAGCGCGCGCGGGTCGCGCTCGGCGGCCTCGGCGAGCAGGCGATGCAGCAGGAGCGGCATGGTCAGAGTCCCAGGCAGCGCGCGATGATCTTCCGCTGCATCTCGCTGGTCCCGGAATAGAGCGTGCCCGAGAGCGCGTCGCGCACCTCGCGCTCGATCGGGTACTCCTTCATGTAGCCGTAGCCGCCGTGGAGCTGCAGCGCGTCGAGCGCCGCCCGGCTGTGCGCCTCGCTCACGAACAGCTTGGCCATGGCCGCCTCCAGCACCGCGTTCTTGCCCTTCCCGTGCAGCCAGCCCACCTGGTAGAGAAGGTATCGGCCCGCCTCGATGGCCACCTTCATGTCGGCGATGCGGTCGGCGACCGACTCGAACTTGGCGATCGGCTGGCCGAACTGACGGCGCTGCTTCGCGTACGCCACGCAGTCGTCGAGCAGCCGCTCCATGGCGCCCAGGTGCCCGGCGAAGATGCAGGCGCGCTCCCACTCCATGGCCGAGTTGAAGATCTTCATGCCGGCGCCCTCGGGCCCGAGGCGGGCGGACTCGGGCACGAGGCAGTCCTCGAACACGACCTCGCCCATGGGCGAGGTGCGCAGGCCCATCTTGGGGATGGGCTTGCCGAACGTGACGCCCTTCGCCTCGCGCGGCACGAGGAACGCGGTGAGCGCGGGCGACTGCTTGTCGCGCTGGAGGTAGGCGAACGCGAGCGCCAGGTCGGCCACGGGCGCGTTCGTGGCGAACGTCTTCTGCCCGTTCAGGACGTAGCCGCCGTCGCGGCGCTCGGCGCGCGTGGTGAGCGAGAACACGTCGGAGCCCGCCCCGGGCTCGGTGATGGCGTGCGCGCCGATCGCCTTCCCGTTCACGAGCCGGGGCAGCCACTCGCGCTTCTGTGCCTCGCTCCCGTAGTGGACGAGCGGCATCTCGACCGCCCACATCTGGGCGTTCAGGCTGAACACGAGGCCGTTGTCGCGGCAGCCCCAGCCGAGCGCCTCCATGGCGATGGCGGTGGTGACGAGGTCCTGCCCCTGCCCGCCGAACTCCGCCGGCACCGGCAGGCCGAGGAGCCCGAAGTCGGCGCACGCCTGCCAGCACTCGCGCGGGAACTCGCCGTCCGCGTCGCGCTGCTCCAGACGTTCGTTCAGCGACTCGCGCGCGAACTCACGCACGGCGGCGCGCAGCTCCTGCTGCTCGGCCGAGAGCTCGAAGTCCATGGGCACTAGTATGCCCCGGACCCGGTCGAGCCGTTGCCCGCCGGCACGCCACGCGCGCTCGGGTGGAACGTCCCGAACCACGCCAGCGCGCGTTCGAGCGCCTTCCGCTGCATGGGGATGTTGAGGAACCCGTGCACGTCTCCAGGCCACACCTCCACCTCGAGCCGTGCGCGCTCCTCGGGCGAGAGGCGAGGGAACAGCGTCTCGAGCGCGACCCGGAACGAGACATACTCAGGGTCGGCCTCGCCGTAGATGAAGAGCGCCCGGGCGCGCGAGCGCACCAGCGCCTGGAAGTGCTCGAGGAAGCTCTCGCCGAGCGGCGTGTCGGCGCGGCTCGCGCCCGGCTCGCGCTTCCCGCCTCCCCCGCCGCGCGCCACGCGACCCAGCACGGTGGCCATGTAGCGCCAGCGCCCGGCGCTCCCCAGCGCGCGCCAGTTCGCGGGGTTCCCGAGCGCGCGCAGCAGGTGGCGCCAGTCCTTCTGGTCGGCGTGCGCCTTGACCAGCGTGCCCAGCTCCATGACCGGGGCCGCGAAGAACACGATGCCGTCCACCGCGGCGCCCTCGTCGGCGAACGCCGACAGCGCGGTGCGCGCGTCGAAGCAGGCGCCGCTCACGAGGAAGCGCCGGTGCCCGAAGCGCTCGCGCAGCGCGCGGATCACGGCGACGGCGTCGTCAAGGTAGGGCCGGTTGGGGTCGAGGAACGCGCTCTCGCCTTCCGAGTCCCCCGCGCCGTGGTAATCGAAACGGAACGCGGCGAAACCTCGCGCCGCGAGCCGCCGCGCACCCTCGACCCACATGCGGTTTCGGTGCGAGCGCGGCCGCGTGAACAGGACCACGACGTGCTCCGCCGGCTCCGCGGCCGGGTCGGGCGGCGTGTAGAGGCCGAACAACGTGCCGGCCGGGGTCGGGATCGTGACCGGCTGCTCGGCGCGCGATCGGGCGCGCTCGGCGTCAGTCTCGACCCACGGCATCGAGCCACTCCAGGGTGAGGCGCGTGAGCGCTTCGGATTCCCAGGCGGGATTGCTCATGAGCTGGTAGCCGGGCTCCTCCTGGACGAGCGCGGTGGCGACCTCGGCGCCGCCCGCGCGCAGGGCCTCCGCGAGCTGGGCGTGCGCCGGCGAGAGCCTGGCCCGCGCCTCGACCTGCGCCAGCATCACACGCGCGCGCCCGCCGGTGAGAGCGCGGGCGAGCGAAGCCCCCGCGAGACTCTGCACCAGCGAGCGCTGCAGCGTGTAACCGAGCACGTCCACGTTCCCCTGCGACTCGAGCCGGGCGAGGAGCTGGTCCACCGTGGCCTCGGGCTTCAGCCCGCCGGCCACCTGCGAGAAGAGCAGCGTGCGGAGCTGCTGCCGGAAGAAGTCCGTGGGGCTGGCCACCGGCTCCCAGAAGAGGAAGCCGGCGGCGTCCGAGCGCCCCGAGCCCGGCCCGCCGGCGAGCGCGGCCACGAGCGCCCCGAGCCGCACGCCGAGCCAGACGATGCGGTCGCGGCCGCTCCGGCGCCGGGCCTCCTCGGCTGCGGCGCGCGCGTCGGCCACGAGCGTGTCGAGCGTCACATCGGCCGAGCCGCCGCCCGAGTCGCCGTGCCCGCGGGAGTGGTAGCGGAGCACCGGGAAGCCGCGCGCGGCGGCGGCCCGCGCGGCCAGGACCTCCTGGCGGTAGAGCGTGATCTGCTCCACGCCGAGGCCGTGCACGTGCACCATGACGGGGGCGGCGTAGCGGCCCGGCGCGGCCTCGTGGAAGACCGCGTACACGGGGGTCCCGTCCACCTGCATGAAGAACGGGGTCTCGGGAGCGACCGCGCGCAGCGGCGCGACCTTGGGGGCGGAAGCCGGGGAGACCAGCGGCGTGCTCCGAAGGGCTGGCCGGAGAGACCCGGGAGCGCGGGGCCGGCAGTCGCGGGCCGCGGGCTTGAGGAACAGCTCCGGCGAGGGGGGACGGAAAGGGACGAAAATGGTACGGGTCGGGCCGCAGCGGTGTCAACGGTCGCGCGCCGGAAATCGCTGTGGCCACGGTGATTATCTCCCATCAAGTCCCCGCAGTGGCGGCCCGATGACCGGGCTGTGACGCCCGTACCCGGGACACCCCTCTGGCTGCTCGCAGCCTTCGCGATCGCGGTGCCCGTCGCGGCCGCCGTGCTGCTGCTGCTCGCCGCGCGCATGCTGCGCCGGGGCGAGCGGCGCGCGCTGCGCTTGCGGGCCGGCGAGCTGTTCCGGCTCCTGGGCGGCCGGGTCGCGGGCAGCGTCCCGGCGCGGGCGCTCCGCCGGGCGGCGGCGCGCACCGCGCACGACTCGTTCTGGGACGCGCTCGAGGCCATCGCCAGCACGCTGCGCATGCACGAGCGCCAGGGCCTCGCGCGAACGCTCGCCAGGAGCGGCCACCTGGCGCGCGAGCGGCGCACGCTCGCACTCGAGGAGCCGGCCGCACGGCGCGAGCTGGCGGCGCGCCGGCTGGGGATGCTGCCCGACCCGCGCTCGCGCCGCGTGCTCCGCCGCGCGCTCGTGCGCGGGCCCGAGGGCGTGCGCCTCGCCGCGGCGCGCGCGCTCGCGCGCCACCGTGACCTCGCCGCGCTCCGCTGGCTGCTCGAGCACCCGGGCTCGCTCGCGCACCGGCCGCTCCCGGCGCTGGTCGGGCTCCTGCGCACGTTCGGCCCCGCCGCGCGCGCCATGCTCATCGCCGCGCTCGAGCGCGGCCCCGGCGACGTGCGGCTCGAGTGCGCCGCGCTCGAGGTGCTGGGGCTCGCGCGCTGCCGCTCGGCGCGCGGGAGCCTCACCGCGCGGCTCCAGAGTCCGCACCTGGAACTGCGCGTGGCGGCGGCCCGCGCCCTGGGCCGCCTGGGCATGGGTGAAGCGATCCCGGTGCTGGTGATGTCGCTCGCCGACCCCGCCTGGCCGGTGCGCGCGATGGCCGCACAGGCGCTCGGCCGGCTCGCCGCCTCGCCCGCGGTGGACGCGCTCGCCGTGTGCGTCAGCGATCCGTCGTGGTGGGTGCGCCACCACGCCGCCTACGCGCTCGCCGCGATCGGCGGCGAGGGCCACGACGCGCTCTGCGAGCTGGCGGCGCGCTCGGCCGACACCTACGCGCGCGAGATGGCGAGGGAGGCGCTCGAGTACGGCGCGGGGCGCGAACGGGCGTAGGCGCAGCGCTTGCGGCGCCGCACGCCGATGGCCGAGACTTTCCTCATGTCGCATCCCTCTCCCCGCGACCCCCGCCGGACACGGGCCTCGGACTACGTCCGTGAACGCGCCCAGCGCGAGTCGGGCGGCAGCGAGCTCCAGCGCGTGAAGGACGCGCTCACCTCGCGAGGGCTCTCGCCGCGCAAGCGCTTCGGGCAGAACTTCCTCGTCCGCGAGGAGATCGCCGAGCGCATCGTCGAGCACGCCCACCTGCGCGACGACGACGTGGCGGTGGAGATCGGCCCCGGCGCCGGCGCGCTCACGCTGCGGCTCGCCCGGCGCGTCCGACATCTGATCGCCGTCGAAAAGGACGCCGGGCTCGCGGACTACCTGCGCGAGGAGTGCGGCGACGTGCCGCGCGTGACCATCGTCGAGGGCGACTTCCTGGAGTTCGATCTCGCCGCCGCCGCCGCCGCGCACGGCGTGGCGAAGCTCGTGGCCGTGGGCAATATCCCGTACAACGTCACCACGCCCATCCTCGAGCACCTGTTCGAGGAGCGCGGCGTGGTGCGGAGCGCGGTGCTGCTGGTGCAGAAGGAGTACGCCGAGCGCCTCGCCGCGGCGGCCGGCACGCCCGAGTATGGCGCGCTCACGCTGTTCGCTCGCTACCACGCGCTCATGGAACCGCTCATGACCATCCGCGCCGGCGCGTTCTGGCCGCGGCCTGACGTGGACTCGATGCTGGTGCGCTTCTTCCTCCGCGAGCACCCGCCGGTGGAAGCGCCCGAGTCGCTGCTCTTCCGCATCATCCGTGCCTCGTTCCAGCAGCGCCGGAAGCAGCTCGCGAATACGCTCGAGAACGCGCTCGGCCTGCCGCGCGCCGCGGTCGAGCGGCTCGGCCGCCAAGCCGGAATCTCGCTCGCGCGCCGCGGCGAGACGCTCACGCTCGACGAGTTCGCGCGCCTCGCTCGCGCGGCGGTGGACCGGGGGATCGACGGCTGAGCGGCGGGGGCGCGCCCGCTGAGCGAGGGGCTGCTGACCGCCGGTTCGGGCGTTCCGCGAGGCACTTCCGGGTCGAATTCCAGGGGTCCGTCGAGGTATGCTCGGTCCTGTATCCGCGCCGTCCCTCGCACGGTGGTCGCCGCGAGCCGAGAGGCGCGTGAATAGAGGGCGCGCGTGTCGACGGCGGGCAGTATCCCTGCAGACCCGCCGGCAGGACGGTCGGGGACGTGGGTCGGCTCCCTGGCCATCGGTCTCCTGCTGGCTGCGGAAGTACATGCCCAGGTGGAGTGGCGGCGCTCGCCGCTCAATCCGCTCGTGCCGTTCGCCACGACGGGCGGTTATGCGATGGACCCCGTGGTGATCCGGGACGAGGCGGCCGGCGTCTATCGCATGTGGTACACGGCGTATTCCGGCACATGGCAGATCCACCTCGCGCTCTCCACGGATGGGATCCACTGGTTCACCTACGTCGGGAATCCCGTCCTGAGCGCCGGGTCCGCGCCGTTCGAGAGCGGCGGCGTGTCCTATGCGGGCGTCGTCCGCGAGGGGTCCGGCTACCGGATGCTCTACACCGGAGTCCAGGGCGGCTACAACACGGCGATCGGCACCGCCACGTCTCCCGACGGCATCGAGTGGACCCGATACCCCGGGAACCCGGTGCTGAGCACGGAAGGGTCGGGATGGGATTCACAGCGGATCGAGACCGCCCATGCACTCCTGCGAGATGACATCGGGTTCCGGGTCTACTACACGGGGTACGACGGGGTGCGTCACCAGACGGGCCTCGCGACGTCGGTGGATGGCGTTCATTGGACCAAACACCCGGAAAATCCCGTGCTGCCCGCAGGCGCGCCCGGGGCCTGGGACGACGCGGACACGGAGACCCGCGGTGCGATATTCGTGGACGGCACGACGCTGCTGTTCTACACCGCGCAGGCGCCGGGCTCGCAACGAGCCGCGATCGGTATCGCGCGTTCGCTCGACGGTGTCCACTTTGAGCGATTACCGGCGAATCCGGTCCTTACCGGCGGTGGCCCGGCGAGCTGGGACTGGACGATACGTGGCGGCTGCCCAACGCTCGAGAGTACGTCGCTTCACCTGTGGTACGCCGGCACACCGAGGGACGCCGCCGAGTGGTCGATCGGCCTCGCCACGACGTCCGCGGCCCTGCTGGGGGTGGAGGAGCCCGGCACCCCGCGACCCGAGAGCGTCATGCTCGCGCCCGGCCGTCCGAATCCGATGCGCGCGCAGGTTTCATTCGAGTACACGCTGGCGAAGCCGGAGCACGTGCGCTTCGAGATACTCGACGTCCTGGGACGCCGGCTCGCTTCCTTGGTGGACGAGGAGCAGAACGCCGGACGTCATGCGTGCGAGTGGCGGGCGCCGGGCGTGGCGAACGGAGTCTATATCGCGAGGCTCAGCGCCGGCCCGGTCGTTCGGATGCGGAAGCTCGCCGTCGTCCGCTGATCCCGCACGCACCAAGCGGTCCGCAGCTGGGCCCGCGAAGCGCTCGCGAGCGGGCCGCCGTGCACTTTCGCTACCAGATCCCCAGCCGCAGGAACCTCACCTCGGCGTTCCCGGCCGAGTCCACCACGGCGCGGAAGCGGTAGTTGGCGGAGCCCTCGACGTAGTCTCCGCCGGGGGACGAGATCCGGCGCCGGCCGAAGCTGCCGGTGACCCACAGCAGGTCCTCGCCCTTCACCCGCGGTCGCACCTCGACGCTCTCGCCCGGGGCGAGCGGCGGCACCCGCACGGAGTCGCGCTGGGTGCGCACCCACAGCGCGTCGAGCAGCCGGCCCGAGGCGTTCACCACCCGCACGCGCGGGCCGTCGCCGCCGCCGCAGCCGACCGGCATCGCGAACACCACCACCGCGGCCGCCAGCAGCACGACAGCGCGGGAGGTCACGGCTCGACGAACTTGTAGCCCACCTTGTGCACGGCCACGATGAACGGCTTCTCGAAGCCCTCGCCGAGCTTGCTGCGCAGGTTGGAGACGTGCGTGTCCACGGTGCGCGTGGTGACCCCCAACTCCTCGTCCACGCCCCAGATCTCCTCGAGCAGCTCCTCGCGGCTCACGGTGCGGCCGCGGTGCTCGATCAGGTACTTGAGCAGCTCGAACTCCTTGAACGAGAGCGCCACCTGCTTGCCTGTCTTGTAGACCTCGCGCGGCTCGAAGCGCACCTCGACGTCGCCGAACGAGTAGATGGTCGTGCCCGGTGCGCCCGTGTTCATGGGGCCGCGCGCCACGAGCCGCTTCACCCGGGCCGCCAGCTCCTTGGGGCTGAACGGCTTCGTCACGTAGTCGTCCGCGCCGAGGTCGAAGCCCTTGAGCACGTCGGCCTCGAAGTTGCGCGCGGTCATCACCAGCACGGGGATGTCCTTGTGGCGCTGGCGCAGCTCCTTCAAGACCGTGAAGCCGTCCTTCTCGGGCAGCATGATGTCCAGGAGCACGGCGTCGGGCTTCTGCTTGAGCGCCATGCGCAGGCCTTCCTGGCCGGTCTTCGCGGTCAGGACCTCGTAGCCCTCGTAGCGGAAATTGTGGGCGAGGCCGTCCAGCAGCCCCTCCTCGTCCTCCACGATCAGGATCTTCTTCTTGTCGGTGGTCATGTCCCTCTCCCGGGGCGCCCGCCGTCCAGAGCCGGCAGCACGATGGTGAACGTACTCCCTTCGCCGGGCGTGCTGGTCACTTCGACCCGGCCATGATGCGCCCGGACCAGCATCTGGACAAGCGAGAGCCCCAGCCCCGCGCCCTTCACGGTGTGGACGAGGCCGGTCTCGACCCGGGCGAACTTCTCGAAGATGCGCCCTTTCTCGTCGGGCGGGATGCCGATGCCCCGGTCGGCCACCGCGAGCCGCACATCCTCCCCGTCGGTGGTGAGGCTCACGCGCACGTCCTTCCGGTCGCGCGAGTACTTGACCGCGTTGTCGAGCAGGTTCAAGAGGCAGTGCTGGAGCGCGCGGCTGTCGCCGAGCACGAGCGGCATGGCGTCCGGCAGCGAGACCTCGTAGTGGAACCCGGCATCCTCGAGCCGCAGCCGGAACGAGTCCAGCGTCGTGTTCACGACCTCGCGCAGGTCCACGGGTGCGCGGTCGATGGTGCGCTGGCCGGCTTCGAGGCGCGAGTAGTCGAGGATGTTGTCCACCAGGTGCGCGAGCCGGTCGGTCTCGCGCGCGATCGCGCGCAGGAACTTCTCGCGCTCGGCGTCGGTGTGGTAGCGGCCCAGCTCGAGCGTCTCGACCGCCACCATGATCACCGAGATCGGGGTCTTCAGCTCGTGCGTGACGTTCGAGACGAAGCTGGTCTTGGCGTTCACCAGCTCGACCTGGCGCAGGATGTAGCGCGCGCCCACGAACGTGGCGCCGAGCATCACCAGCGTCAGCAGGCCGATGAACGCGATCTCGATCGCCACGAGCCGGCTGGCGAACGCCACCGGGGACGTGGGCGTGGCCGCCACGCGCACCTGGTAGCCCTCGAACGGGCCGGTCATGGGCGCGTGCCGCGCGGTGGCGGGGTACGCCGACTCGCGCACGTGCGCCACCTCGTGGCCGCGCGGATCGAGCGCGGCGATCGCCAGGTGGCGCGTGGACTCGAGCCCGCCGTACATGCGGGGGCTCGCCGGCAGCCGGTCCACGACCACGCTGCGCAGGTGCTCGGCCAGGAACGCGCGCGGGTTGAACCACCAGCCGCCGGCGCCGAGCGCGCTGCCGTCGGGACCGTTGAGCAGCATGGCCGCGAACGGGTGCTCCCGCTGCCCGGTGGGGTCGGCGCCGAAGATGAGGAGCTGGCCGTCCACGGTGACGATCGAATAGCCCTCGAGCTGGGCGAGCGGCACGAAGTGCGGCGCCTCGAACAGCCGCGCCCGGCTGGCGAGCGCGCTGCGGATGGCGTCCGCGTCGCCGGTCGTGCGCGACGCCGTCTCGGCGGGCCCGAGCGCGGCGCGCACCCCGTCGAGCAGCTCGCGCTCGAACGACTCGACGACCTTCTCGGCGAGATAGGCGTTGTAGCGGCCGGACTCGGCCTCGACCTGGCGCGAGACCCGCAGCGTGAGCCAGATGGCGGTCCCCGCGAGGGCCAGCGCCGGCAGCGCCACGGCCACCACCAGCACGAACAGCTTGTGCTCGCGCGCGCGCGGCAGGAGCCGGGGCATGGTCAGGGACATGAGCGTTCAGACTAGAGCGCCCGGGGGCGGGCTCCAAAGAACCGGGCCGGTCCGCGGTGGCGGACCGGCCCGGGAAGTCCCGCGGGACGCGCGATCAGCGCATCGCGACCGGCTGTCCGGTGATGGCGCGGATGCGGGTCACGACGCTCTGGTCGCTCGAGGTGAGCAGCGTCATGCAACCGCGCTCGACGTTCACCACCTCACGGTGAAGCTTGCCGCTCGCGATGGCGCCGCGGAGCGCCTTGCACTCGGGGCAGAGGCTCCTGCTGCCGCCGGCCGCGAGGGACGACATGAGCTTCTCGTGCCGCTTGGTGACCGTGGCCTGGAGCGCCTTCACGTCCCCGGGCGTCTCGGTGGTGTAGACGATCATCGCGCCGTTCTTGAGCGCCACCACCTGCGACTTGGCGCCGAGCGCCTCCACGTCCTGCTCGCAGGTCAGCCTGTCGGCGCAGGCCGAGCAGTCGTGCGCGGCGCCCTTCGCGGCGGCCGGCTTGCTGTTGGCGGCGACGGCGGTCGCGGCACCCTTCATGCCGCAGCAGTCGGCACCCTTCGCGGCCTTGCCGGACTTCACGTTGCCGGCGACCACGGCCGTGGCCGAGGCGCCCTTCGCCTCGCAGCCCGTGGCGGCGGCGACGGCGGTGTTGCTCATGCAGGCCGCGGCCATCTCGGGCGTGCAGGCCGCGGCCCGACCCGCCGCATCCGCGGCGGGTGCCCCGGCGGTGCAGCCGGCGTGCGCGGCGTGCGCGGCCTTGGTGGCGCCCGCGGCCTTCGCGGTGGTCGCGCGGGAGGCGGTGGTGTTCCTGGCGGACTTGGACTTGTGGGCGTCGCAGGCGAGCGCCGCGGAGGCGGTACAAGCGCAGGCGAGCAGAGCAACGGCGAGCAGGCGCAGCGACTTCATGGAGTCGACCTCCCGGAAGGTAGCGAAACCGAGGTCGCACTCGTGGGGAGCACGCCCCGCACTGACTCTGGAATCATCGGCCGGCCAGCGGAAATCGTGTCAGTCACGCTTCCGCCCCATGTCAGGCCGCTGCAAAAAGCCGGCCGCGGCGGGGCTTGGGGCCCGGGATCCCGGCGGCGGTTTCCCCGGACCCGGCCCCGACGGATGTCCCGACCGAAGCTTCCCCCGGGGAGCCTCGGGCCGCTGACCCGGCCGGATCGCGCGGCACGGCTGCCGCGAAGCGCTTCTCAAGCGTGTGATCGTGGTGTCCGGCGACGCCGGCGCGCAGCATGCCGCTGGCATCGGCGTCGCACAACCGCCGCTCGCGGGGCGGTGCGGCGAAGTCCCCGCGCTTCCGCTCCTCATCCGGGCATCCGTCCCCCCGCGGCGACGCCCGCTGGCCTCGCGAGCACGCCGCCGGTCGGGCGCGACGGCGCCGGGCGGGACGGCGGCGCGACTCGCGCGGCGCGATCGGCGTCGCATCGTCGTTGACGCTCGCCGCGACACCTTCTTACTGTGCGAAGCGCTCCTCATGGTCAAGCGACGTTCGTCCGCCAAAGGGAAACGCGCCCCGTTCCTGGTGGGCGCGATCGCCGCCGGCGCCCTGCTGTTGTTCCTCGCGGGCGAGCTCTTCGCGTGGTTCGTCTCGGACTCGGGCCGCCTGTCGCTGTGGCGGCACCTGCACCTGGGCAGCCGCGCGCACGCCGTGCGCATCGTGGGCCGCCGCATCGAGCAGGGGCTCGAGGGCGCCGGCGTGCCGCGCACCGCCATCGCCGCCGGGACGCGCGGGGGCGCCGGCCCGTCGCTCGCCTGGGAGGTGGCGCTCCCGCGCGGGGCCTCGCCGCTCCTCGCCAACCACCTGGTCACGCGCGCGGTGGAGTCCGGCGGCGGCGAGGTGCTCTCGGGACGCGAGCGTACGGAGCGCGACGGCCGGCTCGTGGTCACGCTGCTCGTGGGCGTGCCCGGACGTCCCACGCACGAGGTGCGGCTCGTGCGTCCCGCGCCGCCGGCCGAGGACGCCGCGCCCGAGCCGGCGAAGCTCGCGGTGCTGCTGGTGGCCTCGGGCGAGGACGACTCGCTGCTCGTGGCCGCGAGTGGGCGGCCCGAGGTGTTCTCGGTGGGTGTGCCGGCCACCGGCGCCGGCCGCGGCGAGGCGCTGCGTGCCGCGCACGAGCGACGGCGCGAGGTGGTGCTGTTCGTGCCCATGGAGCCGGAGAACTACCCGCGCGTGAACCCAGGCCCCGCCACGCTGCTCGTGAGCATGCCGCCCGGGCGCATCGGCCAGGCGCTCCGCCGCGAGATCGACGTCGCCCGCCCGGTGGTCGCGGTCGCGAACCTCATGGGCTCGTTCGCGACCCAGGACGAGACGTTCATGACCGCGGTCTACGACGAGCTACGCCGGGCGGGCCTGCCGTTCCTGCACGTGGGCGCCGTGCCGCGTGCCGTGTGCCGCCCGCTCGCCGCGCGCGTCGGGGCCGCCTACGACGAGCCGGACGCGAACCTCGACGGCGAGGCGCGCCGCGGCGACGCGCGCGCCTTCGAGCGCGGCTGGAGCGCGGCGCTCGCGCATGCGCGCGAGCACGGCCAGGCGCTCGTGCTCGTGCGCCTGACGCGGGCGAGCGCCGGCTGGCTCGACCGCGCCTTCGACGCCAAGCGGCTGGGCGACGTGCGGATGGTGCCGGTCTCGGCGGTCATCCGCCGCCCGCCCGCCGGTCACTGACCCGCCGCGGGCGCGGGCGGCGCCGGTCCCGGCCGCCTGTGCGCCCGCGCGGCACCACCCGCTCCCGCATCCGGCCGGCGCCGGTCCGCCGCGGGCCCGGCGCACACGGCGCTGGCCCCGGGCCGCTCGCGCCGTCTATGCTGGCCTCCCATGGAGCCGGGACAGGACGTCCTCGCCTCGCTGCTTCTCGCCAGCACCCGGACGTGGTGGCTCTCCGACGGCCGCGGATCGCTCGCGCGCGGCACCGCTTCGGGCGCGGCCGCGCGCCGCGGGCATGCGCTCCTCGCGGCCCCGGGTGTGGGCCCGCGCGCCGACTGGCCGGCCGTGGCGCTCCTTCGCTTCGACGACCGTGTGACCCCCGAGGGCGGCGCACCGTTCGAGCTGACACCCGCGTTCGTCGCCGCCCCGCGCGGCGAATCGGGCACGGCGCTCGCCGCGCGCGGCCGTCCGCCCGCCCTGCTCGAGTCGTTCGCCGACCTGCCGTGGCCGCGCTGGCGATTCCGCGGTGATGGCTGGCGCCTCGAGCGCGAGGTCCGCCTGATCGAGGGGCACCCGGCGCTGCTCGCCACCTGGCGGCTGCTCGAGGGCCGGCCGCTGCGGCTCGACGTGGCGCCGCTCCTCGTCGCGCGCTCGCTCCTGGGCCTCGAGCGCGAGACGCCGGAGTTCCGCGGCGCGACCACGGGCATCCCGGGCCGCGTGCGCTGCGGCACGGTCGAGGGCTACGCGCCGCTCACGCTCTGGCACGGCGGCGCGTTCATGCCGGCGCGCGCCTGGCACCGCGGGCTCGCCTACCCGGGCGATCGCTCGCTCGCGCCGACCGACCCCGACCTCGGCGAGGGCACGCCCACCGAGGACGCGTTTCTCCCCGGCTGGGTGCAACTGGTGCTGGCGGAGCCCGGCGCCGCGCTGCACGTGGTGGCCTCGCCCGAGGAGCAGCTCTTCCGCGCGCTCGCCGCCGAGCAGCGGCTCGGCACGCCGCCCGCGCGCACGCTCGCCGACTGCATCGCGATGCTCGACCTGGCCGAGAGCGAGCGGCGCGCCCGCCGGCACGACGCGGCCTTCGCCGGCGCCCGGGTCACGCGCCGGCAGGTGGCCGAGGCCGTCGCCGCGCGCGCGGCGCGCGAGGCGGGAGCGGGTCGCGAGGGTGGCGCCGCGCGCGGCGTGGCCGCCGCGCGCGAGCCCGGCGACCCGAACGGGGGCGACGCGGCGCCGGCGACCGATCCCGTCATCGCGCTCGAGCCCGCCACGGCGCTCGATCCCGGCGACGGCGTGCTCGTGGCGCGGCTCGCGGCGCGGCTCCACGACGCGCTCCTCGAGCGCGCCGACCGCACCGCCGTCCTCACGCACGCCGAGCGCGGCGAGGAACGCGGCCCGGACGCGCTGCGCGTGGCCGCGGCGCTCGTCTCGCTGCGCGAGTTCCGGCTCGCCCGCGACATCGCGCGCGGCTACATCGCCTGGCTCGACGAAGGCCTGGCACCCGCGAGCTTCGCCGCCGACGGCACGCCGGCGTACGCCGGCCCCGAGGCGTCGCTCTGGCTCATCCACGTCGTGGACCTGCTCTCGCGCCGCGACGACTCGCCGCAGACGGCCGACTGGCTCCGCGACGGCGCCTACGCCGCGCTCGAGGGCGTGCTCCAGAGCCTGCGCGCCGGCTCGCGCGACGGCGTGCGCTGCGACCGCGACGGCTTCCTGTGGTGGGGCGAGGGCGACGTGGCCCGCGCCCGCGCCGACCTGAACGCGCTCTGGTACCACGCGCTCGTGGCCATGGCCCAGCTCGCCAAGCGCGCGCAGCGTCGCGAGAACGCCGCGTTCTACCTGGCGTGGGCCCGGGAGCTCCAGCGCGCGTTCCTCGAGCGCTTCTGGGATGAGGAGGCTTCGACGCTCTACGGCGCGCTCGCGCCCGAGGACGTGCGTGTCCGCGAATGCACGCCGGCGCAACTCCTCGCCGTGTCTCTCCCTCCCATGCTGCTGTCCCCGGAGCTCGCCACGCGGCTCCTCGCCACGGTGGCGCGCGAGCTCGCCGCGCCCGGCGGCCTGCGTCCGCGCCCCGGCGACGGCCCCGTCGACCCCGAGTGGCTCGGCGCCTGGGCCGCGGCGACGCGGCGAGCCCACGACCGCGACGCGGCGAGCGCGCGGCGGGTGCGCGAGGTGATCGAGCGCTGGGCCGGCCCGCCGGCTCCTGCCGCGCCCCGACGAGCGGGCCGTGGCGCGCCGGCGCCCTCGCTCGCGCGTGTCGAGGCGGTGGAGGAGCTCGGCGTGGCCGGCGCCGCCGATCTCCTGCGCGCGGTGGTCGAGGAGCTGGACCCCGTGCCCGCGGAAACGGAAGTCCTCGCGGCCACGTAGCGCGCTCGATCATCTCGCCGCGACGGCACCGGTCACCGATCTCCGGATGCTCGGGAAGCGGAAGCTCGCGTGCGACGCGAGCGCGGACTTGAGGCGAGCTTCGAGAGGGGCGTCGGCCATGTGCGCGACGGCCTCCGCCGCGCGCTTGGCCTGGTCGGCACGCAGCCCGAGCGAGCGGAGCCAGGGGATCACGCTCGTGTCGGGGTCTTCGTCGGCGGGCCTCGGCAAGCGCCCGGGCTGCGGCTTCGCCTGCTTCCGGCCCGCGGCGTCACTCGCCGGCGCCGGCCGCGACGCGGCCTCGCGCCTCGCCTTCGCCGCCCTCGTCGCCCTCGTCGCCTCCGCGCGATTCCGGTCCATGAATCCGGCTCCGTAGGCCCGCTCGGCGGCCAACTGGTTGTGCGCGCGGCAGAGGAGCCGCACGCCCTCCACCGTCGCCGCGCCGCCCCGGGCGACCGGGGTGACGTGGTCGTACTCCAACTGCTCCCGCGCCTCGCAGCGCCGGCCGGACTCGCCCACGAACGCGCACCGCCCGCCGTCCCGTTCCCACACCGCCCGCCGCACTGGCGCGGGGATGTGGCGGGCGCGCTTCGAGCGACTCAGCCGGACCGCCGTGCCCGCGCGCGCCCGGCCCGCATGCCAGACCGCGCCGCACTTGCGCTTCTCCAGCCGCTCGACCAGCTCGCCGAGCGCCCGCTTGAGCACACCCGCCACGTCGTGCGGGCGGGCCCGATGCCCGAGCAACGCCTGCGCGCGAGCAAGCAGGTCGCGCGCCTGCTGGTCCAGCGTCACCTGCAGCAGGTAGCGCTCCGGCGCGAGCGGGGAGACGCGGCCGGCCACCCGTCCCGGGATGGGTGGAGCCGCCGTCCCCTTGCCGCCGTCAGTCGGGACTGTCAGCAAGGACAGTTCAAGGAGTTGTCCGGCAAGTGTCCCCGGGGACACTTCGACCGCTCCCGAGCCCGCCGCAGGCTCGAGGCGCGCCGGCACGTCCGGCCGTGGGAAGCGCTGTGCCAGCAACTCCTCGATCTTCGCCCGGCTCCGGTGTGTCGCTGCCTCAAGCAGCTCCTCGGCGTTCTCCGGCGTGAGGTGCGGCGCGAGCATCACCACCGCGCTCAGGTGAAGCCGGCCCTCGGCCACCGCCGCGCGGATGTCCGGGAAGCGCCGGGCGGCGCGAGCGGCGCGGATGCGCTTGAGCGCCGCCTGCTCGCACCAGTGGAGCTGGCCGACGCAGTAAGCCTTGAGCGAGGGGAAGGCGGCCGGGCGGTGAAGGCGGCGGGCGTCGAACTCGGCGAGGTGGGCGAGGAGCGCGGCGAGGGAGGCGTTGTGCCGGGCGTCGAACGTGGCCAGGTCGCGCGCGAGCGCGCCGTCGGAGAGATGCGACAGCGAGTAGCTCTGCATGGAGCGGTCCTCGACGGGGGCGGGTGAGCGTCGAGGGCAGCGCGAGCGCACATCATCGC
>Ga0187893_10003504_pt1 | contig 31684 bp, 23 predicted proteins | sample MA1701074metaG_FD_139574 | JGI IMG/M metagenome (GOLD analysis project Ga0187893, IMG submission 139574) | White microbial mat communities from a basaltic lava cave in the Kipuka Kanohina Cave System on the Island of Hawaii, USA - MA170107-4 metaG ...
CTGCGCTGGGCGGCCGGAGAGGCCGAGCGTATGCAAGGCGAAACGATTCCCTCCGGCGATCCCGCCAAGCGCATCATGGTGCTCCGGCAGCCGGTAGGGGTCGTGGCCGCCATCACGCCGTGGAATTTTCCGGCTGCCATGGTCACGCGCAAGCTCGGCCCGGCACTCGCGGCAGGATGCACGTTCGTGTTGCGTCCGGCATCCAAGACGCCACTCACGGCTCTGGCCATGGGTGATATCGCCCAGGACATCGGTCTCCCGTCGGGAGTGCTCAACATCGTCACTGGGCCAGCGGAGCTGCTGGCCAACGAGCTGGTCGGCAACCCGCTCGTTCGCAAGCTCACGTTCACCGGCTCGACCGAGGTAGGCAGATCGCTGCTACGAAAATCTGCCGACAACATGCTGCGGATCTCGCTAGAGCTCGGTGGGCTTGCGCCGTTCATCGTGTTTGACGATGCCGACGTGAATGCCGCCGTGCAAGGTGCCATGGCGTCGAAATTTCGCAACGCCGGTCAAACGTGTGTATGCGCCAATCGTTTCTACGTGCAGGAAGGCATCTACGCCGAGTTCGTTGCTGGCATGAAGAGCGCCATGGAAAAGCTCGTGCTCGGGCATGGACTCGACGAGCGTGTGACGCTCGGTCCGCTCGTCGATGATGCCGCCGTGGCCAAAGTCACGAGGCATGTCGAGGATGCGCGACATAAGGCCGCGCGTACGATCTTGGGAGGCGATCGCGTGCACCTCACGGGGCTCGCCGAGCGTTTTTTCGCGCCCACGTTACTCGAAGATGCGCGGCCAGACATGCTCGTCATGTGCGAAGAGACGTTCGGCCCGGTCGTCCCGGTGTCGAAATTCGCATCCGAGGCCGAAGTCGTGGCCCTCGCCAACCACACGGCGTTCGGTTTGGCGGGGTACTTCTACTCGCGCGATGCCGGTCGAATATGGCGAGTCGCAGAAGCGCTCGAATGCGGGATCGTCGGTGCAAACGACGGTCTTCCTTCGACGCCCCAAGCCCCGTTCGGGGGCGTGAAGCAATCGGGGTTTGGGCGCGAAGGGGGGCATCATGCCATGCACGAGTATTTGGATATCAAGTACGTGTCCTGGGGTGTTTGAGGACAACCCATCCTGATATCATGCGCCGGGCGGAGGCTCGACATGCGTTTTCCCACCACTCGCGTGCTTTTCTTCTTGCTCGGAATCTCGCTGTGGGGATGCGACGATGCGAAATGCGAAGATGGATGTCCGAGCGATGGCGGAACCGAAACCACGGGCGGCATGGAGGTTGATTTCGCCGCCGATCTACAACCCATTCTCAACGCCAATTGCCTGTGCCACATGGGGAGCGAGCCAGACGGGGAGATGTCGTTGCATCCCGACATGGCACCCGAGACCCTGATTGGCGTACCTGCGCGGGGGCTGCCGTCCATGAACCGCATCGAGCCCGGTGACCCCGACCAGAGCTACCTTTGGCACAAGCTGAACGGCACGCACCTGATGGTCGGCGGAGACGGAATTCGCATGCCGCCCATGCCGCCTGGCAGGCCGCTCGACGCCGAAACCATGGCGCTCATCGAAGGCTGGATTCTTTCGCTGTAGGGCGGCCGTCGTATCGACTGCCGCTCGACCGTGCTAACATACGCTCGCGGTGGACAAGCGTTACACGGTCTGCACATCGCTCGAGTTTGCAGCCGCGCACGTGTTGCACGGCTACGATGGTCCGTGTGCGCGCTTGCACGGTCACAACTGGCGTCTAGAGGTCGAAGTCGTTGCACGGGATCTCGACCCCGTCGGCATGGGTATGGACTTTCGCGAGATCCGAGCTGCCGCGAATACCATCGTCGAACAATTGGACCATCGGCACCTCAACGAGATCCCCCCGTTCGATCGAGTCAACCCGACCGCCGAGAACATCGCCGCGCACGTCTATGCTCGTCTGACATGCATGCTCGATTCGGATCGTGCCTGGGTGCAGTCGGTCACGATCTGGGAAGCCGATCGTTCGTACGTGCGCTACACCGAACGCGTGTGATGGTTGCGGCAGCCCATGTGTTTGTCGGGCGCGAGGGGCTTGACTGGGTTCGTGACGCATGGCATCGAATGTGGATGCGCCTGCTTCTCGCGGTGAGCCTGCTCGCTCTGGGCTGTGGTCAGACGGAGGAATCTCCAGTCGTGCGCGGTCGGCAGGTGTATCTGACCAATTGCATCGCTTGCCACGCGCAAGATCCCAGTCAAGACGGTGCTCTCGGGCCGGCCGTTCGAGGGGCTTCGCAAGCGCTGCTCGAGGCGAGGATCGTGCGGGCGGAGTATCCCTCTGGCTATGCACCCAAGCGCACGACCAACCTCATGCCCCCCCAGCCGTTCTTGGCAGCGAGCGTGCCGGATCTGGCCGCGTATCTGAACGCTCCGCCGTCAGCGGCGCCGTAGTCGACCTCGGCTGCGAAGCAGCCTCTCGCGCCTACAGCATCAGGTCGAATACCAAATAGAACACCACCGTCAGCGCCAGGCCCGTATGGATCGCTCCGGACACGGAGTCGAGCGGTTTCTTGGTGGCGCCCTGGGTTCCGATGAGCGCGTTGGCCTCGACGAGCAGGATGATCGCCGCAAGGGTCGCGGTTACGGCCATGGGCAAGGGTCCGCCACTGGCGGTGAGTGCTGGGAAGTGGCTCGCTGCCCCCATGTAGAACAGCATCGGTACCGAGAACACCACGTTGGTTCGAGACGTGAGTGCTGCCCGGCGACCTCGTGCGGCCGCTTCGGGGATGGCCTGTCCTCCGCCGGCCACCTGCTGTGCAGATGTGATCACGACTTTCTGCGCAGGCCAAATGACGAACCAAACGTTCGCCCACATGAACGTTCCGAGCGCGGCACCAAGCAAGATTGCCCGTCCGTAGGGGCTTTGGAACACGGCCATGCCCGCTCCGGAATGCGCCTTCATGGTCAGGATCGCGAGGCCGCTCAGGAACGTGAACATCGCTCCCCAGCGAAACCACCATAGCGCTCGCGGTACCAGCTTCGAGATCATCGCCATCCTGGTACCAGGCTCGGTCTCCGCGAAGAACGGGGTCTGGACGAAGTTGAAGTAGTAGAGCATTCCGATCCACGTGATCCCCGCGAGGAAATGGATCCATCGAAACAGGAACTCGATTCCTTCAGGCGCTAAGATGTGCATCGGGGCCGTTCCTCTCGTGTCGCGACGTCGGATCGCGACGGTGGCGCGATCATGCGGCGGGGACGCTAGCAGCCGGCGCCCACACCGTCAACGAAACCGTCAACGAGACCGAGGACGACATCGCCTTGACAACCCCACCCGAGCGGGACATTTTCCACCGCCGCGAGGAAACATCCCATGTCTCAGGTCTGTCAGGTCACCGGAAAGGCCCCCCTAGCGGGCATGAACGTGTCCCACTCGCACGTCCGGACCCACAAGCGGAGCCTGCCGAATCTGAGGTATCGCCGCTATTGGGTGGATAGCGAGAAGCGCTGGATTCGGCTTCGCTTGAGTGCCCACGGGATGCGCATCATTGACAAGCGCGGCATCGAAGTCGTGCTCGAGGAAATGCGCGCTCGGGGTGTGAAAGTCTGAGCAGCGTCGGGCTTCTCGTCGCAAGCATCACGGCCCTCACGGTCGGCCCGCTGGTCTACTTGCTGGCTCGGCCACTGTCGACCGCAGTGGCCGCCCTGGACGCGTTCGTGCTGGTTGGCGTGGTGGGTCTCGTCGCGCTCGAAGTCGTACCGGGCACGATCGAGCTCGCGGGATGGACGGCAGCCATGGCAGCGGCACTTGGCCTGCTCACGCCGATGATCGTCGAGCGCGTGTTCGGTGCGCGAGCGCACCGCAACACACATCGGGCGGTACTTCCGATCGCACTCATTGGGGTCGCCGTCCATGCCTTTTTGGATGGTTCGGCGCTCGCAGGGGCTTCCAATCCTACGCACGTCGGTGGCGAAAGTCTTGGCCTTGCGATCGTCTTGCATCGTTTGTCGGAAGGTGTTGCTGTTTGGTGGCTGGTGCGACCAAGTGGTGGTCGCGCGGCAGCGAGTTTGGCACTCGGTTTCGTTGCTGCGGCGACCGTGTCGGGGTTCGTCTTCGCGAATGCAACTCCACATGTTGGTGAGGGGATACCGTCGGCGCTGTTTCAAGCGTTCGTCGCTGGCTTGCTGCTGCACGTGGTGGGGCATGCCGCGGATCCCCGTGTGGGTACCGGCAAAAACGGCCGCATCGCCGCTGGCTTGGGTGGGCTCATCGGTCTCGTGTTCTTGACGGGACTCGTGCTGAGCGGCAGTGCCGAGCACGATGCCGTGGCCACGAGCCTGCATGCGTTGGCCGCGTTTGCGCTCGAGAGTGCACCAGCGCTGTTGTTCGCCTACGTGCTTGCGGGCTTGATTCACGCGATGTTGCCCATGACATCGACGATGTGGCTTCGTCGCGGTGGAGCGCTGGCGCGAGCGGGCAAGGGTGTGGCGTTCGGGTTGCCCTTGCCGGTGTGCTCGTGCGGCGTCGTGCCGATCTATCGCAGTCTGGTGGTTCGTGGCGTGCCGATCGCGGCGGCGATGGCTTTCGTCGTGGCCACACCAGAGCTCGGGATCGATTCCGTGATGCTCTCGATACCGCTGCTCGGAACCGAAATGGCACTCATGCGTGTGGTCGCAGCCGTCACGGTGGCTGTGGTGACTGGCTACATCGTGGGGGGAATCGTCGACAAGCAACCCCGTCGCGCAACCGAATCCGACGTTAGCGACCACCAGCCTGCACTGTCGATGTCGCAGCGCGTGCGGACTGGCCTTCGTATTGGCTTGACCGATGTCGTCGACGATACCGCCGCCTGGATCTCCGTAGGCTTGTTGCTCGCGGCCGTGTTGACGCCGAGCATCGATCCCCACACGTTGGCGACCATCCCTGCGTTCGTGCAGGTGCCCCTGTTTGCGCTCGTGGGTATGCCTGCATATGTTTGTGCCTCCGGGGCGACACCGCTCGTGGCCGTGCTTCTGCACGCAGGCATATCTCCGGGAGCGGCAATCGCGTTTTTGCTGACCGGACCGGGAACCAACGTAACGACGTTCGGCGTGCTCGCATCCCTGCACGGAAAACGTGTTGCATGGCTGTTCGCGTGCACGATTGCAGGCACATCCATCGCGATGGGGTGGATCGTCAATGCCTTGGTGGGCTCCTCCTTGGTTCCACCGCCCTTGCGTCCCATGGACGAGCATCGAGGCGTGTTCACGATGGTTTCGGCCGTGCTCGTCGCGGGTCTGTTTCTCACGTCATTTTTCAGGCTGGGCCCGAGAGGCTTTCTTGCGCGACTATGGACGGTGGAAGACGATGAGAGCCAAGAAGAAGAGCATGTACACCCACACCTACATGAGAGTGATCCAGGTGGTTCTCATGCGTGCTCCCATGGGTGACCAAAACCGGCCCACGGGCCGATCGTGATCGTTCTCCAGCCCTAAAACGAACGACTCGGAGCTGTGAGGTGGGACACAGTTCACACGAGATTGCGATTCGTTTTGGTACCTTCATTGCCACGGCTTCCGTTCGTCTGATATTCTCCGAGCCCGACCTCGGAGAATCTCCATGTACAAAAAACGCACGTCTTACCTGTCCATAGTTCCGGCTGTTCTTCTGCTTGCGACCGCGTGCAAGCGCGGTGGTGATGGAAAAGACACTGGAGACGAAGATGCGGAAGGCTCCGAGTCTGATTCCACGGGAGCGACGACCAACACGGATGCCAGCGCTACAGCGGATGGCACGGGCGACACCAGTGAGCCCGAGACCGGCATGGACAGTGTGACGGCCGACGGCACGGATGACACCAGTCCGGATACCACGGACACGAGCGGTTCGGATACTGGCGTAGACACCGGCGACACGGGAGCAGGAGGAGGGGGGCTCGAGGAGCTCGTCGAGGCGCTGTGTATGCACGAGTTCGATTGTTGTTCTGCGGGCGAGCTGACCTATCGGCTCGGGCCATTCACGACCGACGCGACCGTGTGCACCGACCGATTCATGCAATTGCTCGCCAACAACGACAATGACTACCCCATCGCGTTTGCCGGATTGCTCGGTATGCTCGGTAACACGGTTAGGCTCGACCGCGCAGACGTTAACGACGCGGCCATCCCTGCCTGCATCGCTGCCGTGAAAGCATGGGAATGCGCCAAGCTTCTCGACCCGGATGGCCGTTGCGAGCCTGGTGACACCGCCGATCCTTGTGCGCTCGACAAGCTGTTCACTGGCAAGCTCGGGGCCGGCGATTCGTGTACTCCGTTCATGGCCGTCGACATCGAATGCGGGCCAGGCACGAAATGTGTGGAGTCCAGCAAAGTCACCGCGGAATGCAGAGATCGTGCTGCAGTGGACAAAGCCTGTGATGGAGCAGACGACTGTGACGACGGGCTCTACTGCGATTTGGCTGCCGGTAAATGCGTGGCGCAGGGTGACGTGGACGATGCCTGTGAGTTCGACGATCCCCTGGTACCGACGCCCGGTACCGAAACCAAGCCGTGTCTTTCGCACCTTACGTGCAACCCGGATACCTCCACGTGCACGGCGTTCTGCACCGACGGTTACACGTGCGAGTCCGACGTGCACTGCCCCGAGGGCATGTCGTGCGTGCCCGAGTCGCCAGGTTCGGCATTCAAGTATTGTGGCGTCCCGGGTGGTCCCGGAGATCCGTGCGATACCAAGGACGACTGCATGAACAACCACTATTGCGCGGGTGAGAATTGCGATCAGTCCGTGGCGATTGGCGATCCGTGCAGCACAGACGAAGAGTGCGTGACTGGGTATTGCTCGCTAATCAACCAATGCACCAACTTCGAGGGGGTCGACGATCCGTGCAACCGTCACGAGGAGTGCGATCCGGACGATACCGTCGGATGTTACACCAGCAACGATGGTACGTTGTGTCGTGCGGCGTTGTTGCCCAACGGCGACGCTTGCAGTACCGCCGAGGGTTCATGTAACTCGGGTATCTGTGATTTCACGCTGTCCGGCTACGAGTGTATGGCCGGTGGCGGTGCAGACGATCCGTGCGACGACTCGACGCTCACGACCGACACGTTCATGTGCGCACCGGAATTCTATTGCGACCCCACAGACGCGGTTTGCCTGCCGAAGGCGGGCGCCGGTCAGGATTGCATGGATGACATGAGCCTTCAGTGTCTGGGCATGGTGTGCGATGAAACGGACCCATGGGGAGACCCGATCTGCACCGATGCTCCGGAGTCGAGCACGCAAGTAACGTGCGACGGCGCACGTTGATTCGCTAGCGACGCGACCATGTGCCGCGCGTGACCCATGGGTGGGCACGCGCGGTGTTCGTATCAGCGCTTTTCCGAGCTTCGCACCGTGCGAATGGGTGTACGCTTCGAAAGCTCTCTCAGGGTGGACTTGCTGGCACCCGCGACCACCCATGTCCAACCTGGTCGACCGTGTCTCGGATCGAGCCAGGCCTTGTGCCAAGCAGCCAACGCTTCCGGGGTGATCGCGAGCATGTGCTGCGCGTCGCGTGCGAGGGCATGAACGATTTCGGTGTCATGGCTCGCAAGGTCGATGGCCTCGCTCCACAGGGCCGTCCAATCTTCGCCGTCGAGACTGGCTTGTACGACGCGTGCACCGAGCCACACATGTGCGGCTTGGAAAAGATGTTGCATCTGCAAGCGATCTGCAGCGGCGTCGCGCAGCTTCTCGAGGCCGTGCTCGAGCGAGCGATCGGGATTGGAGCCGAGCTGGATGCGAATGGTCAGCACAGCGACATTGCCGGCCATCGACAGGCGAGCGTCCATGCGCTCTTGCAGCAGTCGCTGCGACAAACGGGCGATCGCGCGCGCCTGGGGATTGTGGGCCGGAACGAGGCGACCCAACACCACCACCGCGCGTCCCAAGTCGCGCTCTACGGCGAATAATGCAGTGGCATGTTCACCCACGAGATGTCCGCCTGCGCTCGGGGGCGATGTTGGGCTACGCAGCCGGACCATGACGTTGTCGCTCGCCGCCGCATCGGTCCTGCTCGGCCACATCGCAGCGAGTCGACGCATCACTTCGCGGCCGTCGTGGGACGATCGTCCGGTGTGGACGACGAGCACGGCGTGTCGCGGCTCGAGCATGCTCCGCCAAGCCAGGTCGAGCTCGCTTCGGGATAGCGTCACAACGGCGGCTGGCTCGAGATGCTCCAGCTCTGCGCGTTGGCCCAGCAGGTGCTCGATGGTCCATGCGTACGCGACGTCGTCGCTGGTCGGTGCGCGAACGTGCCGTCGAACGATGTCGCCACCGCGCTTGGCGAAGCTGGGGCGCTCGTCGCCGAGCACCTGCCCGAACGTGTCGGTGATCCGACCGAGATCCGCGATGCGTCCGTGGACGCCAATTTCGCTGCGACCGGGACGTTGGTCGACTTCTACGGTGACGGCGAAGCGCTCGAGCCTGCGTTCGAGCTCGGCAGCGATTGCCCATACAACGGCCGCGCGAGCGGCCGCGCGAGGCTGTTCGTCCCCCATCGTGATCGGCAACATCAGCCGAATGTGGACGCCTTGGCTGCCCGGTTCGTGAAGCCAATGCAAGATCAGCCCGTTTTCGAGCAACCCACGCGTCGGCGCACGCCAAGGAGGGGTGAGTGTCTCGGCCGCTTCGCTTTGTTCTTCTTTGGCCGGTTCGTCCCACACCTCGGTGATGGGAGCAGCATGCTTGCGCTTACATGCAAACAACGCGAGCGCGACGACGAAGATCGGCGACATGCGACGCAGTACCCGCCTACGAGCGCGCGTTCGAACGAGCACCGCGGGTTGCCGATGCCCAATACGAAAAATCGCGAAAGTGTTGCAGGTCACGGGGATGATGGGGATATGAGGCGGATCGCCGTCTCGAGCGAAAACCATGCATTGATGGCATGCGCAGCGTTCTCGCGGCCGGCCGCGAACGCGCTCAAGCCGGAGATCTCGTACAAGGTCATGTCTTCGCCCGGCCCGTTGGTCGCTTTGGACCCGTCGGGCTGGTCGGATCGATCGGCAGCAGACCTGATCGGCATGACCTGTGCCAGCCAACGCGCCAGGCCAACGGGCCCGTCGATCTCTCGCCGGAGTGCTGCAACGACCTGGTCGGCCTCCCGCTGAAGCAACCAAGACTCGCTTGTTCCCACCAAGCGCGTGATGCGTTGCTCGATCGCAGCGACGGGATCGTCGACGCCGACTGTTCGAACCATCAGTACGCCCCGATGGGGATCCTCGTCCAGCGTGCAGCGGATCCTGCTTTGCCGTGGCTCGAGCACGCCTCGAGTCTGGCGGTTGAGTGCACGACACAATGTTCTTGCCCACAACCGGGCGTTGCCGGCCGGTGGAATGGGCCAAGCCAGCGCGGAGCCTTTGAAACCGGGTAGCGTGAGCGTTCGCCCTCCCGCGGGTATTTCCCTCATACGTGTGCGCGCCACCGCCTTGGGCACATCGGCGAACGCTTCGCGCACCTGCTCGAACGTCGTTACAACGTCGGCGGCTCCGACCACGATCAACGTGGCGAGCTCGTAGCCGAACTTGTCGGCGAGTTGAGCTGCGATGGCGCCTTCGACCATCGAGGGCAAGCCAGGACCGACCACGCGACCGTCGTGTGCGAGCCCTGCGACGTCTCCATGCACGGCCGAGACCAACGCGGGTGACAGCTTGGGTTTTGCGATGTCACGTCGCGCCGCCGCGATCGAATGCTGCCAAAGAATCGGGCTGGCCGTGGGGGCGCGCAGGCGCTGCGCTTCGGACCACAAAAGCTCACCCAGATGCGATGACGGCGACAGGCTTTCGAAGCGGACCTGCCCCGCACCGAAGCCGAGCATGGTGACGCCTCCGGCGTCGTGCACGACGCGGATCGACTCGCCGGGGCTGAGCTCGCGATTGCCCTGCAGGACTTGATACATCAATGCATGAACCAACCCGGGCAGCTCTGGTGGATCGTCCTTGCTCCCGACATCGACAGCCAGCGTAACTGCAACGACGGGCAGCGAGCGATCCCGAGCAACGACCACACGGACTCCGCAAGGCAACATGGTGTCGATCACCCGTTGTGTTTGCAACGGGTCGTTGATGGTCATGGCCGTTTCGCTCGCCGAAGTAGGCGTGGACACAATCGGAGCCTGCGCGTCGCTCGGCGTGGATGGTGCAGTCACGGCAGGGGCCGTGGCGAGCAACACGAACGAGACAAGCAGGATCCACATGGTCGTGTGTGCCGGTTACACGATGAACGTTTCTCGACCTGGAAAACATGCATCGGAACCGAGCTGCTCGTGAATACGAAGCAGTTGGTTGTACTTTTCCGTGCGATCCGAACGCGACGCGCTGCCAGTTTTGATTTGCCCGCATTCGCTGGCGACCGCAAGGTCGGCGATGAACGTATCGCCGGTTTCCCCGCTACGATGAGACACCACGCAACGATATCCGTGTCCGTGTGCACATTGCATGGCTGCTTGCGTCTCCGTCAACGTGCCGATCTGATTGACCTTGACGAGCATGGCATTGGCTACTCCTCGGCTTATCCCCTCGCGGAGGCGTGAGGGATTGGTGACGAAGAGATCGTCTCCGACCAGCTGAAGCTTGGCCCCGAGCTTGTCGGTGAGGAGCTCCCACCCGTGCCAATCGTCCTCGGACATGCCATCTTCGATGGAGACCAGCGGAAATCGCTGTGCCAAGTCGGCGTACATCTCCACGAGTTCACCTGGGGCCAGCGTCCGCCCGCCCTCTCCTGCGAGCACATAGACCTCGCGTTGGTCGTCGAAAAACTCCGACGCCGCGACATCGAGCGCGAGGCCGATTTGTTCGCCTGGTCGGTAACCCGCCGCTTCGATGGCACGCATGAGCAACGTCATGGCTTCACCGTTGCTGGCCAGATCGGGCGCAAAGCCACCTTCGTCGCCCACGGCGGTCACTTTGCCCTGTTCGTGCAAGATGCGTTTGAGTGCGTGAAACGTCTCGACTCCGGCCCGCAGTGCCTCGGGGAATTCGTCGAACCCGAATGGAACGATCATCGACTCCTGAAAATCGAGGCTATTGTCCGCATGTGCGCCTCCGTTGATGACGTTCATCAGTGGCACGGGAAGCGTACGACACAACGTGCCCCCCAAATAACGAAACAACGGAAGGCCGACATCGAGCGCGGCGGCACGCGCCACTGCCAGCGATATGCCGAGAATCGCGTTTGCGCCCGAGGCCGATTTGTTGGGGGTCCCGTCGGCTTCGATCAACGCTCGATCGACACGCACCTGCTCGCTGACTTCGAGTCCTTCCACGGCGCCGGCAAGCCGCCCAACGACGTTCGTGACGGCCGTTTGGACGCCTTTACCGAGATATCTGCGCTCGTCGCCATCTCGCAGCTCGTGAGCTTCGTGAGTCCCCGTGCTCGCACCCGAGGGTACGGCCGCACGTCCGACATTGCCCATTTCGGTTGCAACCTCGACCTCGATGGTAGGATTTCCGCGTGAATCGAGGATCTCACGGGCGTGGACGCGGACGATGGTGCTCATGGTGACCGAGTAGCGGCAGATTAGCAGCCGCGCCTGTGGTTTGGTACGCTGCGTTTTGCCCCGCGAGGACCTCCCATGGCTCGAAACCATCCCGCGAGAATGACACGAGCTGCGGCTCGTTCGCTGACCTCCATGGCGCTGCTCGGGTGTGCATGCTCATACACCACGCATGCCACGCTGCAGCCATATCGCTCGCGGCCGAGTGTACCTGCGCCCAAGCTCGAACGAATCGCTTCGGAGGTGCATCTCGTGAGCAAGGGGGGACTTCGTTTTCGCGAAGACGAAGCCAAACGTGTGCGAGACGAGCTGTCGCAGGCGCTGGAGATCTTGCTTTTGCCTCGTCATCCCGAGGACTACGAGCCTGCACGTTTTCGCGTGGTTGCCGAGCTCGAGCGCGAAGGCTTGTGGTCCATCGCGTATATCGTGCTCGTGCCCGCGCCGTTTCTCGGAGCACCGATTGCCCGTGTCGCTGCCAAAGTTTCCGTCGAGGTGGAGCTCGGACACAAGCGATACGTTGGCGAGGCGAAGGAGCGCATCTACAGCGGGTTTTGGTACAACTACAACGCACGAGAAAAGGCCGTCGGCAGAGCCTTTCGCAAGGCCCTCGCAACCGCCCTCGAGCAGGCGCAACCCACTGGTGCTGCGCCAGCCGGTTCGGAGCCAACCGCTAGCCATGGAGGCATGCCATGAGTATCGCGCGTGTGTTGTTGCTGTCCTGTGCCATCGTGCTGTTCGGTGCGTGTGCGGTAAAGCTCGATCGCGTGAGCGCTCCAGGCGTTCCCACGGAAACGTTTCCTCATGCCTGGCAGGCTCATCCTTGGCTTCCGGGATCCGGGCCCATGCCACCGGCCCCCATGTCCTCCGACGCGCCTGCCGAAACGAATACCCCTAGCGATTCCGAGCCGCAGCAACCGCCCGCTGGCAACGAACCGGGCGCGGGAGGCAGTCCTGAGGCTGATCCGTAGATCAGAATCCGCTCGGCCGGTCGAACCACGATAACCACTCGCTCACAAGCGAGAGCCGTGCCCGGTCGACCACGTAGAGGCGGGTCCGGCCGCGCTTTTCATGACGCAGTAGTCCGGCTCGTTCGAGCACTCGCAGGTGGCGCGTCGTCGTTGGCCATTTGTGTGCGAACCGCCCGGCGATCTCTCCCGCCGACGCCTGCCCACGCACGTGCACGGTGAGCAGGATCTGTCGGCGGGCAGGGTGCGCCAGCGCGGCAACGACAGCGTCAAGCGCAGCGAGTTTCGCCTCCGCGTCCAAAGTCAGCGCCGGTCAGAGCAGCTCGACTTCACAGATGTGGAGATGCTCGAGAACCGGCCCCATCGGCTCCCAGACGGCTATCACCTCCGGTGTCTGGTGTGCAACGTCAGACGCGTTGCCGTCCTTCCATACAAAATACTCGACGATCGAGCTCTCGCCTGTGTGGATGTTGTACGCCTTCCACACCTTGAACGGCTCGCTCGTGACGAGGCCTACCTTGCGCAACGCCGGCTCGTGTTTCTTGACGAGCGCGAGCAGCTGGTCCTCCTTGCCTTTCTTCGCCACGTACGTAACGAGGTTCTTGACCGGCGCCGCCGGGTTCTCGCGCGCTCTCCCGTGTTCGTGTTTGTCACTCATGGTTTCCTCCGTCGAAGGTAAATATTTAGCGTATGAGCTCAATATTTTCATAGGAAATATTAGCGAATGTGCTCAGTATTTGATTGATTAATGATTTCAATAGGTTACGCGAAATTGGTCGGGCAGGCGTTCCCAAGCACATGGATCGAAATCGAATAGGACGTTCGGGTACGGTTCCGACCAATGAGGCAGGACCTCGTAAGGATTTTCATCGGTGCCGTGGTGGGGACGCTCGCGAGTTGCACGCAATTGCGTCCGATACATTGTGTAGACCAGCAGCGTGATTTGACGTGCATGCGACGCGAGGATTCGCGGCCGTTTTGCTCGACATGCGTGTTGGAGTTCGACGGATGTGTCGAAGAGCGCGTGCAGGACGAGCGCTGCATACCGAAGCCGGTGTGTGCTTCTTCGGCGAGGGGACAGGGCGAGACGCCCAATCAATACTGCACACGTACGACGGATGGTACAGAGCCGTATTGCAACGCCTGTGCGGGCGACGGTGAGGGATGTGTGGACCGAGACGAAGCCGTCGCAGCAGCGAAGATGAACGCTGCATGCATCGAATCGGGACCCGGCAGCGAAACCACGGACACCGGGTTCACGGAGTCGGGGCCATCGACCAGTGTCACGGATGGAACTGCAGGCTCAACCAGCGAGGACCCCGAATGCGAAACGGACGAGCACTGCACAGGCCATCCAGACGGGCCTGCGTGCGGTCCCGCGCACATGTGTGTCGAGTGCACGGCCAGCAACGACTCGGCATGCGAACATGGAACTTCAGTCTGCGATACCTCGACGAATATGTGCGTAGGCTGTGTCACCGACGACCATTGCCTCGATGCAACACTCGCTCACTGCAACGACGGCAACATCTGTGAGGCGTGCACCGACCAGGTGCACTGCGCTCATCTCGGAGACAAACCCATCTGCAAGGTGGGCGTGTGTGTGGAATGCCTCGATGAAGACGACTGCGGTGGCAACTTCTGCGACCGGGAAAATCTCGTCTGCACGGACGACGCTCCGGGCAGTGCGGGGTTGTGCGAACCATGCATCGCCACGGCACACTGCGCAGCCGACATGGCCTGCGTCAAAATGATAATCGATGGCGTCGACACGGGCTACTTCTGCCAGTGGCTTACCACGACGCCAGCGATCATGTTCTCGGGCTGCAGCGACGTCAAGCCGTTCGCTTACGAGACCACCAAACCTACACGCGAGGGAGGTATGGCTGATGTGTGCTCCCTGCGTTTCGCTTCGTGCGAGGCTTACCACCATATGATCGCCGGTCAGCCTTGCGACGAGGGTCAGGATGACGATTGCGGTATCATGACTGTGAATGATGGCCGGTGCTTCGGAACCGTGTGTTCGATTGAGTGCATGATCGAGGAGGACTGTCCCCAATTCATCGACTGCCCCTACGGCGTTTGCGAGTGAATCATCATCAGTGAGCTCGAGGATCACGGTGGCGTGGCTGGTCGAACCGGGCAAACAGTCCCAGAAACGAGCTCAACGGCAGTATGTTCGACCGGGATGTGGTTGCTTCAGCCAGGCTTTACGTCGTTCGAGAAACGCCTCGACGCTGGGGTGCATCGGCCCGGCTTTGGCACGCGCTTCGGCATGTGACGTGAGCTTGGGCCGGGGCGTTTCCCGGACATCCGACACGACGGCCTTCACCCCTTCATCGACGAGATATTGCTCGTGCCAGGGATAGATTGGTCTTCCGTCCACGCAGCCTGCCCGGATGTCTTCAGGGCTGCAAAACACGCGAACGTGCATGTGATCGTCGTGGGGGAAGCCCGGTTGGCACGTGAGATGACCGAATCGCGTGATGGCCTGCTTCGGTGCATCGGAGCCGTGGGCATGAGCAAGCAAAAGCGTACGGAGATGCTCAGCCAGGAAGATCCGCTGAACGTGCGCGTCGGGATCGAGCACGAGCGTCTCGACGAACTTCCACGTACGCGCGACGTCGAGCCGGACATGCTTATCGTCGGATGGATCGGTCAGATCGTTGTAGTCTGTGCCACCCCCTTCGGGGTCCAGCGGAATCGCGTGGCCCGGCCGCGGGTTCCCGTGCTCGTCGAGCAGGTAGAACAACACGTCCACGTCACGCCCGCTGCGATGCGACGCATGGTTCGGAATGTCGCCGCCAAGCTCGGCAGCGAGATCGTTGATCGTGAGCTCGCCACCGGGCAGCGTCCCGTGAACGATCGCGGCGGCACGAACGAGCCCGCCGACCAGCTCGACGGTGCCATAACGTCGCTCGGGACGTTTGTTCGGATTGTGACGAAATCCAGGCCCATTGAGCGGAACCGGCACACCGCCTTCGAGACGTCCTTCGAGCACGGTGCCAATGGATGTCGACGCCGAGGAAGAGGGCAATGTAAACCCGGGACCGTTGTCACCGGTAGACGTCGCTTCCGCGTTGGACCGTGGAGCGTTCGATCCATCGTGTCGCTCGACCTCGTGTTGCACGTCGTCCGAAACAAGCGGATCGATTCCATGCGACGAAGTCGTATCTCGGCACGCGACGAGCCCGACACCCATCGCCACGACCATGCTGGCAAAACGAGCGCTGCACAGGGGCTTCCTCGATAGCACGGCTTCCATGAATAGCACTCGCTCTGCACGCCACAAGGCTCGCTCTCGACCGACTTCATCGCCAGCCAGCGGTGAGCCCTGTTTTCTCTCACGTGGCCATCGCGCCGACCGGAGCAACCGGAACGCGATCTTTCCGCTTGACGGCGACGCCGGCGGAAGGGAGGGTACTATAAGTGCGGCTGCACCCGACGACAGCCGGTACACGGATGTTGCGTCGCATCGCCCTCCTGGTCGTTGGTTTGGGATTCACGACTGCCGCAGTGTGGCGATTTTCGAGTACGAGCGACGAATCCACACGAGAGCACATCGAACCGCTTACCAGCATGGCGAGGCCCCACGAGAAGTCCATCCCGCGTATTCCCGTGATGGACACACAAGAGCGGAGGAGCCGTGCCGCGTTGAACAAGATCCTGGCGAGCGCATCCATACTGGAGCGTTCACCGAAGCGTGAGCGCGAGAGGGCGGTCGAAGACGAGCCCGATCGAGAGGTCGAGGACACTCAATTGTACCGCGAGCTCCAAGCCTTCGCCGGCAACTTCACCGCAGACGATCTATCCAGTTTCGTAAAGTTGTTCACGTCGTTGGGAGCCAATCCAAATGGCTCTTTGGAGCAAGCTGCCGAGGACATCGAATCACGGGAACGGGGGCGTGAGATACCCGACGGCCTATCTTTGGTGCGGGACGAGGTGAACGAAGATCAGCTCGAGACACTTCGAACACTCGCTGCACAGCTCGATGAAGATCACGGACGACCGCCCGAAGCCATCACCTCGGACGGATATTAGGGCCGCCGGAGAGAAAGTCTTCCTCATTGTCGGTGCGGAACCTCGTCGGGAGTCGGCCTCCGCACGTTGCTGCTGAACCTGGTCTCCGACGCGCCGAAGCTGCGAAAGTTCTCCCGCGCCTGTCGCAGGCTGACGGCATTCGCTCCGCCGGCGTATTCAGGATCTCGGCCCTGAACGTCGTCGTCCTCCCACCAGCACACCGGGCAGATCACGAAGCTGCCCGGAGGCTGTTGATCCAGCGTCAGGTACCCGCAGCAAGGGCAGGGATACCGGGATGTCATGGCCCCACCTGCTCGAGCCAATACGACATTCCATCCTGTGGTCGGAACAACGTGTGGATGGTGCCATCCGCCGCTCCAACAGCGAACTCGTTGGTGCGCACGTTGTAGCGAAGGATGTCCCCGCCAGACCTGGTCGCACCGAGGATGTCTCCGCCGACCTCTCGACTGAGCAGGTCCTGAGCACGCTTCAGATAGCCGGTTTGCGTGATGTTGCCTGCGCCCCATTCGCCTGCGTGCTTCGCGAAGTGCTTCTCGAGTTGGCCCTCTGCGAAGTTCCGAGCGGGGCCGAGAAGTCTCTGCCCAGCCCCTGCGGCGCTTTTGGTGGTTGCTGCCGCCTGGGCTGCACTGTGCCTGGTTCCGACGATTTTCCTGGCGACGCCAGAGAGGGCTGAGCCCAGTTTCTTGATCCCTTTTGCGACTACGCCCACCACGACAGTGGATTCCACGACGGCCCCGGCGTAGTCGCCGGGGGTCATGTCATCGCGGTCGTTGATCACATGGTCGACGACCTTGCTCAGGTTCTCTGCACCAAGTACGGACCAGGCCGCTCCCAGCACGCTCCAAGCGACCGCTTCCACGGGCCTGTTGTTGGCCTCGGCTCGTTCCTTGTGCTGATCGATCACCTCGCCGGTGGTATCCAACCCCGTGGGATCGGTGCCGTTGACTGGATTCGAGAGGGTGTACTGGTAGGGATTTCCCTCACGGGGATTTTTCGCGACGAGATTCGAAGTCAGCAAGGCGGGATCTGGGCTAGCCCAGCGGCCCACGGCGGGGAGGTAATGGCGGGCACCGATGTAGATGGCTCCGGAGAGGAGGTCTTCTTCCTTGTCGGTGAAGCGGTAGTCGGAGGGACGGGTACCTTCGGTTTGTTCGTCGATCCAGCGTTCACCGTAAGGACGATGGGCAGAACGAGCGATGACCTGGCCTTCGTGGTCGAGGACGAGTGAGGCGGATCCGAGGCGATCCTGGACGTGGAAGCGGGCATTCTGATCGACGTCGAGGTCACGGGTGCCTGTGGGGCTTGCCGTGCGACAACCACCGACAACGACGAGCAAGGTCAGCAGGGCGAGTGTGAGCGTGTTGAACCATGCACCGAGCCGAGCACGGAGGCGCCGAGATCGACGCGACCTGCCTGCAGCCGCCGTTACGACGAACCCGCCCGTGAGCCCCTCTGGGAGTGGCAGTATTGGATATCCTCCTTCGGGTAGCTCGGTCGAGCTCTCAGCGAGCCTCTGATTCGCGGCATGGATCCAACGCACGATGTTGGATCCGCGGACCTCAATGGCGGCACCGAAGTAGAGCACCTCGTGCGTCACTTTGCCGGAGCCGTCGAGCTCGCGGCGGATCGCTCGTTGGCCCGTGTGGTCATAGACATGCTGGAGCCCACGGCCGTCGTCTCGCTCGAACGAGCGCACGCGCCCATGGGCGTCGAACTTCCATGCTCCAGAGGCGAGTGGACCCTCGCCCGAGACCGCTGCGAGCTGCCCGGCTGCATCGTAGGCGAGCACTTGCGTGCCGAGCCCGACGGCTGCATGAGGGCGATCGTCCGCGTACGTGATCGCAAGGCCATGTTGCTCGAGCAAATTGCCGTCGTCGCGATATGTCCACTGCTGATCGCCATCATCGTTGCGCGCGGACACGAGCCTATGCAGATCGTCGTAATGAAACACCTGGGTGAGGGCAGGGGAGGAGTCGGTTGCACCCACAATGTCGGTGGTCTTCTTCAGCAGACCGGCCGTATCGTAAGCGTGCTCCAACGCGAGCACGACGGATTTGCCGCTTGCGGCCGTTTGTGCCGTGATGCGTCCGGAGCGATCGAGCTCTCGACGATGCTCGATGCCGTTGCCGAGACGCATGCTGTTCCAGCGGCCGAGCGCGTCATATTCGATGTGCTCGACGAAGGAGCCTGCACTGAGCTCGAGACCCCGTGGACTATAGGTCCGCGCGAGCGTCGAACCATCGGGAAACGTGGTCTGGAGCACGCGGTCCTGGGCGTCGAGGACTTCGCTCACGGACAGCCGCACCTCCTCGCCGTCACGCTGGAACATCCGCGCGGTTCGAACTTTGCGACCGCGGGCATCGTAGACGAAATCGATGTCGCCGCCGTCGTCTTCGACAGCGCTCAAACGTCCTTCGGAAAACGAATGTTCGGCCCCTTCGCCAACATTGCGTGGAGTGTCGTAGTGCAGCAAGACCTCGCCGTCCACTTCGCCGCCTGGTGCGAGTCCGGTCTCGTGAAGCAGCCGGCCCATACGATCATAGGCGAACGTCACCTTCGCACCGGTGGCATCGGTGCGTTCGACGACCCGTCCTGCGTCGTCGAAACGCTGCACGAATGCTCCGGCGTCGGGTGATTCGACCAAGCGAAGGCGTCCGCCGCCGTCGTAGCCATAACGTGTGATGGCGCCGCCGGGATCCGTGTAGCCGACCAGCCGATCGCTCGCGTCGTGCAAGTAGGCGTGCAGCACGGACCGGTCGCTGAGCATCTCTTCGACAGACACCACGCGCCCGAGCCCGTCGGTGCTGGTGCGGGTCGGGCTGTCGCGGTACGGCGCCTGTCCAGTGAGATCGCCGTTGTCTCGCGTTTCGGTCACGAGTGGACCGTAAGTCGTTTGTGTACGGCGGCCATCTGCGTCGCGGGTAGCAAGCGTTCGTCCGGTGGCATCGCGCCAGGTCGTGTCGGCCGGCCAAGATTCCACGGTGTCCACGTGGATCCCCGGGTCGAGTGCCCCAGCGTCGACGAACTGCCCGGAACGGACCACGCAAACCTGCCCTTCGACGTCATACGTGCGGGCTTCGACGAGAACGGCACGTTCGCCGGCGTCGTCTTGGCTGATCCGGTGCCGCAGGCGGCCCAAGCCGTCCAGTTGATCGATGCTCCGATCGACTTCGGGCTGACCGCTCACGCGGCGCAGCTCGGTCGCAATGGCGGGGCGGGGCACGGCGAGGCCGTCAAGGTAATACAAATAGCGGGTGGTCGGCAGCTCCAGCGTATCGCCCGGCTCGGCGATCGCCACCGGTCGTCCGAGCCCGTCGTATGCCACTGTGGTCGTCGCTCCTGCCGCATCCGTGACCCGGGTTGGTTTGCCGAAGCGGAAGTCCCAGTCCGCCGTGACTACGAGATGTTCGATGGTCGACCGCTCGTCGAGGATCACGCGTTCTTCGATGGGAAAGCGCCCGAGGTCGTCATAGATGCGCTCCAGCAGGCCATCTTCGGCATCGCGTAAGCGGATGATATTGCCGAACCGGTCGAACGCCTGCCGCATCGTCGGCACCCAGGTGTTGCCTTCGAGCCAGGTGTCCTGGCGATGCAAGGATCCACGTTCGTCGAGTTTACCCAGAGCGAGCCCGCGTTCCGGCTCGCCGTCGTAATAAGCACGGGTGGCTTGGACCCACGCTCCAGTCGTGTCGGACACGGTGGTCTCGGACATGAGGTTGCGCGGTCCGGTATCGTTCATCGGGGATGCGTACGTCGAAAATGTGAATCGTTCATCGCCGGGAGTGTCTTCGCCGGTTTCGAGATCGACGAGCCCCCATTCACGCTTGGCGAGCACGTTGCCCCACTCGTCATAGTCCACCTCGGTCGCGATGCGTTGGGCTTGCTCGAGCGCGCCGGTTTCGATGTTCCAAACGTCGCTTCGAATGCGCCTTGCCACGCGAACCCCTACCAACGGGGTTTCGACTTCGAGCGTGTGTACGGTTCGGCTCACGACGCCGCGGGTGGTCGCGACTTCCTGCTCGACGAGCTGCAGCTTCTTGGCTTCCTCGTCTTCGCCGAGCGAATACGTGGAGCGGGTGACGCGTTCCTCGGCCCAGGGATCCGCGAGCCTGCGTTCGGTGACGTGACGGAATCCACGAAACTCACCTTTCACGGAGTCGTACCATGCGTCGCGAAACTCGTGCTCGACGACGCGTTCCCAGTCGAGGCCGTCATGCTCGACGGTGCGGGCGAGTATCGGCATGCCCTCGGGGGCGACGCTCGTCCACGACTGTCCCGAACGTTCTGCAGCATCGGCCTGTTCCCCTGGCGTCGTGTATTCGAACACGATGTCGTAACCGAGACCGTTCTCGAAGCTCGTGAGCAGCCCCGGCTTTTGACCGAATAGATCCCAATATCGCCACGATTGCGATCCATCTTCGTCGACGCGAAGGACATCGGTCGTACCGTTTCCGTTCACGTCCGAAAAGATGATCTTCTCGTCGCTTTCGAGTGCCGGCCAGGATACGCCCATCGTCATTGCGAACGTGCTGTCGAGTTGGTTGATCCAAAGCTCGAGGCTGGTCGACCCCACGCGCACGAGATCCGCCGCACCGTCGCCGTTGACGTCGTGGAGCTCGAAGCGATCGGTCAGCGACATCATGGGGATGCCACTCATTTCGGTAGGCGTCGCGAATCGACCATGCCCCATGCCGGTCGCGACCAGCAGTCGACCATCTTGCGGCATGAGTCGCGTGGCGTCGGGCAGGCGATCACCATCCACATCCACGAAACGAACGTCGGGATGGCCCAGCTGGATCCCGAGCGGAAGTGGGTCGACCGATGTGACGGGTAGAAATCCACCCGCGAACGCGCGCATCCACACCCATGCGTCTGCTTCGCCTTGATGAAATAAGTCGACACGCCCATCGAGGTTGAGATCGATCATCGTGAGCGACGTGGATGCGAGGTCGAAGCTGCCAGGCAGGCTGAGCGTCTCGCTGGTTCCAAACGGGTGCTCGCCAGCGCCGACGTAAGCGCGTGCTTCACCGCCTGGGGACGATTGTACGAGCAGGTCCGCGACGCCGTCTCCAGTGAGGTCGGCGAACCGCGATGCCTTGTTCACGTCCACCGATGGGGACGTCGGAAGGTCGATCCAGTCGGTGAGGGACTGCCCGGCCCGGTTCTGTCGATACCTCCATGCTCCGGCCGTGCCTTCGAGGACGTCGGGCAACGCGTCGCCGTTGACGTCGACCCACGCACGACCTTGTGCTGTGGGATCGAGCGCAGGACCACCTTCGAGGATCGTGGGTTCGACATCACGATCGAGCCCACCAGCGTATTCCATGTGCCAGGTGGGGAGCTTCGTACCGTCGGCAGCTTCGGACGCGATGCTCACGAGCCGTGACACGGGAGCTTCGAGGGTGTTTTCGTATGCGAGCGTCCAACGCTGGACGAGTTCTCCGCCCACGTGGGTTTCGATGCCAACGAGTCGATGCGACAACCGAGACTCGAAACCGGACGCGCGCGACACGATGCGATCGGGGCGTTCCTCGTAGGCGAACGCGACCCGTGCTTCGCCGTCGTTCCAGGACGCACCGGCAAGCACATGGGCGGTGGTATCGGGCAAGGCCGTGTAGCTGAACTCGACCACGTTGCCCAACCGGTCGACGATGCGATCGATGTCCCAGCGAAAGGTTCCGTTCGCACCTTCGAGTCGTGACGCGGATCGCGTCCCAAATACGTAACGCGTGCCATCGACCGTGCGTGCCTCGAATCCCTCTCCAAAGGTGTGCACCTCCACCGGTGAGGCACCTTCGATGCCTTCGCGCCATAGGCCGTTGTCGATGGCGACGAGCTCTTCGCTGCTCCCGAGACCCCGCAGGGTGAGCGTGTCGCTGGCGTCGTATCTCGGAATACCTATGCGCGTGGCGAGCTCGATGGCCGGCAGCTCGAGGCTCCAGCCGAGCCCAACCACCCCCGCCGCACCCCCACCGTGATAGCCAAGCTGGAAACGAGGGACTAGCCCGCCGCGTCCCGGCGGCAGAGCGATGTCGTAGCCCAGCTTGGGCAAGCCGCTCGAGGGAGAGACGTCGTACCCCTGGCCGAAACCTTCGAGCGATCCGGGTCCCGAGGGGAGGTTGATCGCGGTGGGTAGCGTGGAGGACGTGTCCGCGTGCGCCTCGGGGGACGCGGCCCATGGCACCGCCAACGCTAGAAGCGCGGCAATGTGACGGCCAGGAGCACGGACGGTTGGTAGAGGCGGTGAGTGTCGAAAGGATGGCATGGCTGTCAACGAATCTGCCGTGCGGCGGCTTCGTTGCAGGGCAACAGAAAAAAAATGGCAGTGCCTGCAACGGCGGACCGGACGTGGCCGATAGCCGGGACATGACGACGCCACACCGGTTCCTGCTCGAAGCCGATAGGACCAAGAGTTCTCTTTATCGTTGGATGCTGATCGCAGCCGTCCAACTGACGGGTTGCACCCATGGGGAAGATCCCGGAGCTACTGACGTCGATACCGGTACCGGTACTGATACCGGTACTGGTACCGGTACTGGTACCGATACCGAGGCCGACTCCTGGCATGGCATGGACGAAGGCACCGATACAGGTGTCGACGAGAGCAACTGTCGTGCGGGAGCGGAGGGGTGTCCGTGCACGAACGACGATCGATGTGCCTCGGGACTCGTATGCGAGGCCGATGTCTGTCTCGTTGGCGAGCCCGTGTGTGGCAACGGGAGAATCGAGCCGGGAGAAGAGTGCGACCAGGGTGATGGGAATGCCGACGAGGGCATCTGCAAGCGCGATTGCATGGTTCAGCACTGCGGTGACGGACACGTCGGACCAAGTGAAGGTTGTGACGATGGGAACGAAGTCGAGCAGGACGCGTGCTCGAACGCCTGTGTGCCCGCGAGCTGTGGTGACGGAATCGTTCAGGACGGGGAGCCGTGTGACGACGGAAACGGCAACGACAACGATGCCTGCCTGTCATCGTGCGTCGCAGCAACCTGCGGCGACGGCATCCTGCACGTCGGGATGGAAGACTGCGACGACGGCAACGAACACGAGGAGGATGGCTGCGACAGCGCTTGCCAGATCACTCCGGTGTGCGGAGACGGCGTTGCGATGGTTGGCGAGCTGTGCATGGGTGAAGCACGGCGCTATGCAGGTGGTGAGTCGTTGCAGGACATCACCGTGGGTGATGTCACGGGCGATGGCTTGGCCGATCTCGTGACCGTGGCCAAGGCAGACCCACATGTGCGCATCATGGTTTGGAACCAGGATCTGAAGCGGCTCGAGCAGGTCGCCATTCATGAGCTGGATGCGATTTTTCCGTATCGTGTGGCGGTGGGAGAGTTTACGGGTGACAGACGAGGCGATCTCGTAGTCGCGGATGTGGGTGACAACGTCACGCACGCTCGGATCCTCGTGCTCGCTCAGTCGGGTTCGCAGGCGCTCGAGTTCGAGCCGCCATCCGTGGTCGCTACGGACGAGCAGCTGCGGACGACTACGGAGCTCACCATCGGCGATATGCGCAAGGACGGGACTCACGATATCGCCTACAGCGTGCGACGCGGCGCAGACACCTGTTACGCCGCCGTTGCGTTGTTGATGGAGGACGACCTCGAGCGAAGGCCAGTCGACTCGTATTGCCAGCCCCTCATCGCAGCCACCGCCATGGGCTACTTCGCGGGCGACGTCCCGAACGACCTCAAGAACATGATGGTGTGGGCAGAAAACTCTCCCGCAAGCATCGTCACGACCGACTACTACCTGAGCACCGAGTTTCCGGATCATCTCGAGACCCAAGCGAGCATTCCATTGGACACCGACGAGGTGAAGGCGCTCGCAGTCGCCGACTTCGACGGGGATGGCTACGACGACCTTGTCGCCACGACGCACCAGACGGCCTGCGATTATCTCGCCGACATCGACGCATGTCCGGGTGACAGCGCGCGTGTGTTGTTCGGTCAGGAAGCAAGCCCACACCTGTCGGACTTCTACGTAGATGTCCCGGTAGGCAAGGGCGCGGGTCAGGTTGGCGTTGGTGATTTCAACGGGGACGGTCACCTGGACTTTGCCGTACTGAACTATCGCTTCGGCACCGACATCAGTATCCGGCTCGGCAACGGGATGGGTAGTTTCGCGGCTGCACCGGACGTACCGATGAATAACGATGACGATGGACGCATCGCCAACCACTTGGAGGTGGCCGACTTCAACGGCGACGGGTTTTCCGATCTTGCCTACGCGAAGACGAGCAACAGCACGGTCTGGGTCGTGCTTTCCAATCCATGAAGGAGGATGAACATGTCTACTCGACGTATTTTCGACAGTGTTTCCACATGGCTGATGGCCTCGATGTCGTGTACGGCCGCGTTCACCTCCGCGTGTGGGGGGAACTATCCGGGTACGGACGGCGAAGAAAGCGAGGGAATCGAGGACAGCGAGGGAATCGAGGACAACGAGGACAGCACAACGACGCAGGGGAGTGGGGAAAGTGGGGAAGCAGCCGAAAGCACCGGCAGCACGTCCTGCCTGGCAGACGACGAGTGTGGATCTGGCAACGTGTGCCGGCTAGGCGCTTGCGAACCAGCTCCCGAAGGTAGGTGTGGTAACGGCGTGCTGGAAATTGGGGAGGAGTGCGACTTCGGCTCGAACAACGCGAACGAGGGTTACTGTACGCCGCGATGTACGATCCAGGTTTGCGGCGACGGATTCGTGGGGCCAGGGGAGGCATGCGACGACGACAATGACGACGACGACGACGCATGCACGAATCAATGCACGTCTCCGAGTTGTGGTGACGGCGTGGTGCAGTTGCCCGAGGCATGCGACGATGGAAACAGCATCGATACGGACGAGTGTGTGAATACCTGCGTGTTGCCGTCGTGCGGTGACGGGTTCGTGCAAAGGCGTAGCGAAGAGTGTGAGCCCGGGGATGACGGATGCCTCATGGATTGCCGCTTCGAGGTCTCGCCGTATTGTGGCAACACAAGGAACGATCCCGGCGAGTTCTGCCTGCAGCACGGAAAGGACGAGCCGACGGTGTTCGGGCTGGTGGACATGCACGTGCTCGACGTCGATGGCGATGACAATCTCGACATGGTGTCTGTGGGCTTGAACCGGCTGATGATTAACTATGGCAACGACCTAGGGGAGCTCTCGAGCCCGACCGCGATGTTCATTCCGGGCGCGGGAGCACCCGTTGTCGCAGCGCTCGCACTGGCGGACATCGACGGCGACGGACTCACGGATGCGTACACGCTCCGAAACGATGGGGAAAATCAGGCCTGGGGCGCGTTGCTTTCGGGGCAGAACACCATGCCGGAGTTCTCCGACGATGGCGAAGCCGTGAAGCTCGATGATCAAAAGCGAGGCATCGATCTCGCCGCAGTCGAGCTTACTGGCGACGAGCGGGCGGAAGTGTTTGTCGCGGTTGCCGATGCCACGACGGGGAGCATCTCGGTATATCCCGGAGGCGGGGGTGCGTCCGTGAACAGCAGCGTTGGCCCGGGGCTCGCGTCTTTCGAGGTCGCGAAGCTCACCGACGCGGACCATCACGTGATTGCGACGTATCCCGAGAGCAACAAGGTCACGGTATTTACAGTGCAACCGAACCTGGAGCTCGAGAAAGTCGTGGACATCGAGGTACTCAACCCGCATAGGGTGGTGGTCGGCGACGTCACGGGAGACGACATTCCGGACATTGTCGTGAGCCAATGGAACCAGGTTGGGTGTCCGCAGGGCACGGATCCCGCAAACTGTGCGAACGGGGCGGTCTCGTTGATTGCCACCGATAGCCAGCCAAACGGGCTCGAGCTGGTCGAAGAGTGGCGGGTCGGCGCGGGACCGAGCGACATCCAGATGGGCGACATGAACAACGACGAACGGCTGGACGTGGTCGTGTGCAACGCCGTGTCGGAGACCATCGAGATCCTCGAAAACGACGACGGCCCCGAATTCGCGCGCCGTCGCACCCTCAATGTCGCAGGTATCGACGCGACATGCGTGATGCGATTGGCCGATTTCAACAAAGATGGCGCGCTAGACATCGTCACGGGGCATGCGGCTACAAAAACGATCCATCTTCTCCTGTCCGATGCATGAAAGGAACGCAGCAATGAGCACATTTCGTACATTCAGTTCACTTCGCAAGACTACACTCGTGTCGATAGCCTGCACGATGCTTGCGGCTTGCCATGATAGGGACGGAAACGCTGGCCAAAACGGTGATGGCGACGGTGATGGCGACGATAGTCGTGACGACGGGGGGTCTTCGGAAGGCGAAGATTCGGACACCGTTGGCTCGACGACGGAATCCGTCGATCGTACTTGCCTGGTCGACGCAGATTGTGGGCCGAAGTTTTCGTGCGCGCTCGGTGTATGCACACCGGGTTGCATCGAAGATGCCGAGTGCGATGACGGACACACGTGCGATCCGCATGGCCACTGCGTTTTGCCCGATGCAAAACCACAGCTGCCGCCCCAGCCCAAGATTGGCTCGGCAGAGCTTTCCGCTGTGGAAACCACGTTGGGGAACAGCGGTACCGCCACCGTGGTCCTGAAGAACACGTCGAGTATTCCGGTCCGCTTTCGCCTGGACGCCTTTCATGCTGCTGTCACCCACGACAAGTCCGTGCGAACCGTTGGCGCGGGTGGGGAGGTCGAAATCCAGGTCGCAGTCGATCGCGCGATGCTCTCGCTCGACACGGTGGGCATCCCCATCGAGGTCGTCACGGATTCAGGCCGATTGACCTGGATCGTCACGATTCCGGTCGACCGCTCCGGCTACTACCAGGGCACGGTCGCGTTCCTCCAGCCCACCAACCTCGGTGCTTCGCGACTTGGATTGAACCTTGCGTTCGCCGAGGACGGCACGGTTACGGGACAGACGTTTTCGGACGACAGCCTGCTTTGGCCCACCGACGTGGTCGTGTCCGGCATGTGGTCCAAAAGCGACGGCACGTTCTCGGCAACGATCCATGACATCGTGCCGGATGTTGTCGATTCGGGCGACGCGATCGTGGGCAGTCCGCTGGCTCGCAAGCTTGGTCGCGAGCTCGTGCTCGAGGGAGCGTTCGACGAGACGGGGCGCGCCCTCGAGGGTAAGGCCACGGAGGAATGGTCCGGCCTCGTGGGCGAACGCGTGAAGACGACCGGGTCGTTCGCGTTCCACTTTACAGGATCGAGCCGTACGCCCACGAACGCAAGCGACGTCACCGACGAGGTCCCGCTGCCACCGCCTTCCATCGGTTTCCCCGCGGCGCTCGACGAAGACGCGTGCAGCGGGTTGGGAAGCGCCTTCGGAGGCGTAGGCACGCTCGCATTTCCGGACACGTGCTCACCGTGTGTCGGTACGGCCGTCATGTGCACTGCCAATCAAGCACGGACCTGTGCCGATGCGCTCGTGGAGGCCGCAGCAAACCTCGCAAGTGCGCTCCCCCGAGATGATGGTGCGAGCACGCTCGATGCTCCCGATCCCGCGGCATGGAGCGGATGCGTGGCCGAAGTTCCCACGTACGAGGACAACCAAACCTGCTTCGACCAGCGGGCCCTGGCCTGTGCAGGATATCTATATCGGCTTGCCTGGAACTCCAGCGTCGGTGGCGATCAAGCGAGTTTCGCACGGGCTTGGATCGAACAGGTCAGCCAGGAAACGCTTGCGGGCTCCGTGCTGGGCACCGAAAAATTGGTCCAGGCTGCGTTCGCGTACCAAGACGTGCTACCCGACAACATTTTGAGCAAGGAGCTCGAGCTCTTGCAAGCTGCGAACGGACTCATTACGCGTCCGTTGCTGGCGGTCGCCTCGTATCGTTACCTCGATGCGTTGGAGACCTTGGGTGCGATCGAGGTCGTCGACGAGAGGGAAGGGGTGGACTTGGTTCGTACCATCAATTTGGTGTCCAACTATGCGGAGATCTTGTCGCTGCAGTTCGCGCTGCAACAGCGAGCCGATCCCGATGCGGCGGTCGAGCGGGCCGAACAGCTCCGTCACATGGCGGTGTGGCTGCATGCACTCGGCGTGATGTTGAAGTGGGAGCTGGACCTGTTCGGGTTAGAGGACGACTATGACAAGATCTCGATCCTCGGAGAAACGGTGATCGAGCTCGGAGCCCAATACCGAGAGCTGGGTATCGATCGCAATCCGTTCGGTTATCCGCATGCCTACGTGCCCATGCGCCTGTCTCCGACGCAGGCAGACATGGGTGTATCGAACTTTCAGGTGATCTGGGATGCATCGCAAGTCGCCGTCGAGCAGTTCGAACAAGTGGCTACATTGGCTCAGGTTGCCGAAGTCGCGTTTTGGCAGAACACCTGGGAAGCCCAACAACGCGCCAGCGAGATCGAAAGCGCCTACAACGAGCGTCTCGCTACGTTGTGCGGATACGACGGCGATAGCGAGCCAGCACTCGACACTTGTGGCAAGAAGAGCGGAGAAATCTTCGAGCTCGTCAAGCAGATCGAAGCGGCGGCCATCCAGGTCGAGGCTGCGCTCACCGTGGTGAAAAACGGTCGCCAGCGTATCGACCTCGAAGAGTCGCGAATGGCCCAAATGATCGCCAATTTCGACGCGACGAAAGGCAAGATCGACGCGCAGAACGACGAGATCTGGAAGGTCATCCAGGATGGCGCAAGCGCCCGTTCGGCAGCGCAGGAAGCGGCAGCAGAAGCCGAGTGTGGGCGCATCAAGAGGAACACCATCTTGGAAAGCATGGAGCTCGCTGGCCAGTGCATCATTGATGCCGCGAATGCGAAGATTACCGCGCCTTTAGTGGCCGGCGGATGCACGATGAAGGGTGTGGCGTTGGTCGCCCGAGGGGGGATCGAGTGCGAAGCAGCTCGCGAGCAAGCTGGGGTGCAAAGCGAGTTACACAGTATTGATCGACAGGAGCAGCAAGAGCTCCAGGCGGTCAATGCAGAAATTGACGGGATCCTGCGCCAAAGCGCGCTGAACGAGCAAGTCATCAACTCGCAGACCACGGTCGAGAACATGCGTCTCGACATTGCCGAGCAGGCGATTCAGGTCGAGCTGCAGCAAAAGAACTACGAAATCGCGCAGGCTCGGCTGAACACGGTGCTCGAAGAGGTAAGCGCGCTGGTGGTTCGCCGAGGGCGTGCGTTGGAGCTGGTGAGCAAGAGCCCCAGCAATCCCGGCACCAACCCTCGCTTCTTGCAGGCACGGCTCGAGCTCGGCCGGAATGTGCTCCGCTGGCGCGAGGCAGCGGCCCGCAAAGCGTACCTGGCCGGTCGTGCGCTCGAATACGACATCAACCGGGAGACCAACAAGCTGCGCCGCGACCTCTACACGGCACGTTCGCCGTTCGAAATGGCGCAATACATGACGTGCCTGAAGACCGTGCACGACGACTACCTACTGGCTGTTGGCGTGCCCCAGCAATACGTGACGGAGATCAGCCTCCGTGACGACGTGCTCGGCTTGGGCAGCCCAACCATCGACGAGGTCACCGGGGCGGAAATTTCGCCAGCCGAGCAATTCCAAGCGGTCTTGCGCGATCCGGCCAATCACCGCATCGACGGGACCGTTGCCCTGCCGATGACGCTCTCGCTGCACAACGACGCGCTGTTCTCGACCTTGCTGTGCGACGATCGCATCGAAAACGTAGCGGTCAAGGTCGTGGGTGACTACATCGGCGACAACGAGATCGAGATCGTGTTGACCCGAGAGAACATGAGCAGCTTGCGGCGGTGCGATGCAGCCGACCTGGCCCCGAGCGACGCAATCGTCAAATATGAGCTCGAATCGCGCAGGTTGGTCGTGAGTGCCGGCGCGAACGACTTCGGGCTCGCGCAGCCGAATGCTGGCTTTGCGGCGTGGCCCGTGGGCGGAGAGGGGTGGCTGATCTCATTGCCACCGGCAGATCAGTCGCCGGCCAACGCCGACCTCGATCCGCACGGCATCTCCGACATCGTCGTGCGCATCACGCATCGCGCCTCCACGGTCGGACAATCCGGCACGGAGACGTTCTCTCCAGATTGCAGATAGGAGCAACTCATGGTCATCGTAAGCGTACACTGGGAGCGACCACCAAGCCATGAACCTTTCTCGCACGGTACAACCCCATGTGGTCGTGGTCGGAGCTGGCTTTGGAGGTCTCTACCTCACACGTGGGCTCGAGCGCCTATCCGCACGCGTGACGCTGATCGATCGCCGCAACCACCATCTTTTTCAACCACTGTTGTATCAAGTAGCCATAGCAGCCCTGAGCGCGACCGACATCGCAGCCCCGATTCGCAAGGTATTTCGTGCGTACAAAAACGTCACCGTGCTGCTGGGTACCGCGGCCGCCGTCGAACCGAACAACAAGCGGCTCGTGCTGACCGACGGCGAGTTGGAGTACGACTACCTCGTGCTGGCCACCGGAGCGACCCACGCATACTTCGGACATGATGATTGGGCTCCTCATGCACCGGGCAGCCGGCGTGCGTGCGTCGGACTTGGCGCGTTCGCTCGCAGTCCCACTCGATCCCGTGGGCCGGGTGCTCGTTGGTCCGGACCTGACGATTCCTGGACACTCGGACGTGTTCGTGATCGGCGACCTCGCGGCGTTGGAGCAAGATGGAAACTTCGTCTCGGGGGTTGCACCTGCCGCGATTCAGCAGGGGCGTCACACTGCCAAGAACCTGGCCCGTGCGTTTCGCGGCCAACCTTTTGCTGCCGTTTCGTTACGGTGACAAAGGCACGCTCGCAACGATTGGCCGCTCGCGAGGCGTCGCCGTCGTTGGCAAGCTACATTGTTCCGGATTGTTGGCATGGCTGCTGTGGTTGTTCGTTCACGTGACGTTCCTCATCGGATTTCGCAATCGCGCGATCGTGATGTTCGAGTGGGCTTGGGCGTATTTGACGTTTCAACGCAGCGCACGGGTCATTCTCGAACACCCGGTGGCCGTGCTCGATCCCTCGAGCTCGTCTGTGCTTGCCTCGTGTGCGCCCAACGTGCAGGCGCCGAACGCCGAACGCACTGCCGGGCCCTCGAGGGACGGGCCAAGCTCATTCGCGAGCTGAAGATTACGTGTTGGTCGCGGCCGTGCTACCGTGCGCGTCCGTGCGTCGCATTTTCATCGGATTGCTCGGTGCCGGCAACGTAAGTGCTGGAGCGATTCGCATTTTGCAAGAAAATCGCGACAGCATCGAGTCCCGCTTGGCGGCGTCGGTACAGGTCAAGCGCGTTCTGGTGCGGGATC
>Ga0187893_10003505_pt1 | contig 31682 bp, 25 predicted proteins | sample MA1701074metaG_FD_139574 | JGI IMG/M metagenome (GOLD analysis project Ga0187893, IMG submission 139574) | White microbial mat communities from a basaltic lava cave in the Kipuka Kanohina Cave System on the Island of Hawaii, USA - MA170107-4 metaG ...
CAGCTCCTGCTGCGGGCCCGGATGCGTCGACAGCATCCAGGCCCGGATCCGCAGCTCCTGCTGCGGGCCCGGATGCGTCGACAGCATCCAGGCCCGGATCCGCAGCTCCTGCTGCGGGCCCGGGCGCCGCGGTGCTGGCGGTCACGATGCGGGCGGCGGGTGGGTGCTCGTGGACCGCCTGGACCGCTCCCACGTCGTCCGCGTTGACCACGACCGCGTCGCCGGGGAGCTGGCTAGCCCACGACCGCGCCTTGGCGGCCCGGTAGGCCGCCGCGGTCCCGTGCCAGTCGAGATGGTCGACCGCGACGTTGAGCAGCACGGCGACGTCAGGGCGTAGGGAATGGGTGAAGTGCAGCTGGAAGCTCGACAGCTCCGCCACCACCAAGGGTGGCGGGTCCGGCCGGGCGAGCAGCTCGACAAGCGGCGTCCCGATGTTGCCCGCCGCGGGAGCGCCAAGGCATGCGGCGATCAGCTCTGTCGTGGTGGTCTTGCCGTTCGTGCCGGTTACGACTACGAGCCGGACCCGGCCGCCGGCCAGGCGCCAGGCGAGCTCGGGCTCGCTCCAGACCGGGAGGCCCCGGGCACGCGCGGCCTCGAGCAATGGAGTACGGGGTGGGACGCCCGGGCTCGTTACCACGAGGTCCCGGCCGTCGAGGAGATCCACGCCGAGACCACCGAGCCGGACGTCGGCCCCCTCCTCGGAGAATGGAGCGGCGCGCGTGGCCATCGCGTCGTCGTCGCGAGCGTCGGCCATGCGCACATCGTGGCCACGATCGAGCAGGGCCCGGGCCATCGCGACCCCGGACCTCCCCAGCCCGACGACCAGGGGCCGGCGCGAGGGGATCATCCCGCCGTCCCTACCCTCGCCAGGTACTCGGCGTAGAACAGCCCGAGGCCGAACGCCACGCACAGGCCGCCGATGATCCAAAAGCGGACGATGATCGTGGTCTCTTGCCACCCCGCCAGCTCGAAGTGATGGTGCAGCGGCGCCATCTTGAAGATCCGCCGCCGGAACAGCCGGAAGCTCGCGACCTGCAACAGCACGCTCGCGGTCTCGATGACGAACAGCCCGCCGAGGATCACGAGCAGCAGCTGGGTCTCGGTGAGCACCGCGAGCGCGGCTAGCATCCCCCCGATCGCGAGCGAGCCGGTATCGCCCATGAAAATCCGGGCGGGGGGCGCGTTCCACCACAAGAACCCGAGCGCGGCGCCCATTCCCGCGGCGGCGGCGATCGCCAGCGCGTCGGAGTGGAGCGTCGCCCCCGTCGAGTAGCCGAAGGGATGGCGGAAGATCCAGTAGGCGACCACGGTGTAGGCGCCGAACAGCAGCGCGCTCGTGCCCGCGGCCAAGCCGTCGAGACCGTCGGTGAGGTTCACCGCGTTGGACGTCGCGGCCAGGATCAGGAACGCGAACAGTGGGAAGAAGACACCGAAGTCGAACGGCAACGCGCCGATGAACGACAGCCTGGTCGAGGTCTCGGCGACGTACTGCGCGGCGATCGCGAACCCGATCGCGACGACCGCCTGCCCGCCGAACTTCGCGGTCTTCGTCAGCCCGAGGTTTCGCCGCCGGCGGAGCTTGATGTAGTCGTCGAGGAACCCGACCGCCCCCATCCCGACGAACGTCGCCATGACGAGCAACCCGCCCGCCGACATCCTCCCGATCAGCGCCGCCCCGGCGGCATAGCCGATCACGCCGGACAGGATCATCGCGGTCCCGCCCATCGTCGGCGTTCCCCGCTTGACCATGTGCGCCTGTGGGCCGTCCTCACGGATCAGCTGCCCGAAGCCTCGCTTGCGGAAGAACCGCGCCACGAGAGGCGTGCCGACCAGCGAGAACAACAGCGACACACTCGCCGCCAAGAGGATTCCCCTCACGGCTTTACCCCTTCGCGTCGCCGCCCCTCCGCCTGCCGTAACAGCTCGCTGGCGACGAGGCGGTCGTCGAAGGGCAAGAGCTGGCCGCTCACCTCTTGGTAGGGCTCGTGCCCCTTGCCCGCGATGACGACGACGTCGCCGGGACTCGCCGCCTCTAGGGCGAGGGCGATGGCCGAGCGGCGGTCCGCCTCGACGGTCCAGCGCGCGCCCGGCACGCCGCGAGCGCCGCGGACCATGGCGTCGATGATGGCGAGGGGATCCTCACTCCGGGGGTTGTCGCTTGTGAACACGGCGAGGTCCGCGAGCTCGGCCGCGGCCTTCCCCATCACTGGCCGCTTGGCTCGGTCCCGGTCGCCACCGCAGCCAACCAGGACAATCACATTGGACCCTGTAAGCTGGCGGGCGGCGGCGAGCACGTTCGTGAGGGCATCGGGCTTGTGGGCGTAATCTACGAGCACGGTAAAAGGCTGCCCAGCGTCGATGCGCTCCATCCGGCCTGGCACACCTTGGACTTCGGCGATGCCCGACGCCGCCGTGTCGAGATCGACCCCCACGCTGACCGCGGCGGCCAAGGCGCAGACCGCGTTCGCCACGTTGAACAAGCCCGGCATCGCAACCCGGGCTCGGAGGCGCCGCTCGCCACACCTCACCGTGAACGCCGAGCCGTCCGGCCCCGACACGACGTCGCTCGCCACGACCTCCGCATCCGTGACACCAACGCCGACGCGGACCACGTTTCCCGTTATCGAGCCCGCAAGCCTTCGCCCCCAGGGATCGCCGACGTTCACGACGGCGATTGGGGTGAACTCGGGCGTGAACAGCCCCGCCTTCGCGGCGAAGTAGTCCTCGAGGTCATGGTGGAAGTCCAGGTGATCCTGCCCCAGGTTGGTGAACACCGCCGCCGCGAACCGCGTGCCACGGACCCGCCCAAGCGCGAGACCATGGCTGGACACCTCCATCGCCGCGCCGGTCACGCCTGAGGTCACCATCTCGCGAAGCAGCCGCTGGAGATCCGTCGCCTCCGGAGTCGTCCGCGCACCCCGAACCTCCCGGCCCGCGACCGATGTTGTCACGGTACCTATCAGCCCGGTGACGTGGCCGGCCGCGCGCAGCGCAGACTCCACGAGATAGGTGGTAGTGGTCTTGCCGCTGGTGCCGGTCACACCGATCAGCCGCAAATCACGTGAGGGATGGCCGTGGATCGCGGCGGCCGCCGGCCCCATCGCCTCCGCGACGGAGTGGACCAGGATCTGGGGAACGATGACGGGGAGCGTACGCTCGCAGAGCAACGCCGGGCTGCCGGCCGCGACAACCTCGGGCGCGAACGTATGCCCATCGTTCCGCTGACCGGGCCGGCACGCGAAGAGCACGCCAGGTCCGGCCTGAGCGCTGTCGTGCGTGATGTCCGCCAGCCGCACAAGCGCCGGGTCCGTCGCCTCCTCGGGAAGGTGCAGACGTGTGCCGCCCGGCAAGGCATCCACCAGCTGAGTCGGCGTCAAGATCCTCCTCGGGATGGGCCGCAACAACGCGAGCATACGGTCGGCCGCAGGTCCGTAACGGGAGGATTCACGGCCGGTCGGACACGCCCGCTCGCCTTCCCACGGCCGTCCGTAGGCCACTGAGATGAGAACCGGCCACTCGCCGCCCGGTATGGCCGCTTCGCGCCTTTTCTGGGGGAGTGGCACCGGCCGGCTTAATCCTGCACTGTGCATGGAGGGGGGCCGCGGGACGGGCGCCGGTGGCACGGCTCAGGGCGGCGGGTCCGACCTGGTGGATGCCATCTCGGATGCGGCCGTGAAGGTCTCGGTCGTCGTCGTCTCCATTACCTGCATGGCTGCCGGGTTGGGCTCGGGAGTCGGATGGGACGGGGGGACGCGCCGGTTGGCGAGACCGAACCGCATGATCTCGCTGAAGACCGGAGCGGCCGACAAGCCACCGTAATAAGGGTGTGGCTCGTCGAGCATCACGGCCACGACGAGCGAGGGGCTCTCGGCGGGCGCGAACCCGACGAAGGACCCGATGAACGCCCCCGGCTCGTACCCGCGGCGGGTCTCGGACGGCTTTTGCGCGGTGCCGGTCTTGCCCGCGACGCGGTAGCCGGTGACGGCGGCATGGCCTCCGGTGCCGGAATCCCCTTCGACGACCCGGACCAGCATCTCGGTGACCGCCTGCGCGGTGTGCGGGGACACGACGCGCCGACGCGCTTGTTTCGCGATCTGATGGACCTTCCCGTCCTCGCCGAGACGGCCCCGCACCAGCGATGGCTGGACCCATTCGCCGCCGGACGCGATCACCGCGAACCCTTGGGCCACCTGGACGAGGCTCGCCGCCACACCCTGGCCGATGGCGATCGTCGGCAAGCTGGAGGCAGACCACTCGTCGACGGGGGCGAGAAGGCCGGGCGTCTCCCCGGGAAAGCCCAGGCCAGTCAGCTGACCGATGCCGAACCGCGTGAGGTAGTCGTGGAGCCGAGCGGGCCCCAGCTTCTGCGCGATCTTGATCGTCCCGACGTTCGACGAGCGCTCCATGATCTCGCCGACCGTGTACGTCTCTTCCGGGTGCCTCACCGCGTCGTGGTAGGTCTCAGGACCCAGCCGGTACGTGCTCGGCACGGAAAACGAAGTGTCGGGGCGAACGACGCCCTCCTCCAGCGCCGCCGCCAGCGTGACGAGCTTGTTCACGCTCCCGGGCTCGAACATGTCGGTCACCGAGCGGTTGCGCCGCTCGTACGGCGCGGCCTCGCCGATGGCGTCAGGGGTGTAGCCCGGGTAGGACGCGAGCGCCAGGATCTCGCCAGTCTGGACGTCCAGGACCACCGCGGACCCGCCGCGCGCCCCGTACCGCCTGACCCCGTCGGCGAGCGACTGCTCCGTCAGATGCTGCAGCTGGCGGTCCAAGGTCAGGACGAGATCTGCGCCCGGCGCGGCGGGCAGGACCTCCCGAGGGGCCGTGTTGATCGTCACGCCACCCGGCGCGCGCTCGAGCCACAGCCGGCCGGGCTGGCCACCGAGCAGGCGGTCGTACTGGCTCTCCAGACCCGCCAGCCCGACGTTGTCGATCCCGACAAACCCGACGACCTGCGCGGCCACCGCCCCGCTCGGGTACATCCGGACCGGCTCCTCCAGGACGCCGATGCCCGGCAGCTTCAGCGCGGCGACCTGCTCGCCGACCTGGCGGGGGCGCTGGCGAGGGCCCAGGTAGACGAAGCCCTGGTCCTTCTCAAGCTCGGCCATAAGATCGTCGACCGGCATGTCCAGCACCGGGGCGAGCTGTGTGGCCACGGTCGTCGCGCTGATCGAGGGGTCCCGCTCGGCCGCCGTGCGGAGCAGCCGTGGGTTCGCGTAGATCGTCGAGGCCGCGAGCGACATGGCGAACGGCTCGCCGTTCCGGTCGAGGATGCGCCCGCGTGGGGCGGGGATCTCCAGCTCACGTTGGGTCTGGCGCTGCGCCAACCCGCGGTACTCGGCCGCCGACACGACCTGGACGCTCACGAGCCGCATCGACATCAGCGCGACGAGCGCGAGGTAGACGACGAGGATCCCCGCGAGCCGGCGCCCGCTCCGCGCCCGTGCGATCGCCCGCCCGCAGTCCGCGGCGGCGGCCGCGAACAGCGTCTCTACGGGCCCTGAGGCCGCGGAGCCGGACCGGGCCGGCCGCCGGCGCGCGGGTGGGAGGCTACGCGCCGGCGGTCGCCGGGCTGATGCGGTCGGAACGGTCGAGCGACGGCGGCGAGGCGCGGGGCTGCGGGTCCGTGGAGGCGGAGCGCGGCGCCCACGGGGCCGTGAGGTGTTCACCCGCGGACCAACAGGTAACCCGGGTCGTCCGCGGGAACCATGCCGAGGTTCTCGACGGCGATCCGGGAAACCCGCGCGGGCGCCTCCAAGGTTGCCACCTCGGCCGTCAGCTCCTCATAGCGGACGGAAAGATCCGAGACCTCTTGCTCCAGCTTCTGCGCCTCGAATGCGGACTCGGCCGCCAGCGCGTTCAACGACACCACACCGAACACGCCGAGCGAGGCCACGACCAGCAGCATCGCGAGGGAGCGCCGTGAGTCGCGAGCCGGGGCGACCACGCGCAGGTTCGCGGCTCCGCGGCCTTGTGACTGGGAGCTCTTGGACAGGCGCGACGGCGCGACGGCGGACATCTAGGACCCCCCCGGTTGGGACTGGACAGGCGTGCTGGCGATGCGTTCAGCCGCGCGCAGCCGGGCCGGGCGCGCGCGGGGGTTGCCCGCCACCTCACCCGCGGCGGGTCGTTCGGCCCCGCGGGTGAGGTGGCGGACGAGGGGGACGCGGCCACAGCCGCACACCGGAAGATCCGGAGGGCAGATGCAGCCAGCGGCCGCGTCGGAGAAGAACCGTTTGGCGATCCGGTCCTCCAGGGAGTGGTAGCTCAAGACGACGATGCGCCCGCCGCGACCGCCTGTGGCGGCGGTCGCGGCAGGCCCTTCCCGGTGCAGAGGCGATTCCCCACGCGGGAAGGACAGCTCCAACGCCTGGGGAAGGGAGGCGTCGAAGCGGTCCAACTCTGTATTTACGGCGATGCGGAGCGCCTGGAACGTGCGCGTGGCCGGGTGGTGGCCCGGGCGCCGCGTCGCGGCGGGCACGGCGGCCCAGACGACCTCGGCCAGCGCGGTCGTCGTGCGCAAGGGCCGTGCACGGACGATCGCGGAGGCGATCCTCGAGGCGAAGCGCTCCTCACCCAACCGCCCGATCAAGCGCGTCAGCTCGCTATGGCTCAACTCGTTGACCAGCTGCTCAGCGGTGACCGGCGCGCCGCGGTCCATCCGCATGTCCAGCGGCCCCTCCGCCCTGAACGAGAACCCGCGCTCGGGGACGTCGAGCTGGAGCGACGACACTCCCAGGTCGTAGAGGACCCCGAGGACCGGGCCGACTCGCTCGGCGATCGGCCGGACATGCGCGATCAGCTCGTCGTACGGCGCATGGAGGAGGGTCACCCGATCTCCATAGGGCGCGAGCCGCCGCTCGGCGATGGCGAGGGCATCCTCGTCACGGTCGAACCCCACCAGGTGCACGCCCTCGCCCGCTGCCGCCAGCAGCGCCGCGGCGTGTCCCCCCGCCCCGACGGTGGCGTCGACGAGCACGGCGGGTTCGGGGCCCCCAGCAGGAGCTGGGGAGGAGGGCCTCGACGCTGTCGACGCGTCGGGGTTCTGGGGCGCGAGCAGGGCGGTGACCCGGTCGACCATGACCGGGAGGTGCGCGGCCTGTGGAGAGCCCACCTGCGCCAGCATCACAGGACCCACAACCCGAAGAGGAACGAGGTCGCCATGCCGGCCAGGAACGCTGACGAGAAGTAGACCGGGCCGGGTGCCAGCACCAGGCGGACCGCCTCGTCCACGCGATCCCAAAGCTCCGCCCGGCGGATGATCCCCGCACTCACGTGCCGCCGCGTCGCCGTGATGCTCATAGCCACCCCCCTTCCCCTGTCGTCAGAAGATCCCTAGGTTGAACGCCTGCTCGGTAGAGGCGAACTCGGTCATCCCTTGCGCCCGGTAGGCCTGCCAGGCCTCGGTGTTCCACAGCTCGAGGCGTGAGTCCGCGCCGACGATCGTCACGTCCTTCGACATGCCCGCGTACTCCCGTAGCCGGGGGGGGATCGTGATCCGGCCCTGGCGATCGGGCGTCTCGGGGTGCGCGTGTGACGTGATCATCCGAGCGAACATCCGCTCGCGGGCATCGGTCGTTCTCAACCCCCTGAGCCCCTCGATCACTCGCCCCCAGTCGCTCACGGGATGGACGGTCAAGCAGTGGTCTAACCCCACCGTCATCACCAGCCCCTCCCCAAGCTCCTCGCGAAAGGCCGAAGGCAGGATCACACGCCCCTTGGGATCCAGCGTGTGCTGGAACTCCCCCAGGAACATCGCGGCCTCCCCTTACCCCCAGCCCTCCCACTTACCCCTCTCTCTGCGCCACTTTGCTCCACTAGCCCCCACTTGTCAACCCCTTCTAGCCCACAAAGGCCACACAAACCGGACTACAACTCCCTAAACGAACAGCTCAGAATGGGTGGTGAGAAGTGGAGCAGCAAACCGAGAGGAGCCGCTCGCGTCACACCCGCAGCGAAGCGAAGCGGAGCGCGGTGAGGCCGGCTCGATGCCGGCCTCACCGCCTCAGCGACAAAGAAGCAGTCGGCCTAGAGACCCGAAAGGCTCACTTCACGTCGGGTGAAGCGACCTAAATGTGGTCTTGGAGCGGAACCCGACGTGAAGTGAGCCTGGGCGTGTGGCTCATCCCAGCTCTAGCGCGTCCCCTAGATAGGGGTGCCAGTGAGGGTCGACACGGCCGACTGCGACCACCAACCAGAAGGCCGCCCTTGGCGCAAAGGGTGTCCGCAGCAGCGTCATGTGTGCTTCGGCGGGAGTACGGTCCTTCTTGCGGCTGTTGCACCGGCGGCAGGCCGCGACGACATTCTCCCACTCGTGGGCACCACCACGGCTGCGGGGGAGGACGTGGTCGACGTTCTCGGCCGCCGCCCCGCAGTACTGGCAGATGTGGTGGTCACGGATGAACACCCCCCGGCGCGAAAGTGCGGCGCGGCGCCTGTACGGCACGTGCACGTAGCGGCGCAGCCGCACGACGGAGGGAGCTGACAGCTCGAGTCGCTCGGACCGGAACCGGTGCCCGTTCGCGTGGACCACGTCGGCCTTGTCCGAGAGCACGAGCACGACAGCCCGGCGCGCCGGCACCACGCAGAGCGGCTCCATCGTCGCGTTGAGGACCAGCGCCTTGCCAGGCCCCGTGGAGACGAGGACTTCCATCCCCACGGCTACTCCCCCGGCGTCGTCGTCCTCCCCCGACGTGGTCCGCGCGCCTGGCGTGTGGTTCTCGAACCCGCTCACCGCGCCGTCGCTGCCCTCGCGAACGCCGCAGCCACCGGACCCCACCGAGCGGGGTTCGGGCGCGACATCGCGTAGTGGACCAAAAGCCACGCCGTCCTCCGTGCCGGACCGGTCCCGCCTCGTCTCGGCCGGTGCGCAGCGGTAGACCCGGCGCCCCCAACTCTACCAGCAGTCACCGCTCCGCCGCCCACCGCGTTCGCCCTGAGCTCACACACCCCGTATCGTGCAGAGTTAGTCCGGTATACCGGACTAACTCTGCACAGTGCAGGGATAGGCGGGCGCTGGCGCGCGCTAGTGGCGGCGGACGATGTCGAAGCCCGCGAGCGAGTTCAGGGTGCTGCCCCATACGAGGACGAGGGTGGCGAGCACGTCGTCACGCTCGTGCTCTTCGCCGAGCACGACCCAGCTGTAGGCGAAGTGCTCGACCATGGCCGCCAGCGCCCCGGCGACGGTGCGGGCGGGAGGCGCGCTCGGCCTGCGTGACGCGGCGGCGACGGCGGCGATCTGCTCGGTGATGCGGTCGACGAACCGTCCGCGCAGCTCCCGGTACAACCCGCCGAAGGCGGGCTCGTCCCTGGCCGCCTGCAGCCAGGCGTGCATGAGGACGCCGTCCCGCCGGTAGAGGTCGAGGAACCCCCCGATGACTCGCTCTAGGGCTCCTTGGACGTCACCTGCCTCCCATGGCTGGATCGCGAGGGCCTCGAAGTCCGCCTGGCTCACCCGCACCAGATCGTCGAGGATCGCCGCCTTGCTCTCGTAGTACGTATAGAAGGTGCCGTGGCTCACACCCGCCCGCTGGACGATGTCCTGGATACGCGCCTGGTGCCACCCGAGGTCGGCGAACGCCATGCGAGCGGCCTGCCGCAGCCTCGCCGCGGTGCGTGCCGCACGTGGCGAACCGGGGTCGACACCGGTTCCCAAGCTTGGATCGCCCATGAGGGCATCGTAGCCGGGGTCCCGCGGGGGAACTGGCAGGAACCGCCCTCAGGACCATCACAGCGGATGCGGCTAATGAGTTAACCAAACCTACTACCGCAACCGTGGAAAGTCCCTTCGCTACAGTGGCCCGGCCGGGACGGCAGCGGGTGCGTCAGATCCGGGGCGGACGAAAGATGCGGGAGGGACGTGTGGCGACCAGCCGGTGGGTTGACGCGGATGTCGGCGCCCTCGGCGACTGGTTCGCCCGGCTCGAGGCAAACATCACCACCGTCGTCGAGGGCAAGGACGAGGTAGTCCGGCTGACGCTGATCGCGCTGCTCGCCGAGGGCCATGTGTTGGTCGAGGACGTGCCTGGGGTCGGCAAGACGTTGCTGGCCAAGGCCATCGGGCGCTCGGTCGCGTCGAGCGTCCGGCGCATCCAGTTCACGCCAGACCTCTTGCCCAGCGACATCACCGGGGTCACGGTCTACAACCCGGAGCACGGCGACTTCGAGTTCAAGCCTGGCGCGGTGTTCGCGAACATCGTCCTGGGCGACGAGATCAACCGGGCCGGCCCGAAGACGCAGTCCGCCCTGTTGGAAGCGATGGAGGAGCGCACGGTCACCGTCGACGGGACCACGCACGAGCTCGCGGTGCCCTTCATGGTGATCGCTACCCAGAACCCGATCGAGCTCGCCGGCACCTACGCTTTACCCGAGGCGCAGCGCGACCGCTTCATGATGCGGGTAACGATCGGCTACCCCGAGGTCGAGGCCGAGGTCCGCGTCCTGGACGTCCACGGGGCCACCGACCCGGTCGCCTCGCTGCAACCCGTCGCCGATGCCCGAGAGGTCGCGGGAATGATCCGCGTGGCGCAAGGCATCCACGCGGCAGCGGCGCTGAAGCGGTACATCGTCGACCTCGTCCGGGCTACCCGGACGCATCCCGCGGTCGACCTCGGGGCCTCCCCCCGGGCGGCGCTCGCGCTTCTTCGTGCCGCCCGGGCAAAGGCGGCGGTCGAGGGCCGCCAGTACGTCGAGCCGGACGATGTCAAGGCCCTCGCCCACCCGCTGCTCGCCCACCGCCTGGTCCTGTCCCCACAGGCGGAGTTCACGCGCACGGGGGCTGATGCGGTCATCTCCGAGCTGCTGGCCCGCGTTCCCATTCCCGGCAGGCGGTAACCATCGTGCTGACCACGCGGGGAGTGGCGCTGCTCGTCGGGGGCGTAATGGTCTGGGTGACCGGCCGGCTGCTCGGCGTCCCCGAGCTCGGGATCGTCGCCGTCACGAGCATCGCGCTGGTCGGATCCTCCTGCCTTTCCTTGATGCTCGGCACGAGAGTGATCTCCGCCACGAGGACGCTCGCGGCCCGGCGCCTCGATCATGGGGGCCGCGGCGCGGGGACTCTTGAGCTACAAGCCCGCGGGCGGGGTTCGTCCGCGCGCCTGCTAGTCGAGGAACGGTGCCCCCAGGCCCTGCTCACCACTGGCCCGCTCATCTTCACCGCTCCGCGCATCGACCGCGGGCAAGCCGTCACGCTGGAGTACGAGATCGCGGGCGGGGCGCGCGGGAGGTACACAGTGGGGCCTTTGCTGGTCAACGCTCGCGACCCGTTCGGGCTCGCGCAGCGGTCCTGGCAGGTCGCGGAGCCCGAGGAGCTGTTGGTGTACCCGCCGATCGAGAGGCTCCCGTCTCACGCGATCCACGGTCACCAGCCGCTCACCGTCGGCGACGAGTTCGACACGATGAGGGAGTACGTCCGCGGCGACGATCTCCGGCGGATCCACTGGCCCTCGACCGCGCACCGCCAGCGGCTGATGGTCCGCCAGCATGAGCAGTCACGGGTCGGGAAGGCGTGTGTCTTCCTCGACGTACGCGGCTGCGCTCACGCGGGTAGTGGGCCTGGCTCGACGGTCGAGAAGGCGATCGGCGTCGCCGCCAGCCTCGTCGCGCACCTCGCCGCTCGCGGATTCCAGACGCGCCTGGTCACGGAGGCGGACCAGGGCTCCCCGCGGGCGCAGGACGTTCCGCGACTAATGGAGCGCCTCGCCGAGCTGCAACCGTCGGCGATGACCTCGATCGCGCCGGCATTCGGGCGGGTCTGCGATGGCGAACGGCTGCTGATCGCGGTCGTCCGACCCCCGCCCTCCGACCTGGCCACCTCGATCGACGTCCGGGCGCTCGCACGCGCCGGTCGAGGCGGTAGGGGGCGGATCGCCGTCGTCGTCGCCGACGGGCCCGGCGACGGCCGCGCCCATGAGCTCACGCGGATCTTGGCCGGAGCCGGCTGGCGGGCCGCGCCCATCACGCCAGACCAGCCGCTCGCCAGCTGCGCGATCCTCCGGGCCTCATGAGCGCGCAGCGCGATCCCCATCCCGGAGGGATCCTCATGAGCGCGCAGCGCGATCCCCATCCCGGAGGGATCCTCATGAGCGCGCAGCGCGATCCCCATCCCGGAGGGATCCTCATGAGCGCGCAGCGCGATCCCCATCCCGGAATGCGGTTGGTGGGCGCGGCGGTCGCGATGGTGGCCGCCGCGTGTGTGCCGCTGGGCCAAGTGTTCATTGACGGCCGCTGGGCTTGGCCAGTGCTCGCGGCGGTGGGGCTGCCGGTGGCGATCGCGCAGCTGTCCCGGCGGTGCGGGGCGGGACCATGGCTCGCACTGGCGGCCAGCGTCGCCGGGTGGTTCGGGTTCGCGGCGATCGCGTTCCTCCCGGACTCTCTCGGCGTAGGGTTCCTCCCAACCGCCGACACTCCCGTCGCCCTCGCCGCCCTGTGGGCCCGGGGCGTCCAGCTCGCCCGTGTCCAACCCGCGCCCGTGTATCCCGACCTGGGGATGCTGTTGCTCGTGGCGACCGGAGTCTGGGTAGTTGCCCACACCGTCGAGACCATGGTCTTCCGGTTCGGCTCTCCGATCCAGGCGATCCTCATCGCGCTCATGTTGTGGATGACCCCACTCGTGATCAGGCCTGGGGATGGGCACGCATGGCCGCTGACCGTCCCGCTTCTCGCGAGCGCGACCTGGCTGCTGCTCGAGTCCGGCTCCCCCCGGCCGCGCCGCCTTAGCTGGGCCATCGCCGCCGTGGCGATCACCACCGGTGTAACGGTAGGTCAGGTTCTACCGGGAGCCGGCACGAGCGGATGGCTCAGGCTGGGAAGTACCGGTGGCACGACGGCCACGATTAACCCGATCGTCAACATCAGGGCCCGGCTCGTCGGTCAGGACACCAGCCCACTCCTGCACGTTCGCTCCCCTCGCCCCACCTATCTCCGCTTGACCGCCCTCGACGTCTACGACGGCCGTCGCGAGGAGTGGACGACCGGTGGCATCCGTAGCCTGCCGGTCGCCCGCAGGCTTCCGCCTGATGAGACCATCGTCGCCGCGGACGAGATCGACGTGGATATCACCGTGGCGGGTCTGAGTCCCGACACCGCCCTCATTCCCGCCGTCTACCAGCCGTTGGAGGTGTCCACGCGGTCAGGCGTGGCGTTCCGGTACGACGCTCGTATGGCGGCCTTGACCCTGGCCAGCGGCGAGCGGCTCCAGCCCAACGACCGGTACGAGATCGTTGCCGCGATTCCGCGCGCGACCGCGGAGGCGCTCAGAGAGGTGGACGTACCGCGCTACGGCTCCGAAAGCGCATTGCCGGCGGGGATCCCGGCTCCAGTCACCGAGCTGGCAAGACAGATCGTCAACGAGGCGGGGGCCGACAGCGCCTTCGAGCAGTCCCTCGCGATCCAGCATGAGCTGCGGAGCTGGACCTACTCACTGAACCCTCCCCCCGGTCATGGCGCGAGCGCCATGGTGACGTTCGTGCGTAACCGTGAGGGTTACTGCGAGCAGTTCGCCGGGACGATGGCGGTGATGCTGCGCTCCCTGGGTATCCCCGCACGGGTCGCCGTCGGTTTCACGCCGGGGACGTCGCCGACTCCCGGCGAGTACGTCATCACTCAACAGAACGCGCACGCGTGGGTCGAGGTGCGCTTCCCAGGTTTCGGCTGGGTGACCTTCGAGCCCACACCCCGCTCCGACGGCGACGTGCTCGTTCCCACGGAGGCCAATCCGGTGCCGCGGACCACGGTGAAGAGCTTGAGCCTGGCGGCGCCGTTCGAGGAGCAGGACCCCGATGGTGAGCAGGCAGCGGTCGAGCCGCGCGGCACGGTCCCGGCCTCCCAGCCAGCCACTCCGACACGCGACGGGCCATGGGCGAGCGGCAGGCCCGCTATGCTGATCTGGCTGGGCGTCGCCGCGGTCGCCGTCGTGATGGCGTGGCGGACACCGGACGGGCGGCGGGGGGAACACGATCTCACTCCCGCTGAGCGTGCCCTCCGCGCGCGTGCCCGTGTCCAACGGCTTGGGCGAGGCCTCGGCGTCCACCCCACGCTCGCGGAAACCGACCGCGAGTACATGCGGCGCTTGGCGGGCACTCACCCCGCCGGCACCCGTCTCGCCTCATTGGCCGCCGCGGTCGACTACGCGCCGTATGTCACGGAAAGCGACGCTCAGCAAGCCGAAGACGCGGCGCGAGAGATCGCGGAGCATCTGCTTCGCTCCAGATCAGCGCCGCGACGCACCGCGATCCGGATTCGCTCCGCGTTGCGCGCGGGGCTTTTCGGCGTATGACACACCTGCCGATGACTCCCACCGGCAGCGCCAGTCACGTGTTGGAGGGTCCCCTCCCGTCCATGAACCTGCGCAGCCCACCTCTCAGCTGGCCTCCCAGGCCGGGCGTGGTGTCCTGATCGCCCAGTCGCTTGAGCAGGTGCCCGCCAAATACGGTGCTGGCCAGCATCAACGCGAATCCTGCCAGACCCCACCAGAGGTTACTAACAATCCCGAACAACATGAACAGCCCTACAACAAACCCGATGACGGCGAACTTGACTTGGCGACGGGCCTTGAACGTGGCCGTCGCGGTGCCTACGGCACGCGCGAACCGAGGATCTTCTTCCCGTAAGCGCGCCTCGATGTCGGCCAGAATCTGGCGCTCACGATCGTCAAGAGGCATACGCCGCTCCGCGTCGTGTTCTCGTCCGCCCGGGCCGTTCCGGCCGGCGCTCCCATCGGGAGCGTTCTTCGATTCTGCACTACTGAGCGTCTTCATGCATCCGGCTTCTTGTCCCTACTCACCAATGACCTGGTGACGACCTCAGGGGGTCCGGCCCGCGTCCTGGATGTCGTCACGTGTGGGACGCGATTCATCGACGCGCTGCTCGTGTTCCAGCAGGGCGCCACGGGTCACCGCCTGGTCGCCGAAGCGGTTGCGTGCGTGGTCAGCGGCGCGCTCGAGGACCGACCAGCGGTCGTCGGCGAACATGCGGAGCTGGTGAGCTGCCCCGGCCGGTAGGAGATTCGTCACCGCGACGCCGACAAGGCGGACACGTACTCGCTCGAGTCGCAGCGCGTCGAGGAGCTCGGCGACCTCGCGGTGCAGCTCAGTCGCATGGTCCGTCGGCACCGGCAGCGTCCGGGAACGGGTCACGGTCTGGAAGTTCGCGTAGCGCAGCTTCAGTGTCACCGTCCGCCCGGCGACGCCGCCGCGACGGAGCCGTCGCGCCACGGTCTCGGACAATCGCAGCAATTCCCGACGTAACACGGCGGGATCGTCGACGTCGCGGTCGAACGTCTCTTCGGCGCTCATTCCCTTTGCGGGCTGGTGCGGTACGACAGGTCGCTGGTCAGATCCCTTGGCCAGCTCGAACAGCTGCGCCCCAGCGGCGTGGCCGACGATCCGCATGAGCACCTGCTCGCCGGCCTGGATGACATCGGCGACCGAGCGCAGGCCGAACCGGTCGAGGCGGGCGGCGGTCTGCTCCCCCACTCCCCATAGGTCACGAACGGGCAGCGGATCGAGGAAGGCGCGGACCTGCTCGGCGCGCAAGTGGAGCAACCCATCGGGTTTGGCCTTGCCGCTGCAGAGCTTCGCGAGGTACTTGTTCGGGGCGACGCCAACGCTCGCGGGCAGCTCCAGCTCGTCGCGGATCCGTTCCCGAAGCCGGGCTCCGATCACGACCGGCTCGCCGAACAAGCGCAGCGCCCCACCAACGTCGAGGAACGCCTCGTCGAGCGCGAGCGGCTCTACGAAGGGGGTAACGGACTCGAGGATCTGACGCAGCGCCGCAGAGGCCTCTTGATAGGCGGCGAAATCCGGCTGGACTATGACCGCCTCGGGACACAACCGCCGCGCGCGCGTCATCGGCATCGCTGACCTCACCCCGAACCGCCGCGCCTCGTACGAGGCGCTCGCCACCACCCCTCGCCCACCTGATCCCCCCACGAGCACGGCCCGCCCCGCCAGAGACGGGTCCCGCCGCATCTCGACCGACGCATAGAACGCGTCCATATCGACGTGCAATATCGGCTCGGGGGGTCTGGTGTGCACTGCAGTCCCTTATGGCCAGGCTTTCTCACGCATGCGTAAGAAAGCCTGGCCACTAGCAATCGTCGAGGGCGGCGCGGGCGCGGGTGAGCCACTCGCGGACCTGTAGGGCGGTCGACCCGAGATCGATCGCGCGCTCGAACAACGGGATCGCGAGATCGTACTCACCAGCTCGGTACAACGGTACTCCCGCGTTCTGGTAGAGAGTCCGGAGGGTCGCGGGATCGGCCGCGGGCTCCTGCCCGGTCTGCTGGAGCTCGTACTGATGGTCGAGCAGGGCGGTGACCGCGATGGCGCTGCGGCGCAGGGTGTTGCGCTGCCCCGCGGCGCGGTAGGCATGAAGCTGAAGGACTCGTGCCTCCGTCCACGCCCAGAACCCACGCTCCCAACCGGGATCCTCGTCCGCGATGCTGCGCATCGTGCGGGCGAGCTGAAGTGCGTCCTCGTGGCGTCCGAGCTCGGCCAGGATGACCCCGCCGGTCCGCAACAGGTAGAGACGGTCGAGTCGGTTGCCTGGTGAGGGGACGGTCTCGTCGATGAGCTCGGCGAAGATCGCAAGCCACTCCTCTTGGCGGCCGATCGTGACCCAGCACAGCGCTTGAGTACCGTCGGCCATGATCCACAACAGGCGATCTGCCGGCAACGCAACGCGCGCCCAGTCGAGCAGCGCGAGCTGAGCCTCCACGGCCTCATCACACCGACCAAGAACGGCGACTTGGTCCACAAGCTCCCCGCGCGCCCATGCCTCCTCGGCGGCCGGCAGGTGCTGGTCGAGGTAGCGCGTAAGCAGGTCCACGACCGCCTCTCCCCGCCCGAGATGTCCGAAGACGCTGGTCGCGGTATGCACGAGGGCCGAGTCGAGGCTGCCGGTGGCGAGCCGGGCTTCCAGCTCAGCCGCGGCCTGAGAGAAATCGTCGAAGCTCGCGTCGTCGGTCATCGACCTGCCGATCCTGTCGAAGCATGCCAAAGCTTGCGTGAAGCGTTGTCGTCGTCCACGCGGGTTTCCGGCTCGGCGAGGGCCTGGGCGAGCCGACCTTCCTGCCACGAGCGCATGAGCTGGGAGAGATCCCACGCTGTGTTCGCGTTGACCGACACCCCGCGGCGGCCGGACCGGCGGACGGTGCCCTCGACCACGAGCAGCCAGCCATGGAAGACGATCCGCGCGCAGCGTTCGTGAACAGATTCGAAGAACGCACTGTCGCTCACGCCGGTCCCGTCGTCGAGTGACAGAAAGATCACTCGCTGGCCCGAGCGCAGGGGCGGGGTCTGGGTCGCGACCTTCGCACCCGCTACCCGCACACGCTGTCCCGACCTGCACCCGAGCAGGTCACCTGCCCGAGTCACGCATAGCACGTCGAGCAGTCCCTCATAGAATCGCATGACGTGACAAGTGACCTCTAGGCCGAGCACCTCAAGCTCGGCACGAACCCGCTCGCTGCGCGTGTAGTCGGCCAGGCCCGACGGACCGCCCGGTTCGACCACGGCAGCCGCCCTAGTCCCCCACCGCTCGCTGACCTCGAGCAGCAGGTCACGCCGGGTGCGATCCGGGGCCAGGCTGTCCAGCGCGCCGACGTGGGCGAGCGCCTCGGCGACCGGCGCCTGCAGCGCCGACCGGCGGCGCAGGTCCTCGACCGACGTGAACGGCCGGCCGGCGAGCAGGCTGTCGATCATCCGGTTGTCGATCCCGGCGACGTCCTGCAACCCGATCCGGATCCCGAGCCCGGCGTGGCCTGTGTGCTGGATCCCGGCGATATACCGCCGGGATCCAGCACACAATGGCTCCACCCGGTACTCGCGCCACGACCGGTTCACGTCGAGGGGGAGGATCTCCACGCCGAACTGGCGCGCGTCGTTCAGCAGCAGGCGGCGGGGGTACATCCCAGGATCGTGCGTCAACAACCCCGCGACTAGCTCGGGCAGGTAGTGCGTCTTCAGCCACGCCGACCGGTACGTGGGCACCGCGAACGCGGCGGCGTGCGCCTTGCAGAACCCGAACGACGCGAACTCGGCCAGGCCCTCCCAAACCTGCTCGGCCACCTGCTTGGGCACCTCACGCTGGAGCGCACCGTCCAGGAACCACGCGCGTAGCCGGTCCACCTCGCCAGCGTCGCCGAGCTGCCGGCGGGCTCGGTCGGCGGTCGACAGGTCACACCCGGTCATCGCCACGAGCGCTCGCATGACCTGCTCGTGGTACACGATCACGCCGCAGGTCTCGCGCAGGACGGGGTCGAGCAGCGGGTGCGGGATGGTCACGGGAGCCAGGCCCGCGCGCCGCTCGAGGAAGGGGTTGACCATGTCGCCTTTCACCGGGCCAGGGCGGAAGAGCGAGATGTCGATGATCAGATCGGCGAAGTGCTCAGGCTGGAGCTTCCCGATCAACTCGCGCTGGCCTGGCGACTCGATCTGGAACATCCCGAGCGTCCGCGTCGAGCGGATCAGCTCGAAGGTCGGCTCGTCGTCCCATGGCACCCGCCCGAGGTCGAGCTGGACACCCCGTACTCTGCGAGCCTCCTCGATGGCGTGGGCCATCGCCGACAACATCCGCACCCCGAGGATGTCGAGCTTGCACAGGCCGAGCGCCGCGACGTCGTCCTTGTCGAACTGCGCCATCGCGAACCCGTCAGCGCTGCGCTCGACGGGGACAAAGTCACGCAAGCCCACACCGTCGAGCAGCACCCCCGACGGGTGAAGCGCGATGTGGCGCGGGATGCCATCGAGCCGCTCGGCGAGATCGAACAGCAACCGCAGGTCAGGGCGGTTGAGGTTGGTTCCTTTCAGCTCTGGCAAGACGTCCAGCGCCGCGCGGGCGTCCCGGGCGCGGATATGCGGGAAGCGTGAGGCAATGTGGTCGATCTCGATCCTTGGGAGGCCGAGCGCCTTCCCGACCTCACGGATCGCCATACGCGCGCGCAGCGTCTCGACCATCGCGACGCACGCGACGCGGTCCTCGCCGTAACGGGCGAGCAGGTCGCGGTAGATGGTGAGACGCTGGGCGGACTCGACGTCGATGTCGATGTCGGGCAGGTCGTCACGGTACGGGTTCATGAACCGCTCGAAGCACAGGTCGTGCGCGATGGGATCGACGTCGGAGATCCGCAGGGCATACGTGACCAGCGAGCCCGCCGCCGAGCCACGGCAGGCGACCATGATCTGTCTCGCCCGGATACGGTCGACGATCTCGGCGACGGTGAGGAAGAACGGGGCGAGGCCGAGCTGGTCGACCATAGCGAGCTCGGACTCGAGCCGCTCGCGGTGCCGCCTGCCCGGCCGGTCGAACCGCTCGCGCACCCCCGCCTCGCAGCGAGCGCGTAGCTGAGCGGTCGCGGTCTCGCCGACGGCGACGAGGTCGGGTACCCGCAGCTCACCGAGCCGGAGGTCGACATTGCACTGCTCGGCGGCCCAGGCGGTGTTCGTGAGCGCGTCGGGACGCTCGGCGAACACCTTGGCCATCTCAGCCTGCGACTTGAGATAACCCTCGGTGTTCCGCCGCGACGAGTGGCGCGGGTGAAGCGGTACCTGCTGACGGATCGCGTCGAGCGTGTCCGCGACTCGCGCGTCGGTTGGGATGAGGTACCGAGCCGCTTGATGGGCGACGGCGCGCAACCCGAGGCGGTCAGCCAACCGGAACCGCGCACGTGCGCGGGTGCGATCCCCACGCGCGAGGTGGTGGGTGATCCCGACGAGCACCGACGACCCCCCCACGAGGTCCATCCACCAGCGGGCCTCGGCTTCGGCCGCGTCCGGCCGCCCTGAGTCGAGCAGACGAGCTATCGGTGATTGGTCGCCGAGCAGGACGAACAGGCCATCCGGTCGCCTGCCAAGCTGCGCCCAGGTGACATGAGGGTCACCCCGGGCAGACTCAAGGTGATGGTCCGAGATCGTCCGGCAGAGGTTCCCATAGCCGCGCTGCGTTCGGGCGATCAGCGTGACCCTGGCCGCATCGTCCTCTAGCCACCCTGGCCCACTCCCAGGAGCTTGGGGAATGCCCGCCTTCCTGCGAGCGCCGGCGTGCCCGCCAGAAGGCGGGTCCCCACGCGACCGATGACGCCCGGAACGTGTCGCGCCCCAGCCAGCTCTCGACGGATCGACCTGCAGGGCGAGATCGGCGCCGAAGATCGGGCGGACACCAACGGCGTGGCACGCCTGCGCGAACCGCACCGCTCCGTAGAGCCCCGCCCGGTCCGCGACCCCGACCGCGTCCATCCCAAGCTCCTGGATGGCGGTAGCCAACTCGTGCGGGCGGATGACCCCTTCCCGCAACGAGTAGCAGGTTCGGGCCGCCAGATGAACAAACCTTCCCACGACGCTCCTTGCGTCCCGGCGGCGTGGGAAGGTTCACCGCGATAGAACTTACGTTCGATAGCCTACTCGGATCGCTCGCTCTTCGCTACCCCTATTTCTTCGGAAGATGCGAATACCATGCTTCGGTAGGGGTGTCGGCTCGGACGTCGTATGGACGACTCAGTCGACACACCCCGCATTGGGTGGTGCGAGGCCGATTGTCGTTTCAGTACGGCGGTGTACGAGCACGCTAGATCGACCCGAGCGTCAGCTGCAGGAGCTCACGGTTGAAGCGCTCGGGGCGCTCCCAGTGGGGGACGTGGCCGGTGTCTTCGTAGAGAGACAGCCGCGCGTTGGGGAGGACTTTGGAGTGGTGCTCGGCGGCGGCGGAAAACACGCAGTGATCGTTCTCTCCGTGGACGACCAGGGCGGGGATCCCCAGGCCCCCCAGGACGTCGTCGTTATCGACGGTGCGCGAGAAGAGGTCCTCCCGGACGTATGGCGGGACCATCGTGTTGTAGCCGAGGAAGAAGTAGAAGTCGCTGGGCGGGAGTTCGGCGTGTGTGCACATCCGCATGAACTCGGCGAGCGCGCGCGTGCTCTCGTCCACGGCGTTCGAGAACAGCCCGGGAGCCAACGCACGGAACTCGGGGCTGATGAACTCGGTAGCGGCCTGGGTGCCGACCTTCGTGATCGCGCCGTTGAGGACGATCGCCTTGATGCCGGCGTCGCCGTGAAAACGAAGATAGTCGCCGGTGACCACACCTCCGTACGCGTGGGCGCACAGGACCGGCCGCGCCAAGCTGAGCGTTTCGATCACCGCGTGCACATCCTGAGCCCATATCCCCGAGTCGCGGTAGACGCCCGTCGGCTTCTCGGAGAGCCCGTGACCCCGGAAGTCCATCGCCACCAGGCGAAGATCCCGCAGCACGTCGGACTCGAACTGGCGCCTCCACGAGAGCCGGCACTGTGAGAACCCGTGGAGGAAGAGCACCGGGGGACCCTCTGGATCCCCGGCCTCTATGACGTGCAGTCGCAGCCCGCCGCCGCCCTTTACAGTGTGTTCCCGCATTATTGCTCCCATTCGCCATCACCGGGGGTATCTGGCCAGATATTAGGAGCAACTATCCGGAGAAGCGAGAACGGGGTATTTCGGATTAAATCCGGGCGGAACGTACCGACCCGTTACGCGAGGGAGACGATCTTGGTGCCGACGTCGACCAGGTCGTAGAGCTGGACCACGTCGGCGTTCGAGAGGCGGACGCAGCCGTGAGACGCGCTGGTGCCGAGGGAGTCGAGGTTGGACGTGCCGTGGAAGCGGATGCCACCGACCCGGGACCAGTTCAAGGCTCGTACGCCGAGCGGGTTGGTGGCGCCAGGGCCGATGGAGGCGGGAAGATCTTTCCCCCAACCTTCGGGATCTGGATTGACCCAGGTAGGCATGTACCGCTTCAGCGACACCTCGTACTGGCCTGTCGGGGTCGGGTAGCCACCAGTGCCTGTCGCCACGACCCAGCTGTGCGTCCGGACCCCGTTCTCGTATAGGTAGAGCCGATGCTCCCGCTGGCGGAGCAAGAGGACCTTGTCGAAGGCGGCCAGCGTGACCAACGGCTGGGACTGCAGCACCTGGACAGACACGAGGTCGCGGCCATCGGACAGGGCGGCGACCAGGTCCGCCGCGGTCGCGTCCGTGACGACCGACCATCCGGGCTGTTCACGGACGAACTGGACCCAGCCGCTGGAATAGTCCAACGACGCGTCCCGCGGTGGCGCGTTCACCTCGGTGGAGAGCCGCTCCACGAACGCCCTCACGGCCTGCTCGTCATGTGTGACGGTCACACTCCGGTCGAAGTCAAGCCCCCCACTCATCCACCGCATTGAGAACAGGCCAGGCCATCCCACCGCGTCACTGGCGGCGAGCGCCTCACCGACAAGCTGCTCGGCGTCGCTGCCGCCGCCGAGAGCGCGTGGTGTGGCCCCCCACGTCCGGTCGAGATGGACGAGCCTGATGGTCCGGTCCAGCCGGGGGGCCACGACGGCTTCGACCGCCGTCACCGCGTCCTGCCTGGTCATCCCGCTGACGTCGATGCCCGCGATCTCGGCGCCGGGAAGTATTCGCCCCGAGTAGGCGCGCGCGAAGACCGCGGTCTGACCGATGAGGTAGGCCGCGCAGAGCGCCAACCCGACGAAGAAGCCGACAACCGCCCAGCGGGTCCCCCGACTGACACGTGATGACCGGTCGGCCTCGGCGGTCTCGCCCTGGAACGACGAGCCCAACTCCGCAGGGCTATCGAGCATGTCGCGCGGCCTCCCCTCTAGTTCCCCGCTCGCAGGGTAGGCGCTGAGACCGACCCCGTCCACGGCTATATGACGGGAGGGGCCAATGACCCGTCGCCAAGGTCTAAGCGGTACCGCTCCACGGCCTCGCGGACGACGTCGCGCTTGATCGCGTCCATCTCGGCCAGCTCGCCGAGGACCGTCGTGGCGATGCTCTGTGGATCGATGCCGAAGTGGCGCCTGAGCGCGGCGCGGGTGTCGGAACGGCCGAACCCATCGGTGCCGCAGACCGCGTAGGGGCCGGGAACCCAGTCGCCAATCTGGGCGGGCACCGCCTTCATGTAGTCGCTGACCGCGACGAACGGCCCCAGCGCCTCGCGAAGCTGTGCGGTGACCCATGGCACGCGAGGATGCTCGTTCGGATGGCGGCGGTTCCACTGGTCGCACGCGAGCCCGTTGCGCTGCAGCTCGATCCAACCTGGCGCGCTCCACACGTCGGCGGCCACATCCCACTCCTCGGCCAGCAGCCGCGCGGCCTCTAACGCCAGCGGCATGGCGCTGCCGCTCGCGAGCAGCGTCGCGCGATGCAGGCGCGCCTCCTCGGCGGGCTTGAAGAGGTACAGGCCGCGGATGACGTGCTCGGGGTCGAGGCCCGGCGGGGGTGGCGGCTGCATGACGGGCTCGTTGTAGAGGGTGAGGTAGTACATCACGTCCTCGCCTTGGCCGTCCTCACCGCCGGCAAGCATCCGCCGCAGCGCCTCCTCGACGATGATCGCGATCTCGTAGGCGAACGAGGGATCGTAGGAGATGACGGCGGGATTGGTGCTGGCCAGCAGCAGCGAGTGGCCGTCCTGGTGCTGAAGTCCCTCGCCGTTCAACGTCGTCCGCCCGGCCGTCGCCCCGAGGAGGAACCCGCGGGCCCGCTGATCGGCCGCCGACCACATGAGGTCGCCGGTCCGCTGGAACCCGAACATCGAGTAGAAGATGTAGATGGGCACCATGTGCTCGCCGAAGGTCGCGTACGAGGTCCCCGCCGCCGAGAACGAGGCCATCGACCCGGCCTCGGTGATCCCCTCGTGCAGGATCTGGCCGTCTGTGGCCTCTTTGTAGGACAGCAGCATGGTGCGGTCCACCGCCTCGTACCGCTGGCCATGAGGCGAGTAGATCCTTTGGGACGGGAACAGCGAGTCCATCCCGAACGTGCGCGCCTCGTCGGGAATGATCGGCACGAAGCGCTTGCCTAGCTCGGGATGCTTGAGAAGGTCCTTGAGCAAGCGCACGAACGCCATCGTCGTGGCGACCTCGTGCCGGCCCGACCCGCGCGTCAGCTCGTCGTAATAGCCCTTCTCGGGGAGGTGGACGGAGTTCACCTGCACGCGCCGCTTGGGCAAGAATCCACCCAGCTCACGGCGCCGCTGCAGCATGTACTCGATCTCTTCCGAGTCCTGGCCGGGGTGGTAGTAGGGCGGGAGGTCACCCTCCAGCTGCTCGTCCGAGATGTCGAGGTACAACCGGTCCCGGAACTTCTTCAACGCCTTCTGCGTGAGCTTCTTCATCTGATGGGTCGCGTTGCGGGCCTCGAAGTCGGGACCAAGCGTCCACCCCTTGATGGTCTGGGCCAGGATCACCGTGGGCTCGCCGGTGTGCTCGACCGCGGCCTTGAACGCGGCGTAGATCTTGCGGTAGTCGTGCCCCCCACGATCCAAGACGGGAAGATCCTCGGTGCGGAGGCTGGACTGGGCGAGGATGCGCTGCAGCTCGGCGGTGTCGAAGAACCGCCGCTTGATGTACTCCCCGCCCGAGACGGTATAGGTCTGGAACTGCCCGTCCGGAGTCTCGTTCATCTTGCGGACCAGCTCGCCGTTCGTGTCCAGCGCGAGCAGCTCGTCCCATTTGTGGCCCCAGAGGACCTTGATCACGTTCCAGCCCGCGCCACGGAAGATGCTCTCCAGCTCTTGGATGATCTTGCCGTTGCCACGCACGGGCCCGTCGAGGCGCTGTAGGTTGCAGTTCACGATCCAGGTGAGGTTGTCCAGCTCTTCACGGCTGGCGACCCCCAGCGCCCCCAGGGCCTCGGGCTCGTCCATCTCCCCGTCGCCCAGGAACGCCCATACCCGGGACCCGGACGTGTCGACGATCCCACGGGCATGCAGGTACCGGTTGAACCGCGCCTGGTAGATCGAGTTGATCGCTCCGAGCCCCATCGACACGGTGGGGAACTCCCAGAAGCCCGGCATCAGGCGGGGATGCGGGTAGCTGGGTAAGCCGGCGCGCCCGTCCTCGGTGAGCCGGCTCTCCTGGCGGAACAGGTCAAGCTGGGCCTCCGTGAGACGGCCCTCCAGGAACGCTCGCGCGTAGATGCCCGGAGACGCGTGGCCCTGGAAGAAGATCTGGTCTCCGGGGCCGTTCGCCTTGCCTTTGAAGAAGTGGTTGAACCCGACCTCGTAGAGGCTTGCCGCCGACGCGTACGTGGCGATGTGCCCACCGACCCCGATGTCGGGCCGGTTCGCGCGCGACACCATCACGGCCGCGTTCCAGCGGATGAACGCTCGGATCCGCCGCTCGATGTGCTCGTCACCAGGGAAGGCGGGCTCGCGCTCCGGCGGGATCGTGTTGATGTAGTCGGTGAACCGCAGCACCGGCAGGCCGATCTGCGCCGACTGCGCCCGCTCTAGCACCTTCAGCACGAGGTAGCGAGCCCTCGTCGGCCCCTCGCGCTCGATGACGTCGTCGAGGGACTCCAGCCATTCGCGGGTCTCTTCGGGATCGACGTCCGGCAGCTGTGTCGGCATGCCATGGGTGATGATGGGTTGCTGGTCTACAGGTCGCGCCACGTTCTCCTCCGTCGTCGCGTCTTGTCACCGGGGCCTACCCTAGATCGGATCGGAGCTCGCGACTTCGAACCCTTGCGCCCCCGCCACAAGGGTGTCTACTCTTCCGTATATACACGACGGTAACTCGCATTGGGGGAGGCGTCATGGCACAGACCACTGCGGCGAGACGCGTCGCACCCGTCGTGGCGGGACGGTCCAGGCTCTTGTGGCGGGGAGAGCTCATCACGATGGTCCTGGCCACATGGTTCATGATCGGAGCGTTCCTCGACGCCTGGGCGCACACCAACCTCGCGGTGCTCGAGACGTTCTTCACACCCTGGCACGGCGTGCTCTACTCGGGGTTCGCGGCGACCGCGGCATGGATCGCGTGGCAGGCCGTGCGCGCGCAGCAAGCCGGCCACCGCGGGTGGGACGCCGTTCCCCTGGGATACGGGTGGGGCGTGATCGGGGTGGCGGTCTTCGCGGCCGGCGCGATCGGCGGCATGCTGTGGCACACGATCTTCGGCATCGAGCAAGATGTCGAGGCAGCGGTCAGCCCGACCCACCAGATCCTGCTGGTGGGGACGCTCCTGGTCCTCTCCAACCCGTTCCGTGCCGCCTGGACGAGCGACCCGCTCGACCACAGCCCGCGTTACCGGGCGTTCCTCCCGGCATTGCTTTCGCTGACGTATGTCAGCACGTTCGTCGCCCTGATCGTCGTGTTCCTCACCACGTTCTTCACCGCCGCCCCCGCGGGAGACTTCAGCGACGGCATCGGATCGATCCTCGTCACCACCGTGCTGCTGGTGGCCCCCGTGCTCCTGATGGCGAGGAGGTGGCGGCTCCCCCTCGGGGCGGTCACCACCTCCTACACGGTCATGGCGACGCTGCTCGGAGCCGTCGACGGCTGGTCTCGGCAGTGGCTACCCGTCGCCGTCGCGGCGGCGGGGCTGGCCACCGACCTGCTGCTGCGCCGGTTGGCGCCGTCAGTCCAGCGTCCCGCGGTCTTCTGGGCGGCCGGGTTCGTCGCGCCCCTGCTGCTCTGGGCGCCGTGGTTCATCGCCACCGCGCTGACCGAGGGCATCACCTGGTCGGTCGACCTGTGGAGCGGGACGCTGGCGTGGACCGCACTGCTCGGCCTGGCGCTCAGCCTCCTGATGATCCCACCACGACCCGCGGAGCGATGAGCGCAGCACCGCGCAAGCTCCTCCCACGCGCCGAGCGGCGGCGCGGCATCCTGGCCGCGGCCTCCCGAGCGTTCGCGCGCGCGGGCTTCGCGGCCACCTCGATGGACGACGTGGCCAGCGAGGCTGGCATCACAAAGATGATCGTCTACCAGCACTTCACCTCGAAGGAAGCGCTCTACGAGGCGGTGTTGGAGGAGACGAACGCCCGGCTCGCCGAGGCGCTGGGATCAGATCCATGGCAGCCCGCCAGCCTTGGTGTCCTCTTGCGGGTCGCTCGCGAGGCCCCCGACGCGTTCCTGCTCCTGTTCCGCCACGCCGCCCGCGAGCCTCGATTCGCCCACTACGCCGAACGGAACACCAGCCAGGGCTTCGCCGTGACCGAGCAAGGCCTGGACGGTCGGATCCCCGATCCCGTGCTGCGCCACTGGACCGCCCGGCTCGTGATGCACCACGCGATCGAGGGTGTCATCGCCTGGCTCGAGACCGGGGACCCCACCCGCGACGCCGAGGCTGTGGAACGGCTCCTGGCGGGCTCTTTTGCCCTGGTCGCCGCCTTGGCCGATCCCCTAGCAGCACAAAGACAGGCGTAAAGGGGGCGCTTGACACCAGGCGTTGGAGCGAGCACCCTCAACACGTACGGCATACCGGCAGTGATCCTGCCGTAGCGGGTAGGGCGGACGTGCGGACGATGCATCCCATTCGGCTTTAGAGGGGCGGGCCGGGGCAACCGGCCGATGGACGGGCGGATAGCGGTGAACGGACAACATCTCTTACGGTCGCGAGCGGGCGACTACCTGTCGACACTTGGCGTGGCCGTCGTCGCGGCGGTGATCGCGTGGGTGACTGGGCCTCCGACCGTCGTCGTCACCCTACTGGCAGGCGAGCAGGATCCGACGGCGTCCGACCGCCAGTGGGCCTGGATCCTGATGGGACTGGGGCTCTTCGTTGGCGGCGCGATTTTCAGGCAGTTCCTACCGTTCCCTCGAGTTACGCGGCTCTGGGGAGTGGAAATCGATGGCGGCCTCCCCCGAACCTTGCTCAGCGATATCAGCAACGTGTCCAAATTGCTGCAGCAGCAACGTGAGCAGATTGCACAGTTGCAGCAGCAACATGGCCAGTTTGTACAGCTGAAGGCGCAGCTCGATCAGTTAGCCGCAGGGTGGATCACCTCCGCTGACGGTGCTCCAGCCTCTCCATCTCCTCAGACAGCGGATCCTGGAACGTGATCACAATGCCCCGGACCATGATCAAACCCGGTGTCAACGCTCGTGGCGCGGCCAGCACCTTGCTTTCCGACTTGGAGCAAACCCAGCAGGCACTCGACGCACGCTGGGACAAGATCGAGGGTGCGCTGAGCCCCACCGCACCTGGTGAGCCGGCGACTTCAACCCGCCTCTGGGCACTGCTCGGGCTGACGCTCGCCGCGTTCTTGGTCGTCGCCGAGCTACTTCTCGCAGCCGAGACCCATGGCTTGCTCGCGGTCCCAGCCTTGGTCTTAGCCGTCGTGATTGCCCCGTTTGCTCATTATCACGAGGCTCCAGTTCTTCGGACGCTTGCGCTTGGTGTCATCGTGAGCGCAGCGGCCGTGGCGGTGATCGAGCTACCGGGCGCCATCCCGGAGCCCAGGTCTACCGCGATGCTGTGGGGTACACGCGTGGTGCTTGGGTCAGGGTGCGTGGTCCTGCTCGGCAAGGTCTTGTTGCTCCATCGCTTCTCGGCCTGCCACCGCGCCAAACCCCGGCGGGACGCCAAGGACGAGCACGATCGGCTCCTGCCGTTCCAGCGCGACGTCCTGGGGCAGATCGAGGAGGCGATCTGGTTGGCCAAGTTCAGGGACGAGGCCCACCTCATCCAGCTCCAGGGGCGCTTCGGCGAGAGCAAGTCGTTCCTGCTCGACCGGCTCGACCTGCTGTTGAACCGGCCCGCAAACGCGCAGCCCGCCGATTCCCGCCTCCCTGGCGACCACGCGGCGGTGGTCAACGTCAACGTCTGGGCCTATCAGAGCGAGCCCGATCTGTTCCTGGCGATCGTGGAGGAGATCCTCGGCCACTGGCGCTACTGGTACCCCTACGGCTGGTTGCGCTACCCGCTGATACTCTTCCTCGCACGCACCGCCAAAGAGTCGAAGCTCGCCTTCAAGTCCGCCCTTGGGACCGAGGCTGAGGTCCAGGTGCCGCTCGGGCTACCCCGTCCTACGGGCCAGCGGGCGCTGGAGCGGCTCGCCGCCCGCGTGCGCGCCCACGGGGGCCGGACCGTGGTCGTGCTGGACGAGGTCGACCGCGCCGCTCCACAGGTCGCGCAGGCGGCCGCCAGCCTCGCGCTGAACTCGTTGCGGATCCCGGGGGTCGTCGTCGTGCTGTCCTACGTCGACGAGGTAATGCGGTACAAGGTCTTCAACCCACTGATCCCCACCATCCCCGACATCGCCTCCACGATGCAGGCGTTGATCTTTTCCGACGGCCCCGATCAGGCCACCAAAGAGAATCGTGGAGGACGGCTGCACCCCGAGTCAGGCGCCTCAGAGGATTCCCTCGCAAGATGGCCGGTCTTCGGCACGCTAACCAAGGCGAAAAACAACCATGAGGCGGGGATGTACCGGTTCGCGTTGAACCAGGAGCCTCTCAAGCTCGAAGCTGTCCCACTGGATGACCTGCTCAAGCTCGGCTGGGCGTGGGCGTCCCCGGGCGACCGGCTCCGCCTGCAGAACCGGATGGCGGAGCGCTACCTCGCGACCCACCCGATCAGGATCCCCAAACCGGGAAACAACGATCTCGCGGCGATGCTTCTGCGGTTTGAGACGATCTCGGCCTTGGTGGCGCACCTGCTGGGGCGCTCCCTTGAGGAGCTCAAGCAGCCAACGGTGCGGGACGCGTTGACCACTGCGGTGACCAAGGCGCTGGAGAACTGGCAGGACCGCATGAAACCCAACCTCGACATGGCCCCGATCCGCCGGCTCGAGGGCGAGGTCTTCCGGCGGTTGTCCGCGCTCCGGCGGCAGAGCCCACCCGCCCGGTCGGTGGCGTTCATCGCGGCGGTCGTGGTCGTGGCCTATCAGGCCGCCTACGAGGATTATTGGCGGTGACCTCATGAGTGACCCATTCCCTCGCGAGGAGCAACCGCCCGAGCAACGCATCGTGCCGGGGGGGGCGATCGCGAAGGAGACCCCTCCCGCCCCTCCTGAAAGCCGGATCACGCAGTTCATCCGGGGTGAGCCGCCGAAGGAGTCCGAGGTTGACGTCTATCGAAGGGTGCTCGAGAACATCTGGTGGGAGAGCGTCGCCGATGCCGCGATCCCCCCGCACGACGGGGAACACGAACTGTTCATGGACGCCATGACCGACATCGTCCCTGACCACTTCGTTGTCAGGCCTACTCCGAGGCCGTACACCATCGCCGAGGCACGCCAAGGGACTCCCGACACCGGCCAGATCCCTGGGGACATCGACAACGTTGACCTCGTCCTGGCCGGCCGCCTCGGGCGGGTCGAGGACGCCGACGGGCTCATCGAGTTGGTGAGGAACAGCCTGGCACCGACTATCCAGCGGTTCGAGCAGCACGGTGAGGGCACGCCGGAGCGGCGGGCCGACGTCATCTCCCGTGTGCTGACCCTCGCGCGTGGCAGCTCCGGAGCCGCGGATCTCGCATGCCAATTGGTACGCTACCTTCAGACGCAGCCCCCGGAGGCCCGTGGGATCGGCTACTACCTCACGGTCTCGGTGCTCGCGGTCACGATCTCGAGCGCGACCCCCATCGACGGGACGGAGCGGCAAAAGCAGGCGGGATTCGTCTACCACCTCGCCGTGGAGGGCCACCACTGGGTGGTCGAGCGGGACAAGCCGCAAATCCTTGAGCCCTCGGCGTCAAGCGCCTTGTCCTCGACTGCCGGCAACCTCGCGCTGATGATCGCCGCGCTTCTGCAGCAACGGGGTGGGGACCCGCCGCCTGAGGCGCAGGAGGTGCTTAAGGATCTGACCGTCATCTCTGCGGCCACGGCGGGACTGCTGAACCTGGACGAGCAGCGGGCGGCCAGCGTGATCGCCACGCTGGGATTCCCGACCGAGCGTCCCGCTGAGTACGCGGCCATCATCTTACAACATGGGAGCCATCGCCCAAGCGTGGCAAGAAACCCAGATCGGGCTCGCGCTCGTCGAGGCCGCCAGCGGCATCGTGGAGGCCGCCACGGACCAGCCCGAGCATCCCACCGCGCGCCTGTTCAATGCTGGCGTGTCGCTCGGCCGCGCCCGGAATGAGGTGAGCGCAGACGATGTCTCCGCCCTCCTCGAGGCGCGGTTCATGATCAACTGCTTGGGGTTGCGCATGGCGTTTCGCCAGTCGCCGAACCTGGTTGAGGCGCTCACCTTCTACGACGGGCTTGACTGCGCGGTCAACTTCGCGGCGTCGTACGTGGACTACCGGCGCGAGGGGAGCGTCCCACCGCTGTTGCGTGACCTTGAGCCGTTCATGCGGCTGCTGGTGAGCCTGTCCGTCTGGCCACCGCTCGACGGCCGCGCCCCTGCCACCGACCAGGGCCGGCTGGCCAGCGCGGCCGGCGCCGTGGGGATCACGAGAGACGGGCAAGCGAACTTCGCGGAGTTGCCGGACCAGACCGAGACCGCGATCGAGGTGCTGCGCGCCCAGGCCAAACCCGAGGCGCCCCCACGGGTCGACGACCCCGTCCTCGACGCCGCCGCGCTCACGCGCCACGTGTTCCAGCGGATGTTGCCGAGGCCCCCGGACGTCGAGGGGCTCCCGGCCAAGCTCGATAAAGTCATCGCCGGCCGTGGCGACGCCGGGGCGACGTTGCGCACCCGCTACCAGGCGTATGCCCGCGTAAGCAAGGACGGGGTCGGACCTGGCCCACTCGTCGCCGCGAAGGTCATGACGAAATTTGAGTGGGACGAGCTGGAGGCGCGGCTCCTTTCGCGATTGCCGAGCATCGTGCCCGCCCTGTCGGCCTTCACGCTCTAAGGCGCGTTATGTGGGTTATGGGGCGTAGGGGGTCCTTGACATAAAAGGCCTCTTGCGGGAGAAAGCGGTCGTCTAGACCTCACCCCCGCGAAGAGGCTCCGCTCATGCTGCCAACCGAAGAC
>Ga0187893_10003507_pt1 | contig 31678 bp, 20 predicted proteins | sample MA1701074metaG_FD_139574 | JGI IMG/M metagenome (GOLD analysis project Ga0187893, IMG submission 139574) | White microbial mat communities from a basaltic lava cave in the Kipuka Kanohina Cave System on the Island of Hawaii, USA - MA170107-4 metaG ...
GCGAAGGCACCCGCTACGCGGGTACCCGGCCTCCGAGACGTGCCCGGAGGCGGCCGCGGAGCGGCCGACCGGAGGGGAGCGCGCCAGCGCGAGGACCGGAAGGGCCGCGGAGCGGCCGACCGGTGGGGAGCGCGTCAGCGCGAGGACCGGAAGGCGCGGAGGAGCCGGTCCCCCCCCCTCTGCGTAACTCTGCGTCCTCTGCGGTCAATCTTTTCCTCGGCCCAACGAGGTGATGCAAGCTTGCGGTTATGTGCACGCACCCGAGCGAAGCGGGCGTCTTGACTTGATCGCGCGGCCCCGACAGACTGAGCCGCCATGATCGAAGCCAAACTTCCGGATTCGCCCGATCCTCAGCCGGCCGCCAAGCACGCCGCGACGTGCGGCGTCCATCCCGACCTCCTGGAGATCCTGGTCTGCCCCATGGCGCATGCGGACTTACGCCTGGAGGAGGGCCACCTCGTCTGCACCCGCTGCGGCCCGCGCTTCAGGATCGAGGATGGGATCCCGGTGATGCTGATCGAGGAGGCGAAGCTCCCCCCCACCGTCGCCCGCATCGAGGACCTCCCTTGTTACGCAGAGGTCCGCCGCCGCGAGGAGAAAGCTCTCGGAACGGATGCGTGACCAGAACTCAGTGCGCCGTCGCGTGGACGTCGCGATGCGTGCCGAGCCGCTCCGCGAGCCGGATCCCGAAGTGGTTCAGCGGCGACTCGATGGCGTAAAAGAGCACATAGGGCAGCCCCAGAAGCGAGGCCGCGAACACCACCCACTGAAGCGCCGCCGGCAGGAAGTCCAGCCGGATGAAGGCGAACCAGATGCAGAAGAAATGGATCAAGTAGATCCCGTAGGAGTGCTTCGCCACCCACCCGCTCGCCCACCGGAGCCAGGGAATCGAGATCTCCCGGAACCGCGGTGCGAGCCATCCGAGAACTAGACAGACGATCCATCCTTTAGCTTCTTCGATCCCCTTCCCCTTGCGTTCGTCAATGCCTTCCAGGAATGGATCGAAGCGCGCGAGGAGGAGGTAGAGGCCGATCAAACCGGCGATCGCAACCGGCCAGGACGCGGCGGGCAAGCGGCGGGGAGTCTTCTCCAGGAACTTGTATGCGAGAATCCCCGGCAGGAAGCACGGAGCGTAAAGGAGCAGATCGAGACGTCCCGAGACCGAAGGCTGCACGATCGCGAGGCCGACGCCGGCGCACCAGACCAGCGCAAGCGGCGCCGCGGATCCGAGCCTCCTCGCCCAGATGAAGAGAAACGGCAGAAAGATGTACATCTGAATCTCGATGGGCAAGCTCCACAGCGGTCCGAGGATCTCTTCGTGGTACGTGAGGTTCTGGATGAGGAAGAGATTCGTCAGGAGCTGGCCCGTCCCCTCGTACATCACCTTGAAGCTCCCCTCTGATACGCTCGCGGAAGGGACGCGGAGGAGGGCGAGGGTCAGAACGACGAGGAAAGCGAGGGGGTAAATGCGAAAGAACCGCCGCAGGTAGAAGCCGAGGAAGAGGTGCCGCCCGTGGGCGTGCTCCGACTGTCGCTCGAGAGACATCATCAAGACCAGGCTCGTGTGGACGAAGAAGAAGAGGACTCCGAGGTGGCCGACCTCGAAGGGGTCGATGACCCCGCCCCGCTCGACGCCGAAGAAAACCAGCAGGTGAGCCACGAGCACCAACAGCACGGCGACGGAGCGAAGCAAGTCGAGGTTCGATGACAAGGAAGGAGTTGAATCAACGTGCACGGTTCCTCCGCGAACGAGCGCTCGGTTTTATCCAGACCCTGAGGCGCCATTATCGGCCCGTGGGCCGGCAGATTTCAAGGCCCCGGGTCCAAGAACTTTCTTAGCAGGCTGACGACCTCTCGGCGGGCATCCTATACTCCCATGAGCAGCCCCCATGAAGTTCCAGGGTGATATCTCCGCCATTGCCGTCACGGACGTCGTCCAGAACCTCGCCAACAACCGCAAGACGGGCACGCTCGCCATCCAGCGGGGCGAAGTGCTGCGGAAGATCGTCTTCCAGGACGGCAAGATCGCGTCCTACTGGGACAACGCGGGCTTTTCGATCCCGCGCTGGGTCGAAGACAAGGGGATCGTCGACCCCGATACCCTGAAGCGCGCCCTCCAGAACTACCGCAAGTCGCGTAAGAAGACGCTCGGCGAGATGCTCCATCAAGCCGGAGCCATCAACCACGAAGACTACCTGCACCATGTGAAGGACCTCTTCCAGGAGGTCATCTACGAGACGTTCAGCTTCCGCGACGGGACATTCGAGTTCCACGAGAACAAGATCGACCCGGAGTCCGTCGACCGCGAGATCGCGGGGTCGAAGATCGAGCTTCAGGCGGGACCGGTCCTCATCGAATCCGCGCGGCGGCTCGACGAGTGGGAAGCCATCCGCCGCAGCCTTCCATCGGACTGCGAGATCTACCAGGTCCATCCCTCGGAACGGACCGCGCTCAAGAACGAGATGAGGGAAGACGAGCTGGCGATGGCGGCCATCGACCTTCTCGATGGGACCCGGACAGTCCGCGAAGTCGTCGCTGCGCTGCCCGCCGGCCGCTTCGATGCCTGCCGGGTGCTGGCCGACCTGGTCTCCCGGAAGGCCGCCCGTCCGGTCGATGGAAACGTGCTCGTCGATCGACTGCAGGCGGGAACGACCCCTGCAGAGAAGTCCCGAGCGCTCGTGGGGCTCAAAGTGGCCCTCGACCGCGAGCCCGGCAACCGCACGCTGATCCAGAAGGTCGCGGAGCTGAGCCTCGAGCTGGGCAACAAGGAGGAGAGCGGGGTCCATCGAAAGCTCCTGGCGGGAGCCCTCCTCGAAGATGGCGACATCGCGGGCGCGGAAAGAGAGCTCCGCCAATCCTTGAAGCTCAACGTGAAGGACATCTCGGCCTGGCAGAAGCTCTACGAGACCCTCGAGCGAAAGGGCGACGGAGCCGCGCTACTCGTCACCGGCAGGGACATGGCGCGCCAGCTCCGGAAGATGGGGCTCGAGGAGCGGGCGAGGGACCAGCTTGCACGGATGCTTGAGCGGTTCGCGGGTCACGTGGACCTTCGACTCGAGCACGCCGACACTCTCTTCGCCCTCGGGAGTCGCGCCGAGTCGGTACAGTGCCTCCTGGAGCTGGCCCGCGATCTCCTGAAGAGGGGGCAAAGCGACGAATCCGAGCGCGTCCTCGCCAAGGTCCTCGAATACGATCGTGACCACAAGAAAGCGCGGGAGATCTACGATAAGCTCCGCACCGGCAAGCACGCCCGCCAGCGCGCCAAGCGGAGGGCTTTCATCCGCTCAGCGGCCGGAGTCCTCGCCATCGTGGGCCTGGGCGCCTTCTTCGGCTACGACCTTTACGCTCGGCGCGACTTCACGATCGCGACGCGGGAGGTCTTCGCCGAAGGGCTCCTCGAAAAGGGAAACCACCGCGCGGCGATCGACCGCCTCGAAGCGGTCCGCCAGCGGCACCGCTACAGCCTGACGGCCCTTCTCGAGGGGCGGGAGTTCCTCCGAGCGATCAAGGAGGCGGAGACCCGGCACCTGATGTCGCTGCCCCCCTTGGGCCCGCCGCTCCCGCCGGACTGGAAGCCCCCGCCGCCGCCTGCGGCCCCCATTGAGAAGCGGATGCCGGTTAAGTCCGACAAATCCGAAAAGCCCGACAAGCCCACCAGCCGCTCGGGGAAGTAATCTCTCCCGGGGGGCCCGGCCTCACTCCGCGAGGATGTCGAACGCCACGGGCGCCGGTCCACCCAGGAACAAGTAATTGAGCAGGTAGACGCTGTCGGTGACGTCGATCTCTCTGCTGTCGTTCACATCCGCGACTTCGAGAGGAACGGGGGCGATCCCCCCCAGAAACAGGTAGTTGAGGATGCTGACGCCGTCGGAGACATCGAGCTGGGCATCGCCGTTCACATCGCCCCGCAAGTAACCCGTGTGGAAGCAAGCCTCGGCTTTCGCACCCGTGAAGCCGCCGCCGCTCACCCAGGAGCGCCAGCGATACGTCGCGCCCGGCTGGAGTCTCAGCGAGGGCCGCCAGGAAGTGTGGCCTTCCGGACTTTCGTTGCCGATCTCGATGGCCGGACTCACGTCCCTCTCGGTGCCGCCGTAGCCGCCTTCGATCTCGAAGAAGTACTCGAGCCCCTTCACGATCTCGAAACGGACGTTCTCGACCGCCAGCTTCACCTCGCCGGGAAGAACGCCGCGGCTCCGATCGGCGGGCGACACCGGAGCGGGGAGGGAGAGCAGCTCGATGGTCGTGGCGAGTCGAGTGGGATCGATGATCTTCGTGAGGCCGAAGTTGGTCGGATAGACATCCGGCTCCTCGACCGCTTCGCAGCTCTTTCGGATCCTGCCGAGCGACTCATACCGGCTGCCGAAGGCGACTACCTGGTCGCTCCCGGCGAGCTGATCGAGGTCGTGCCATTCCGCTCGGGCGGCCTTTTCGCTTCCCTGAGGCAGGGAATAGTAGAGAAAGCCGCGTTCGGGGGGAAAGTACGTCCCTCCCGGCGACTTCGCCTGCGTGAACGAGCCCCAGATCTGAACGCGGTCGGGCGCGGTCTGATCCGGCTCGAGGACGACCCGATCGACGGCGGCATAGATCCCAACGGGGTCGCTGGCCGGTAGCGCGATGCCCCAAGCGATCAGGAGGGCCGGCACGCAGACTGTTAGGATAGAACGGCTCATGAAACACCTCTCTCGGCTCACTCACCCAGCTCGAGCGGCATTGTAGCCGCTCGGCGTCGTTACGGGGAGATTTCTTTTGAGTTGCGGCACGGAGCGGGAGCAAGCTCGCCGTTGTTTCTCCGCCCCCCTCGAACGTAGAATCCCGCCATGCGTTCTTCGAAGGGGATGCGGAGGGTCCTGCCGCTCGTCCTCGGGATCCTTCTGTCGTTTCAGCCCGCGCTTCCGGCTCGCCCGCGCTACAAGGAGAACCTGAAGAAGCGCTACGGAGACCTCCTCGCGCGGTCCCTCCAGGCCTGCACGACGTGCCACCTGGCCAAAGCGCAGGTCGCGGATCCCGCCGTCTTCGAGACCAAGCCGCCCCACAACCCCTTCGGGGTGCGTCTGAAGGCGCTCGGCGAGGAGCTGAAGGCCCAAGGAAAGCCTTCCGACATCCTTCCGCGGCTGCGCGCCGCGGCCGAGGAGGACTCGGACGGCGACGGGGCTCCGAACGAGATCGAGATCCTCGCGGGGCGAAAGCCGGGAGATCCGGGCGACGCGCCGTCGGCCGAAGAATCGCGCGCCGCGGTGGAGAGGCGGCGCGGCTTCCTTCGCGAGCAGCCCTCGTACCCGTGGGAGCCGTTTCGGCCCGTCGTGCGGCCGGCTCCGCCCGAGGTTCGCCGCGCCGATTGGGTGCGGAATCCCATTGATGCGTTCATCGCCCGCGAGCACGAAGCTCGCGGCTTGACGCCGCGCCCCGAGGCGCCGCGGCATGTCCTCCTCAGGCGCGTCACCTTCGACTTGATCGGCCTTCCTCCCAACCCCGAAGAGCTCCGGAGCTTCCTCGAAGACGACTCCCCCGACGCCTACGAGAAGGTCGTCCGCCGGCTCCTCTCGAGTCCGCACCACGGGGAGCGCTGGGGGCGGCACTGGATGGACGTCTGGCGCTACAGCGACTGGGCCGGCTGGGGAAACCAGGTGCGAGACAGCCAGCCGCACGTCTGGCGGTGGCGCGACTGGATCGTCGAGTCGCTGAACGCAGACAGGCCCTACGACCGGATGGTCCTCGAGATGCTCGCGGGCGACGAGGTCGCGCCGCTCGATCCGTCGGTCCTCCGCGCAACGGGCTATCTGGTCCGGAACTTCAAGCTCCTTTCGCGCGAAGCGTGGATGCAGGAGACGGTGGACCACGCCGCGCAGGCGTTTCTCGGTGTCACGCTCGGCTGCGCGCGCTGCCACGACCATCGCCACGACCCGATCTCGCAGAAGGAGTACTACCAGGTCCGGGCCATCTTCGAGCCTTACCAGGTCCGCCTGGACCGCGTCCCCGGCCAATCCGATGTCGCCAAGGAGGGTCTGGCGCGCGTTTTCGATGGCTCCTTCGATGCGAAGACGTTCCTTCTCATCCGCGGCGACGACCGGAACCCCGACAAGGACCATCCGCTCTCCCCCGGCGTGCCGGAGGCGTTCGGCGGGGCGGCGTTCAAACCCGAACCGGTCGCCTTGCCCCTGACCGCATTCGTTCCCGAAAAGAGCGAGTCCATCATCCGCGAGGCGCTCCAGGCGAGCGAGGAGGCGATGGCGGAGGCCCGCAGGAAGCTGGCGGCGGCCCACGCTTCCCTCGTGAAAGCGGAACGAGCGCATACCGCTTCTCCCGAGGCCGAGCGGCCGAAAGCCGGCGCAGCGCTCCTTCACGCTCGCGAGGACGCCGAGACGGCGGAGATGGACGTGCCGCTCTCCGAAGCGCGCCATGCGGCGCTCTCCACCACGATCGATGTGGAGCGATTGGAGGACCAGGGCGGGCGCGAGAAAGAGCCCGAGGTCTGGAAGCGGATCGCCACCGAGGCGGCAGCGGCCCAGCGCTACTCGGGCTACCTCGAAAAGAGGAGGGACCACCGTGCCGCCGAGATCGCGCTCAGGAGGGCGAAGGAGGCCTCGCAGGCGGCTCAGGCGGCTGCCGCGCCCTCAACGGGGGACAAGAAGCTCCAGGAAGCCGCCAAGAAATCGCTCGCGGCCCTCGGCGAGGCCGAAAAGAGGCTCGCGGCGGCGGAGAAGGAATTCGAAAAGGCGAAGGAACCGCTCCTTCTTCCGGCGTCGCCCGATTTCGCGAGACGCCCTCTCAAGGTCTACCCCGCCGTTTCGACCGGCCGTCGCACCGCTTTTGCGCGCTGGATCACGAGCCGCGAGAATCCGCTCGCGGCCCGCGTGGCGGTCAATCACATCTGGCTCCGTCACTTCGGGCAGGCGATCGTTCCCACCGTGGCCGATCTCGGCTTGAACGGACGACCGCCGGCACACCCGGCGCTCCTCGACTGGCTCGCCGCCGAGCTGATGGAGCCCACGAGTCCGGAGGAGCCCACCGCATCGGGAAACCCCACCGCATCGGGAAACAAAGCCCCGTGGTCGATGGCGCAGATCCACCGGCTCATCGTCACATCGGCCGCCTACCGCATGGCCTCGACGCCGGACGCGGCGGACCTGGCGATCGACCCGGAGAACCGCTTCCTCTGGCGCATGAATTCAAGGCGGCTCGAAGCGGAAATCGTCCGCGACGGCATGCTGGCGGCGTCGGGGCTCCTCGATACCGGCCTCGGCGGGCCGGAGCTGGACCAAAGTTCGCTCCTCTCGACGCGGCGGCGGAGCATCTACTACCGCCACGCTGCGGAAAAGCAGCCGGAGTTCCTCCAGATCTTCGACATGGCCGTCCCGAGCGAGTGCTACGAGCGGAAGGTGAGCGTCGTTCCACAGCAGGCGCTCGCCCTCGCAAATAACCCGCAAGCGATCGAGGCCGGCCGTGTACTGGCCGGGGCTCTCGCAGGGGCGCTGGCCGGATCGCCCTCGCCGGAACCTGCGGCCGACCGGGCGGCCTTCGTGCGCTCGGCCTTCGAGGCCGTCCTCGCCCGCCCGGCCAAGCGCGAAGAACTGGAGGCTTCCGTCGCGTTCCTGAAGGACCAGGAGAATCGGTTCTCGGGGAGAACGGAGCGGCTCGCGTCCTCGTCGGGAGCGAGACCCTCGACCGACCCGGCGCTCCGGGCTCGGGAGGACCTGGTCCACGTCCTCTTCAACCACCACGACTTCGTGACCGTACGATGAATCGGGAACGGTAAATCGGGAGAAGGAGACCGGAGATGATCGACGAGAGGGACGGCTCCGACAAAAGAAGACCGCCCGGCTGCTGCCCCGGCATCACGCGGAGGTCTTTCCTTGCCGACACCGGGATGGGGTTCACCGGCCTCGCGCTCGGGTCTCTCCTCTGGCGGGATCGGCGGGCAGCCGCCGCAGGTCCCTCCGCCGCGGGTTCTTTCCCCACGCAGGCCGAAGCGGACCGCGGACCGCACTTCGAGCCGCGCGCCCGTTCGGTCATCTGGATCTTCCTCTGCGGCGGCGTCAGCCACGTCGAGAGCTTCGATCCGAAGCCGGCCCTCGACCGCTACGCGGGAAAATCCATCGATGAAACTCCCTACAAGGACGTCCTTGACCCGAAGCGGCTCCAGGAGAACCTCGTCGACGTGAACCCATCGCACCAGAGCCGCAAGGTGCTGTTCCCCCTCCAGACGGGATTTAAGCGGTACGGCGAGTCCGGCCTCGAGTTCTCCGACTGGTTCACGAACGTGGGAACCTGTGCGGACGACCTGGCGGTCGTGCGGTCGCTCTGGACGATCCACAACGACCACGGCACGCAGCTCACCTGGCAGACGGGCCGCCACCCGCGCGAGGGAGCGTTCCCCACGCTCGGCTCGTGGGTCAGCTACGGCCTCGGCACGCTGAACGCCGACCTTCCCGAGTACGTGGTCCTCGGCGAGCCCACCGGCGACTGCTGCGGGGGCGCGTGGACTTACGGCGCCGCGTACCTCGGACCCGAGCACGCCGGCGTGCGCCTGAAAGTCGACCCGAAGAACCCGCTCCCCTTCATAGCCCCTCCCGGCGGCGTCCTTCCGGGAGAGCAGGAGGCTGAGTTCGGGCTTCTCGGAAAGCTGAACCGGCTCGCGGGGATCGACTACCCCGACGACAAGGAGCTGAGCGCCCGGATCAAGGCCTACGAGCTGGCCTTCGCGATGCAATCGGCGGTGCCGGAGACGCTCGGCCTCGAGAAGGAGAGCGAGGCGACGAACAAGCTCTACGGTCTCGACCAGGAGCCCACTCGCTCCTTCGGGCAGCTTTGTCTGGTGGCCCGCCGGCTCGCCGAGCGGGGCGTTCGCTTCATCCAGGTATTCCACGGCGGGGGTGGAGGCGGCGCCTGGGACGCTCACTCCGGGATCCTGAAGAACCACGGCGACCTCGCGCGCCAGGTCGATGTCCCGATCGCGGGGCTCCTCAAGGACCTCAAGCGCCGCGGCCTCCTCGACCGGACGCTCGTCGTCTGCGGAACCGAATTCGGCCGCACGCCCGGAGCGGAGGGCGATGGGCGCGACCACCATCCCCACGGTTTCTCGGCGTGGCTGGCGGGCGGAGGCATCCGCGGCGGAACGGTGCACGGCGCGACGGATGAGATCGGCTTCCACGCCGTGGAGGACCGCCATTACGTGACGGACATCCACGCGACCGTCCTCCGCCAGCTCGGCCTCGACCCTCTGCGCCTCGATATCCCCGGCCGAAAGCGTCTCGACATCGACCGCGGCCGGGCGATCGAAGAGATCATCGCCTGACCGCAGGGTTACCGCCCGAGCGGCTTCAGTTTGATGTTCTTGAACCAGCAATCGGCCCCGTGGTCCTGGAGGCCGATGAAACCCGAGCGCGGGTGGTCCTTGTAGGCGACGTCGAACTTGTGGTCCGTGCCATCGGGCCGCTTGTTCGGCGCCGTGAAGCGTGAGAGGTCGACGTCGTTGACCGTCTCGCCGTTCAACTCGACCACTATCCGCGGCCCGTCGCAGGTGATGGACGCGCGGTTCCACTCCCCCGCGGGCTTCATCGCGTTCTTCGCCGGCCTCGAGAGGTCGTAGACCGCTCCCGTGTCGGTGAGCCCGGCGGACTTCGTGTCGTCGATGGCGATCTCGATCCCGTTGAAGCCGACGTCTTTACCGGGCCGCGGGACGAGTGAGAAGGTCCTCACGAAGATCCCGCTGTTACAGCCCTTCGAGATCTTGAAATCGAGGGAGAGGACGAAGTCGGAGAACGGCTTCTCGTAGACGAGCATGTAGTCCCCACACCCGTGGGGGTTGAGGGAGCCTCGATCCACCGGAGTCCGGCTCGGCATCCCTCCGCTCGTCTTCCAGCCGTCGAGCGTGCGGCCGTCGAAGAGAAGGAGCCAGCCGTCCATCTCCTCGGCACGGCTGAGCGCGTTGTCCGGCGGAGCGGCGCAACCCGACAGGAAACATCCGCCGGAGATGAAAAAACACAGGTGCGCTACGATACGTCTGTCCATAGCTTGGTTCGTCCCTCCAATCTTCCCAACTTTCGCTCCAACGACCTTGGATTCTATCCCTCTGCGCCCCTCTGCGTCCTCCGCGGTTAACGTCCTTCCCGATGCTCCCGCAAGCGCCGAGGTCGGGTATATTCCCGCCGTCATGCTCCAGATTCGCGCGCGAGTGGCCGCTTTCGCCTCCCTCGCCTTCTGCACTTTAGCCGGACCGCTCTCGACAGCGCCCGCTCCGCAGCTCCGCATCGCCTCTTTCTCCGCCGACGTCACCGTGCCCTTGGGGCACGGCATGATGGGTGGTGCGTGGCTCTCGAAGAGCGTCGCCGATCCGCTCGAAGCCCACGGGCTCGCGCTCCTCGGCCTCGAGAAGCACGTCGTGTTCGTCGCCGTCGACTGGTGCGAGATCCGGAGTGAGGCGCACGACCGCTGGCGGGCGGCGCTGGCCGAGGCCGCCGGCACGACCCCCGAGCGGGTCATGGTCTGCGCGGTTCACCAGCACGACGCGCCCGTCGCCGACCTCGAAGCGGAGCGGATCCTGCGCGCGCGAGGCCTCGCCGGCACCGTCTGCGACCTCGCGTTCCACGAGGAGGCCGTGAGGCGAGTCGCGCGGGCGCTCCGGGAGTCGCTCCCGTCGGCGCGGCGCGTGACGCAGATCGGCCTCGGGCAAGCGAAGGTGGAGAGGATCGCCTCGAACCGTCGCTTCGTCGGCCCCGGAGGGGTGGTCCGGTTCGACCGGACGAGCAGCTCGCGCGATCCCGCCGCCGTCGCCGCACCCGAGGGGCTCATCGACCCCTGGCTCAAGACCCTGAGCTTCTGGGACGGGGAGACGCCGCTGGTCGCGGTCAGCGGGTATGCGGTGCATCCGATGAGCCACTACGGCCGGGGCGAAGTCTCCGCCGACTTCCCCGGCCTCGCGCGGAGGCGCCGGCAAGCCGAGACACCGGGCGTGAAGCAGATCTACTTCACCGGCTGCGCGGGGAACGTCACGGCGGGCAAGTACAACGACGGCGCTCCGGCCCGCCGCGCCGAGCTGGCCGATCGGCTCCACCGGGCGATGGCGGCCGCCTGGAAGGCGACGAGGAAGTTCCCGGTTTCGAGGGCCTCGTTCCGCGTCGAATCCGCGAGCTTCGATCCTCGGGGAGGCGAGGGCTTTACGACGGCGGACCTCGAAGCGAGATTGAGCGCCGGGAGTGCGCCGTTTCAGCATTGCCTGGCCGCCATGGGCTTGAGCTGGCGAAAGCGCGCCGGTTCCGGGCCGGGCGGCGGCGGACGGATCGACATTCCCTGCATCGACCTCGGAGTGGCGGAGTGGCTCGTCCTGCCGGGCGAGGCCTACGTCGAGTTCCAGCTTGCCGCGCAGCGCATGCGCCCCGACAGCTTCGTCCTCGTCGCGGGGTACGGCGACGGCGCCACAGGCTACATCCCCACCGAGCGCCACGTCTCCGAGGGCGACGGCAACCTCGCCGACTGGTGCTGGGTCGCCTCGGGCTCCGAGCCGCGTCTTCTCGACGCCGTCCGGCGCGTCCTGAGCCCGCAATCGCTGCCCGGCCAGCCCGATCCGCCGCCTTGGAAGCTCAACTTTCCCATCGCGCACGTGAAGAAGGAGCTGTACGCGACGCACCCGCGGCCCGGGGCTGCGGCGCTTGTCTCCGTGTACCGGACCGGCCCCAAGCTCGAGCGGATGGAGGTGCGCGCCATCGAGAGCCGCGACGACGTGCCGGACGAACCCCGGGCCCGGTTCTCGAGCGATGACGGCTGGACTTGGTCGGAGTTCGTGCAGCTTCCGCCGACGCTCAGCTATCCAGCGGGCGTCGAGGTCTGGGAAGGCGGCGGGGCGAAGCTCTTCGATCCGGCGTCGGGCCTTCTCGTCGAGCTTTGGCTGCGCCAGATCGCCCGGGGCGGGCTCTACCACAACTTCACGTACTACCGCCTCTCATCGGATCAGGGGCGCTCGTGGAGCCCCCCGAAGCAATTGCGCTACGAGGATGGCGAGGATTTCGACGCGAAGGACCCGCTCAAGCCGGCCTTCCTCCAGCGGAACCACGCTTATTTCGGGAACAACATCGCCCGCCGAAAGGATGGCGCGCTCATCACGGCCGTCGCCCACGCCAACGCGGCCGGCGACCCGGAGAACGAGAAGCGGGCGTGGCGAATGGGATCCGTCTCCTTCAGCGGAACGTGGGATCCGGCTGCAAAAGACTACCGGTGGATCCCCGGCCGGCCCGTCGCGATCTCCCCCGAGGTTTCATCGCGCGGCCTCATGGAGCCGGAGTTGGCGGAGTTGAAGGATGGACGGGTCATCATCATCTGGCGCGGCTCGGATACCCCGCGGACGGCGGGCCGCAAGTGGTTCAGCCTCTCGACCGACGGAGGAATGAGCCTGAGCGAGCCCGGCGAGCTGCGCTACGACGACGGATCGCGCTTCTTCTCCCCGTCGAGCATCCACAGGATGGTCCGCCACAAAGTTTCCGGAACCCTGTACTGGCTCGGCAACGTCTGCGCCGAGCCCCCTCGCGGCAATTCGCCGCGGCACCCGCTCGTCATCGCCGAAGTAGACGAGTCGATTCCGGCTCTGAAGCGGGCGACCGTCACCGCAATCGAAGACCGCCAGCCCGGCGAGTCGGACGCGCTTCAGCTCTCCAATTTCTCGCTCATCGAGGACGCGGAGCCTCACACCCTGGAGCTTTGGCTCACCCGCTACGGGGACGACCCGGCCCATGTCTTCAATGCCGACAGCTTCAAGTACGAAATCTGGACACGATGAGGGTCGGAGGGGGCGGTGAGGTCCGCGATTGGAATTCCAAAATAACCACGTCTCGGCCGGCGTCTACTCTCCGGAACTGAATCGTCTATCCCGGCGCGGTCGTTGAAGCAAGTAACGGGAGGCGGCGTCACCATGGCGCATCCGGGTCGTATTGTCCTCGCGGGTCGGTTGTCGGCGGCGGTTCTCCTCTCCCTCGGTCCGGCGCAGCTTCGCGCCGACACGATCCACATGAAGGACGGCGGCAAGATCTTCGACTGCCGAGTCGTCCGCGAGGACGGCGACATCGTCCATGTAAGGACTCCGGGGGGACCGATGGGGGTCCCCAAGGCGGTCATCGGTAGGATCGAGAAGGGGAAGTCCATCTTCGACACATATGACGGGATGCGGTCCGCATTGAACAAGGACGACGCGGGCGGCCACTTCAAGCTGGCCCTCTGGTGCCGAAAGGCGGCGGGGCTCCGCGAAGAGGCGCGGGAGCTTCTCCGCCGCGTCATCGTCCTCCAGACGGACCACTCCGAAGCGAGATGGCTTCTCGGCTACTATCGCAGCGGAACGGAGTGGAAGCTGGCTCCCCCCCTCTCGATGGCGATCGATGCCAAGACGAGTACGGCGAACCAAGCAACCCTGCGGGAACAGCTCTCAATCCTGGCGAAGGCCCGCCAGGACTTCACGATCGTGAGCGACCTGAGCGGCGTGAGCCCGCCGAACGGGTGTGAGCTGACGATCGACCTCGCAATCGGCAACAGATCGGGGACCTCGTTCTACGGTCAACGTGTCTCCGGCCCCACCGTCGGCTCCTCCGTCACGCTCAAGCCGGTCGCGGTCTGGCTGGGAACGAAACCGGAGAAGCTGGTCCTGAAGGGAGAAGTCTCGGCCTCGGTTCCGCGAGCCCGTGATAAGGCGATCATCGACGCATTCACGAGAAGCTCCACGGAGCTTCACGATTTCCTGGACGGGATCATCCAGGCCCGCATGAAGCAGTTCGACCCGCCCGGCGAAGCGAAGGCCCCCGCATCCAAGAAACCGGCGCCGAAGAACGCCGCGCCGAAGGCAATGCGCTGAGACCTCGGATACCTCGAGATGGTTGCGGATGGCGGATGCGGATCGTAGAGGCAGCCGCCCTCTGCGCTACTCTGCGTCCTCTGCGGTTAACTTCTCCCTCGCTGTCCCCGATCCGTCGGACCCGCTGGAGGACCCTCCCCCCCACCTGGACGGGCCTCCCCCCAGCAAGGTAACGTAGGGCCCTCAAATTCCCGCAGGCGCTCGAACCGCTCGGGTCCACCGTTCTGGAGGGTCGCACGTGCAATTAGCGGAGATGAAGTCGCCCGAGGTCGCCGCACTCTCGAAGGAGATTCCGGTCGTGTTTCCGATCGGGTCGCTCGAGCAGCACGGACCGCACATGCCCGTCTTCACGGACAGCATCCTTTGCTCCGAGGTCGTCCGCCGGGCGGCGATGAAGCTCGGGGACCGCGTCCTCTTCGCGCCGCTCCTCTGGGTGGGGAATTCCCATCACCACATGGATTTCTGCGGGACGATCTCCGCCGAGCCGCGCGTCTACCTCGACCTCCTCTGTGGAGTGCTCGAGAACTTCATCGTCCACGGCTTCAAGCGGCTCGTCCTCCTGAACGGCCACGGCGGCAACACGGTCCCGGGCGGTCAGGCGGTTTTCGAGGTCCGCCAGCGCCACCGGGAGCGGAAGGACCTCCTCCTCCTTTCGACGACCTACTGGTCGCTCGGCTCGAAGCCCTCGGAGGTCGATCGGACGATCGGCCAGGGGCGCATGGGCCACGCTTGCGAGTGGGAGACGTCGATGATGCTCCGCATCGCGCCGCAGCTAGTGGGCGATTACCGGAACGTCTGCCCCGTCGAGTTCGGCCGGTCGTTCGACCCGGCGGATCGTGGCTGGACCATGAAGGACCGGACCGCCCCCGGGCATGTGGGGGACCCGCGGAGCGCGAGCGCCGAGAAGGGCGAGACGCTCCTCGGGCTCTTCAGCAACGACGTTGCGGCGCTCCTTGAGCGCGTGATCGCCTGGGACGGCCGCTCGTGGAACGGGTGAGCGGCGAGACCGTGGATCTCTCGCCGCCCGAGCGCTCGAAAGCGTGGCGCTGGCAGGTCTGCATCCTGCTCCTCCTGGCAACGGCGATCAACTACATGGACCGCCAAACTCTCTCGGTGACGTCGAAGCGCATCATCGCCGAGTTTCAGCTTTCCAAGGAGCAGTACGGCGACCTCGAGATGTGGTTCGGCCTCGCCTTCGCCGCGGGGAGCCTCGGTTTCGGCCTCCTCGCGGATCTCGTGAGCGTGAGGTGGCTTTACGCGGCGCTCCTTCTCGGCTGGTCGGCCGCGGGCTTCACGACGGGGATCATGGAGACCTACTCGGGGCTCCTTGTCTGCCGGACTGTCCTGGGGTTCTTCGAGGCGGGGCACTGGCCCTGCGCGCTCAAGACCATCCAGAGGATTCACGAGCGGAAGGACCGCGCCATGGGGAACAGCCTCCTCCAGAGCGGCGCGTCGATCGGCGCCATCCTGACGCCCATCATCGTCCAGGGGCTCCTCGACGCCGGCCGAGGCTGGCGAGCTTCTTTCCTCTGGATCGGGGCCGCGGGCAGCTTCTGGACCGTCGCGTGGCTCGCCGCCATCCGCTCGAAAGACCTCTCTGCCGTACCTCCCCGAAGCTCCGATGCTCGGGGGGAGGATCCCGCCGCGCAGAACGGCGATGCGGCGGGGCTGTCGATGTTCTTTTCCTCCCGGTTCTTCGCCCTCATCGTGATGGTCGCGTGCATCAGCGTGAGCTGGCAGCTCCTCCGGGCATGGCTGCCGCTCTATCTGCAGGAGGGGCGGGGCTACAGCGAGAAAGCCGCCAACCGTTTCACCTCGGCCTACTACATCGCGACCGATGTCGGCGTCTTGACGGCGGGCTTCGCGTCGCTTCGGCTCGTCAGGCGCGGATTCTCGGTGCACGGTTCGCGCTCTTGGACCTTCCTCGGTTGCGCGCTCTTTGCGTTTCTGGCGACGACGGCCGCATCGCTCCTTCCGCACGGCGCGCTCTTTCTGGGATCGCTTCTCGTGGCCGGTTTCGGCCTTCTCGGCGTCTATCCGAGCTACTACGCGTTCGCTCAGGAGATCTCCGTCAGCCGCCAGGGGCTGGTGAACGGGGTCCTCGGGGTCTGTTCGTGGCTCAGTTCGTCGATCGCGCAGAAATATTTCGGCAGATACGTCGACGCAACCCATTCGTACGATCTCGGCGTGAGGCTCGCGGGCATGGCGCCGCTCGCGTCGCTCGTCATCTTCGCCCTTCTTTGGAACTGGGGACATCGAAACGGTGGTCACGAAAGGAAGGTCTCATGATTCCCACGTTCTCGCGGCGGAAGTTCCTCGGGCTGTTGGCGGCATCGGCAGTGATGCCGGCCGCGATCCGCCGGCGTCCCGTCGCAGCCGCCGTGCCGGCGGGTCCGATCAAGCGAGTGGCGGCGATCAACACCGTCTGCCACATCCGCTCGCACGCGTACCCCATCGCCGGGCGGTTCATCTTCGGTTATCCCATCGATGGCTTCCATCACCAGCCCGAGTTCAAGCTGGTGCGGATGTACAACGATCAGTACGCGGCGAACGACCTGAGCCGCGGTCTCGCGGCCAAGCACGGCTTCGAAATCTCGAAGACCGTGGCCGAGGCTCTCGGCGGCGAGCGAGGGTTCGACATCGACGCCGTCCTCCTGATCGGCGAGCACGGGAGCTACCCCTCGAACGAGATCGGCCAGATCCTCTACCCGCGCCACAAGCTCTTCATGGAGATCGCCGGCTTCGCTCGGGCATGGAACATCGAGAAGCTCTTCGCTACGGGCAAATCTCCCTATCCCGTCGAGCGGACGCTCCTCACGACGACCGTCCTCGACTTCGCCATGCGCTCCCCCGCCGCGGGAGGGAAGCGGATCGAGGACCGGGCGATGGAGGTGGCCTACGCACCGCCGGCTGACAGCGGGTACATGCGCGGGCGCTACACGGACGACTGAGAGGAGCCACGGACGGTCATGAGAAAACTCGGACCGCCCTGCCGGCGGCAGGACGGCCCATAATCCCACTCAGACCTTCGAGAGACGGCCGGTCGATTCAGAGCGTGTATCCCCGGCGATACTCGCGACGGATGAACGCGTCCGCCTCGGGACAGTTTTTCGCCTTGAGGGCCGCCGCATCCCACTCGATCTTCTTGCCGGCCCTCATGGCCACGTTACCGAGGAGGATCGACTCGACGAGCGGCCCGGCGATGTCGAAGTTCGAATAGGCCGCGGGGCCGCCACGGATCGCGTTCAGCCACTCCTTGTAGTGGCCCGGGGAGCGCGGAATCGACTCCGCGGGGCCCTTGTAGCCCTCGAATTTCTCCTCGGGGAAGAGCTTGAAGGCGCTGCCGTAGTCATCGGGAGAGAAGAGCGCCCCCTCGGTGCCGATGAGGAGGCAGCCGCTTCCGGGGACATCGCCCTTTTCGAGGACCTCCTGCTTCTTGCGCTTCTTGCCGCCCCTGGCGCTCGTGAGATCGTAGTTCTTGGTGATTTCCTGCGGCGGCTTCTTGCCGCCGTCGTACCAGGTGAACTTGACGGGCGGCAGGCTCTCGCGGGCCGGGAAATCGAAGCGGATGATCGACCACTTTGGAGCCGTCTCCGAATTCACCCCTGAAGTCTCGGCTTCGATCGTGGTCGGCGCGCCGAGCTTGAGCGCCCGGTAAGGCATGTTGGCGGTGTGGCAGGCCATGTCGCCGAGGGCTCCCGTCCCGAAATCCCACCAGCCGCGCCAGGCGAATGGGCAGTAGCCATCGTTGTACGGCCGCTCGGGAGCCGCGGCGAGCCAGAGGTTCCAGTCGAGAGTTTCTGGGGAAGGCTTCGAGCCCGCGGGGCGGTCGATGCCCTGGGGCCAGATCGGCCGGTTGCTCCAGACGTGAACTTCCTTGACTTGACCGAGCGCGCCCGCCTGGATCACCTCGACGGCGCGGCGAAGGCCCGCCTCGGCGCTTCCCTGGTTGCCCATCTGGGTCGCGACTCTGTACTTCGTCGCGGTCTCGCGCATGGCGCGGGCCTCGTAGATCGAGTGCGTCAGCGGCTTCTGGCAGTAGACGTGCTTGCCGAGCTTCATCGCCATGACGCTGGCGGGGGCGTGAGTATGATCGGGCGTTGCCACGACCACCGCGTCGAGGTTCTTCTCGGTCTCGAGGAGCTTGCGAAAGTCCTTGTAGAAGGTCGCGTTCGGCTGCTCCTTGCGGGCCTGTGCCGCCTGCTTGTCGTCCACGTCGCACAGGGCGACGATGTTCTCGCTCGCCACGGCCTGCATGTCGCTGTGGCCCTTGCCGCCGCAGCCGATGATGCCGATGTTGAGCTTCGCGTTGGGCGATTTCTCCTGGGAGAAAAGGCTGCGGGTCCCCACCCAGAAGCCGACGCCGGCCAGGGTGCCTTGCTTTAGGAATTCGCGCCGTGTGGCGGAATGCTTCACTGATATGCCTCCTTTGAACTGGAACACGCCGCGGTGGGATTCGTGGCTTGTCGGTGCAGGGCGTAAAGATACATAAAGAGAGAATGAATTTCCATGGGGAGTTCCGCGGCGGGGCAGCAAGTACGAAACGAATCGATTCACGTTCCCGTCCCCGTGCCCGCACCCGAATTCGTGGGCATCCGAAGGACCTTCGGGAACGGGGACGGGGACGGAGCCGTGAAGTCTAAAGGCGAAGAAGATTCGGCTTATCTTGGGGGCGAAGCCGCTTACCATACTTGCTCCGATCGATTGGACCGTTGGGAGAGCCTCCCTTGCGACGGAGTCGCGGTTCATTCGAAACCGAAAGGAGACCGCCATGCGCACGATCCCTTCCATCGCTCTTTCGTTCATCCTCATCGCCCTCGCTTCAGCCGCCGTGCGGGCGGAGGTTCGGACCCGTGCGGTCGAGTACCGTGACGGAGATGCCGTCCTCGAAGGGTTCCTCGCCTACGACGACGCGAAGGTGAAGCCCGGGGGGACGCGCGCACCCGGAGTCCTCATCATCCACCAGTGGCTGGGGCTCACGGAAAACGAGCGCATGCGCGCGCGAATGCTGGCCGAGTTGGGCTACGTCGCCTTCGCCGCCGACATCTACGGCAAGGGCGATCGGCCTGCCGATCGGAGCGAGGCGCCGAGGTTCGCCGGGAAGTACAAGGGGGACCGCGCCCTCTTCCGCCGCCGCCTCAACCTCGGCCTCGCCGAGCTGGGGCGCCAATCGGGGGTGGACCCATCGCGTCTCGCTGCCGTCGGTTACTGCTTCGGCGGCACGGGCGTTCTCGAGCTGGCACGGAGCGGCGCCGAGGTCCGCGGCGTGGTGAGCTTCCACGGCGGCCTCGACTCTCCCAGCCCGGAGGATGGGAAGAAGATCCGTTCCAAGGTCCTCGTCCTACACGGCGCGGCCGATCCTTTCGTGCCGGAGAAGGACATCGACGCCTTCAAGAAGGAGCTGGACGGCGCGCGCGTCGACTGGCAGATGGTCTACTACTCGGGGGCGGTCCACGCCTTCACGCAGAAAGAAGCGGGGAGCGACACATCGAGGGGGGCCGCGTACGACGCAAGCGCCGACCGCCGCTCCTGGGCGGCCATGCGGAACTTCTTCGACGAGATTTTCGCGCCGGCGAGGTGATGCAAGCCCGGATCCAATGAAGGGCAAGGAGCCCCCCTCACCCGGTTACTCCAAGAAAACCCGCGCCGCCGGCCGGTGAAGCTCCCGGATGCCGCGCTCCAGGACCTGCGCGAGCGCGTGGAGGCGCTCCGAGTCGAGAGCGAAGAGAACGGTGATGCGCGACAGCCCCGGCAGCGCTGAGCGCTCTCGGGTGCCCCAGCGCCGATTTTCACAACGGAGGCACGGAGACACTGAGGACGGCTCCGCAGGGTTCTCCGCCCGCCGACTTCGCCCGGAAAGGATCTCGACGGATCCTGGACCAATGATGACGGACTTGAGTGCCGGTCTCCCGGTCCCTTTCCCTCTCCGTGCCTCCGTGTCTCGGTGGTGATGCTTCTCTTGTGGCTGCAATCTCCGTTCGAGGTTGGCGCTTCGGCTACGCGCCGGCCCGGATGGTTCGAACGATCGTCTCCGCGATTTGTGGAAGGGGGACCACTCGATCGGCCAGGCCGGCGCGGACCACGTGGCCGGCCATCCCCCAGACGATGCTCGAGGCCTCATCCTGGGCGATGATCTGGCCGTCCGCTTCCCGGATCTCTTCGCAGCCGTGGAGACCGTCCTGACCCATTCCGGTCAGGACGATCGCGAGGGTCTGCGCGCCGCAGGTGCGGGCCACCGAGCGGAAGAGAACATCGACCGAGGGGCGGCAGGAGTTCTCCGGCGGCCCCCGGTTCGTTTCGACTCGGATCCGATCGCCCAGTCGGGCGACGGTCATGTGGTGATCCCCCGGAGCGAGCCAGGCTTCCCCCGGGCGGAGCACGTCGCCCGCGGCGGCCTCATGCACCGCCACCTGCGAGACGGCGGTGAGCCTTTCGGCCAGGAGCTTTGTGAAGAGCGGGGGCATGTGCTGCACGATCGCGATCGGAACTCCAAGGTCCTTTGGCAGCCCCGCGAAGATCGCGGCGAGCGCGTTCGGGCCGCCGGTAGAGACGCCGATGGCGACGATTCCCACCTTCCTCGGTCCACTCGACCTTGCCGGACGATCGGCATCGTCAAGCTGCAATCGGCGAGCGGCAGGCTGTGATTCGCGCTCGGCCCGAATCCGGCGAGCTGCCTGGAAGGAGGCCGGGGCGACGTTCCTGGGGCAGAGCGCCCGAATCTTCGGGACCAGCTCCTCCTCGACGCGCTTGAAGGCCGGATCCATTCCCCTTCCACCGGGCGGTTTCGTAACGTAGTCCTTGGCGCCCAGCGCGAGCGCATCGAAGAGCTCATGGCCCCCGGCCTCCGTGAGCGACGTGAACAGGATGACCGGGAGCGCCGGGTGGGCCTTGCGGATTTCTTCGAGCGCCTTCACGCCGCCTCCGTCCGGCATCTCCACGTCCATCGTGATGACGTCCGGATGGACCTGCGGGATCTTGTGGAGGGCGATCTTGCCGTTCGCGGCGGCACCCACCACCTCGATGCCGGGGTCCCGGGAGAGGGCGTCGCTCACCGTCCTGCGAAAGAGGACGGCGCCGTCAACGACCAGGACTCGGATTTTCGCCATGGGATGGATGCAATGCCCGCTGATCTATCGTCCATCCCCGGTGCGAAAAACGAGCCTTCGGAGGACCGTGGTCCCGTAATCCGCAGGATCTGCAGCGCAGAAACCATCTTCGCCGTCCCCGTCCCCGATCCCTCTCACCGACACAACGTCGGTTCCCTCGCGGGCTCAGTTCCCCAGCGAGATTCTCGTATCCTCGTGCAGGTCGATCGTCTGGAAGAACCGCGGCCCCGAGCGGGAGAAGATCCGGAAAGGGAACGGGCCGGGAGGCACGAGGTCGAGCTGGATCGATTGTGTCGTGACGGGCTGCGAGCGGTTCTCCCTTCGGAACCTAGAGCCGTCCCAGACGGAGTGGGGAAACTCGATCTGCGTGTCCGGGTGGCGGCCTAGGAGCCCGTCGGGGAGCCGGACCGTCAGCTTCCAGGCCTGGTATTCGATCCGGAGGCGGCCCGAACGCAGCGCAGCGCGAAATCCCGCCACCTCGTGGAAGATGGCGACGCCGCGGGGAGCTTCCGCGGAGAAGTCCGGCGAGGGGAGCGGGTCCCTTTCGGGAATGAGGAGCGTGAAGAGGCGGTCCGCCTGGGGCGATATGGGCGCCAGGAAGCTCCCGCCGCCGACGCGCGTGGATCGCAGGCGCGCGGGATCGCCCGGGTCATCGGTGAGGACGAGCCAGCCCCGTTCGAGCAGGGCGCCGTTGAAGTACGCTTCTCCAGGGAGGAAGCGGTCCGGGATCCGCAGGTTGAGGCGGGACAGGGTCCCCGGCCTCACGAGCGCCTCGGCGCTCGCCGGCGGGATTCCCGGATGCGGTTCGACTGGCCCCCAGGTGGCCCGGTAGACGCCCGGAGTGACTTCCGCGAACCTCCGCCCTCCGGGATCGTACGGCGGGTACGGCCCCAGATCGCTGAAGCTCTCCCCCGGCGCCGCGGCGTGGGCGAGGCGGAACTCGAAACCCTCCGGCGAACTTCCCGAGCCGTAGCCGAGATTCAGGATCACGTCGGCCCCCAGGTCGAGGCTCAGGAAGTGATCGTCGAGCGAGAGGTTGATCGGGTGCTCGATCCCGTCCGTGAAGCCCGTCAGGCGGGCCACGAGGGCGAGGTCGGCGTTGAGATCGACGGGAAGTCCCGAGATCTCGAAGCGACCGACTCCATTCGCCTCGACGGAGAACTTGAGCGCGCCGAGGTCCTTCTCGCGCCCCGGAAACCTGTGCACGCTCCCCGGCTCGACGAGCGCGACGCGCGCCTTCGGCGCCGGCTCGCCCGTCGGCAAGTAGACGATGCCCCGGAGCGAGCGCGTCTCCTCGAGCTGAACGATCCCGAGGTCGCTCTCTTTTTCCTCTGGCAGATCGGCCGAGACCTCCGCCGCCGCCTCGGAGTGCTCGAGCCGGAACCGAAGTCGGTGAGGACCGGGCGCGAGCGATGCGGCGGCGAATCGGCCATGGCGCACTTCGACCGCGACGGGCTCTCCGTGCCGCAGGGCCACTTCCCCCTCGGCCGCCGGAGGCTCGCTTTCCCAGTCGACGCGGATGGTCCCATAGAGGGGCAGGCGGTCCGTGTCTCGGAGGGTCGCCCGGGCCGCCGCCGGGCGGTGCAGGACGACCTTCGCGGGGAATTCGCTCTCCGGGGGGCGAACGAGAGCGACCGGCAGGAATCGATCGGCCTTGAACACGACTCGAGTCTCTTCCTTCGGCTTGATCTCGAGCAGATAGGAGCCGGCAGTCAAACCCGGCGTCGCGACGGCGTTGCCCGTGACGGTCGCTCCGTCAATGGGTTTCCCGCCGGAGTCGGCAAGCTGCGTTTCAACGGTCTCGACATCAAGCGGCCGGCGGGGGATGGCGGCGCGAATCACCAGATCCCCCTCGCGGACCACGAAGGGGAAGATGCTCTCCGCTTCGTTCTCGTTCCAGCGCAATACGTATCCGCCAGGCCGGAGATTCTCGATGACGACTGGCCTGCCTCCGTGGAGACGGGCAACCTCGTGGTAGAGGTTCTCTTCGGCGAAGAACGAGAGGCCGCCGGGCGCACCGACGGGTCCCAGCCCCGGGACGACGAACGAGAGCTCGGCGCGCGGGCCCGGCGCAATGGCGATGATCCCCAGATCGAACTCCCAGGCATCCGGCCGGCGGTCCTTCCAGGAATAGCCGACCTGGAACGCGGGCCCGACGACGAAGACCTCCGCCCTCGCCGGTCTCCTCAGAAACCTCCGGCTTCCCACGCGGCCATCCGGCGGCAGCAGGTACGATGAGCAACTTACGGGTTCCGCCTCCCCTTCGATGAAGTACCGCTCGATGACCCGATAGAACGGACGATCGTCGGGCGGAATGCCCGCCGTGTCGCCCCGCAATAGGACCTCCACTTCGCGCGAGGGTTCGATCGCCACCATGAGGCCCGTTTCGAAGATCTTTTTCGTCGCGAGGAACTCCCCCTCTTGCGGCTCGATCCGCGAACCGGCCAGTGCGTAACGGTAGACGCGCCCCTCCTCGATCCCTCCGATGATGGCGCGGCCCGAAGCATCGAATCGGTACTCCTGGCTCGGGCGGGGCCAGTGTTCGGCGGCTAACTGGAGCCTCGCCTGCGAGGCAGCGACCTCTCCTCCCCCGGCGAGCTGGACCGCGAGCTGCCCGCCGCGCTCGAACTCCACCTCGCCGAGGTCGAGGCGCATCTCTCCGGGGAGATGCGGAGGCACGATGACCTGGCGCGGAAGATACCCTCGAAGGGAGACCGCGACTTCGGTCGCTCCCAATGGAAGCGATCCGACCCAGGAGGCTTCTCCCGAGCGGGTCCGATGGACCAGGGTCAGCTCGCCCTCCAGGTGGATCTCGTTCGGAGGGATCGGCGCGACGGACTCGTCATCCACGCGCACGACGGCCCGCAGGGAAAGCTCGCCCGCGATCCTCCCCTCGACGGTGAAGAGGGTCGCCCTCGATGGGAGGTCGACGGGCACGCCGCGCTTCCACAGCTCGGGGGAGAGGACCGTGATCGTCCCGCGACGGGGGTTGTCGGGACTCAACGGCGGCAATCGCGGATCGAAGGGCCTCGGAGCGAACTCGAATTCCCCCTCCGGCCCCGTGTAGAGCCGCACGGGCGGCATCTCCTCGAGGAGAATCTCGATGAGAGCCCCGGCCACGGAGGTTCCCCATTGGTCGAGGAGGCGATAGGCTGCAGGGTCCCCCGAGCGGACGGAGTACTTCGCCCACTCGCTCTGCCACTTGCGCCCGTCGGCGCCTGCCTTGAGGCTCTCGCGCAAGTCGGCGCTGATCGTGGCCAATGGCGTCCGGTAGGCGTCGTAGAAGAAGTGATAGCGGGGATGGCGCAGCGTGAAGGCGACCGCGCTCAGTCCGACGCGCAGGGTGCCATCATCTTCCGTGTAGCGGATGAGGGGACGGTCGGGGCGCACCGAACGCCCCTCGTCCCAGGAGTCTTCGCCGATGAAACGGTCCCCGCGGTTCTGCGAGACCTCCATCGCCTCGCCGCCGAGGGGGCGATTCTCCGGGTCGTAGAAGGAGAGCCGGGTGGTCGATTCACCGCGCAGGGAAAGCGTCACGAACGGACGGCGGCCGTCGAGATCGGGGGAAGCTTCGAAGACCCGAACAAGCGGCAGGTAGTCCGCGTGGTCGGCCTCGATGTGAAGGAAGAGACGCGGGTCGTCGGGGCGAAACGGCGCAAGGCGGAAGTTGCCTTCACGGTCGGTGGCGGCGCTCTGGCGGCTTCCGGCTTCCGGATGCGGCGGGTAGCCGTCGTCGGAATGCGAGAAGACGGCGCGGATCTCGACGCCGGCGATCGGCGCACCCGAACGCGCGTCGATGACTCGACCGTCCGGAGCCTCGGAATCTCCCACCGAGCTGCCGGGGCCTCCGGCGCTCGACGCCGGCGCGCTATCGCCGTCCCGCTCCGCTCCCTCGCGGGCTAACCCGTGGACCGAGACCCGCTGGAAGACTCCCCCCGGAGAGAGAAGGGCATCTTCGATGCGCAAGAATCCGGCGATGACCTCGATCGAGTCGCTCGTGACGGTAAATTCGGTCGCGAATTCGGCAGCGGATCCGGCCGCGCCCTCGGGTTTGAGCTGCCGGCCGGCGAGATGAATCGCACGCGACCCCGTCGCCGGGATCGTGACGCGCATGCTGCCTGCGACGATCTCCGGTATGGGTATCCCGGGGGCCGCTCCTGCGGCGGAGAAGACGAGGCGCGCGCCGTCCTCCACCTCCACGACGACCCCATCGCTCTCGATGCGAGTGCCCGCGGAGGCAGTGAAGATCTCCTCCTCGCCTTCGGGAATGCGATCGAGGCCGCCCGAGACGACTCTCCAGCCTTCGACGAGCGCCGAGGGAGGCGAGCGAAGCGAACGGACCAGCAATAGGGCGACCACCAAGGTCGCCAGCACGCCCGTCGCGATCAGAATGCTGCGTTTGAGCGCCACGGGCAGATACACCTCTCGAAAGAGTCCTTGGAGCCATCGACGGACTGTGCGGTAGATCTATTCATGGGTGGCTCTATTCATGGATGGGGGGCTATTCATCGAATGCGGCCCCCGAGCCGGCCAACGCGAGGTCGATGATCCGATCGGGCTCCGTGAGCCCCGTCTCCTCCTGAATCGCTCTGCAGCGCCTCAGGATCTCGCCGATGGGCGGCCCGGGAAGCATCCCACGGGCCAGGAGGTGCCTCCCCATGACGACGTCCTTGGCGGCGTGCTCCTCGGCGTGGAGCTCGCTCGCCCGCCGGAGGAACGCTTCGCCCGAGGGGAACTCGCGGGCGAGCGCATCGGGCGTCGTACGGCCGAAATGGTCGGCTCGGGCCAGCCGGACGAGGTCGTCAAGCTTGAGCCCGACCTCCCCGAGCTTTCGGGCGAGCCGCCGGAAGCCCCGCGGGCTCGCCGACTGCTTGATGTAGTGCGCCGGAGCGAGGTGATATCTCACGAAGGCCGTCACCTGTTCGGCGAGAGCCGAAGGGCAGTGTAGCCGGCCCAGGAACGCCTCCGCAGGCGCGACGCCTTCCTCCTCGTGGTTCGGAGAGCGGACGCGGCCGTCTTCGAAGACGGTCGTCGCGGGCTTGCCGAAGTCGTGGCAGAGAGCCCCGAACATCAAGGAAAGGTCCGCATCGCGATCCCCCGTGCGGAGGGCGGCCGCCTCGTCGACCACGAGGAGCGTGTGCTCCCAGACGGTGCCCTCTGGGTGCCACTCGGGGTCCTGAGGGACGCCGACCATGGCCTCCAGCTCGGGAAAGAAGCGAAGGAGGGCAGTCGTCCGCAGGAATTCGAGCCCGAGGGACGGCCGGACGCCCTTGAGGAGGAGCTTCACCAGCTCTTCCCACATCCGTTCGCCCGGGAGGTCCGAGAGGTCGAGCGCCGCGCAGAGGGAGTGCAGCCCGGGGTCGGCGGCCATCTCGAATCGGGCCATGAACTGGGCGGCGCGGAGGCCACGGAGGGAGTCCTCGGGAAACGTGCGAGCGTCGACGGCGCGCAACACCTTGCGCTCGAGGTCCCGGCGGCCTCCATGGGGATCGAGGACCTCGCCGGTGATGGGATCGATGCCGATCGCGTTGATGGTGAGGTCGCGCCGGCGTGCGGCTTCGGCGAAGTCCATCGATGGATCCAGCTCGACGATGAAGCCTCGATGGCCGCGGCCGGTCTTCGAGTCGCGCCGCGGGAGCGAGATGTCGGCGCCGATGCCCTTGACGCGCAGGACGCCGAACGCGCGGCCGATGGCGATCACCTCGCCGAAAAAGGCGAGGACTTCCTCCAGCTTCGCGACGGGGAGGCCGTAGACCTCAAGGTCGTAGTCCTTCGAATCGATGCCGAGGAAGTGGTCGCGCACGACCCCCCCGACGACGATCGCCCGCCCGCCGCTGGCGGCGATGGCGCGCGCGATGGATTCGATGGCAGGCGAGACCGAGAAGCCCATGGCGACATGGTAGCCGCGGCGGGAGGCGGATGCGAAGGGCTGCGGATGAAGCGGACTCTCGCGGGGGACGTCGGGGAACTTCGTTCAGGTCCCTCCGGAGGAGCTCTTCCGCCTCTCCTTCCACCAATCCCTGAACGCGCGCAGCCGCGGGAGGGACTCGCGGTCCTTGACCCGACCCGCCTTCTCCTTGCTGCGGATGATGTCGTCCAGGTGGCAGACGCGGAGCCCCTCGACGACGACGGAGCGGCGGGCGGCATCCTCGAACCGCTCGATTCCATCGGGCGCGAAGACCAGATAGAGGTCGAAGGGGCGCTCGCGGATCTGGACGAAGTCCTTGCCGCGGAGGATCTCGGCTTCGCGCTCCGCGCCGAGACCGAAACCGATTTTCCGCAGCGCACCGACGATCCGGCGGCAGTTCTCGGGGGACTTTTTTACGAAGATGTCGGGTCGAGTTTGCGGCAGAGTCGCAGGGATCGACCTCGCGATGGAATTCAGAGGGGCCGGCGAGTTACCATCGCGCCGAATCCTTCGCCTCGAGGGCGAAGGCTCGATTCCCGACGCGGATCGATTCCGAAGGAGAGAGATCGCATGGAAACCCGAAGAACGTTTCTCAGGAGCGGCGCCGCCCTGGCCGCGGCGGCCGGCGCAGGAATTATTGGACCCGAGTTCGCGCCCGGTTCGCCCGCGCAGGACAAGGCCTCGCCCGCCGGCGTTCCGCCTTCTCTCGTGGACTCGCGGCGGTCCGCGCCTCGCTTCAAGCTCGGCTGCGCGGCCTACTCATATCGCCAGCACCTCGAGAAGGGGAAGTCGATGACCCTCGAGGGGTTCATCGATAAGTGCGCGGAGATGCGCCTCGACGGGACGGAGCTGACTTCCTACTACTTCCCGCGGACGGACCGAGAGTACCTCATTTCCCTCAAGCGAAGGGCTTTCCTCCTCGGGCTCGACATCTCGGGCACCGCCGTCGGGAACGACTTCTGCCGCGTGAGCGGTCCCGAGCGGGACAAAGACATCGCCCACGTGAAAACCTGGGTGGAGCACGCCGCCCTCCTCGGCGCAGGGAGCATCCGGATCTTTGCCGGCAACGTTCCCAAAGGGGACACCGACGAAGCCGCCCGCGCCCGCGCCGTCGCCGCGATCCGCGAGTGCTGCGAGCACGCCGCGCGCCACGGAGTGTTCCTCGCCCTCGAGAACCATGGCGGCATCACCGCCACCGCCGACCAGCTCCTCGCGATCTGCCGCGGCGTGGACTCCCCGTGGTTCGGCGTCAACCTCGATACGGGCAATTTCCACACGGAGGATCCCTACGCGGACCTCGAAAAAGTCGCGCCGCACGCGGTCACTGTACAGGTCAAGGTCGAGGTGACGCCGAAAAGCGGGAAGCGCCAGGAGGCGGACCTGAAACGCGTCATCGACATGCTCCGGGCCGTGAACTACCGCGGAAACGTCGTCCTGGAGTACGAAGCAGCCGAAGAGCCGCTGACGGCCGTGCCGAAGTGGATCGAGAAACTGCGGGGGCTTCTGTAGCGCCCTCTTCTGCGCCACTCTGCGTCCTCCGTCCTTCCGATCCTCGCGCTGACGCGCTCGGTCTCCAGGCGGGCCTCGGAGCCGCCCGAAGGGCGACATGACGATTGCGGTTAACGTACTCTTCCGTCCCGCAGAGAAGCACCTCACTCCCCCGCCATCTCCTGCAATCTCCGGATCACCTCCAACTGGAGCTTCGGCGAGAGCCGGTTGTAGTCTTCCGGGAAGTGCTTCCTGAGGTTTCCGCCGGCGCCGAGGAGCGTGTAGACCTTCTCGACCTCGCCGAGGCAGGCCTGGACGTCGTCCAGCGTCGCTTCGCGGTCGAGGGTGGGCGCCACGACGAGGAGCTTCCTCGGCGCGATGAGCGCCAGGACCTCGTGGAAGTCGTAGGGGACGCGCGCTTCGTGGCCCTCGAAGTGCCCGAGCTGTGGGATGAGCATATGCCAGCGGCCGAATCGCTCCATGATGCCCGACCCCTTGGCCGCCGTCGCCAGCCGGAGCGGGGTGAAGCCCGCCACCGAGGCCGCGCCGGCGATCCGCTCGTCGAGCGCGGCGGCGTGAAGCGCCACGATGCCTCCCATCGCGTAGCCGAGGACATGCACTCGCTCCGCATCGACCATGGGCTCGCGCCGGAGGGCTTCCGCCGCCGCGAGCGCGTCGCGGACCATCTTCCCGAGGAGCGTCCAGCGCGTGTGGCGTTCGTAGAACCTCTCGACCTCGGGGATGCGCGACCCGAATCCGATCTGATCGAAGGCGAGGACGACGAAACCGGCCTGGGCCAAGAGGAGGTGGGTGGGGATGCCGAGCTTGTAGCCCGCGACGTAGCCGTTCGATGCGGAATGCGGATGCAGCCAGACGAGCCCGGGGAGCTTTTTCGAGTCGATCGTGGCGTTCTCGGGATAGTAGAGGTCGCCGGCGAGATAGTCCCCGAAGTTGATGCTGCGCTTCGAGACGCCGTCCGAACCTCCCGGGCGCATGAGGAGGACCGCGCGGTAGCGTTCCTCGACGCCGTAGTCGCCGGTTCGCCCCGCCGCGGCCGGCGGCTCATCGCCGAGGAGGCTCCGGATGCGAGCGGAGATCTCGCCGCGCTTCGTGCGCCACTCGCCGGCGTCCCGCACGAGCCCCCCGGCATCTTTTAAGAGGAGTCCGCCGATCCCCTTCGGCGGGAAATGGGCGGGATCGAGCGGCTCGACTCCGAGGTTCAGCCACCGTTCCCAGCTCGGATAGAAGAGCCGCTCCGCGATCGCCGCCTTCCCCCGGTCGAACTGTGCATCGATCCAGTCGAGATAGGACTCGATCGTCTCGGCCGACGTCCCGTGCGTACCCGGCCGCCAGGCGATGGCGATCCGCTCCCGATGGCCGAGCAGCTCGTAAACACGCTTCGCCGAGAGGTAGACTTCCTGCGTCGCCCAGACCGACTCCACGGGGTCGTTCATCGCCGTCGCGATGAGGCACGAGCGCGGCGCAGCCAGGGCGACCAGCTCGTTGAAGTCGACCGGAAGCCGGTCCTCGCGGCCCGCGAAGAACCTGAGGCGCGGGTGGAGCCAGTCCGGGAAGACGCGCGTGATGATCTCGATGCCTTCGCCGAAGTGGGCTTCGGAGAAGAGCCGCGCCGGCATGGAGCCGCCCGCGCCGGAGCTGGAGGAGATGACGGCGGCGATCCGCTCGTCCATCGCGGCCGCCATGAGCGACATCTTGCCGTTACGGGAGTGGCCCGTCATGGCGATGCGGTCCTTGTCGACGAACGGCAAGGTCGAGAGGTAATCGATGCAGCGCGAGGCTGCGAACGCGCGGCGGGCGAGCTTCGTCCAGTCATGTTCGGGCCAGACCGGAATGAAGCCCGTGGTGTCATCCTTGTCATCGGAGCCGGCGTAGACGCAGCCGATGTAGCCGCGGGAGAGAGCAATGAGGGCCCACGCGCGGTGGTTGTGCTGCGTCAGGAACACGGGGAAGCGGCCGGCATCCCCCGAGAGCGCGGCGCGGGGGATGAGAAGCTCGAGCGAGAGCTTCGCCTTTCGCTCGGGGCCGAAGGTCAGCTCGATCTCCTCCGCACGGCAGCCCTCCTCGTCGCGCCGCGCGACCACCCTCCCTTCGACGTTCCCCGGCGGCGGCGGCACACTGCCTAGGATGTAGCGGTGGATGAGCGAGAGCAGCTCCGCGCGCCGCGCGGGCCACTTCTCGGGCTCTCGGACGGGCACCAGTCTCCCGTCCCGAACGGCGGACAAAGGGTCCGGCAGCCCCGGCACCGAAGGGAGCCGCGAGAAGTCGGACGGCAGCTCGCCGGACTTCTCGAGCCACGCCTCCCAGGGTTCGCTCTTGGGGAGGATCCGAAGGATCCGTTCCAGCTCACGCCGGCGGGCGGCCTCGTCGCCCGGAGGCTCGGCGGCCGGCAGACAGGCCCCGAGCAAGAGGAGGACCCCGAGCGGAAACGGCGCAATCGCCGACCGCCGGAACTTCCACGTCGCATTCGAGCAGGTCATGACTGTCCCTCCTGACCTCGGGACCCAGTATCTTGAATGATACGCTGGGTTCGCTTATGTTTTGGGCATGCCCAGGATGAAGACGCATGCGAGGATTTCAAGAGGGAAGCGAGCCTCCCGGCGCCGGCGCGGCGCCGGCGTGGAAGCGTCGAAGGAGCGAGCCTTGATCCTCATCTCCCGGGAACGGCTCTCATCGGCGGACCCGGCCGCCAGGCTGGGCGCTTCGGAAATCACCGCCAAACGAATCGTCGGCTCTCTGAGGGAGGCGGGACATGAAATCGTCAGCGTCCGTACCTCCAGCGGCGCCTACTACGAATCGAGGGACCGCCGGAGCTGGAGCGAAATCGAGAAGGACCCCCTTCTGGCCACTTTGATTCCGGCCCGACGCGCCCGGCGCTCCCGCGGGAAGGTCGAAGATGCAGAGCAACCGTTCACCGGGCCTGGCGGCCCAGGAACGGTTACCTAACCGTGCGTTCAGTCGCCACGCAGGCTCCCTGAAGTGGGCGACCTACGGCCTGCGGGGCGGCCGAGTGAGGGTGACGCACTCCGTGGCAGGCGCCTTGCCTCGTCATTGAAATACGTGCCGGGTGAACGGTTACGATGCAGACTACGACTCCGACTGAGTACCGCGCGTCACAAGTTCGTATCTGAAAGGCCTGCCCTGGCGCGCGGTACGTGCCGGGGGGGTGTGGGGGGGCCGGCAAGGGACCCGCGGTGCATTTTTCCGGGGGGTCAGCGAGCGGAGCGAGCGCAAAGGGGGTGGCTTGCCCACCCCCTTGAAGTACAGCTCGTCTTCAGTTGATTTCGAGAACCTTTTTACGACGAGCTGTACTAAGTTCGAGTTTTGCAC